>OGPB01001869.1_pt1 | contig 11543 bp, 7 predicted proteins | sample 1552821 | NCBI WGS metagenome assembly OGPB01 (sample SAMEA2580192, study PRJEB22360) | human gut metagenome | biome: human gut; feature: human-associated habitat; material: faeces | place: Denmark | collected 2008/2010 | reverse complement strand
GCCATATTTCTGAAGCTTATGTTCTCCGACTCCATTGACTTCTAACATTTCCTCATCATTAGAAGGTTTCATCGTACTCATATGTACCAGTGTCTTATCGGAAAATACCATATATGGCGGGATTTTCTGTTCGGATGCGATCATTCTTCGAAGTACACGTAATGCTTCGAACAATTCTGTATCTTCCTCAGCAAGTGCTGCCACAGCCCCTGCTTTCTTACGTTTCTTCGTCTGAATCTTGCGTTCTTCTTTCTCTTTTTCGACTTCTTTTGGAATCTTGATCTCAAAGTTCCAGGTATCATCAATCTTAGTAATATCTGCAACGCTTAAAACCGGATATTCATCATCTGTCATTTCCAGATATCCATAGACTAACATTTCATTGATGATCTGTCGTATCCTTGCAATGCTTTCTGATGCCAATGCTCCATATTGTGAATTCTCATCTAAATGACGGCTTAATACTTTCTGGCTCTTTGAACCTTTTAAAATATCCATGATCGTTGATAGTCCGAAATCTCGATAACAATCTCTAATACATTGGATGATAGCTTTCGCTTCCATTGTTGCATCAACCGTTTCAAACTCGGTCAGACAGTTTAAGCAGTTTCCACAGTATCCGCTTGTCTGTTCTCCAAAATAATTTAAAATATAATGACGTAAACATTCCTTCGTATAGCAGTAAAATGTCATCTGACGAAGTCTTTCCCAATCTCTTTCCATCACGATCTGCTTTGTGATCGCATCTAATTCCTCATTCTCCTCTCCATTTTCGATCAGAAAACGATTGGTTCGGTTATCAATCGGCGCATAATATAAGATACATTCCGCAGGTTCTCCATCACGTCCTGCTCTTCCTGCTTCCTGATAATAACTTTCCATGTTCTTCGGCATATTATAATGAACAACAAAACGGACATCCGGCTTGTCGATTCCCATTCCAAAGGCATTTGTCGCTACCATGATCTGCTTTCTGTCATAGATAAAATCTTCCTGATTTTCCTTTCGTTCTTCATCCGATAATCCTGCATGGTATCTTGTCACGGAGAATCCATCTTCTCTTAACTGATAGCAGACTTCCTCAACATTTTTCCTAGATAAACAGTAAATGATCCCGCTGCTTCCTGGCATCTTTTCTTCTTTTTCTTTTAAATAACTTAGTAATTCTCTATACTTATCCCTTGGACGTTTTACTGCATAGTAAAGATTCTCCCGGTCAAACCCTGTCGTTAATACAAATGGATCTCTCAGGTTCAAAATATCCATAATATCATCCCTGACTTCTGCTGTCGCCGTTGCTGTATATGCAGTCAGTACAGGACGATACGGAAGTTTCTTTAAAAATTCCAAAATCTTTAGATAACTTGGTCTGAAATCCTGCCCCCACTGAGACACACAATGTGCCTCATCAACTGCCAACATTGATATCTTCACTCCACTATTTAGCGCAAAATTGATAAAACCTTCTGTTTCCAAGCGTTCTGGTGCCACATAGATAATCTTGTATCTTCCCTGCATCGCATATTTTAATGCGGTATGATACTGTCCCTGTGTCAGAGAACTATTTAAAAATGCCGCATGAATTCCGGCTTGATTCAGTGTCCCAACCTGATCTTTCATCAGCGAGATCAGTGGAGAGATCACAAGTGTAATTCCATCCATCATCAATGCTGGAATCTGAAAACAAAGAGACTTTCCTGCTCCTGTCGGCATGATCCCTAAGACATCCTGCCCATTTAATGCTGCCTCGATCAATTGTTCCTGACCTTGGCGGAATTCATCGTATCCAAAGTATTGTTTTAATAGTTTCTTCGCTTCTTGTATCTTACTCAAATCTATCACTTCCTATTGTTTTATTTATACTTTTACCACTCTCATCGTTTATATTCCCATCCGGAGGGCTTTTTTATTTCATAGGGGATTTCATTGAAATTTCCTATGAAATGAAAAAGCTTCCAATCACATTTAGCACACCCGCAAACAGCATGACAATGATCGGATCTTTTTTCTTTCTCAATAAAAGGTACATACAAATGATAAAAATACCACCCTGTATCCAGTTGATCTGTTGAAGATCTATATGACTTTCCTGAAAAAATGCCTGCGTAAGGATCGTAATTCCAGAAGTCAAGATCAGTGCGATCACCGCAGGACGTAAAGTATTTAACACCATTTGTATTCCTTCCATATGACGATATTTTACATAAAAATAAGCAATCATTGTAACGATCACACACGCCGGGAATACGCATCCCATCGTTGCACATAATGCTCCTTGCCACCCTGCGACTCTTATGCCCACGAAAGTCGCCGCATTAATTGCGATTGGTCCCGGTGTCATCTGTGAAATCGTCACGAGATCTCCAAATTCAGACACAGACAGCCAATGATATGCATCTACCACCTGCTGCTGTATCATTGGCATTGCTGCATATCCGCCTCCGAAACTAAATGCTCCGATCTTTAAGAAGCTTAAAAATAATTGCAAATAGATCATTCTCTGCCTCCTGTCTTCTTTCTTGAAATACCATATTGTACGATTCCAACTCCAATACATGCAAGAATAATGTAGATCACACTAATATCAAAGACATAACTTGCCATAAATGCCACAACCATAATGATCGCAAGTTCTATTCTGTTTTCCTTCTTACTTTGCCCTTTTGCCATCTCGTACACAACACTGATGATCACCGCGCCGACACCCGTCTGCATACCAGAAAGCATCGCTGCAACAATCCTGTTATCCCGAAATATTTCATAAAAAACAGAGACTACAGATATAATCAAAAATGGCGGTAGAACAGCTCCGAATACACTTACGATCACACCACTGATACCTGCTAATTTATAGCCAACAACGATTGCTCCATTCACTGCGATTGCTCCTGGGGCTGATTGTGCGATCGCCACCAGATCAAGCATCTCGTCTTCTTCGATCCAATGATATTCATTCACAAACTTCTTCTTCATCAAAGATACGATCATATAGCCGCCACCAAAGGTAAATGCACTTAAATAAAATGTTTCTATAAACAACCTCAATAATTTTTTCTTTTTTTTCATTCCTTTTTCTTCCATATGACATCTCCAGTCAAAAATCTTACCATTTATACTGGTGCAAACTGGCTGTTATATAATCTGGCATACGCACCATTTTTCGCTAAAAGTTCTTCATGTGTTCCCTGCTCCAAAATATGTCCATTTTCCATAACAAGTATCACATCCGCATTCTGAATCGTTGAAAGTCGGTGGGCTACTTGTTCTTCCTTTCATCATCGTTTCAAATGCTTTCTGAATTCGGATCTCTGTCATCGTATCAATTGATGATGTCGCTTCATCTAAGATCAGCATTGGAGGAAGACTTAACATGATCCTTGCAATACAAAGGAGCTGTTTCTGTCCTTGAGAGAGATTTCCGCCACCTTCTGTAATGATCGTATCATAACCATCTGGCATTCGCTCGATAAATCCATGTGCATTGGCTTCTTTTGCTGCCATGATCATCTCTTCCTCAGTTGCATCTGGTTTTCCATAGCAGATATTTTCACGAATCGTTCCTGCTTTTAACCATGTCTCCTGAAGTACCATTCCATAACTGGATCGTAAACTTTCTCTCGTGACATCCCGGATATCATTTCCTTCCACCTTGATCATTCCTACATTCACATCATAAAAACGCATTAACAAATTGATCAACGTTGTTTTCCCACATCCTGTCGGTCCAACGATTGCAATCCGCTGTCCTGGTTCCACTTTCAGATTAAAATCCTGGATCAAAGGTACTTCTTTCACATAAGAAAAGTCCACATGCTCTAATTCTACATTTCCTTTCACATCCTGTAACGCCTTCGCATCTTTGGCATCAGGAATCATCGGCTCCTCATCTAATAATTCAAAAACTCTTGCCGCAGAAGCTAAAGAATTCTGAAATTCTGTGATAACCCCTGTGATCTCATTAAATGGCTTTGTATACTGGTTTGTATAACTTAAAAAACTTGATAACTGACCAACACTGATACTTCCGCGAATAACACTCATACATCCTGCGATCGCAACCCCTGCATAGATTCCTGAATACATAAATCTGGTTGCCGGATTTGTGATAGATGAGAAAAATGTCGCTCTTAAGGAGTAATATGCAAGATCATCATTGATCTGATCAAACTCTTCCTGTGCTTTTTCTCCATGATCAAACACTTTGACTACTTTAATATTTCCAAGCATTTCATTGACAAATCCTGTCATATTTCCTCTAGTCTGTGATTGTTTCCGGAACATATTAAAACTTCGCTTTGAGATAAAACTTGCGATAAAAAACGAAAACGGACTTAAAATAACAACGACCAATGTGATCCATGGATTGATTCCTAACATAAAACAAATGGTTCCAATGATCGTGATCACACCAGTAAATAACTGTGTAAATCCAAGCAGCAATCCATCCGTAAACTGATCAATATCCGTTACGATCCGGCTGATCAAGTCTCCTGAGGAGTGTGCATCTACATAAGATAATGGCAGTTTCTGCAAATGCTCAAATGCCTGAATCCTTAAATCTTTTCCAATCTTATATGTAATCTGGTTATTAACATGGTTCATCAGCCACTGTGCTGCTGCCGTCAATACGATACAGATCACGATCATTTTTATAATACTTATCAATCTTGCAAAATCAACATTTCCTTTTGATATAATGCAATCCACACCTTGTCCTGTCAGAATCGGAACATAAAGTGTCAGTGCCACACTGATCACCGCCAACACTAAAGACGCAAAGATCAAAAATCGATAAGGCTTCATATATTCCATGATCCTTTGTAATGTCTTTTGTTTTTTGTCTTTCTTCATGATCTTATGCCTCCTCTCCTGCCATCTGTGATGCGCAGATTTCTTTATATACCTGATTCTCTTTTAATAGCTGTAGATGAGTCCCGATTCCTGCAATCTTTCCATCATCCAACACTAAAATATGGTCAACATTACGAATCGTTGATACTCTCTGGGATACAAGAAATACTGTCATATTATCTGTATTTTCTTTGATCGCTTTTCGAAGTCTTGCATCTGTTGCAAAGTCAAGTGCGGATGCACTATCGTCAAGAATTAAGATCTCAGGTTTACGTACTAATGCTCTTGCGATCGTTAGTCTCTGTTTTTGTCCGCCAGATAAGTTTCCTCCATTTTGTTCAATTCTAAAGTCTAATCCCTGTTCCTTCTGATCAACAAATTCTCTTGCCTGTGCGATATCCAATGCCTGATAGATTTCTTCATCTGTGGCATCTTCTTTACCCCATTTCATATTATCTCTTAGGCTTCCTTCAAACAAAGATGCTTTCTGCGGAACAAATCCGATCTTTCCTCGGATAAATTCTGGTTTTAATTCTTTCTCATCAACTCCACGGTATAGAATTCTTCCTGATGTCACATCATATAATCTTGCGATCAAAGATACAAAAGTACTCTTTCCTGACCCTGTACCTCCGATCACCCCGATCGTTTCGCCTTCTTTCACCGCAAAATCAAATGGATGGATCGTCTCTTTTCTTGCACCATGATAGACAAACGATGTATCTTTAAACTCAAGAATAGGTGTATCTTTCTTCTCTTCTATATCTGTTTTTCCAGTTTCCTTCATGGATGGCTCTAATGCAAAAATCTGATCCACACGGTCAAGACTTGCAAACGCTCTAGATAAGATGATCAAAAGATTCGCAAGTTTTACAAGTTCTACAAGGATCTGTGACATATAATTGATCAAGGCAATGATCTGTCCTTGTGTTAAATAACCCAGATCAACCTGTTTTCCACCAGACCATAGGATTGCAATGATCCCCAAATTAATGATCATGTAAGTCAGAGGATTTAGTAACGCTGAAATCTTTCCAACGTGGATCTGTTTGTTATAAAGCTGTCCACTTTGTAATCTGAAATTCTCTTCCTCGCTTCTTTGTCTGTTAAATGCACGGATCACACGAATTCCAAGAAGATTTTCCCTTGTACTTTTTAATACTCCATCGACCTGTTTTTGTACTTTCTTATACATTGGCATCGTGATCCATAAGATCAGTCCGACAACTACTGCCAATGCTGTGATCGTAAATACAAAGGAACCTGCTGCCTTATGATCCACCGTAAATGCCATGAACATTGCACCAAATACGACAAATGGTGACCTTAAAAACAACCGCAGGAACATGTTAACTCCATTTTGCACCTGATTGATATCATTACTCATGCGGTTGATCAACGTTGATGTCCCAACCTGATCGATCTCCTGATAAGAAAATTGATTTATATGTGCAAACAAATCACTTCTCATCGACTTTCCTGTATACACAGCCGATCTTGCCGCAAAATACTGTGCTGTGATAGAAAATGAAAATCCAATGATTCCAAGTAAGATCAATAATCCTCCCATCTTCCACAAATATCCAATATCGTGATGTCCGATTCCTACATCGATCATGCTGGCAACGACCAATGGTACAAATAGTTCAAAACTAGCTTCCAGCATCTTAAATAATGGTGCAAGGATCGTAACACAAAGATGCTCCTTTAAATATCCTAGTAAACGTTTCATTGATTCGTACTCCTTTTTTATCTTACTGTTTTCTTTAGTATACACCATTTCATTTTTTATTTGAACATAGTACCAGATATTTTACGAAAACAAAAAAGTACCGCTTAGAGCCAGGTAACATGCTCTAAACGGTACGGGGATGATTTATGGTTCAAAAAGAGTTATTTGTCTTCCTTTTGAACAGAACAATATCCTTGTGGGTGGCTGCTGTGCCATTTCCATGCGGATGCAATGATTTCTTCAAGATTTGCATGTTCTGGCTTCCAGCCAAGGATATTCTTCGCTTTTTCACTGGAAGCGATCAAGACAGCCGGATCTCCAGCTCTTCTTCCTTCTTCCACAGCCTTGATCGGCTTTCCTGTCACTTTTCTGGCTGTTTCGATGACTTCTTTTACAGTAAATCCAACACCATTTCCAAGATTGAAGATGTTGCTTTCATTACCTTCCATTAAGTATTTCACTGCCAGAATATGTGCCTGTGCAAGGTCTGTTACATGAATATAGTCTCTTACACAAGTTCCATCTTTTGTATCATAATCAGTTCCAAAGATACTGATTGCTTCTCTTTTGCCATTTGGCACCTGTAAGATCAATGGGATCAGATGTGTTTCTGGATTATGATCTTCTCCGATCTGTCCACTTACATGTGCTCCGCAGGCGTTAAAGTATCTTAAAGATACATAACGAAGTCCGTGAGCGCGCCCAACCCATTTAAACATTTTTTCCATAGAAAGTTTTGTCTCTCCATAAGTGTTGGTAGGTTCTGTGCGGTCTGTCTCTACGATCGGTACCTTTTCTGGTTCTCCATAAGTTGCTGCTGTTGAGGAAAATACAATCTTATCGATACCATGTTCTACTAAAGACTGTACCATTGTTTTTGTTCCACAAAGGTTATTATCATAATATTTTAATGGATTTACCATACTTTCTCCAACTAAGGAGTTCGCTGCGAAATGGATCACTGCATCGATATCTTTTTCCTGATCTAGGACACTGTCTACAAATGCTTTATCTCTTAAGTCTCCTTTGTAAAACTTTGCTTTTGGATGAACAGCCTCAATATGTCCTGTTTCCAGATTGTCGATGATCACGACTTCTTCCCCTGCATCGATCAGTTCATAAACTGTATGAGAACCAATATAACCAGCTCCACCTAATACCAATATTTTCATCTGTCATTTCCTTTCTGAACTCAATTACAAAGTTGCAATAAATCGGTCAAATGCTTTTCTTCCTTCTTCCGTGCATTTATAAACTCCGGCATCTTCTAAAACTTTAACGAATACTTGTCCGATCTCTTCTTTTAAGATATCTTCTACATTTTCTTCATTGATATCTTCATATTTTTCTTTGATCTCATCAACCCATGGTGCATGTTTCTTAAGATCTTCATACTGGCTGACATCTTCACCCTTCACAAGACATTCACTTAAATGTTCCATCTCTGCTTTTAATCTGGATGGAAGTACTGCAAGTCCCATAACCTCGATCAGTCCGATATTTTCTTTCTTGATATGATGATACTCATTGTGTGGATGGTAAAGTCCTAATGGGCACTCTTCAGTTGTGATATTATTACGAAGTGTCAGATCCAGTTCATACATATCACCTTTTTTACGTGCGATCGGTGTGATCGTATTATGTGGTTCTCCTTCTGTCTCAGCAAAAATATATGCTTCTTCATCCGTGTATCCACGCCATTTTTTCAAAATATGATCAGCAAGATCAATGAGGCGTTTTTCATCTTTACTCTGAATACGGATCACAGATAATGGCCAGTGAACGATTCCTGCTTTGACATCTTCATATCCTGGGATTGTAAATTCTTTTTCAATCTCTGCTCGTTCCATAGCAAATTCATAATGACCGCCTTGGAAATGATCGTGTGTTAAGATAGAACCTCCAACGATCGGAAGATCGGCATTCGATCCAAGGAAATAATGAGGAAACTGTTTTACAAAATCAAATAGTTTTGTAAATGTTGCCCGATTGATCTTCATTGGTACATGCTGTCCATTAAATACGATACAATGCTCATTGTAGTATACATATGGAGAATACTGAAATCCCCATTTTCTGTCATTGATCGTAAGCGGTATAATCCTGTGATTCTGTCTTGCAGGGTGATTCATTCTTCCTGCATATCCTTCATTTTCCATGCAAAGCTGACACTTTGGATAAGAACTTTGCTTTGCATTTTTCGCTGCTGCGATTGCTTTCGGATCTTTCTCTGGTTTGGAGAGATTGATCGTGATATCAATATCTCCATATGGACTATTTACTTTCCATTTCATATCTTTTTTGACGCGGTCTCTTCGGATATAGTTGGTATCCTGGCTGAATTCATAGAAAAACTCTGTTGCTTTCTTTGGACTCTCTTCGTAATAGGTACGGAATTCTTTGATGACCTGGCTTGGTTTTGGTGTCAGGATTCCCATTAATTTTGTGTCAAATAAATCTCTTGTCACGATATCATCACTTTTGATGATATAGCGATCATAAGCTGTATCTGTCAGACGATCTAAAATCTCTGGCAGGATGATTTCTTCTCCTTCAATATCAGGATCTTCATATTCATCTAATCGAAACACTTCCAGATATTGATTGATCGTATAGATTTCATCTTCTGGCATGATCAGTTTTTTATCAAGTCCATATGTTACAAGTTTTTTGATATCTTTTTGTAAATCCATCTTATTCCACCTCAAATCGATATGTTGTTACTGCTTCGTATTCTTCGCCTTTTCTTAAAATTACCTTTGGTTCTTTTTCTATATGTATGGAGTTTGGTAAGAACTGGGCTTCTAAGGCAACACCATCTCTGTTTTCGTATGGTTTCCCACCTTTTCCATTACATCCGCCAGACAGGAAGTTTCCTGTGTATACCTGAATGCATGGAAGTGTTGTTGTCATCGTCATTTTTCTTCCAGTTTCTTTGTCATATAGAACTAACTGGTCATCTTCATCTTTTACCATGAAAGAATGATCATAACCTCCGGCAAGTTTTAACTGTTCATGATCATCGTTGATCCGCTCTCCGATCTCATGAAATTCTTTAAAGTCAAATGGTGTGTTTTCTATCTTTAAAAATGTTCCATTGGCAAGACAGTTTTCATCGACACATGCGATCTCATCCGCTTTTACCTTTAACTGATGATGATAAATTTTATCTTTTCCAGCAGATAAATTAAAGTAAGAATGATTTGTGATATTGATCAGTGTATCCTGATCAGATACTGCTTCATATTCCATTTTTAATGTATTATCGCATAAACGATACACAACTTTCAGATAAAGACTTCCCGGATATCCTTCTTCCATATCTGGTGAGAGATAGATAAAACGGATTCCATCTTCCAACAATTCATATTTAAATATCTTTTGATTAAATCCTTTGATTCCTCCATGGAGAGAATTCTTTCCATTGTTTGCTGCCAATTCGTATGTCTTTCCATTTAATTCAAACTTTGCATCTCCGATACGATTTGCAACACGTCCGGCAATCGCTCCCATGTAACTTCCATCTCCATGCCAGCAATCTTCCACATTCTCAAATCCAAGAACAACATCCCCAAAGTTTCCTTCTCGGTCTTTTGTAAATACAGATAATACATGACATCCAAGGTTACTTGTGATCACTTTGATCTCATCATTTTTTAATTCGAATAAGCAGACTCCGTTATCTCTTTGTTCTATCATTCTTACTTTCATCATCTTATAATACCTTCATTCCTCCGTATGGGCGTACTTTTAAGACATGACATGCTCCTTCACCAAATACATGTTCCATGTTCTTTTTGTACATACTAACAATATCATTTGGTACAAATGCCTGAATCGTTCCTGCAAATCCTCCACCATGAACTCGGCTGACTCCTTTATCTCCTAAGGAAATATCACTAATCGCCAATCCGATTGATACACTCTGATTTGTCAAATCATGACTTGAATATACATTTTGTAAATATTTAAAGGATGAATCACCAGATTCTTTGATCAATTTCTTAAATGTATCAAAATCTCCTTCTTCTAAAGCTTTTACCTGCTGATCTACACGTTTATTTTCCTCAAATAAATGCATTGCACGAAGAACTGCTCTATCTCCTAAGATTTCTCTGATCTTTGGCAGATTTAAGTAAAAATCATCTTTATCAACTTCTCTTAATGCTTCCTGATTAAAATAATTGGCAACTTTCTTCATTTCGTATGGAATTGCTGCATAATCATCTGTTAAATCTGCATGAGATCCTTTTGTATCCACAATGCATAAGCTGTGTCCATATTCTTCAAAATCCACTTCAACCTTTTTGATCTTTGGACTTTGAGGATCTTCAAAATCAATATTGATCAGACCTCCAATGGAAGATGCCATCTGATCCATCAATCCACATGGTTTTCCAAAGTATACATTCTCTGCATACTGTCCGGCCTGCGCCAAAAATACAGGATCGATCTTCATATCGTTATATAACCCAGATAAAATATTTCCGATCAATACTTCAAATGCAGCAGAAGATGACATTCCAGCCCCATTTAGTACATCACTTGTTACATAAGCTTCAAATCCACCGATCTTATATCCTTCTTCTTTTAATTTAGAAGCAACTCCCTGAATCAGTGCCTGTGATGTTCCTTTTTCTGCTTTGGCTGGGTCAAAAGAACTAAGACTAACTATGATTCTTTCATATCCCTCTGATTTCAGATCGATCACATCGTCATCTCTTTTTGCAACGATTGCGATCGCATCCAAGTTAATGGAAGTTGCAAGAACTTTTCCAAACTGATGGTCTGTGTGGTTTCCTCCTACTTCACTTCTTCCTGGAGCACTATAGATTTCTACTTCTTTTTCTCCATAAATCTTTTCAAAGGATTCTAATGCTTTGATGTAGCGTTCCTGCTGATATGCAAGAACACTTTCATCTACATAGATATCTTTTAATAACTGATCCACATATTTCTC
>OGPB01001864.1_pt1 | contig 11557 bp, 7 predicted proteins | sample 1552821 | NCBI WGS metagenome assembly OGPB01 (sample SAMEA2580192, study PRJEB22360) | human gut metagenome | biome: human gut; feature: human-associated habitat; material: faeces | place: Denmark | collected 2008/2010 | reverse complement strand
CAGGTATGCCGAGAAGAGCCCGTACGAGTCGGGCAGGCTGCCTATCCGTTCCCGGAATGCCTTGCGGATGACGGGCGTCGGGCCTATCAGGCGGAATGTCTCCGCGGGATGGATGGCCGAGATGACGGTTTTTGCCCGCAGCATCCGCCCGTCGGCCAGCTCCACGCCCGTAACGCGCCGCCCTTCGGTGTGCAGGGCGACGACGCGGCTCCGCACCAGCATCGTCCCACCGTGCTCGCGGATCTTCGCCGCCAGTGCGTCGGCGATCTGCTGCGTCCCGCCCGTAAAGCGGCAGGCGCCCTCGATGTTCGAGTGGTTTACCATCGCGTGGTGGTAGAGCGTCGAACTTTCGCGCACGCCTCCGTAGAGGGGGTTCGTCCCCGCGAGGACATTGCGCAGCAGCGGGTCTGCGACGCATTCGCCGATGAATCCGGCCGCCGGTACCCCGAGGTATTTCGTTCCCCCGTCCGACAACCGCCCCGTGCGGTGCACCCCGATGCCGATGCTGCCGCCGATTTCGCGCAGCTTCGCGCAGTAGCGGCCGAGCCCCGCCTTTTCATGCGGGAACCATTCCCCGAGGTGCTTTTCGAAGGCTTCGTAACCGTGCATGTAGGCGTAGTCGCCCGCTCCGGGCAGCGACACGACGTCGAATGCCTCGTCGAGCGGCCGCAGGCGCAGCGAGCCGAGGATGCCGAAATATTCGAAGTAACGGCGCATGATGCCGCCGGCCTGCATGCTGCCGATGTAGTGCATGCCCGTGTCGATCGCGTGCCCCTGCCGGCAGAATGATTGCAGGCAGCCTCCGAGGATGTCGGCCTGTTCCGCGACGCAGACTCCCATCCCTTCGCGGGCGAGCATGGCGCCGCACTCCAGGCCTCCGAGGCCGCTGCCGATGACGATTATGTCGAACTGCCCCTGCATGTCACTCCTCCTTTCCGCTGTCCGTTTCCCGCCGGCTCAGTATGTATACCGTATTCGACGTGCGCGTGTCCTTGTGCGCGGCGTGTATCTCCATGCCCAGTTCGCGGGCGATCCGGGCCAGCTCGGGCGTCGAGGTGAAATGCAGCCCGCCGTCGGTCTTGTTGAACCCCACGATCTTCGTCGACCACACCTCGGTCATCGCCGTGGCCTTGTGCCGCTCGGCCTTGCCGCTGTCGCCGTCGCGGATGATGATCCGTCCGCCTGCGTTGAGCCGTGCCGCGCAGCGCCCGATGAGCGCCCGTTGTTCTTCGGGGCGCATGTAGTGCAGCACGTCGACCAGCAGGAAGGCGTCTGCCCCTGGCAGCTCCGCCGTGCGCAGGTCGGCGTGGATGAACTCGATGCCCGGCCGCCGCAGGAAGCTCTGTCCGGCCGTCTCGACCTTTTCCGCATCGTAGTCCATGCCGATGACCCGCCGCCGCTCTGAGAGCATGGCGAGCATGTAGCTCAGGGGGCCGTACCCGCACCCGAGGTCTACGACCGCCGCATCGCGCGGCACGATGCGGTCGAATAACTCGTAGCTCCGCTCCAGCCGCACCTTGACGCGCATGTACCACTCCAGCACGGGGCCCTTGTAAGTGTAGCTTTTGATGAGCATGTCGCGGAAATAGGGGTTGCACGGCCTGTTGTAGGTTTCGTACAGCCCGAGGTACTCCCGGCGCATCAGGCGGCAGGCGGCCTTGGCCTGCGCCGAGCAGTTTGCGGGGTCGGCGGCCATGCGCGGCAGCACGCGGCTTACCACCAGCCCGTGTTTGATATAGATGGGCTGCCTTTTCGACGAGATCATGCCGTTGCCGTAGAGGCAGATCGGCAGGATGTCCAGCCCCAGTTCCCCGGCCAGGTAGAAAGCCCCTTTGTGGAAACGTCCGATCTTCCCGTCGGCCGAGCGCGTCCCCTCGGGGAAGACGATCACGCTGTACCCTTCGGCCACTTTCTGCGCCAGTGCCGGGGCGAGGCGTTCGTATCCGTCCGCCGCATGGTAGAACCCCAGGTAGCGGACGATACGCCCGAATACCGGCGAACGCCATACCCAGCCGTTGGTCACCATCACGGCCTTGGGGCAGATGCTCAGCAGCACCAGGATGTCGATGAACGACTGGTGGTTGGCGATCACGACCGCCGGTTTTTCGAACCGTTCGCCCGGCTCGTTCAGGCGTATGGTCTTCGTCGTGACCATCGCCCGCAGGAATCCCCGCGTCATGTGGTGGATCGACCACTGCACGATGCGCTGTTTGCGGCGGCGTGCCATCGGCAGCGGCCAGAGCGTGAAGATCAGCGCCTGCAACAACTGGCAGCCCGTCACGAACAACCCGAATGCGTAGGCCGTGTTCACGAGGCTCCCCAGCGTGTAGGGCGCCCCGCCCTTTTCGGTCTGCGAGGTGATCAGCATCCGGAACAGCACGGGTTGTATCGTGTAGGAGACCAGCACCACGGCGACGATGCCGAACAGGGAGATCGTCGCCAGCGAGTGCAGTGCCGGGTGGCGTGCGAAGATCAGCGCCCCGAGCCCCACCACGACGGTGAAGGCCGAAAAGAAGATCGCCGTCTTGTGCGTGTCGAGCATCCTGCGCCCGGTCTTGTATTCGCTCAGCAGCCCGTCCATGATGAAGATGCTGAAGTCGTCGCCGATGCCGAAGATGAAGGTCGAGAGGATGATCGTCACGATGTTGAATTCCACGCCGAACATCGCCATCAGTCCCAGGATGATGACCCAGCTGATGCCCATCGGCAGCAGCGACATCAGCGTCAGTTCGATACGCCCGTAGCAGAGGAATAGCGCCACGGTGACCAGTATCGACGAGATCGAGAGTATCAGGTAGAAGTTGTGGTTCACGCTCCGCGCCATTTTCCCGGCGTAGAACGCCCGGTCGGCGACCACGATGTCGTCCGCCGCCGAGAACACGGCGTAAACCTCGTGCTTGCAGCTGTCGGGCAATGTCACATGGCTCAGGAATATGGGTGTCGCGCCGTGCCCGTCGATCCATTCGCGGAATACTTCCCGTGCCGCCGGGGACGAGTAGTCGAGTTTCGTGTACTCCCTTCCGGCCAGTTCCAGTGCGCCGTCGAAGGCCCCTTCGGCGAATCCGTAGCGCCTTTCGCCCTCCCGGATCCCTGCGCGCAGCACTTCGCGGCGCTGCGGCGTCCAGAACTTTCGCCAGCGCTCCAGCCTCAGCAGCTGCTCGGCGCTGTCCACCACGAACGAGGTCACCCCGGCATGGGAGTCGATCTTCCCGGCCTGTTTCAGCGAGTCGAGCTGCCGTCCCAGGCGCAGGTAGCTGTCCACGGCTTCGGCCGGGGTGTCGGCCGCCGTGAGGAAGAGCACCTTCGAACGTTCCCGGTCGTCGTCCATCAGATGGCTCAGACGCTCCTCGGCCTGCGCCAGATGGGGTGCGTTGTAGTTCAGGTGCATCATGTCGCTGTCGAAGCCGATGCGGTTGAAGAAGAAGAGGCATACCGCCGTGAGCCCGAGTATCGCCGCCACCAGCATGCGGTTGCGGTCGGGGCGCATACCCGTGAGCCGCTCCACGCCTTCCAGCACGGCCGACCCCCCCCCGCGATCCTCCTTACGGATCAGGTGGGGCAGCAGGACGAGGCTGAACAGCGTCGTTCCGACCAGTGTCAGCGAAGCGAAGAGCCCGAAGTCGCGCAGCAGCTGCGAGTCGGTGAAAAGCAGCCCGGCGAAGGCGCCGATGGTCGTGATGCTGCCGATCGTCAGCGGGTAGGCCAGGTCGCGGATGATCTGCCGCGGGTCGTGGCAGTGGTTGGCATGGCAGAGGATGTGTATCGAGTAGCTCAGTGCGATGCCCATGACGACGGTTCCTGCCCCGACGGCTATGGCCGAGATCGTGTGGCACACGAGCGACATGACCGCCAGCGCCAGCAATCCGCCCAGCGCCACGGGGATCAGGGCCAGCAGCACCGACAGCTTGTTGCGGAACGAGAGGGTGATGAACACCACGATCACGAGGATGGCGATGTTCAGCGTCAGCATCATGTCGTGCTTGATCTGCCGCGCGTTGTATGCGGCCACGGCCGGGGCGCCGAAGTAGTCGGCCGAGATGCCCTGGGCGGCGTACTCGGCGTTCAGGCCGGCCAGCACCGCTTCGATCCGCTCCACCAGCCGGTCGCCGATGCCCGTGTCGCTGCTCTCGTACCGGGGCGAGATGAAGACCATCAGCGTCGTCATGTCCTTCGAGAAGAGGTAGTCGTCGAAGAGCGTGTAATTGCCCCCGATATTCAGCTCCTGTAATTTTCCCAGTGCCCCGAACGACAGCCCCAGCGGGTCGTCGTAGATGTATTCGTCGATGAACCCGCCGACGGGCGACAGCAGCCTGCGGTAGTTGCTCTCCATCGCGCGCGCGATGCCCTGCCGCGTGAGGAGCGTGTCCATGCGGGCATAGTCCGCCTCGGTGAGCAGCAGCGGCAGGTGCCCTTGCAGGAACGCCCGCATGTCGTCCGCCAGCTCGCTGCCGAACGAAGCCTCGGCCTGTGCCCAGCGGTGGAAAAGCGTATCGGCTTCGAGCAGTTCCACCAGCCGGTCGGCGCAGGCCATCATCCCCTCCGCCGTGGCTCCCGTGCCTTCTGCACCTTCCCGGGCATTTATCATCACGGCGATCTTGTCCTTGATCTTCAGGTTCGAGAATGCCGCCGCGGCCTTCCGCTCCCCGTCGGGGAAGAAGCCGGTGATGTTCTCGCTGAAACGCAGTTGCAGGGCCGCCGCACCCATCGCCGCGACCAGCACTGCCAGCACCGTGCAGAGCAGTGCGCGGCGCCGTTCGAAGAAGTCGTAGAGGGTGATGAAAAGTTTATTCATGGCCGGGCGTGCGTTTACAGAGTACGAGCAGGGCATAGCCGACCGCCGTCGCGGCCGCACCGCATACGGCGGCCATCGTGAAGCTGCCCGCGATGTATTGTACGAGGTCTGCGGCCACCCGTTCCAGGGTGATGTCCGAGAGCGAGAGCGGCATGTCGCGCTGCAAGACCTGCGCCCCCGTCCAGTAACTTCCGTAAAGGATGAACGGGATCATCGGCGGGATGCTGATGTTCGAGCTGATAACCGCCACGGCTTTGTTCAGGCGTGTGAAATGCGCCGTAACGGCGGCCGCGATCATCTGGTAGCCCCACAGCGGGGCGATGCCGAAGAAGACGCCCAGCCCGATCGAGGCGGCCAGCCGCGGGTTCGAGTCCTTCGACCGGGTGATGTTGTCGGCTATGAAACGCCGGACTCTCTCCCGGGTGAGCGACCGCAGGAACCGCCAGGGATAATAGAACAGCAGCGCCCCGAGCACGAGCAGCGTGTTGAGGATGCTGATGCGCGTGAAATCCTTGCCCGGGCGGAAATGCGACACGCGCTCGGCCTTTTCGGGGTAGAAAACCCTCACCGGGATGTTGCGCACCTCGATCCCGCGCCATGCGGCGCGTACCAGCACTTCGACCTCGAACTCGTAGCGGCGCGTCGCGAAACGCATCCCCTTCATCCGCCGCACGGGGTAGAGCCGGAACCCCGACTGCGTGTCGTCGAGGCGGATGCCCGTCTCCACGCGGAACCAGAAGTTCGAGAACTTGTTGGCGAAGGTGTTTTTGCCCGGCATGTTGTCCGACCTCAGGTTGCGTGCCCCCACGAGCAGTGCGTCGGGGGTCTTTGCGATCTCTTCGACGAATTTCGGGATGTCCGAGGCGTAGTGCTGCCCGTCCGAGTCGATCGTCAGCATGTAACGGTAGCCGTACTCCGCGGCGTAGCGCAGCGCCCGGCGCAGGGCGTATCCCTTGCCCCGGTTCGGGGCGTAGGAGATGCTCCCGACGCCCGCCCCGGCGATTATCCCCGCCGTCGAGTCGGTCGACCCGTCGTTCACCACCAGCACGTCCGTGCAGTAGCGGCGCACCTCTCCGATGACTCGGGCGAGGGTCTTTTCGTTGTTGTAGGTCGGGATCACCGCCAGTATGTCGTTCCGCTCGATGGTCATGGCATTTCGCATACGGTGCCCCTGAGTTTGAGCACCGTCTTTCCGTGATTCGTAATCGTGCAGGAGAGCCTCGTGCCCTCCGGCGTGTCGTCCCCCACCCGGATGTCGATCTCCAGCAGTTCGTCCGCCTGCGGCACGACCATGCCGAGGAACTTGCATTCGCGGATGGCCGCATAGCGGAACCTGCGCCCCGTGCCGCGGTTCAGGCATTCCCGTACGAGTTGCAGCGTGCAGACCCCCGGCAGCACCGGGTGCCCCGGGAAATGCCCCCGGTAGACCGGGTGCGACGCATCGAGCCGCACGCGGAAAGCGTAATGCCCCTCCTGGGCCAAGTAGTTGTCTATGCTGGTGAACAGGTCTTGCATCGGGTGTGGTCTCTGGGTTACGGGTTAAACCTTGCGGGGTCGACCGGGAGGTTGAAACGCTTGTTGCGGAATTCGTAGACCGAATGCCCGCCCTCGGTCTCGCAGAGTTCCATGCGGTCTAAGGTCATGTCCCTCAGGTCGAAGCAGAGCGTGATCGAGTCGATGTACTTGCGGGCGCGCTTCGATTCGGGAACCATTTTCACCTCCCCGACGCCCTCCTTTTCGGTGTAGCCGATCTGCCACCCCTGGCCGAACTGCGAGAGGTCGCCGGTCATGCTGGCGCGGATCATCAGCGCCACCTGTTGCAGCATGGGGTTGGCCGACGTCGCGGTCTGGGTCACCTGCCCGGCCGTTTTGAGGATGATGCGGTCGTTGCGGATAATCACCTTGTCGCCTTCGGGCACGGTGTAGTCGAGCGCCATGGCCAGGCTGTTGTCGTAATAGAAGCGGCCTTTGAGCTCGATCTCGTTCTTCATGCGGCGCACCTGTTTGCGCTGCGTGAAGTCGCACTGGATAGTCCTGTTCTCGCGGCTGGCTTCGGCGAGCCGCTCTTTGAACGACGCGGGCAGCCCGGCCCGGGCCGTCAGCCCCGACAAGAGCAGGGCGGGGATGAAAAGAAGTGACGCTATCTTCATGGTTTCTCGGTTTTAAACAGTTCGCATACGGTCGCCGTGCGGTACCCCCGACGTTCGAGGTCGTCGAGCACCAGCGCCAGCAGGCGTCCGGCGCCGGGGCGGTCGTCGTGCAGCAGGATCACCTTGCCGTCGCCCAGCCGTCGGCGGATACGGCGTGCCACGGCCTCGCGGCTGCGGTGCCGGAGCGTGTCGAGCGAGCGGATGCTCCAGCCCACGCAGCGGCTTCGCGTCCGTTTCACGGCGCGTGCCACCATCGGGTTCGTGACCCCGTAGGGGGGCCGGAAAAGGTCGGTTTCCACGCCGGTTATCTCGCGCAGCGACTCCCTGCACCGCAGGATGTCGGCCGCCATCGCCCCGCTTCGCCGCATCGGGAAGCCGGGGCTGTGGCTCCACGTGTGAATGCCGATTGCGTGCCCCTCGGCGGCCATGCGGCGTACGATCTCCGGGTGCAGCTCTGCCTTGCTGCCGATCAGGAAGAAGGTCGCCCGTACGCCGTGTTCCCTCAGCGTGTCCAATACGCGCGGCGTCTGCTCGGGGTCGGGCCCGTCGTCGAACGTCAGCGCCACGACGTGCCCCGCCGCCCGGTTGCGGCACAGGCTGCGGACATACGCCCCCAGCCTGATCTGGTAGGAGCAGTAGAAAAGGGCGAACCCCGCGGCGATTATGGCGATAATTACATACATGTCAATTCGATGGCGGATACGGTGCTGCCCGGGAAATCGTTGTAAAGCACGATCCTCTGCCCGGTGTTCCCCGCGTTCCCGATGTCCCCGGTGTTCCCGATGTCCCCGGTGTTCCCGATGTCCCCGGTGTTCTCGATGCTCCCGGCGTTCCCGATATTTCCGGCCTTACCCGTATTCCCGGCCTCCCCGGCGACCACGCGGCGGAACACCTCGGCGATGGCCGTGAAATGGGGCGTCACGCCACTCATCGACGCACGTATCGTCCGGCACTCGCCGCTATGCATCGCATTCCCCGGTTCCTCCACGTTCCCGGCGGCCGTCCCCGTGCCGGGACTTCCCCCGGCCGGGATTTCACTCCCGGCGTTTCCCCCGGCCGATGTCCTTGTGCCGGTATCTTCCCGGGACTGGATTCTTCCCGTGCCGGCGCTTTCCCCGTCCGGGAATTCACTGCCGGCGCTTTCCCCGATGGCCGTGCCGTCCGGGAACCGGATCCCCGTGATCGCCGCGACCGAGGTGTCGAACGCTTCGGCGGTCAGCACGAAGAATACCGACGATTCGCCCCAGCCGCCCTGCTGTGCCACCCCGAGGCGTTGCAGGATTATCCCGGCCGACGGCGTCGTCTCGTCGAACGCCCCGACCAGCACCGCCCGCGACAGCCCCGCGCCGATGCGCAGTGCGGCATCCGTCAGGGCGTTTTCGAAGCTCGTCCAGCGGTTGGCGTAGGTCGTATTATAGCAGTGCAGCCCGCGCAGCAGGGCAATCTGCGCCCCGACCGTGTTGAACGTCGACTGGATGAACGGCGTCGGGTTGAGCATCCGCTCTTCGTTGGCGATCAGCGAGTCGAGGAATTTCTCGCTGTCGGTGATGCACCCCAGCCCCGTGGCCGTGACCACGGCCTCGACCGCCGTCCGGTCGCCGAATTCCAGCAGCGATTCGATGCCCGCCGCGACGCCCGACTTCACCACACGGCTCATTCTCCGGCGGAGGTTCATTTCGGGGATCAGCTCCTTGATGTCGCGGCGCAGCCCGGCGCCCGATGTGATGCAGTTGACGTAGAGTTTCATTTGGCAAAGATTAACGAACAGCAGTTGCCGCCGAACCCGAACGAATTTGAGAGCACCGAACGTACGTCGGCCTCTTGCGTCCGTGCTACGGGGTGCAGCCCGAGCTCCGGGATCGGCTCCGCGAATCCGGGGTTGCCGTAGCGCAGCCCGTGTGTGATAGCCAGCACCGCCAATACGGCCTCGATGCCTCCCGCCGCGGCGAGCGCATGCCCCGTGTAGCCTTTCGTCGAACTGAACGGCGGCACCTGTCCGCCGAACAGCCGCCGCAGGGCGGTGCCTTCCGTGAGGTCGTTGTTCGGGGTCGCCGTGCCGTGGACGTTGATGTAGTCCACGCGGCGCAGCCCGCTTTGCGCCAGCGCCCCGGCCATGGCGCGGTATGCGCCCTCGCCCGTTTGCGACGAGGCCGTCTGGTGATGGGCGTCGTTGGCATTGGCATATCCCGCCAGGCGGCAGTAGGTGCGCATGCCTGGCCTTTCGTGCGTGAGGACGAGGTAACCCGCCCCTTCGCCCAGGTTCAGCCCGGCTCGCGTGGCGTCGAACGGACGGCAGGGCTCCCGGTCGAGTACCGAGAGCGAGTTGAAGCCGTTGAGCGTGAAACGGCAGAGGGCATCCGTGCCCCCGGCCACCACAAAGTCGGCCATGCCGCTCCCGAGCAGCAGGGCGCCGGTGACGATGGCGTTTGCGGCCGACGAGCAGGCCGTGCTGACCGTCGCCGTGTAACCTCCGATACCGCAGTGGCGGGCGATCCGTTGCGTGCTGTCGGCACAGTCGTGCCCCGCCACGTCGCGCAGCCTCCCTTTCGCCTTGTCCGTGCGGAAGTCGCGGTAAAAATTCTCCGTCAGATCCATGCCGCCTACCGAGGTGCCCGAGACGAGTGCTACGCGCGCCCCGGCGGGGATCGCCGCATCCGCCACGGCCTGTGCGGCCGCCGCCATGCCCAGCAGGGCGGTGCGGGAGGGATGCTCGCGCTCCGGGATGCCGAGCATCTCCCCGAGCGCCGCGTTGTCCCGTTTCACTTCGCCCACGGGCACGTCGACAGCCGAACCGAGAAGCGTCGGCTTCCCGATTCCGCTGCGTCCGGTGCGCAGGCTCCCGAGCGTCTCCCCGGCTCCGATGCCGATGGCCGAGACGATCCCTATGCCGCAGACGGCTATGCTCATTGCGGGCGGTTCTTGCGGATATAGTCGGCCAGCGTGGCTACCGAATAGAATATCGGTTTGGCCTGGGCCGGGTTTGCCAGCCGTATGCCGTAGTGTTTTTCGAGCAGGAGGGTGATTTCCAGTGCGTCGATCGAGTCGAGTCCCAGCCCGTCGCCGAACAGCGGCGCGTCGGTCGCTATCTCGTCGGCGGTGATCTCCTCGAGGTTCAGCGCTTCGATAATTTGTTGTTTGAGTTGCAGTTCCAGATCTTCCATCGTATTTTGTCCCGTTTTTTCGGTTAATGTCAGTTCGCAGTCGTAGCTGCCGCCGTCGAATTCGCACCAGCCCCACAGGACGGCGTCCATGCGCCCTTCGGCGATCAGCGAAGCGGCGTATTCCCGGATAAAGTTACTGCTTTTGTCCGGGAACGCAAAAAAAGTGCTCTCTCCCTTCAGCCCGTGCTTGATCGCCACCTGCCCCAGCATGATGTTGGGCAGCGTGTAGACGAACACCGCCGGTGAAGCCCCGCACCCGTCCCCGGCGTCGATGATCGCCTGGTGGCGCCGGTCGCTGTCGAGCGAGGCGCTGCGGTTGGCCATCACCACGCCGATGCGCTCCGCCGGGCAATCGGGCCTGTGTCCGGAAAGCAGTTCGCACGAGGCGACGTAGGCCAGCTTGCACAGGTCGTCCATCTTCGAGAACTTCATGTTCGGGTCTGCGAGCGCCCGGTATCTTTCGCGGATGAAGGCGTCGAACGGCAGCGACGGGTGTTGCGCAATCACGACGTGTGCCGTATCGTGACAGCGGATTCCGCTGCCGTGTCGTCCTGTGCCGGTTTCCGCATGGCCGCCGGCCTTTTCTCCGGTGTCCGGATTCCCGTGCCCGACCGCATTTTTGCCACGCGCCCGGTCATTCGCGCTCATAGCCGTTCCGCTTCGGGCACGGGCAGCCTCCAGGCAGTCGTTTCCGCCTTGCACATCTGTGTTTGGCCTACACCCTTGTCCCGTTGCCGTTTCATTTCCGGGCGTGGCGTCGGGGCCCGCTGCGCGGCGGAATACGACCGCGGCGTTGCAGCCCCCGAATCCCGAGGCGGTTTTCAGCGCCGCGTCCGTCCGTATCTTGCGGTGCGCGGCGCTCACGTCGGGCGGGTAGGGTACCCCGCACTTCGCGTAGCCCTTCACCCCGAAGCAGGTGCCCTCGCACAGCTCCCGTACCGTAACGATGCTCTCGATCACGCCCGAAGCCCCCAGCGTATGTCCGAAATAGGGCTTCAGCGAGTTGCAGGGCACGCCGCACAATCCTGCGAGGTGCAGCGCCCTGCTCTCCATCTCGTCGTTGTAGACGGTCGCCGTGCCGTGGGTGTTTACCAGCCCGATCTCCCCGGTCCCGATTCCCGCCTCGGCGAGTGCCGCGCGGATAGCGTACCAGAGCCCGTCGCCTGTGCGCGAAGGCGCCGATATATGGTTGGCGTCGTTCGAGATTCCGCCTCCCGCCACGCTCACGCCCGTGGCCGAGAGCCGTCGGTCGCGTGTCAGCAGGACGGCGCCGCACGCTTCGCCCAATGTCAGCCCGTCGCGTGCCGCATCGTAGGGACGGCAAAGCGTCGGGCTCACCGACTTGAAGGCGTTGAATCCGCTGACGATGAAGTCGCTCAGCAGGTCGAATCCCGCCACGAAGACATGGTCGTACCGGCCGCTGCGGGCAAGCCCGGGCGCGCGGTATACATGTA
>OGPB01001860.1_pt1 | contig 11573 bp, 9 predicted proteins | sample 1552821 | NCBI WGS metagenome assembly OGPB01 (sample SAMEA2580192, study PRJEB22360) | human gut metagenome | biome: human gut; feature: human-associated habitat; material: faeces | place: Denmark | collected 2008/2010 | reverse complement strand
AATTGCTACATCATATTGCTCAAGATATTCTTTAACAGCCCACAGTGGTTCCGGGTACTTCACATGTAAGGCTTCACTAATCCACTGATGTTCTGGATTAAACGGTTTCAGCTTACATCCCAAAACATCCAACAGCTTCTCGCTTATCATTGGTGGCAAATTAAGCCCGAAACAAATCAACACAGCAGTGTTCAGATTCGGAGCTGTTTTCCCTTTAACGGTACGGCTGATTGTTTTCGGATCTCTATCAATCAAGTCACCGAGATCCGTGTATTTCATATTTCTCCAGTCTAGCAACAACTCCATGCACTGCTCTGGATCGTCCGTCATCTGCTTTCGAATATTCAGCCACTCCTCCTGTTGCTTCTTTCGCATTGCAATCTGTCGTTCCGGTGGAGCATTCTGATACCCATTGTGATATTTTACATCAAAGGTAATATCACTCTGCTCTCTGTTCAAGAAGCAGATAGTATGGTATGCGGACTCTACCTTACTCGTGATGCTTAGATCAAAGACAAGACAACACTCGTTCATATGTGCTCTGGCATAATCAGTCAGCATAAGCCGACCGTCCATATCAGTGCAAACATATAGCGGAGAATTGTAGACATAATGATTTTCTATAAACAGATAATCACCATTAGCAGTCTTTTCACGGAGTTCCGGATTTGAGAAGCGCTGAATAGCTGCATCTTGAGCACTTATCGTAAATGTCTGATATGCTTCAATTGAGTCCTTTCGGAAACCATGTGGTCGGACATACTGACCATCAACATAGTTAAAAGTTCCGATTGCACCATCAAATCCAAGTTCTACTAATCGAATCTTAGCCGCCTGCCTGGATACTCCAAAATCGACTGCAAGTTGATTGATGACCATCTCCATAACATCTATTTCGTATTGAGCATCGGTCTCACGCAAAAATGTAGCTATGTACTCGTTCGCCTTGGCTCTAAACGGAGTCTGTGGCATCTGAATTCTTGGTGCAAGCTGATTCGCTTGTGTCTCCATGTAATGCGTGGATTTATTTGAAATCCCAGAACTGGCATCTCCCAACACCTCACAACTTATATGAGATGCAGTCTCGTTAAACAACTGTTCCAGTCTGAATGCTTTTCGATGCTTATCCCAATGGACACACTCATGGATGATTGTATTGTTTATCGAACCAAGATTGCGAAGAAGATACATCTGCGGATCTACTACAATCGTTCTTCCTTCAATATGAATAGATGCATCTTCGTCTGCTTTTGCATCGTACATTTCCGTATCGGTATCATCAAAATATATCTGACCGAACACTGATGAGTCACTGCGGATACGTTGACTCTTAACTTTCAACCCCATTCGTTCAACAAGGACTGTAGGATCAACCCAAACAACAGCTTGACCTCTCATCGGCACATGCAATGCTTCCGGGAAATATTCCTGCAAAATCTCATTGGCTACTGTTTCCAACTTGTCATACGGAATGATAGGAACTAGGGAATCATCCATCGAATTTCGCACAAGTTTTTTCCCATCATACCTCGATACCTGTAGGATCTCAAAATCGTCCAGATTCTTGTCCAGATCACCGCGACAGTGAGCCATCATCCACACGATATTTTCATCGTAATCATCGTAATGATAATCACCCTCATGCGTTTCAAACCAAATAGATACTGCTACATCAAAATGTATCTCCATGCCCGGCTTGTCTTCAACCCACACGTGTTCCACCTTAACATCTGAAATTTCCGTTTCTCCGGCACGATGGATTCTCTTCAGTTCAATACCCAAGGAATCAAGGTTTGCATCCAGGTAGCTTTCGGCAGCTGCCCAGAAATTATTATCGAATCTCTTTTTTACATATTCAGCAAATGAACGATGTGCTGCCATAATTCTACCCTCCTTGATAGATGCTCTATATTTCTACCAACAATATCTTATGTTTATTCCTCAACATCTTCATCATTCTCTTCAACTACCACTTTATAGTGTTTTCGCAATCCAGATCGTGTTTTAGATACAAAAGCATGAAACTGTCGTGCATCCTTTAGACCAAGAATTTCCGTATATCTTACTGCATTTCCAAATGCGATTATTTCTTCAGTATCCTCACGATATACAGTATAATATTTCATCACAATTCCTCTCACGGTAATATCGTCTTCAATACCTCTGCCGCATTATCAGAATCATTTCCAAAAATCAATTCATAATAATTAATCGCATTGACCGATAACGGTAAGGCTGCTGTTTCTGTAGTACGCATTATCTTTGCTTTACTTTCAGTCCCAGGAAAAGCAAAACCACATTTTTTCACACCTGTTAAAAGAACATACGAAAGCAACTGGTGTGTATCGGCTCTGACACTTCTGGTATTCGGTTTATATTTTGCATCTATAACCGCAACCGGATTCTGCGTCTCATTATCTCGAATAATGATATCCGGAATACAGTACGGCATCAGATGTATGCCTCTCTCAACTTCCGAAATATCAGTAACATCCTTTTGAATAAACAGCCTTTTCGAATAACGGTCCAACGAATATTTGCTTTGGTCAATCGTTCGTTTAAGGACTATACGTGTATAAAACTCAAATAAGGCCTCCATATTAATCATATAAGGGATTGTAAATATGCTTTTCGCAACCGATTTTCCTTCTTCATTTTTGTAGGCATAATATTTTTGTCCATAAATACACCTTGCTTGCTGCAACAGCGGTTTGTAGTACATATACAATCCCGATGCGTCTGCGCCATTAAAATCACTGGTCTTAATACGGACGGTCTGAACACGGCGGAATGAATTCATACAATATGCCACTCTCTTTGACACCTCTGATGTAGCTGGAAAGCGTCTCCCTACAATTTCTTTGCATTTCAGCAAAGTAGCCTTCAAAATTCTATTTTCAATATTGTCCTCAGTAAAATCAATATATTTGCAATAGAATCTGTCATTTCTACCCTTGCAGGTGTTCATCCGTATATTCTTTTTAATTTCAATCTTTCCTCTAACCTTTGAAGAATAGTTTTCCTCTTGGTGGAACATTGTTTTTTTCAAGCCTTTTTTGCATAAACCATAGCATGAAGTTATAAAACTTAATGCGTACAAAAGTTCTCCATCCTGCTCTATATCTTGGGAAAGTTTAATAAGCGGTTGGTCATAAAATACATGGAATAATGATCTGCCCTCAGCCTCCATTTCGGCAATGTAGTCATCGTACTCATCATCAGTCATTACCGTTTCAAGCATATTCCAAGGTTCCATGCCATATTGCGAAGTAACAACGACAATATGTTCCTTTCCTGCCGACTGCAAATAACGTCCATTCTTGTCATGCAGCCTTCCTACTCCAACATAACCACTGCTCCAAAGCCTACCTTGAAATTTGTGAATTCCAAAATTTATTTCTAGAGTTGATAAGTCAATCTTATTCCATACATCATCCTTACTATTCAACACAGACCAGTCATTTATTTGGTGTATTATTACATCTCGCGCCATAACATCACCTTCCTAATCAATATCCTATCTTTGTCCTCACTTCTTCAATAAAGGTTCCAACATATTCGTTGTCAATACGCTTTCCTGCTCGGGTCATGTTACCAAATTCCTTTACATATAACATAATGTTATCACTAATAAAGCGTACTCGCTCACCGCGGTCAGTAGCATCCCTTATCTCTGAGGGAGTGTGTTCAATAGCAATCAAGTCTTCAATGGTATCCAAAATCCCGTCTTTTACATATTCCTTTAGAATTGGAATGATTTGGAAGACAAAACGTTCCACAAAATCTTCCTCGTATCCTTCTTTACGCTTACGAAGGAAATACGTATGACCAAGACGCACATCACTCTTCTGATATTCATCATTGAAATAACTCTCGTTGTCGAATATAGCTTGTACTGCATCAAAAACCAATAATTCAATTGAATTTTCGTCCTCATTCTCCGATACATTCTTGTAACAGCTAATAACAACATCCCTGTCAGCCGGACTATCGACAAAAAGAAAACGTCTTCGAATAGCATAATCAATCGAATCAATAGATTTATCTGCAGTATTCATTGTACCAATAATAAATAGGTTCTTTCCGAGAACAATATCCTTTGTCCTTGATACAGGAGTACTGACTTTGTCCTCAACTTCGTAAGGTGTGGAAACTTTGCTATCACGGTATTCCAATCCATAAATCAACTCGCCGAAAACAGTGGCAATATTTGCCCTGTTTATCTCATCTATAACAAGGTAAAATTTAGGTGGTTCATCAGGGTTAGTTTTTTCTGCAACTTTAGCAAACTCCGCAATTTTACCCAGAATTCTGTTTACGCTGTTGTAGGATGGAAGACCACCATCCGCTTTAACTTCAATACCACGGATAAAATCTTCATATCCGTATGATGGATGAAACTGAACCAAATCCCATCCTCCTGTTGACAACTTTGCTGAAGCAGCAGGATTTGCATAGTCACTCTCATTGAGCTTATATGTATCCAATGCAGAAGAAATATCTTCCTGGCTTACAAAACGGCTTGTAAACACTTCTGATTCAGGATTCAATTGCTTTAATACAAATTTCTTGCTCTCAAAAGTTTTCGAAGTGCCAGGAGGGCCTTGGAATATCATCTGTCTAACACCGATATTCTCCATGATTTGTTGATAGTCTTTTAAATCAGTCATTTTTACAACTCCTTTTATCTCTACGATTTTCTCCGTACCATTCGTGATATTAAAAATATCCTCATATGTATCAACATCAAATGCGGTTGTTCCCAAAACCAACGCATCAAATTTTTCCTTATCGACACAAATATGGGTTCCTTTCTGACTCCATAATGTGTGCAGATTCATCATTTTCGTTCTAAAATAATCAATTCGTGCTTTTTCTCTTTCTGTCTGGGTTGCCGCATTAACATTCTTTAATCCATCGTGTAATGCTTCGAGATACCTAATTTCCAACTGGATTAGATCATCTAAATCACCATATGCTTCACTGTGTCCTTTAACTAAAGAAATATTCATTTCATAAAGTTTCAGATAATACAGCAACAGTCTATAAACAGCACCATATATTTCTGCTGGGTTATTATCCTTGCAAACATTGTTGACCGTAAATGTATGCAATCTCAATCCGTTTAACGGGAGATATGTGTCACTTGGGGAACCATCTGTGTATGAAATCTCATATGCAGCCACATCCGTTCTCTCTGCCCACCTTCCGACATTGCCTGGGTGAGTTGAATAATATGCATGAGGATTTCTCCTGGTTTTACCCTTAACTGCTGTTTCATAATAGAAACTTGACGCATCATTCAATTTTACCAAATACGAGGCATATGCAACCGGAACTGATTTGCTTGGAACCGATGCAACCTCAATGTTGAATAAAAGTGAGTCTGTGGCTATGTCACATGGAAAAACACCATTCAACACAATAGCATCTATGACGCTCTCTAAAATCCCTTTATAATCCGAACATCGATTAGAAATAATTTCATTTTCATAATACCTAACGGTATCTTCTAACGAATATGGTTCAACACGTTCACCTGAATTCACCATAACTTTCCGGATGTCAGATATACGATTTAAACTAGATATCCCCGTGTTCAGTTTTGATTCAAGTGCTTTCTCATATGTTTCAATATTCCCGCGTAAAATTCCCAAGGAAGAAAGGTTGTTAATAAACGGGAAGATTTGATACATCATTTTTTGTTTGAACTTGTCAAGTACGAAATAAGCTGTTCCAGTGCGTTCTACCATAAACATACCGTGTCCAGGCATATATTTTTCTTCAACATCAGGAACTCCTGGCGCAGCATTTGTAGTTAAGAATTCTTTTATACTATCAAATATGTCTATAATAATTCTTCCTGCATTCGCATTAACAGAGTCATAGTATTTTTCAAGCACATCCCGATCCGATTTTAAATCTGCAACATAATCCATTCTTCTTCTCAGTGCATAATCAAGATGACCCGCATGAAAATTTCTACACTCTGTAAAAATGACAATGACATTATCTGGAATACACAATGTGGTGCCATCAGAAAGAGAAACCGCCTCGTTTCGGAACTCAATTGCATAAATCAGATTTCCGAGTAGTGCTCCTGCATCTACTCTTGAAATATCGTCAATTATTACTGCATAAAGTTCATCTGTATCTCCAGCTCTGTCACAAAGTTTTTTGATGCGTTTCTCTACATAATCCACCGTCATTGTTCCGGTTGCTTTAATATCAATCCCGTATACAATGTCCTCATAGGTCATGCTCGGATGAACTTGAATAAACTCACATCTATCACGGTCAATGAAATCCTCGATTTTATCCAAATCGTTATGGATATCTTTTGATTGGAGGCTATCAATATTTGATTTTTCATAACACAGATAATACGCAGCGGCTCTGGCAAGAAAAGTCTTGCCCGTTGCCGGGTTACCTGTGAACAATAGGTTCTTCATTTAAATCACTCTCCAATGTTCTCGCTATTTTCTACATTCAATATGTTCCTAACCAATCTTGCAAGAAAGTACGATACTTTTGGAGGAACCGCATTACCAATCTGACGGCTTATTGAACGCTTGTCTCCATAAAAAACATAGCTATCAGGAAAACTTTGAATTCTTGCCGCTTCTCTTGGCGTTAGTGTACGGTCTTCATCCGGATGGATAAACCGACCACCTGCAGGAGTATCAAACCTTGTGGTGATTGTTGATGCTTGCTCATTCCAGCAAAGTCTACCATACGAACCACTATGAACAGAATTAATCTGTTCATTCAATACTGTGTAGTTTTCTCCGTTTTTAATTTGGCGCATTCTCTCTATTGCAACCTTTGAATGACGCGACCGCGTATGGTTTGTAATTGTATGTGCATCGCTGGATAAATACTTTTCATAAGCGGTTTTCGGCAACGGATTATCAATCACACCATCTTCACTTGTCATCGAAAGATTTCCTATTGCATCCCTTACCGTCACTTCATCAAAATAGTTCGGATACTCATTTTTTATGTCCTTTATGGTTTTTTTCCACAAAGCATCAATATCCACTCCATCAATGAGAGTTCCTATAATAATCATTCTTTCTCTTCGCTGCGGGACTCCAAAGTCCGCAGCATTGATTACTCTGTGATATATGCGGTATGGTTTTCCGTTGAGTGATTCAGGATCTTGAAAAATTCTTTTGATTTCTTCAAAAATTTTCCCACCTTGCATTGTAGATATGCCTTTTACATTTTCCATAACAAAAACCTTAGGCATAACCGTTTTTACAACATTAAAATAATGTTTGAAAAGATAATTTCGTGGGTCGTCAATAAATCCCTGTCTGATTCTTGCACCCGCCATAGAAAATCCTTGGCATGGTGGTCCTCCAATAATGACATCAGCCATCGTTCCCGCGAACATATCAGAAGTATCTATATTTTTTATATCATCAACAATTACATCAACTTCAGGATGGTTACGCTTATATGTGTTTGCTATAACAGGGTCATACTCTACAGCTTTCTCAACGCTAAATCCCGCTTGGATAAATCCAAGGGATAAGCCTCCGCATCCCGCAAATAAATCAATTATTTTCATCTGCGTCAATTCCTCCGCTCGTCCTGTACCTAATAGCAAAATTCTTGATATAGTTGCTTTCGGCTTCAGTTAATCCATACGCAGCATTTATAAAATCATCTATTGCACGAATCTCCTCCAAACATTCTCGATGTTTGTATTCATACTGCGTTTGCTTTGTACCTACATACACTTTTGTTTCTTCTAATCTCTGTCTCAAGCCTTGTGCCAATTCTGTAGCTCCGGTCATATTTACCTTCATTGGCATCATGAAGCCGTTTAAATCTTTACTAACGTGCCAACAGTCAGACACGCTAATCCAGTACCACCAAAACAAGGAAGAGTTGATCAGGCAATAACAATAATCCGCCTCTATCGGACTTTTGAAACTAAACACTTTATATTCTGGGTCATCCACCTGTTCTCTGTAAGCTTTCATCCAAAATGCTTCACGGCGATTTAAGTATACAGACTCCGTCCCATTTCTCGATATATCATATACTGACTGCATTTTTCTTGTGTCAGTAATCTTTTTGTATATGACGATATCCTGCTCAGTTCCCAGTTTAGGAATAAAATCTTCGTTTTTGTGCTTATTTTTAACCATTTGAATGTCTGTAAAAAGAGTAGCACGTTCTTGCTTATACCAATATTGATAATTTCCAGTATAAACGGTCTTTTCTGACTTTTTATCTTTTCCAATCAAAATGCACAATTTCTGATGCACCGAATCAAATAAACAATCCGGTCTGTCTGCAAAACTCAAAATATACTGTTCCGAAACCAGCACCCCTAATTCATCTCTAAGTTTTTTCATTCTCGGAGTAGACACGTAGGAAAGCGGAATAATAAAGCCAATAGCACCATTTTTTTCGAGATTTTTAGCTGCATTGAGAAGGATATTGGCATATATGTTTCCGTACCTATCGCTGAGTTCAAGACCTGACTTGAAATCTTCAACATAAGGTGGGTTACCTACCACAATATGATATTTATCTTCAAACGTTGCTTCATCCGCAATAAAATCAAACGATGTAAAATGTCTGTTCATTATGTTACCAAGACCAGTACAATAAGCCACACCACAAGTCTCTATAATGAGTAACAGCAATCTCAATTCTGTAATTATGATTGATTCACCATTCACATCATTACCATAAATAGTGGATACTGCTTTTCGCACAAGATTCTTTGTAATATTTGTCTTGTTCTTCAGCAAATTAATTTTCATTTCGAGTGCAGTAAGCAAATATTCTCCCGCTCCGCACGTTGGGTCAAATACGGTTTTATTACAGCAAAATGAACGATACGGTATATTATCCAGGCTCATATCACTGATATTGGAAACCGTAAGTTTTCCAAATGAAGCTTTAATACTGTTTGTAAGAATAAAACGCACCACATCATTTGGAGTGTAATATACGCCCTTACTTTTCCTTATACTCTGTTTTTCATTTATTTTTGAAAGAGCATCTTGAACTTGTGTGTAGGTACGCTTGGTTGAATCAAACTTATTACACATAAAGTCCTCTCGTCTGGCAATAGCCTTTAACTCATTACAAATCAATTCAACATCTTTAGACGAGTATGTATCTTGTATATATAAATAGAAAAGGCTTAATGCTTCATCTACGGCACTACATTTTTCAACCCCTGCCACGGATGTATCGATGTTACCCATTGGTAAGTGCATCCTTTCGTTCCTGTTCATCAAATTTATCTTCTCTAACAAATTCCATGATGTCCCCAACATCACAGTTCAGCGCATCACATATCCTAAGAAGCACATCTGTATTGACATTGCCACCTTTTCCGAGTTTAGCAACAGATGTAGCACTTATACCACTCATCTCACGCAAGGTCTTTTTGTTTATTCCTCGGTCTATTAATAATTTCCACAATTTATTGTAGCTAAAACGCATTCGCTTTACCTCCATATTTTGTCCCCGTTTTCATTCTTATGTACATACTCAAATATCTTGAACCCCCAGCGTTTCAAGGCATCCAGTTTACAAAAGATATTATATCACAAAATTACGCAAAAGTCTATAAAGTTTTGCGAACGCAAAATTAAATCCAGTTATGCAATTGAAGTTTTGTGTATTAATACCCATGATTCAAGTGAATTATCAAACCCATCTACTCAACCCTACACAAAATCATCTTGTCAACTCAACCCTCGCTTTTGCCAAGTTACCATACCCCTAAAACGCAAAAATCCGAGAGCCGGAAGAATACCTCCATCTCTCGGAAATGCTTTATTTTCAAGCCTTTTTCGGTATTCAGTTCTGTACTTTTGACAACAATACTACGCTCTCCACATGAAATTATTAGGCTATTTTCAGAATTATGAAGAGTTCTCAAAAAAGCCTTTATTTATTGCTGTTTTTGTTATAATTCATATGTATATGAATGCCCATCTGCTCGGCATTTGAGAATAGGCTATTTTGAGAAATTGTATAAAATAGTTGAATCATCATTTTCTTTAAGCGGATCATCAGAATAGCAAAAGCTAACGCCAGGTTCATTCTCAAATTTTCTAAATAAACCAGGCCTTAATAGTTTTGTTTTATCCGAATTGAAATCACTTCTTTTTCCACCATTAGGGTTTCTTTTTATTTTATAACAATAAATTTTATTTGGATCTTCTGAATCACTTATACTAAGTGACTTCACCATTGCACCTTTTTCCTCATCTGAAATATTTTTAGGAATATTCATTGGAATTGCTTTTCCGAAAGTTTCAGTAAATTGTTTTAAAATATCTCCTAAGTTATCTTGATACTCAATACCAAAATACTGTCTTAAGGTTTTTGCATCAATTAATATTTTAGAAGAATTGGCTTCAATTTCCAATCCATCGTTTAAATCGTCACGTTTCATAAAATGGAGCTTTACTAGTGCATATTGATTTACTCGCTTTTCCTTACCTACAAATCTTTTTACAAGCACTATATATACAACTGATTTATATCTAAATAGAAAGCTACATATAGTCCACTTCTTACTAACCATATCATTTTTCAATTCATTTAGATTACTTAGTAGCATGAAACGAACCTCCTCACTTCTTTGAACTATATTTCTTATTACTTCTGTGTGTTCCATTCTCATCAACAATTACATTGCTGCGTTTATGTTTTTCTTTCTGAACAGCATCAAACATTTCTTTTGAAATGATTGCCGGATGAGAATTGTTCAATTTATAAATCTGACCTTCTTCGCCACCTACATTAACAACCGAAACACCTATGTACTTTTCATTACTCAGCATTTCTTCTATAGAACGTTTTGGCCAGTTATCTTTTCCTGTAGGCGATTTGATACTCCTTTCTTTCAGTTCCTTAACAATGCCTAATACGCTTTTACCACCAAGATACAAATCAAAAATCAGCTTAATGACTTCTGCCTGTTTTTCATTGATTACAAGATCGCCATTTTCATCTTTATCATAGCCATAGCATTTTCTACGATAAAACCCCAAGCTGCCGTTACTGGCTCTCTGCTTTATGCCCCATTTGATATTATCACTTCGTGTTTCATTCTCAGCCTGGGTGCAAGCTTCAATGGTGGATATCAATAATGAACTTCCCACTGTTAATGTATCCAGTTCTTCTTGTTTGAAAATAATTCGCACTTGTGACTCTCTTAAAGTATTTATTGCATCAAGCACCTCGACAGTATCTCTTCCAAGTCTACTGATGCTTTTTACCACAACTATATCCGTAAGACCCGCTTTACACTCTTCTATCATTTGATGAAAGGCAGGACGAGAAGAATCTTTTTTAGCAGATGATCTATATGAATATCGACTAGTTTCCAGTTGTTATGCCCGGATACAAACTTTGTCAATCCAGAAATCTGTGCTTTTAAGCTATCCAACTGTTCCATAGTGTTAGAACTCACACGAGCATAGATGACAACATGTTTCATCGGCTCATTTGTATTAGCCGGAATCACTCTCACTTTGCCAGGCATAAACACCTCTCCTTTCTGTAATAACCTAATTATAATTCGA
>OGPB01001856.1_pt1 | contig 11582 bp, 8 predicted proteins | sample 1552821 | NCBI WGS metagenome assembly OGPB01 (sample SAMEA2580192, study PRJEB22360) | human gut metagenome | biome: human gut; feature: human-associated habitat; material: faeces | place: Denmark | collected 2008/2010 | reverse complement strand
GATTTTGGGGAATCATTGGATCGATTGCACTGGAGATGTAAACTGCGTAATTAATTTTTATACATTATGAGACATTTTTATTTGTTCCTGCTAATTGTTAGCGGGATTGTTTTGTCTGGCACCCGAATGATCGCTCAAAGTAGGCCATCGGTGGGAAGTATCAGAGTCGTATCCGGTACGATCGTAGATGAGAATAACAAGGCGATGGCGAACATTGTCATTTACATCAAGGGTACTGATATACGAGTTATTTCAGATACGGACGGGTATTTCTCCTTACCACTCAAGGACACGAAGGACCACGTACTGATCACCAACAGTTACAACACCGTCTCGGCAATCCGAGATATTCCCGCGGGAGAAGGGAATTACGAGATGGATATCCAGTTATCTTACAAGCTACTAGGACTACCCGAGGTAGATATCGTCGGGGCGAAACCACAGAGTTATAACTCCGACATCGCTAATTCGGCTACCCGTATGGATATCCCCGTAATGGAAATACCCGGAACTGTAGGCGTAGCGACCCGGAAATTATTGGAAGACCAACAGGCTACCACCATGACCGAGGCCATAAGGAACCTAGGCGGCGTGAAAGGCGGACCTTCCGGTGAGGCTTCCAACATCAACGAGGTCTTCTCTTCCCGTGGTTTCTCCATGACGAACTCCCGTAACTATTTCAGGAACGGGGTACGATACCTAAAGTTCTCGAACGACGCTCTATCCAGTATCGAGCGCATAGAGATCCTCAAAGGCCCAGCATCTGTCCTTTATGGAGCGGTAGAGCCCGGAGGTATCATCAACTTTATCACCAAGCCGACCTTATATACGCCCCGGTATGGCGCAACGATCAGATACGGCAGTTACGACTATAAGCAAGCCTCTATCGACATTTCCGGCCCACTGAACGCCAAAAAGACCATCCGTTATCGCTTGAACGGAATGTATGAGGATGCCGATAAATTCAGGAAACCGCAAAACAGCAAACGATACGACATCACCCCAGTCATCGACATTGACTTAGGACGCAAGACCACCCTTAATATCGATGCCGATATCTTCCGGGATAAAAGGACACAGGATCCGGGCGTTTTGCATATCAACAATGAGGTGATAGATAACGGATTCAAGACATTCCTCGGCGAACCGTGGGCCTATGGCAAATTTACCAATAATAGCGTTGGTTTCCAGTTGACCCACCGTTTCAACCAGAACTGGTCATTCAGAAGTTCCGCCCGCCAATATTTCACGCATGAGGATCGTCTGTATTTCCAGATGAAAACCCCTCAGAAGGACAGCACGATTACCCGCCGTTTGGCACATTGGGACGCAAAAATCAATTATACCAATGTATTGGAGGAATTGAACGGCAGCTTCAAGACGGGCTTCATCCAGCATAAAGTAATAGCGGGCTTGGAATACGGATGGCTTACCAACCGAAGGAAAGTAAAAGGGAATATGTACACCCCGATTAGTTATGTTCATCCGGAATATTCCGAAAAACCAGTTGATTTCGAGATGGAACAGAGTACAGACTTACGTATCACCCAACGTACCTACGCGATCTATCTACAAGACCAAGTAAGCTTTTCCGCTCAATGGAAGTTATTGCTTGGCGCCCGTGCAGACTGGGTGAACGATAAACAAGATAATTATATTAAGGATAAAAAAACGGATGAAAACAATTTTGCCATCTCGCCTCGTGTGGGTCTTGTTTATCTGCCCATGCCCGACTTGAGCCTATATGCTACCTACAGTCAGTCTTTTGTCCCTCAATCCGGGCAAACGAAGGATGGCGAGGCATTCGACCCGATTACCTCTAAACAATGGGAAGCGGGAGTCAAGAAATCATTCTTCAACGATCGCTTGAGCACCAGTCTGGCTTTCTATACCTTGTCGAAGACCAACTTGCCGACGATAGACCCGGAAGACGAGGAATATAAGATACTGATCGGCAAGCAGACCAGCAAAGGTATAGAGCTTTCGGTAAACGGAGAGATCACCCCCAGTTGGAGCGTAGCCTTCAATTACGCATATACGCATGCCGAGGTAACGAAAACGAACGACGAGACCTATCCCGTAGGTACGCAACTGGCCAATATCTCACCAAGCCAGTTCAACCTATGGACCTCCTACCTAATCCGTAAAGGCCCGGTTAAAGGCTTATCTTTCGGCGGTGGTTGGTACTTCCAAGGTAAATCCTACGGAAACATGGCACATACGATCGATCTGGACGCCTATCATCTGGTTGACTGTTTCGTGGCTTACAAGCGCAGTTTCTACAAGATCTCGGCGAACTTGAAAAACGTATTCAACCAAGAATATTATACCGGATCCCAAGGGAACTATCTTTTATTCCCCGGCTCGGCCAGGATGCTGATGGTTATGCTAGCGGTCAACTTCTAAAAAAGGCACAAGACATGTCGCATAATTCGATCATTAGAAAGATCATAGTAAAGTTACATTTATACACCGGACTCATATTAGGGCTAATAATAACCCTAATATGCCTCTCCGGCACAGCGATCGTGTACAAGCCGGAACTTGAAAAACTATCTGTCAAGGATATCGCTTTTGTCAAGCTGGGATAGCTTCTTCTTTTTCAGGATAGGAACAATATGATTCTGAATAATATTAGAATAGGTAGTATAAGTAAGGCACGAATATCCACAAGCTAAGATCAATAATATGGTCTTATACGGAGGCGAGGATTGCGCCTACAGTTTCCGTACTACATTCCCGGATGAGAAAGGCCGTATCCAGATCTATGTCAATCCCTATACAGGGGAAGTTACGGGAGTGGACAGATACCGGCATAAGGTTTTTCAATGGTTATACGACTTTCACGTGAACCTGCTATTGAAAAAGCAAGGAGCTACCATCGTCGCCTTATCGGGATTCCTGTTGATTTTCCTAACTCTATCCGGCTTTCTATTATTACCCAAGCGTCGTATCTTCTCCGTGAACCGAAAGATGGGCTTGAGAGCCAAGCTTTTCAAGTCACATTCCATCATAGGTATATGTACATCCCTCTTTTTGCTGGTCATCGCTTTTACCGGCTCCTACTTCGGGTTCAAGAAAGAATATCAATCTTTCTTTGAATCCATATCCGCAGGAAAAAGTAACCGGAGTAGTCGCACCGGCACCAAAAACTGATAAATACACAGGTGATTGGGTATCATTGGATTCCGTTTTAACGACCGCCCAAGAAGAGTTCAAAGAGGGAACCCCGACAATGATATTCTTCCCGAAAGACAACACGTCTGTTTTCTCCGTACGGATGTATCGGGAAGGGGACTTCGAAAGAACTGGAAGCAACCATATCTACATCCATCCTATTACCGGCAAGGTCGTCGCCATAAACCTCTGGAAAGACAAACCGGCCGCCGAGAAGCTTGTCCGCTCCATGTACTTTGTCCACTTCGGCACTTTCCTCGGGCACTTCTCCAGAATCCTATGGATCCTCATAAGCCTAGCCGTACCGTTCCTCTATTTCACGGGAGTTTACCTTTGGGTTATTCGCAATCGGCAGAAACATTTCCCTTTCCGGTAAACATAAGTCCAGTAAATCGCATCGCATAAGGAAATTTCGTATATTCGTAATATTGTGTAATTAGGAAAAAAGAAATGTCATGGCACAAATAACGATTCCTTATGCGGTAGCGGATTTCGTAGATTTACGGGAACGTGGTTATTATTATGTGGATAAGACCGATTTCATCCCGAGCTTGGAAGATTATAACGCTCCTGTTTTCCTCCGTCCCCGGCGTTTCGGCAAGAGTTTGCTTATCTCTACCTTGGCGTGTTACTATGACCGCACCAAGGCCGATCGGTTCGAGGAGCTGTTCGGCAGGACTTGGATCGGTGAGCACCCGACGGAGGAACATAATCGGTATATGGTCGTGCGCTATGATTTCTCCAAGATGGTGATGGCTGATGACATGGAGGGGTTGGAACGGAATTTCAATGACCTGAATTGTTCTGCGGTGGAGATCATGGTGACGCATAACCGGGACTTGTTTTAAGGACTTCCGGTTCTCTAGCCGTGGTGATGCTTCCAAGATGCTTGAGGAAGCTTTGGGGTACGCCCGCGAGCATGGATTGCCAAAAGTGTATGTGCTGATCGATGAGTACGATAATTTCACCAATCAGCTATTGACGGCCTACAAGGATCCGCTCTATGAGCAGGTAACCACGAAGGACAGTTTCCTGCGCACCTTCTTCAAGGTGATCAAGGCGGGTATTGGCGAGGGGAGTATCCGTACCTGTTTCTGCACGGGGGTTCTTCCCGTTACGATGGATGACTTGACAAGCGGATATAATATAGCGGAGATCCTGATCTTGGAACCGGAATTCCTGAGTATGCTGGGCTTCACGTATAAGGAAGCGGAGGTCTACTTGCGTTACGTGCTGGATACCTATACGGAGGGGCAGGATCGGTTCGATGATGTTTGGCAATTGATCGTGAATAATTACGATGGTTATCGCTTCTTGCCGGAGGCCGAACCCTTGTTCAATTCCACGATCCTGACCTATTTCTTCAAGAAATTCGCCGTTCGTAAAGGTGGAATCCCTAGTGAGCTGGTGGATGAGAACCTGCGTACGGATATCGGTTGGATCCGTCATCTGACTCTTTCCCTTGAGAACGCCAAGGAGATGCAGGACGCCTTGGTGATCGATGATGAGTTGTCCTATAACGTTTCCGACCTGTCCAGCAAGTTCAACAAGAGGAAATTCTTCGACAAGAGCATCTATCCGGTCAGCCTCTTTTATCTGGGCATGACCACGCTGCGGAGTAATTACCGCATGGTGCTGCCCAACCTCACGATGCGCAGCATCTACATGGACTATTACAACGAGATGAATCATATCGAGGGAAATGCCCAACGCTATGTCCCCACTTACGAGCGTTTCACTGAGGAGCGTCGTTTTGAGCCGCTGGTGCAAAACTACTTCGAGCAATACCTCGGTCAGTTCCCTGCGCAGGTGTTCGACAAGATCAACGAGAATTTCATCCGTTGCTCCTTCTTCGAGCTTTGTTCCCGTTACCTGAGCAGCTGCTATACGTTCGCCATCGAGCAGAACAATTCGGCGGGACGTTCCAATTTCGAGATGACCGGTATCCCCGGCACGGACTATTACAAGGACGACCGGTTGGCGGAATTCAAGTATTTCAAAGCGAAAGAAGCGGAGCGCATGCTGGCGCTCAGCGATCCCCGTCCCGAGGACGTGGCGCAAGTGCTCGCCTACGCCAAGGATACCAAGGTGAAGTTCCCACACTATCATGTCCGTTCCTACATTGTATATATCTGTGCCAACAAAGGATGGAAATGCTGGGAGGTGACTCCGTGATATTATTCCAATTGCTTTATTAATAGTACTTTGTGGTGCCAATGATGTGCCATGCTATTGGCACAGTTGTGCCACCTCGATGGCAAAGGCGTGCCACTGCGATGGCACATCCGTAACATGGGTAATGGCACAAGCCTCTCTTCCTTGGTTTACCAGTCGTACTCCTCGAAATAAGCGTCGAAGTCTTTTGGTTCCTTCACCCCACAGCGTTTAAGCGCATTCAATACGACCTGTTGCTCGGAGGGTGAGAGCGGCCTTTCTCCCTTGCGGACACGGTAGTAAGTGCGCCGGCTGAAGTGCCTCATGAGTCCCGGGATAACGGAGAGCATCTGTTTGTGTGGCAAGCTCTCCAATAGGCTTACGAATCCCGCGGCATAGCGTACTTTCTTGTTCGGACGGTAATAAGGGCAAGTTCCCTTCAATGAGGCGAGGTGTCTCCTCGTTAAAGGTGATTGTTTGTTTCGGCGTTCTGGAATAGGGGTGTTTACGCATACGGCCTGCCTCATGAATTTACGAGGTAGGCCGCGTAAAAATAGCTATTATCAAGTACTTATTTAACCGTAACATTCCATCCGGAAAGAATACCTCCGTAGAAGTAAAAGTCTACGCAGAATGTCTTTCCTGTGTTCAGCTCTTTGACCTCGTAGTATTTCGTGGCACCTTTTTCGTTCACCAATTTATAATCGGCGATATTCGGAATAGGCACGTTGGCGAGTTCTTTGATCTTTGCGTTTATCCTATTCAAGATATCCATGCTCTCGAAAGGATTCGTTACTTTGGTGCTCTTGGATAAAGCCGGATTCACCCCATTGTTCTCGGCACGAACCGCACGAACACTATCTGCATAAGCCTTGAACATCGCACGGCTTTCCGGAGTGCGCAAAGCGGATACGGTAAAGATAGAGATTCCTTCCGCCCCATGATTCAGTGCGGCATCCATGGCATTCTCTATATCGTCGGCTACCATCAGTCCGCAGTAAAGCGTGGTTTTCGGGTTCTTATCCCGGACATCCTCTATCATACAGTCTGAGATAAAACTAATATCTTCCGTGTAGAAGTTATGGTATACCATGGGGAAGACAATGTCCAGATTCCATTTCCCCCAGTCTTGACGAACCATTTTGGATGCCATCTTGGGCGTAGGGAAAGGAGAGGCTGCCATTTTCTTGCCGTAAGAGTGAACCACGTCGGCGATCATATTAGCGACCTCGGTAATCTGGTCACAACGGAATTGGAGCCATTTCTCGTCTTGCGAGGGATCTTCTTGTTCTTTTGGATCATATCCGTAAGCGGCCTTGAACTTCTCGATCATGGCCGGGTGATAACCAAAATCCCATTGCGGATATTCTTGGTCTTGCACGATACCGTATTTCGGCCAAAGGGTAGTCGGCAGGATAACATCCACGAAACGGTTGTAATCGATAGCGATACCGTTCAAACCCTCTACCTCGCAGTAAGCTTCTATTTTCTTCTTGATAAACTCCCGTACCTCGGGTAAGGCGGGGCACATAAATTTGTAGTAATCCACGTAAGCGGTCGTATCGGCCAAGCTTTGTCCATTGCGGTTTACGCTGAACCATTCGGGATGTTCTTTTAAGATAGCGTCTCGGTCATGTTCCGGATTCATCGTCCATAACCAAGCGTAGACCTCTATACCATGTTTCTGGGCGATGGGAATAGCGGCCCGATAATCATCCGGAGTAGGGGCGTTTAGCATGACACCGTCTATCCCCGCCTCATTCATGATCGTACAGATGGAGTCGAAATTCATTCCGGGCTGGTAATCCAACCAAGTCCAGAACATCGGATAAGCATCTTTCGTATCATTTTTCGGGGAACTGCAAGCACCTACGCAGCAAGCTACCAGAAGCAATACTAAATAATTTATGTGTCTCATAAGTTTAATGAATTTGATTAACGATTTATCCGTTAAAGATACGTATTCCTGTTTAATGCCGTTCTTTTTTCAGCGTAAATATCGGTAAATAAAAGAAGATGCCTAGGATAGACATGATAAGGCCGCCTATCGTTCCGGCGGCGAGCGGGAACCAAAAGGCTTCTTTATCGGTGCCTAGCATGAACGGGATAAATCCGAGTATGGTCGATATAACGGTTAGGAAAATCGGTGTGATCTTGGCGTTCCATGCCTTTAGATAAGCACGGATTGGGGAAATAGCGGGTATCCGTTCCCGAATTTGGTTATATTCGTTTAAGATATAGATACTGGCGTTTACCGTGATACCGCATAATAAAACGAAGGAGGCGAATCCACCTTGGTCGAAGTTCAGTTTGAACCAATAGAAGGTCAGGAATACCCCGATATAAGAGATCGGTATGACAAAAATGACCGCCAGCGGTTGTTTCAAGGAATTAAACAAGATACTGGTCGTAAAGAAAATAATAACGATGATCAAGAATAATAACGCATATTGTTTATTATCTTTCTGATCCCATGACCAATAGTTCTTTTCCGCTTTAGCCGTATATCCCATAGGCAGGATCTTGTTAAACTCTCTAAGTTCCCTTTTCTGTATCTTCTCGCCTTGTGAGGAGGCTCCGATATATTCATATTGCAGGCAGAGCCTGTATTGCTGGTTTACTTTCGCTATCTGTTGAGGGGTCTGGCTTTTCTCGACGATAGCGAGTTCGGACAACTTATAGGATTTATCACGGATGGTTTGAGGTACATATTGCATACTCCAGATATCGAACTCCTTTGATTGGCGAGAAGAAAGTTTTAGCTTTTCCGTCTCGTTATCAACGACGATGGTACCTGCGTAGATATCTTTACCGAAAACAGGCCGGATAGACGCGAATAAATCGATAGGCAATATATCCGCTTGCGCCATACGGGATTTATTCAAGTTGAAGTAGAATTCCTGATAATCATCCTTCCACCAAGAAAACTCGGAATTGATCAATACTTCCTTGATACGGCGATACGTAAGCAATTTCTCCCGTAGTTTCTCCGCCCATTCGTATAACTCGTCATAATTATATCCGTACATCTCGATCCGGAAAGAACCTGCGTTCTCACGGACATCATTGCTGAAACCTTGGTCCATAAGTCCCCATACGCCCCAACTTCCACCACCTAATTCCAACGCTTTGCTAATCACCCTGCTTTTCAAGGTGTAGGGGAAACCACTTCGCTCGTTCTCACGGGTGAAATAGACGTTGATACTGGCTTGACGTGCGTTATAGATACTGGTCTGGAATTGCCGTATTTCCTTATAGGTACTCAAGTAAGCCTCCATTCGGTTGATCAAGTGGTTCATTTGATCAAGGGTCGTACCGTTCGGCATGGAAGCGCTGATACTTAATACCGTTTCTTCATTCCGGGTAAAATAACTTCCCTCGTATACCTTTTGGACAAATAGGCGCAAGGTTCCTCCCAAACTCTTATCGACGATAGGTTTTATCGTTTCCTTCCAAATACCTTTCGCCGCGAATTCATTGTAGCGAGCGATCCACAAAGAGTCCCTTGCGGATAGATCCTTCTCTTCCGGCTCGATCTTCTCCGGCAATAAAAATATCGGTAGTCCGAAAGCCAGTACTAGAATAAGGCAAGCCAGCTTTTTCCAATTGCAAAGGAAACGGATCTGCGCCCGGTAATAATGAGAGAAATAGACTGGGAAACGGTGTATGAACGACCGTATCGGACGGACCACCGGATGTTGTCTCCAATGACTCCGGGCTTTTGGGGAAGAAGAAGCGACTTTCTTCCGGTGCAAATTCATCTTGTCGATCAATGCCGGAACCAAGAATAACGCGATGAACAAAGATACGGCCAGATTAATGATCACGACAGCAGCGAAATCCTGTAAGTTCAACCGTATCTTCTCATCCAAGAAGAAGATGATCACGAGGGCGCCCATAGTCGTCAAAGTGGCCGCCAGAATAGACAAGAACGCTTTCCGGTCATGATGGTGCCGGATATGATCGGTCATCACGATCGTATTATCGATCACCAAGCTGAGAGAAATCGTGATACCCGCCAGCGAGTACAATTGCATCTCCAACCCTAATAAATAATAAAGGATGACGGCTATACACAGGTTGATACTTAAACTGATGATGATCAAGAACAGATAACGTACATTCCGGGTAATCAGCAGAACGAAGAGCAAGAGGATCAAGATGGTCAAGCCTGTACGGACGTAGATTTTATCCAATTCTTCTTGGATAAATTCGGTAGCGTCGTAACTGGTATGGATCTCGTAACCGGGAGGAAGCAAGGTGCGGATATGTTTCATTTCTTCCTTCACTTTCTTGGCTAATTGCAACTGGTTGGCAGTCTCTTCCGCACGGATAGACAGGTAAATAGAGTTTAAACCATTGATCCGGTAGTAACTTTGCGGGGCCTCTTCTTGCCGGGTTACCTTTATCAATTGATCCAGCCGGATTAAGCTACCATCTTTGTTTGCGACGGTGATATGCGATGGTTCGAACCCATTCGTGATCTTTTCCGGCATTAACGCCAGACGAATCCATTCCTTGCTGGTATCTCCTTGTCCCATATTAGCGGTTCCAAGGAACTCTTTTTTGTAATATTGGCTGATCGCCGATTGGATATCCTCTATCGTGATCCCCAGATCCCGTAGCTGGCGGCTATCGTATTCCAAGCGCCATTCCATAGGGGTCGCTCCGCTTACATCGATACGATAAATACCTTGCACGCTGCTAAGCCGGGGCTTTATCTGATCCTCGGCGAATCGCTGGATGAATATCGGGGTAGCGGAAGCGTTCAAGGTATAACTCATGAACGGGCGTGATTCCTTGTCGTCCGGACGGCTCATCTCTAAAATCGGATAACTTAATTCTTCCGGAAGGTCCGGCCACGTCTGTCTAACAATTGTTGATGCCTCAAAACGTGCGGCATCTATATTCGTATGTTTATCTAGTTCTAAAGTAATCCTTCCCCATCCGTTTCCCGAGGTCGAGGAGATCTCTTTGATTCCTTTGATACGGGCAAGCATCGCCTCCAACCGTGAGGTTACCTCCATCTCGATAACCCTCGCTGAGTTGGAGGGCATATTATAGCTGATACTTAATTTCGGCAGCGTACGGGAGGGAGATAGCTTGATCGGCAATAAAGGCACGAAAGCGATCCCCGCCAATGCGATACAAAGGAAGGTGACGATGATCGTAAAGGATGATATGTTCGGCTTAGAACCCATGCTCGTAATCAAATTCGTTGGCTAATGAGATGCCTGTCTCGAAATCATGTAAGGTGAGCTTACGTATTTTGTAATAGCTCAACCAATAATTTTGCAAGGCCGTGATATAATTACGTTGCGCTTCCTGCTGTCGGTTCAAGGAGAGCGTAAGGCTATTGATATCCGCTTTGCCGATCATGAAACGTTGCTTGGTCTCGTTATAGGCCATGATCGCGATGTCCAAAGCCTCTTCGGCGCTGGCGATCAGGTTTTGCTGTACATTGAAATCGCCGACAGTCATGATTACGTCTTCCTCCAGAGTGACTTCCGTCTGCCGTGCGGATATTTGCGTAACATTTAGATTGCTTTTGGCTATATTGTATTTACCCTTCCGTACTCCCCAGTCTATAAGGGGAATAGAGATAGATATCGATACCAAGTCCTGCTGCAGCGGATTCTTGTAAACTTCCTTAAACTGGGTCGCTACTTGATTGAAACCGATACTAGCATTCAAGGAAGCGTTGAATAAGGTTTCCTTTTTGGTCTTATCCACTTGTTGCTCGGCCTCTAACACCTCTTGCCGCACTTCCAGAAACTTGGGGTTATTCTCCCGGGCTAACGTCAATGCTTGATCCACCGGAATATCCATATCATGGGGGCGTGACGGCAGACGAAGCCGTATCTCCGTATTCTTATCGAAATTCAAATACGAGGCCAGACTGAACATGGCTCGCTTCAAGGCTATATCGGCGTTTTGTAACGTATTGCGGGCATTGATCGCATCCAGCTTGAGTGTCAGTAAATCCGCTTGACTAATAGCCGCGATCTTATGCCGCTCTTGGCCGGTACGGTATAACGTATCGGTTGTCGCTACATTTTCTTTGGCCATATCATATTCTACTTGAGCCATGGCTAAAGAGAAAAAGTAAGTGGTGGCTTGTTCGCTGACGGTCTCGATATTATAAAGCAACTCTTTCTTTACTTTCTCATATTTTACATTATCTTTCTCATCACCAAAAAATTGTCGATATTGTTCCACATTGCGAAAATGAATCCTTCGAAAAATTATCT
>OGPB01001855.1_pt1 | contig 11585 bp, 3 predicted proteins | sample 1552821 | NCBI WGS metagenome assembly OGPB01 (sample SAMEA2580192, study PRJEB22360) | human gut metagenome | biome: human gut; feature: human-associated habitat; material: faeces | place: Denmark | collected 2008/2010 | reverse complement strand
CACCTCAGTCACATTGTCAACCGAACGATACAAATTATAATATTATTCATAATATTAACACATTCATATTTTAAGCGACTTTGCTCTAGTTTTTCATATATTTATCGTCATTCATAAAGTAAATATGGCACTCCACCTTGGTTTCCTCACTGAGCGAAAGCATTTTTCTGAGTATCTTTTCGTAGAAATCAAGCTGTGAACGATATGTCTTTAAAATTCTCTCCTCAAAAAGCTTTCTGTCGGCTTCTTCCTGTATGTTGGTCTTATAGTCGATTATGATAAAGCTTTTGTCTGACATTTTAAGCACAAGATCCATAACTCCGTTGCTGTATTCATTGCCGTCCATACTGTAGAATGGAAGCTCTGTATACACCGCCTGCGCAGTTTTGATAAGTGTTTCGATATCCTTATCTTTCAAAAAACTGTGAAGCTGATAGTTGATATAGTCCTTATAAAAGCTCTCAGAATCCTGCGAACTGCACTCGTCCTCAAAGTCGAGATACGCTCTGCTGACAATCTTCTGAATAAGCTCATTCTGCTGTGGCGTTTCGTTATACGGAAACAGCTTTCCACGCATATTCACCGCAAGCTCAAAGGCACGATGTACCATATGACCGATATCTATGCCCATTGGACGTTTGTAAGACAGTTTCTCCACTCCACTTGGTATAGTGACTTTTTTGCCGTCCTCAAGGTGGCTAGGAGTGATTTTGCTAACATATTTTTCACTGAGCTTTTTAACGCTTTCATCAAAAGCATTTCGGCTGTTGTTCACCTCGTCGAATATATCCTTGACGTTTATCTGCGCCGCCTGCACAGTGCTTTGCGCTGTGGCATTGTTTATCTGCGGCAGTTCTCTGCCTATTTTGCTCATTGTAAGTTTGTCGATCACAGGTTTTTTCCGTTCAAAAGTATACACAAATATAAAAGCCTGCTTTGCTCTTGTGGCCGCAACATATTCAAGCCTGAGCTGTTCGCCAAAATATTTATCCTCTGCCTGCTTCCTCTCATTAGGATAGAATGTCAGATAGTCCATATATGAATAATCGCTTGTTTTCAAAGGTACATAAACCTGTCTTTTAGCCACAAGGTCGGTGTACTTTCCACCGCTGAATTTATGATTTTTAGCCTCCGCCATAATAACGATATTCCCCTCAAGACCCTTTGCCTTGTGAAGATTCATGAGCCTTACGCAGTTCTGCTCACTGCTGTCAAGGATAAGCTCTTTTTCTTTCAGCACAGAAAGCTCGTTTTTCATCATGTCCATAAGCTCGCCGCTTCCTGCAAAATCCTGCTTTTCCCACTTTTCAAGAAGATAGATAAGATTTGAAAGCTCATATTCTCTGTTGCTGGTATTATCGAAAAGAAGCTCAGGAAAATCAAGTATCTTATAAAGCTTCGCTATAGGCTCATTGACAGTATCGGCAGACGCCTTTACTGCAACAAGCGTGGCGTCATTGCTTTCACAGTTTTGTTCATAATCGTCTACGTCAATTTCAGCGTCTTCAAAATCGATGCTGTCAGGCCTACATCTCCAAAGGATAGAATAAGCCTTTTCCTTTGCGGTAGGACTGTAGCTTTCAAAAACGAACTCTGCAAGAGCAATAAATCTTTTCAGCACCAGACTGTTTTTCTGAGGACGTTTGCCCCACATTGTGTATGGTATGCCACGATTTGTCAAGACCATTGAATAAAACTCCATTTGAGTTGTGTTCCAAAGAAGCAGAAGAAAATCACTGTATTTTATAGGTCTTTCCACACCCTTGTCGAATATCTTTCCCACCTTCACAAGGTCTGATATTATCTTAGCCACACTTTCAGCACCTGGATCTTTGACAAAATATGCCCCTCTGATAACGTCATCGGAAACAGCCGCAGGCTTATCAGCCTTTGATATCATATCGCTGTATGTCATACCATATTTGCCGTTTATTTCAGGCTGGAACTTTTCATTTACCCAAGCTATAAGCTGCTCATCAGAGCGGAAGTTGTAATCAAGTGAGAAAAACTCGCAGTTTTTTTCGTTATTGTTCTGGAATTTGGATTTCATTTTGTTATAAAGCCTGATATCGGCGTCACGGAAGCCGTAGATAGACTGTTTAGGGTCGCCCACCGCAAACAGCGCACCGTCACGGAGCGGGCATTGCCATATATCACCGCCTGCTATAAGCTTGCTGTCGTCTGCACAAAGATACAGCAGAAGCTCAGTCTGCATAACATCAGTATCCTGAAACTCATCTATATAAATGCAGGAATACTTGTCTTTGAAAAACGCTCTTGCCTCACTGCTGTTTTTAAGAAGCTCGTGAGTGTGATACAAAAGCCCGTCATTTGAAACGCTCTCCCCGTCTTCACTCTCCTGATAAGCCTTTACAGCCTGCTCTATATACGTTGCCGTCTTGTTGAGTGCATACAGTGCATTTTCTTTCTTTACATTATCAAACCCACTTGGGCTGAAAATAGCCATGTTCTCATTGCTCTTTGGATGATCTTTCTTAATTTTCGTCTTATTAAAAGGCTCAAGGAACTTTTTGCAAGCTTTAAGATTAGCGCAAACTTTTACATAATTATACTTTGGGTCGTAGACATTCATATTATCAGGAAAAAACTTTGTCACATCACCAACAAGAAAACCTGCTATATCTTCGTATTTTCCACCCAAAGCACCATTATAGAATGCACGCACAAGACTATCCCTATAGTTACACATTTCTTTATAGGCAAGCTTATTTATGGTGTCAAATGTCACACTGTCATAGCTTTTATCCCTAACAAACTCAACATCTCTGTATTCAGCACACTCAAGAAATGTTTCCATAAGAAAGTTTTTCACACGGCTGTCTCTGAGCTTATATTGATTGCTGTTCAGAAAGCCGAAATCTTCCATGTTCGCACCATTTGTGCGGTAATATCTCTCGAAAAAGTCAGCCTGTGCCTGCTTTGTTTCACAGTCCTCGGCAAGTTTTAATCCCAAATGCAGGTCAGCTTCAAAAGGCTGTTCTGACAGCATACTCAAACAAAAGCTGTGTATAGTGCTTATCTTCATGCGCTGTAAATTCATAACAGCGTTCTCATACAGTTTCTTTTCCTCACCGCTGCATTTTGCGATATTCTCCGTAAGCCCTGCCTGTATCCTCTCATAAAGCTCGTTTGCAGCAGCGTTGGTGAAAGTTATAAGCACTATCTTTTCAACAGGTATACCTGCGCCTATCTGACCTATAACACGCTGTATTATAAGCCTTGTCTTGCCTGCACCTGCGCCTGCTTCAACAAGGATATTCTTATCATAACTGTCTTTGTTTATTATATAGCTTCTTATCTGTTCTTCACTCATTCTGTTGCACCCCCTGAGCAAACTTCTTCATAAGCAGGACAAAACGTGCATGGAGTAATTATATCATTCTTATTCACAATACACTTTTTAAAGCCCTCTTCTAATATTTTATCAAATGCTGTTGTTATCATGTTTTTAATAGATGAATTATCCCCATTGCTGACCACATGACCGCTCTTACCCTCAAGAATGAAAACATAATCTGCGGAAACGATATCACTTTCGCTCACTTCTCCCACAGGCGTAAGACCTTTTTCAAGCGCAAGGGCATAAATATGATCCTGTGGGTCTTCTGGAAGCTTCTCCCTGAATTTTTTGATATCCTCCGTCTTGTAGTCAACTATCTGATATGACACCTTTGTGCCATCTATTATCCTGTCAAGGCGGTCTATCCTACCCCTTATGGTGACTGTATATTTGCCTATCTCCACATCACCGTTGAACGGATACTCGACCTCAACGACCTCACGTTTGCCTGAGTGTATATCGCCGTGCAGTTCGTCAAGATAAGCTTTGACACAGTTGTAATATTCCTCTCTCTCACTCTGCGCAACAGCCATATCCACAGGGGGATAGTTACGGAGATAGTTTTTAGAAACGCTCTCGAATATCTCATCAAGCGCCGCTGTGTCAACAGTTTCAGACACCTCAGCCGCACTTTTGCCTTTAAGCACAGTCTTGGCATAATTCTCCATTACCTCATGTATATACATTCCCTTGACATTGCCTTTGAGCCATGCACTGCGGTCTATATCCACCTCCTGCGGCTTTTCAACATGGGCGATACGCTCATAGAAAAACCTCAGCGGACACTGAAGCATAGTCGAAAGGCTTGTGGCAGAAATGATAAAATGTTCACTTTTGCACATTTCACGCAATATATCTATACGGCTTTCTCTTTGCTTATCAAGATACTCCGTAAGGCTTTCGCTTTGCTTTGCACCGTCATCATGAAGCCCGATTTTTTCTGCCTTGTTTAGAAAATCACTGCTTAATGATATCTCAGAACGCACGCTCACCTTGCGTCTGTCAGAAAGATAATCATACACTTCTATTTTGTTTACATCAATGCCCTTTTCAGCCGCAATAACAGTATACACTGCCGACGGGCTTTGCGCTCTTATTTCTACGGTATCATAAACACTACAGCTTACAACAAGGTTTGCTCTCTCAGCCATGAGAACAGTTCTCACAAGGTCAGTGAGCTTTCTGCGCTCGATAGCGTCAGAACAATGGTCACGGTTGCCGAAAAGCTGTTCTCTCTCCTTATCGTTCAGAACAGGCGACTCGTCCTGCATGACAGGAAATCTTCCTGTTGTCAGACCAAGAACATATATGTTTTTCATGAAAAGCGCAGAATACCGCCCCATAAGACAGCAGGTAACAGCGCCTTTTGATGCAGGCAAAGAATACCTTGCGTTCTCTGCAATGTCGGTGATCTCAGTCATTGCTTCCTGCAAGCTAAGTTTCTTGTCATAGTCTGCATAAAATCTATATCTGCCTATCAAAGCGTCCTTAACGCTTGATATGGAACTTCTCTGCTCGGCATTTGCTCCATTCACATATTTTTTTACCAAGTTCAGCACGCCACCGTAAAACTCTTTTGCGCTGACATTATCTTTTTTAAAGACCTTATAAAAGGCCTTGAACACCTGACTATCCCTTGTGCTATACCATTCAATGCCCCAGCCGTTTCCAGAGTTCTGTGCTTCAAGGAATATCCTGCCCTTGCTTTTGGTCTTGCCGTCCTCTACTTTCTCCTCATATTTGAAAACAGGCGAAAGCATTACATCTCTGAAAAAGTCAAATCTATAGTCATTTTTGCACCATTTGAGCATTGCCCTGAAAAATGCAACAACGTCACTGTGTCTGCATGAAATGCCCTCAGGAAATTCCACAGGGACTTTGTATTGATCGCACATATTCATGAGCAAGTCCATATACTCGTCATCGGGACACAACACAGCGGTATCGCAAAGCTCGTAACCACTGTTCACGATATGTAGAACAGTTCTCTCCACCTCGTTTGTTACGCCATAATTTCTCCAAAGCTCCGCCTTTTGTGCTAATTTTCTCAGACCATTCTGATACTGCTCATCGCTCATATCAGCCATGTTATCTATAACCGCAGGATCAGGCAAAAGCCCTATATACTCCGCTGTCAGCTTGTCAGCTTCTATTTCTTTGTCATACGCAAAATGAACGCTGTTCACGTCTGCCTTACCAGCCTTTATAAGACCGCTGGCAATGCTTATGAGCTTTGCACTGTCATATAGTTTGCTGTCTGAAAGCTTATTTTCATACGCTTGAAAGATCGCACTCAGCGTGTTGATACGTCTGCTGTCCAAGGACAATGAATCAGGGTCTATACAGTTCATTCTAAGCTCTGATATTGTCTTGAATATCTCCATGCAGGCATTATGGTCGTCGCTTTTGAAATAGTTTATACCGCTTTCATCAATAATACGTCTTACTATCTCACAGCCCTCAGCATTTGACAGTGTTATTATCCTGCTGTCCATATACTCGGCACTGGTTTCGATAATATGCTTTGCATGATCTGCGACTGTGTATCTTTCAAGCCTTATAACAATATTTTCACCGCTTGCGTTCTCCAACATTCTCTCGGCGTTGAGATAATCATTACATATGTAAACCTTTTCAGTCAAAGGGTCTGCTTCATTACAGTCTTTGAGCCACTCTATAAAAGTCATTACGCTTTCTCCCCTAACATAAATTATCATAATAACATTTTACCATAGCAGAAAAATCTTGTCAATCTACAATTAGCGTGTTTGTATACTTTTTTGAAACATAATATTAAAGAAAATTTATTGACAAAATCATACCGCTATGTTAAAATATACTTTGTAAAACTTGCGTGGATTTTTCCTGACAGTATGTCACTTTTCGCCACACAGCAAACAGGCTGTGCGGCTTTTTTTCTGCCCACAGACAAAGGAGTGTAAAAAAAAATGAACAGTGATTTCATGAAAACAAGACCGATCTTCCCTCTTCTGCTTTCAATGTCCCTGCCAATGGTGATATCAATGCTTGTAAACTCTCTTTACAACATCATTGACAGCTTTTTCGTGGCAAAGATAAGCGAGGACGCAATGACATCGCTTTCACTGGTGTTCCCTGTGCAGAATTTTATAAGTGCCACTGCTATCGGCTTTGGTATCGGCATCAATGCGGTCATTGCCATATATCTTGGTGCAGGCAGAAAGGAAAATGCTGACATTGCCGCAACTCAGGGGCTTGCCCTTTCGGCTTTGCATGGTATTGTGCTAATGATAATATGTATACTTATAATGCCTGCATTTCTATCTATGTTCACAAGTAATAAAAACGTTATAGATCTTGGCGTGCAGTATTGCAACATTGTATTTACATTCTCTCCTGCATTAATGCTTGCCATTGCATTTGAGAAGATATTCCAATCTGTCGGCAGAATGAAGATATCAATGTTCAGTATGCTCTGCGGCTGTATCGCAAACATAATCCTTGACCCTCTGCTTATTTTTGGCGTTGGATTTTTTCCTGAGATGGGTATAAAGGGTGCTGCACTCGCCACCGGTATCGGTCAGGTGCTGACCCTTGTCATATACATAATAGCATATCTTCGCTGTGAGCTTCCTGTTAAGCTTTCCGCAAAACACAAGCGTCCCGACGGCATGATAATCGCAAAGATGTATTCCATAGGCATTCCTGCAACGCTTAACCTTGCACTGCCGTCACTTCTCATATCCGCCCTCAACGGCATACTTGCGGCATATTCACAAAGCTATGTGCTTGTTCTTGGAATTTACTACAAGCTCCAAACCTTTCTTTATCTACCCGCAAATGGTGTTATTCAGGGTATGCGACCAGTTATCAGTTTTAACTACGGAGCAGGCGAGAAGGAGCGTGTGAATAAAATTTACCGCATTGTCCTTTACATGACAGGTGTGATATTGGCGGCAGGAACTATCATATGCGCACTTTTCCCAGCCAAGCTCATAGGGCTTTTCACAGAAAACGCTGACACTATCGCCATAGGCAAAACAGCACTTCGCCTAATTTGTATCGGCTTTGTTATCTCCGCAGTATCCGTCACCTCATCAGGTGCGCTGGAGGGGCTTGGCATGGGCATTCCGTCGCTTATGATATCTCTGTGCAGATTTATTGCGATAATACTGCCACTTGCGTTCTTTCTCTGCAAGCTCACGGGACCAACAGGCGTATGGAACGCATTCTGGATAACAGAAGTCGTCACCGCTTTGATATCTGTATTCATCTACAGATTTTCAGTTTCAAGGCAAAAAGATTTAAAATAAACACCGTTGCCATTCCACAATTACCATTTATCCCTATTTAACAACTTGTAATTTGCAAAAAAGCGTTGACATTTTGCAAAAAAAGTGTTATAATATATCTTGTATGCCGCTGTGGTGGAATAGGCAGACACAAGGGACTTAAAATCCCTCGGAGTAAAATCCGTACCGGTTCAAGTCCGGTTAGCGGCACCAGAATAAAAGCTCTTAGGTCGTCTTGCGATCTAAGAGCTTTTTTAGGTTACTTATCTACAAATTTTTTCGGGATCAAGATCAACTTTTAGTGCTTCAAGCATTTCAATATGCTTGTCTGACATCTGTCCATTCTTGTATTTTTTCTTCTGAGAATTGAGCCATACTGCAATGCTGTTTTCTGATCCTTTTATTTTTCTTGTGAGAGGCATTCTCCCGTTTTCCGCAATGAAAGATCTCAATTCTTCGTATCTTGTCAGCCACTGTTTTTCAAATCTGTCATTTACTTGCGGCTCTATGCCTATCTTTTTGAGCTTTTCTATTTGTTCAGGCGTTCTTGGTGTGCTATCTTTTCCATTTACTATCTTCTGTTCGCCATTGACCCAATTACACAGCTCACTGCCGTCAACAATGATACCCTTTTTGACGCTTGCACCAACACCATGCTCATCAAAATATCTCACTGCTTCTTCATACATTATATCCCAATGAGATATCAAACTGTCAAGAACAGTTTTAGGGTCCAGTTCATTGAACATTTCTACTCTTTCATCATTGAATACTCCGTTTTGGATAAAATTTCTCTGCTGACGTATCCAATCAATGATTTTTATCCCTTTGTATTCTGCCTTAGGGTCGAGCTTTTCGCCTTTATGCAGTTTAAGATATTCCTTTACTATCTCATACTTAGCAAGCCATTTTGTGATATTTGCCTTATATATCCCTGACTTTTCGGCTTTAAAGGGATAGCCGATATCGTCAAATTTTTTCATTTGTTCTTTGGTAAGCTCGCCTTTTTTATATGCTCTTTTTTGTCTAGCAAACCACAAGGATAGATCTGTGCCGTCATAGGCAGCATATTTTTCTGGGAGCCGTTTTGTATCGTTTTTTTCAAAATAAGCCTTTAATTCTTCATAGCGATACTCCCACTCATCTTTAGCGTCAAGAGGAAATCTCAGCTTTCTGAATCTCTCCTCATATTTTTTTGCAAGCTCGCCACGTCTGTATCGTACTCTGCAATTGGATATCCAGTTTCCTAGGCGATATCCGTCGTCACACACAGTTATTGCCCTTATTTTATATATCCCTTTTTCAGATATAAATTTCTCAAGATGCTGAAAACCCTTTTCATAAAGACTAGCATTCTCTATCTCAGACAAATTGTTCCACTCTATCCCGAGCTTATCCAATAATTCTATCCTATCCTGTGAAAGAACGCCTTCTCTTTTCTGCACACGCTGTTTGTATATCCATATGCCAAGCTGAAATTCATGATATACAGCGTTCTGAGGCACGCTTATGTTTCCATATTCTTCGTAATATTGCTTTGCAAGCGAATATCTTTCATTCCATATATATTCATGATATGAGATATCTGAAAGGAGTCCTATCGCCTTAAGCTTTTCTATCTGTTCCTCTGATAATCTTCCCTCTTTGGCATACTTTTTTTGTCTGCTTATCCAAGTGTTTATACTCGCCCTGCTAACAGTTAAGTCATCAGAAATGTCTGTGTTTCCGTGTTCATCATAATATTTTTTCAGCAGTAAATACTTTTCTTCCCAACGTGAAGAAGTTACATCAAAAACAAAGTTTATACTTTTCAGCTTTTCAATGCGAGCGTCTGAAAGTTTGCCATCTCTATACAAAATACGCTGTCTTTCCACCCATGTGTCTAGACAAGCACCATTTTGGGTTTTATATGAAACAGGAATGTTGAAATTGTTGTTATCCTTGTAGTATTCTGTAAGTTCACGAAACATATCATTCCATTTTCTGTTGTTTCTATCGTCCCAACTCATTCCGAGCTTATCAAGGCGAGATATTTGCTCGGCTGTCAGAGAACGTGAACCTGTCCGTCTTGATTTTCGCATACTGTCGAGCCAAACTCCAAGACATATTCCCTCGCTGTCTACATACTTTGCAGGAACGTCCAGGTCACCATTTTCACGATGATATCTAACGGCGGCCTCATAGTTTTCTTCCCAGAGATAATCAGGCACGTCCCATACCATTCCTATCTCATCAAGCCTTGCGGATCTTTCCTCACTAAAGCCCCATTTTCTGATACCATTTTTCTTTGCCATTCGCTGGGTGACTAACCACTGGCCAATGTTTATTCCATTTTCATTTACATATGAATATGGTGCTAAAAGATTGCCGTTCTCCTCATAATACTTTTTAGCGGCTTCATAATATCTTTCCCATGACAATTCGCCTATTGACTGCCAGCGCATACCGATAGCGTTAAGTGCGTCTATCTGCATCTGCGTAAGAGGTTTTCCATTATGAGTTCCTCTGTAAAGTCCTCTTTGTGTATTTATCCACAAGCCAAGGCTGTAGCCGTCCTCTGTAAAATATGTCGCAGGTATTTCAAGGTCACCGTTTTTTTCATAATAAGCTTTTGCCTTTTCATACATGATGTCCCACGAAGCTGAAAGGGACTCCTCAAGCTTATCGAAAAGCTTTTTGCAGTCTTCAACTTTGTCGATAAGCTCAAAGTTATCATTTACTACCATACCTTCGCTATCATGAGAACGATAATAACGAACAGCGACTTTCATTTCTTCTTTGATAGAATCTATGCTGTAAAGATTTTCAATGTTATTGACAATATCGAAAATAACAGGCCTTTGTGACTTCCCTGCACTTAGCGCACGTCCGATCTGCTGTTTATAGATAATTGGAGAGATAGTCGGACGCAGAAGAATAACACCTGAAACATCATCAACGTGAACGCCCTCGTTAAGCATATCTATGCAGTAGAGCAATTTAAGGTGGTCAGAATTATCCTCCTTAAATTCATGAAAAGCCTTGCTTGTTTCAGGATCATTGGAATATGCTTCATAAATATGAGGTCTTTTATCCACCTTATGAAACCATTCGTCAGCCTTGTCTATCATATCGTCCATATGCTCACGATTTGCACAGAAAACGATATATTTTCCTGCTCTGTTTTCCATATGCTTATCAAAAATATCATCAAGCTTTTCTGCTTTATCTAACGCCCTGCGAAGTGCTTCAAGATATTCCTCAGCCTTGTCACGCATAGACTTATATCTTGCATTTTTTACTTTTTTTTCATATTCGTCAAGATCCTTCTGATATGAAAATATCGAGAGAATATATTTAGGCGGATCAAGGATACCACGAACGATAGCGTCGCCTAAAGTCATTTCACTTGCGATATTTCCGTCAAAAAGCTCGTCTGTCATATCACGCTGGTTATCAAGATAACGTATTGCTGTGGCAGACAGACCTAACAGCGGTGTATCTGGATACATTTCAAGCAATTTCTGAACGCCCATGCCCCAATATTCCGCACCGCATCTGTGAAATTCATCGAGTATTATGTAATCAGGTTTTATCTCTGAAAAATTCTCGTCAGATAAAAGCATAAGCTTGGCGTAAGTATAAAATTTCACATTCTGCGGCTCATATCCACCGCTTGCCTCTTTTAAATTCTCAAGCTGCGTCTGATAGATATATCTTGACGGAGAAAGCCAACATATTATCTTATCGGAGTTATCATAACAGAGTTTAAAACCGATGAAACTTTTTCCTGTTCCGGTAGGGTGAACTACGGCGGCTTTATTTCGTTCAGCAAGCATTGACACCACAGCTTTATAGGCTTCTTCATTGTGTCTGAACAGCTCTAATGCCACGTTATTCCCTCCTACTAAAACACATCATTTGGAGCAAGCAACGGGAATCGAACCCGCATCCCAAGCTTGGGAAGCTTGTAT
>OGPB01001847.1_pt1 | contig 11614 bp, 9 predicted proteins | sample 1552821 | NCBI WGS metagenome assembly OGPB01 (sample SAMEA2580192, study PRJEB22360) | human gut metagenome | biome: human gut; feature: human-associated habitat; material: faeces | place: Denmark | collected 2008/2010 | reverse complement strand
AGCCGCCGGAGCGGTGCTTGAGCCGTTAGGCGGGAATTGTGCGGTATTGCCTTAAGTGTGAAAACGGGGATTAGGCAAGTGCTTCGCAGATGCCATCGTACAGGATCTGGGCAGCCTCGGCGGAATCATACTGATCGTAGCTGAAGCCTTCAAACACATCGCTGTACACGCCATTGGTCTCGTCCTTCAGGGAAGTGCTCTCGTAGCAGGGGTCGAACGGCTGGTCAACAAAAGCCATAACCTTGGTGTTGGCTTCCAGAATCAGCTCGTTGACAGCACCGGCTTCCTTGGCGTATTCCTGGCCGGCCTTGGAGCAAACCATGCCGCACTGGGTGCCCATGATGGAAGCGCCCTCTTTTTCGTTCAGGATGAAGTTGATCAGGGCAGCAGCTTCAACAGGATGCTCGCAGCTCTGGGTAACAGCCATGCCCATGGAAACCTTGGCAAAACCACCATTGGCAGCCTCGCCCCACTTGATTTCGTCGCCAACAACGTACTCAGCGTCAGCGGGCAGGTTCTGGCTTGCACTCAGTGCGCTGGAGTCCCAGGTGAAGACGCCGGCATACTTGCCGGTGATCCAGGCCTGACCATCGGTGATGGTCTTATCGCCGGAGGCGTTCATGGTCTTCAGGTCGGGCATCACGTGGTTATCTTCCAGGCTCTGGATCCATTCCAGACCTTCCTGCAGCTGCTCAACGGTGTAGTTCAGGGTGCTGTCGGTAACCCAGGGCTCGCCGTACTTGCTTTCCAGGTAGAAGGTCATCATGATCATGCGGTCCAGCGTGGTGGCAGCCAGCGGATAGTAGTCATCGCCCAGCTTTTCCTGGAAGGTCTTGGCGGCGTCCAGCAGTTCCTGCTCGGTAGTGGGGTAGTGATCCAGGCCAGCCTTCTTGAAGGTTGCCATGTTCCAGTAGTAAATACGGCCGGACATAGCGACGGGCACAGCCTGCAGGGAATCAGCCACAGTGCAGGCATCCAGAGCGTTAGAGGGGAACTGGGTCAGATCCAGCACATCGGAGTAATCGTTCAGGTTAACGAAGCTCTGGCCCTTGCCGGAGTACTGGTACAGCCAGTTCCAGTTGACCTGCATCACGTCGGCAGCGTTGCCGGCAGCCAGGGCAGTGGACTGAGCTTCCTCCCAGCCGTTCCACGGGCCGTAAGTGCACTCAACGGTGATGTTGGGGTATTTTTCAGTGAATGCCTTGCAGGCAGCCTCGTATGCAGCCTGGCGGGCATCGCCGCCCCACCAGCTGATGGTCAGGGTGATGGGATCGGTGGTGTTGACGGTGTGAGCCTCGGTAGCAGCCTCGGTAGAGGTGGAAGCAGCTTCAGAAGAAGCGGCCTCGGAAGAAGCTGCGGTGCTGTTGGCAGCGGAGCCGCCGCAGCCTGCCAGCAGGCCAGCAGCCATAACGCTGGCCATTGCAAGGGCGATTGCCTTTTTCATTGTTTTAGTCCTCCTAAAAATGTTCATATAACGCGCGGCCTGACAACTGACCGCTTCATTCAACGCTATTATAATAACAAATTGTGAACCTCAAAAAAATATCCAAAATGGTGTGCAAATTATAAAAACAAACAAATATTGCTCTAATTGAATGGGCAAAAAATCAACCAATGTCAAAACATACGAACTAAGGTAAAACGATTTGTGCATGATGCTGAAACGGCTCAACCCCGCATCTAACAAAAATTACGGCAAAATCTTGCATAAAGTGAGGCAATTTGTGCGTATTTGTATATGTTGCAAACGGTTACAACGAAATTATAGGGGAAAACGTGTAAAATGCCGAATGAATCACAGAAAACAAACGCACAAATTCGGTAACGCAAAAAATGTGCGCAAACGCACTTCTTTTGCGCATTCGTGCATAATTTGCAATGGGAAGAAATACAGTATGCTAAAAAATATTCGCGATGGCAAAATATGTGCGAAAAATGGAATGGAAATTGCTGCGCATAAAACATATCTTGTATATGCGGCCTTTTGGTGCTCTGAAAATTGCGCCGCAAAGTGTTGGAAACAAAAATGGCACAAAAGCGGTGCTGCAAGGCTGGGCAGCGGCTTTTGTGCCATATATGTTGTCATTTACTTATTAAAAGGGCGGAACACAGATTGAAATAAAAGAATGGATCACTGGTGCGCGGGGTGGCGTTTCAGGAAAGCACGGTATTCCCGGTACCAGCACTGGGGGCAAAGGCTCTGATACTCTACAGCATCCACTGTGTCAATCGCAACCTGGGCGCCCTCAAACACGAACTCGCCGTTCACCTTGCGGCCGTTGCAGGTGGCTTTGCGGCCGCAGGCACAGATGGTTTTCATCTCCTCGATGGTATGGGCCAGCTCCAGAAGGCGGGTGGAACCGGGGAAGCCGCGGTTCATAAAGTCTGCCCGCAGCCCATAGCAGATGACCGGAATGTTCAGGTCCACCGTGACCAAAAACAGCTGCTCGGCCTGCGCCGGGGTAAAGAACTGGCTTTCGTCACACAGCACACAGGCAGGGGCGTTGCCATGGGCGGCAGTATCGGCCCGGACGATATCCAGGATGTCCATGTCCGGGCTGATCAGCACATCCACCTTGTGGCTGACCCCCAGGCGGGAAACAATACGATCGCCGCCTTTGGTGTCCACGCTGGCTTTCAGAATCAGCACCCGCATGCCGCGTTCGTTATAATTGAAAGCAACCTGCAAAAGCGCCGTGGTTTTGCCGCTGTTCATTGCGCCGTAACGGTAATATAGCTTTGCCATGTTTGGCTCCTTATTAAAATAAAGTGAAAAACAGCATGAAAATCGGGGTGTACCACAGGATCCTGCACCCATGCCGGGGCAGGCGCTGGGGGTACACCCCGCCGGAAACAGTCATGTGCTGTGTGCCCGGCTTTTATTCATCATGGCTGCGCAGCCGGTAGCCAAGGCTCATCAGGCTGTCGCCCAAATGGACGTTTTCCACTGTGACCTGCGGATAAACGACCGAAAGATCATAGTGGCTGAAGTTCCAGAAGCCCTGAATACCCAGCCGAACCAGCTCGTCCGAAAGGTCCATGGCGCTCTGGCGCGGCACGCACAGCACGGCGACCACCGGCTTGTGCGCCGCACAGAAGCTTTCTAGCTCGGACAGCGGGCGGATGGTTACGCCGCTGATCTCCTTGCCCTCCAGGGCGGGGTTGATATCAAACGCGGCAATCAGCTTGTAGCCGTTGGTATCGCGGCTGATAAAGCTGGAGACCGCCGTGCCCAGGCGGCCGGCGCCGATCAGCACGGTAGGCAGCAGCTCGCCGTTGCCAAACAGCAGTTTGCCAATCTCGGTAAGCAGCACATCCACCTTGTAGCCGATGCCCTGCTGGCCAAAACCGCCAAAACAGTTGAAATCCTGCCGCACCTGGCTGGCGGTGGTGCCCATCATGCGGGCCAGCTCGCTGGAAGAAATTTTATCACGCCCATCTGCCTGCAGGTTGCTCAAGTAGCGGTAATATTTGGGCAGCCGCTTGATCACGGGCAACGATGCTTTGTTTTGCATTGTTGATGACATAAAGACTAATCTCCCGTTCTCCGGGCAGGGGTAAAAGAGAACACCCTGCCTCTTGTGTAATTCCGATGTAAATTCTAGTAAAAGTATAATCAATCTTGTGCCGATTGTCAATTTTTTATCTAAGTTTTTCCGCGCTTTTTTTGCTCAGTCGCGCCCCTCTGCGCATAAAAAAGCGTACCAGTGGGGCATACTGTCAGGGTATAGCCGGGTTTTGCACTACCCGGCGCACCGATTTTGTCGGAAGGAAAGGACCCCCGCCATGCCAAACCGTACCCCAAAACAACAGCCCGCCCCCCATGCTGCCAAGGACGCCAAGGATGTGGAGCGCATGCGGCTGGAACATGACCTGATCACGGACAGCGGCATTGTGCCCGCCACCAAGGGCCGCCATGCCATTTATTGCCTGACGGTGATCGGCACCATTGAGGGCCACAGCCTGGCCCCCGATAACCAGAAAAGCACCAAGTATGAGCATGTGATCCCCCAGCTGGTGGATATTGAGGAGGACCCCGCCATTGAGGGGCTGTTGGTCATCCTGAATACCGTGGGCGGCGATGTGGAAGCCGGGCTCGCTTTGGCGGAGCTGATCTCCGGCGTCAGCAAGCCCAGCGCAACGCTGGTGCTGGGCGGCGGGCATTCCATCGGCATTCCGCTGGCGGTTTCGGCCCGCAAAAGCTTTATTGTGCCCACCGCTACCATGACGGTGCATCCGGTGCGTCACTCCGGCATGGTGCTGGGGGTGCCCCAGACCCTGCGCTATTTTGAGCAGATGCAGGAGCGCATCGTCAGCTTTGTGGCGGGGCATTCCGGCATCAGCGCCAAGCGCTTTACCCAGCTGATGCACAATACCGGGGAGCTGGTGATGGATATGGGCACCGTGCTGGGCGGGGAACAGGCTGTGGAAGAGGGGCTGATCGACGCCATCGGCAACCTGGGCGATGCGCTGCGCTACCTGTATGCCGAAATCGACGCCGGGAAAACCGGATATTGAGGGGGCGCTGCCCGCCAGTGGGCGGAAAGGCTTTGATGAAAATAGAAAGAGAAAGGGGTTTTACAAGCGGGCGTTTTCATGCTACAATATACCTTATGCTATAAGGGGCAGTATGCCCCTGCCCAAAACAGCACGGCACAGCCGCCATGGCGGATGGCAGATAAAATCACTGCGCGAAAAGTCTCTTTATGCGGGGCCGCCGGATGCTGTTTAATGGCCGCCCGCTGCCAGATAAAAGGCGAACGAACTTTCGTTCAAAACGGGGGCAGGGCCCGCCGCGCCAAAGCAAATCAACAATGGCTGCCCGCTGAACAGGGCAGCCTGAACATACGCATATTATAGTAAAGAGGTAGGGAGAGCATGGCACGTTCAAGTTCCGCCAAAAACGGAAAAAACAGTAAAAACACATACCGCGCCTCCGGCAGCAAAAGCAGTAAAAGCAGCAGCTCCGGGGCCAGACACAACAGTTCGGCCTCCGGCAGCAAAAAGCGGATGTCCAGGCTGGAACAGCGCCGCGCCCAGCAGCAAAACCTGATCCGCAGCGTGGTGCTGGCCGGGCTTGGCATTCTGGCCATTGCGCTGGTGCTGGTGCCGGGGCAGAGCTTCTGGAATGTTCTACGCAGCTGGCTGTTTGGCGCCTTTGGCGTGGTTACATATTTTGTCGGCCCGTTTTTGCTGTATCTGGCCTATCTGCTGGCATCCGGTTACCATGTGGGCACTTTCATTGGCAAGGTGCTGCTGCTGGCGGTACTGCTGGCCGGTACGGCGGTCATCTTCTCGGATTTTAAGGTAGGGGATACCCCCTGGCAGACCGTCAAGATGCTGTTTGCCTGGGGGCAGCGCAAGTTCTGGACCGGCGGTGTGCTGGGTGTGCCCATCGGTGCATCGCTGCTGGCCGTCTGTGGCCGTCCCGGTGCCAATATCGTCATGATTATTGTCATCCTGATGGGGCTGATGGTGTTTTTTGCCGTTACCCCGGTGGATGTGGTGCAGTTCATCAGCTATTATATTCAGGAGTTCAAAGCCCGCCGCGCCGCCCGTGCGGAGGAAGAAACCGCTTATGATACCCAGCTGTTTGGCCATGAAGCGGAGGAAGAATCCCTTGAAAACCTGACCGGCAGCCTGCCGCCCATGGCCGGTGAGTCTCCGGCCACGCCGCAGTCTGGCACCCGCCGCCCCTTTGATGTGGCCCCCTATCTGGAACAGGAGGAAGCCGCCCGCCGCAATGCGGCCCAGGCAAACCCTGCCGACCAGGCAGCCGCCGCGGCGCAGGCCGGCCAGCGCCGTTCCAGCGGGCCGGCCAGCCGGCGGCCCAGCCCCAGCAGGCGTATACGCAGCCCAGCACCGCAACATACCCCGATATGCAGCGTGCCCAGGCTGCGCCCCAAGGCGTGCAGCACACCCAAAGCTTTGCCCCGCCCGCCCAGCGTTCGGACTTTGATGTGGACCTGGGGCCGGATGCTTCCCAGCGCGCTTTGCAGAACGCCGTGCAGCATGACCCGCTGCAGAAAATTGAGATCGGCCCCGGCGGCACCTTTGGCCTTGACCCGCTGGAGCAGTTGAACCATCGCAAGTACCCCGCGCCCCAGCCGGAACCCCAGCCCCAGCCGCAGGAAGAAAGCTTTGAGCTGCACCTGGAACCGGAAGCCCAGCAGGCTGAGGAAGCCCCGGTGGAGGAAGACAGCCTGAATGACCTGATCCAGCGCGCCGTGACCGGGCGGGATACCCCCGTGGCCGGTGCCGATGTGGGCCTGCCCGATGAGGATGAAGCGGAAAGTTTTGAAACCCCGCTGACCCCGGAACCGGAGAATAACGCACCTGCCGCCTCAGCGGAAGATTTTTCCACCCCGCTGGAGCCGGTAGAGAAATTGCCGGAACCGGATGACGTTGGCAGCAGCGAAAGCGCGGATAATTTTGAAACGCCGCTGGTGCCGGAACCCACCCAGCCAGCGCCTGCCCCTGTTACAGCCATCCCCACATTGGGCGGCAGCTTTGACCAGGGCGGTTTCGATGCAGCCAAGGCTGCCTGGAACGCCGGAATTCCGGTATCGGATCTGCTCACCGGGCGGGTCAGCGTGCAGGCCCCGGCACCGCAGCCCGCGGCCCAGCCTGCCGCCGCTGCGCCTAAAGTATACAGCGTAACGGATGAACGCCGCCCCGGCAGCCCCAACCGGCTGCGGGTATCTTCCAGCATGGGCAATTCGGCTTCGGCTCCCATTTCCAGCCCGCCCAGCGTGGCCAAAGCAATGGCGAAAGCCCCTGCCGCCCCGGCAGCCACCGCACCCGCCGGCACAGCCCGCGAAGCGGACGAGGATGCCAGCAGCGAAGCTACGGCAGCTTTTGCCGCCCAGGCCAAAGAGGAGTTCCCGCCGTATACTTACCCATCTTTGAACCTTTTCAATGCGGCCAAGCCGGAAGATGAACGCGGCGCAGCCGCCGAGATGAAGAAAAACGCCGATATCCTGGTGAACACGCTGGACAGCTTTGGTGTTAAGACCCATATCCTGGATATCTGCCGCGGCCCTTCCGTGACCCGGTATGAGCTGCAGCCCCAGGCGGGCATCAAGGTCAGCCGTATCACCAGCCTGTCGGATGATATCGCCCTGAACCTTGCCACCGCCGGTGTGCGTATCGAAGCCCCCATTCCCGGCAAACCCGCCGTCGGTATCGAGGTGCCCAACAAGATCCGGTCTACCGTCAGCATCCGCGGGGTGTTTGAATCCCAGAACTACATCAACATGCGCAGCCCACTGACCATGGCGCTGGGCAAAGATATTGCCGGTACAGCCCAGGTGGCGGACCTGTGTAAAATGCCCCACCTGCTGATCGCCGGCTCCACCGGCAGCGGTAAATCCGTCTGCGTCAACTCGATCATCATCAGCTTTTTGTTCCGCTCCGGTCCGGAAGATGTCAAATTGATTCTGATCGACCCCAAGGTGGTGGAACTGGCTGAGTACAACGGCATTCCCCACCTGTTAATGCCCGTTGTGACCGAGCCGCGCAAGGCCGCCGGTGCCCTGGGGGCCAGTGTGGCCGAGATGGAGCGCCGCTATAAGCTGTTTGCCGAAAACAATGTGCGCGATATCAAGAGCTATAACAAGCTGGCCAAGCAGCACCCCGATGTGCTGGAACACCTGCCTTATATCGCCATTATCATTGACGAGTTGGCCGACCTGATGATGGTTGCCGGCAAAGAGGTGGAAGATTATATCTGCCGCATTGCCCAGAAAGCCCGTGCGGCCGGTATCCACCTGATTGTGGCAACCCAGCGCCCCAGCGTGGACGTTATCACCGGCCTGATCAAAGCCAACATCCCCAGCCGTATTGCATTTGCAGTTTCCAGCCAGATCGACTCCCGCACCATTCTGGACAGCGGCGGCGCCGAAAAGCTGCTGGGCAACGGCGATATGCTGTTCCTGCCGGTCGGTGCTTCCAAGCCCGTGCGTGTGCAGGGTACCTTTGTGACGGATGAAGAGATCAGCGCTGTGCTGAACTTTATCAAATCCACTTCCAGCGCCCAGTATGATGAAGAGATGATTGCCGAGATGGAGCGCCGTGCCGTGGCCGAAAAGGGCGGCAAGGGCAGCAGCTCCGATTCGGACGATGACAGCGGCAGCCGCGACCCCATGTTTGAACAGGCGGTGGAATGCGTCATCGAAGCCGGGCAGGCATCCACCAGCCTTTTGCAGCGCCGCTGCAAGCTGGGCTATGCCCGTGCTGCCCGCATCATGGACCAGATGGAACAGGAAAAGATTATCGGCCCCTATGAGGGCGCCAAGCCCCGTGCCGTTTTGCTGACCCGCGCCCAGTGGCAGGAACGCCAGCTGGGCCAGGGTGAGTAAATACCGGCGGCGCAGGTATTGCCGCCATTCCTACCGCCGTCCCCAGGTGTGGACCATTGTGGCCGCTGTTCTCATCGCCGCTGCCTTGTATGTGGTCGAAAATTACGGCGGCAACGGTTTTGTGCCCAGCTGGGACCAGATTTACCAATGGATTGGCCTGGAACCCAGCCAGAGCGAAACCGCAGCCCCGCTGCCGGAGGGGGAAACCGAAGTGGTGTTCCTGGATGTGGGGCAGGGGGATGCCGTGCTGATTTTGCAGAACGGTGCGGCCTGCTTGATTGATGCAGGCCCCAAGGATGCCCGGCAGAACCTTGTGCAGGACCTGCGCAGCTATGGCGTAAGCCAGTTGGACCTGTTGGTGATGACCCACCCCCATGCCGACCATGTGGGCGGCATGCAGGCCGTTTTGCAGAACTTTGATGTGCAGACCCTGCTGACCCCCGACCTGAGCGAAACTGACGTGACCGGCCAGACCCAGCGCACCCTGCAAACCGCCCAGGAATGCGGCGTACCGGTGGAAACTGCCTATACCGGCCAGCAGTACACCATCGGCACCGGCACATTGACCGTGCTGCTGCCCGGTGTGGATGCCGATACGGCGGGCAGTGACGATGCAACAAATGATATGTCGCTCTGCCTGCGGTTTGAAGCCGGGAACTTTACCTTTTTGGATACCGGCGATGCCGAGCGCAACGAGGAAGCAGCCCTGGCGGAGCAATATCCGTTCCGCTTGCGGTCCACCGTGTTCAAGGCCGGGCACCATGGGTCGTCCACATCCAACACCCAAACACTGCTGTGGCAGGTGCAGCCCCAGCTTGTGGTTGCCAGCTGCGGTCTGAACAATGATTACGGCCACCCCCACCGCGAGGTCATCCAGGAAATGCAGGATGAGGGCATTGACTTTTACCGCACCGACCTGTACGGTACGGTGACCGTGACCGCCCAGGCGGACGGCAGCTTTACTGTGCAGACGGCAAAACAGCCGGACGAAGAGCTGGCTCCCGCCGCGTAACCCCCGGCAGCCTGACTCTGTGTGCCTGACCCCAGTAAGTCGGCAGGTAAGTGTTCCCGCACGCTCCAAAAGTTTTAATTGGGTAGAAATAGAGGAAAGTAATAAAAATACAGGAGGATGAATCCTATGCAGATCTCCCAGATGTTCAAGCGCAAGCCTTGCGTGTTTTCCATCGAGTGCTTCCCCCCGAAGCAGACCGCCAACTTTGGTAAAATGAAGGACACCCTGCGCACCATGCGCACCCTTAACCCGGATTTTATCAGCGTTACTTACGGTGCAGGCGGCTCCACGGGCGGCGTTTCCACTGTGGAAGTGGCCGAATTCCTGAAAAACGACCTGAACGTAGAGCCGCTGGCCCACATGATCTGCATGGGCAGCGATAAGGCAAAGGCCGCCCAGCTGCTGGACCAGCTGAATGCCGCCGGTGTGCGCAACGTGCTGACCCTGCGCGGCGACCGCACCCCCACCCGCCCCGAAAGCCCGGACTTTGCCCACGCAAGCGACCTGGCCCAGTTTGTGTGGCAGACCCAGCCGGAATTTGATATCCACGCTGCCTGCTACCCCGAAGGCCACCCCGAAGCCGCTACCCTGGCCCAGGATGTTGCCAACCTGCGCTTTAAGCAGGAGGCCGGTGCCACCCACCTGCTGACCCAGCTGTTCTTTGATAATATGCACTTTTATCGCTTTTTGAACCTGGCCCGCCGCGCAGGCATCACTTTGCCGGTGTCTGCCGGTGTTATGCCCATCGTTAAGCGCAGCCAGATCGAGCGCACGGTGGCACTTTCCAGCGCCAGCCTGCCTTCGGAGTTTACCCGCATGATCTCCCGCTACCAGGACGACCCCGAAAGCCTGTATGCTGCCGGTATTGACTATGCCGTGCAGCAGCTGCGAGATCTGATCGAGGGCGGCGCGGACGGTGTGCACCTGTATGCCATGAATGACGCCAAGGTTGCCGCCGCTGTGTATGAGGGCATCAAGGACCTGCTGTAATCGGCCTGTTGGCCCCATAGAGGGGGAGTGAAACGCTGTGCAATTAGCCTACCCGCAAAACGATACCCGCGCCGAAACCCTTCGCTACCTTGGGGCAGGGGGCTGGCAGCCGGATGCTGCATCCCAGGTGCTGCTGCAAAAAGCCGAGGACGCCCTGCGCGCCGCCGCCACCCCGCGCGGCGTGTGGAAACAGCTGCCGCTGACCGCCCTGCCGCTGCAGAACGCCGGGAATGATATTGCCCGCCACCTGCGCGGCTGCGATGCCATGGTGCTGATGGCCGTTACCCTTGGCAGCGGGGCTGATACCCTGATGCGCCGCCTGGAGCTGACGGATATTGCCCTGGCCGCTGTGGTGGATGCGATGGCTTCCGCTGTGATGGAAGAGCTGTGCAACGCGCTGGAAGCCGAGATCCGCACCAGCGTGCAGGCGCAGGGGCACTACCTGACGGGGCGTTTTTCCCCCGGCTATGGGGACTGCCCGCTGACTTTGCAGCAGCCGTTTGCCATTGCGCTGGATACCGTGCGCGGCCTTGGCATGGCGGTCACGCCGGAAAATCTGCTGACCCCGCGCAAAAGCGTAACAGCCATCCTTGGCGTGGCGGACCACCCGGTAACGGGGGCCCGCGCCGGGTGCGGGCACTGCCTGCTGCGCGAAAAGTGCGAATACAGAAAGAGGGGAACCACCTGTGAAAATTGAGGAAGTATTTGCCCGCCGCCGCTTTATTATGCTGGATGGCGCCATGGGCACCCAGCTGCAGCTGCGCGGCCTGACCACAGAACAAAAGCCGGAACTGGCCGCCTTTATCATGCCGGATGTGCTCACTGCCGTCCACCGGGACTATGCCCGCGCCGGGGCGGATATCCTGCTGGCAAACACCTTTGGCGCCAACCCTCGTAAATTGAAGGGAACCGGCTATACTGTGCAGCAGGTGATCGAAGCGTCCATCGCATGTGCCCGGACCGCCGCGCAGGAAACCGGTGCCCTGGTGGCACTGGATATCGGCCCCATCGGCGAGCTGCTGGCCCCGGCCGGTACCCTGCCGTTTGAGGATGCCTGCGCCCAGTTTGCTGAGATGGTGCGCGCCGGTGCCGCAGCCGGGGCAGACCTCGTCTTTCTGGAAACAATGACCGACCTGTATGAGCTGAAAGCCGCCATCCTGGCCGCAAAGGAAAACTGTGACCTGCCGGTGTTTACCTCGATGAGCTTTGAGGCCCGTGGCCGTACCTTTACCGGCTGCACAGTGGAAAGCTA
>OGPB01001841.1_pt1 | contig 11634 bp, 10 predicted proteins | sample 1552821 | NCBI WGS metagenome assembly OGPB01 (sample SAMEA2580192, study PRJEB22360) | human gut metagenome | biome: human gut; feature: human-associated habitat; material: faeces | place: Denmark | collected 2008/2010 | reverse complement strand
GCGGGTGTACAGATGGCTCGACATGTGGCGGGGGAGTTTCGCAGGGAGTTGTATCCGCTGCAACAGCATTCTGATCGGATTCTGTTCCGCGGGAAGCGACCAGATACCATATGACGCCGCCAAGAATGATCAGGGAAATAGCGGCTATTATCCCCTTTGTCTGGAAAGAAGAATGCCTGCGGTGCGAGGCCGGCGGAGGAGGCAATTGGCAGCCTGATGAACCGGGCTGCTGTCCGAAGGGATTGGGAAATTTTCCTTCTGGAGCGGAAGATTCCGAATCCGGACAGGGAGGCAAGTCCGGAACCGTCTGTTTCTGGAGGGGAGATGGTACCGGTCCGGCAGAAGAAGCGGCAGGCACGCATACTGTTGGCGGAGGCGGTAATGAATCATTTGCCGGCTTGATTCGCTTTGAGGAAGGCTTGGCTGTTTCTTCTTCCGGACATGGAATTTCCGGCAGGGGGGGAGGTGGCAGGTCGGGTAGAGCGCTTTCCTGCGGAATGGATTTGGCCGGATCGGCAGATTGCGCTTTATGAATGGCTTCTGCCGGAGGGGGCGGCAGTGGAATATCCGCTTCATCAGGATGCTCTTGGGGAACACCGCCAATCCCTTTTTGCAAAAAGGGATTGGCTTTGTTCGGAAGCGGGGGCAAAGGGGGATCCGGCAGATCCAGGGAATCATGAGAGGAGCCCGGTGCATCGGAAGCATGGGAATGCAGGGGGGCGCCTGGCGGTGGCGGCGGAAAGTCTGGAAGAACGGGTTCCTTCATGAGAGATGAATCAATATGTTTTATCTAATTTGACATGATTTGCTTTCCTGCAATTCATCGTCGTCGTAATCCGGCTCCTTTCCTTTCCTCTTTGGCATTTTTTTGAATGAATCAAGGATATAGGGAATGAGAGAAAGGACGCATACCCCAAAATAAGTGATCACAGGAAAACAAAGGAATACGATGGATAATATCGTGACTAATCCGAAAGCTTCTGGCGTTTTTCCGGTATTTGGCAGACTATCCATGTAGGAAGGAGAATAGTTTCTTGTTCTCATGCCGCCATAAGGAGACGGTCCGTTATAATAGCTCGTGGCAACAGGGGAGGTATTTCTTGCATCGTTGTTCTGAGTGGCGGTAGAAAGAGATATACTGGAAATAACGGTAGTCAGGATGGCCCCCGCAAGAAGAATTGGAGCACTTAAATGGGCGGTAATTCCAAAGAGGCGGATGAAGAAACGGAAAAAGGCAATGGGTTCGTGCTGGGCTTCCGCCTTTTTCCAGATGCATGTGAAGAACCGATTGGAACGCAGGCATAGCCATGCCGTCAGATAACAAGTAAACCCGACCGCCAGGAAGAGCGGTATATATACGGGCTCCGTGAACATTCCGATAATGCAGGGAATAATCAGAAAGAGAGAGGCGATTGCCATCAGACGGGGAAAGAGCATGCTGGCCAACGGAATTTTAACTGAAGTTAACAGCTTTATATTGGTCTCCGTGAACAGATAGCAAATATACTGGAAGAAAAATCCAAGAAAAATGCCGATGAAGATGCCTACCCAGGCAAAAGCAGGATTGACGATTAGTCCGATTGTCACGCACAAAATAACTGTGGACAACCATACAAAGTATACCTGGAGCATCCCCATTTTAATAAGGGCATGCTCAAATGAGGCGGAATTCTCAGGATTGAATTTTCCAAAGGTTATAACTTTGGCCAGCCATGCACCGACTTCGCTATTGAATTGAATGAGCCGTTCAAGTCTGTGCGTAAAGCCTTTCCGAAGAGGCTGCACAGGGTCTGCCGGAGCAGGGGCAGCAACTGCTTGCGCGGGTTTTGGAACGGAAGCGGAGACATCCGCCGGAATGGGAGCAGGCAGTTCCGCAAATGTGATCCATTTTTTTTCAATGGTGGAAATAACGTAAGTGCTGTCTGTAATGGTTCCGTCTTGGTGAAGGTTTTTCAGTTGGGTCAAAGTCAGGGGGCCGACGTTTGCGCCTTCGGGAGAAAGGTAATAGTAAATGGCTTGGTTTTCCATGATGGTATGGGCGTGGGATGAATGGCTAATATTGGCTGCGCACGTTTTTCTGTTCACCTTTCAGGGATTGATTACGTTTTTGCAGTTGTTTCTGTTGCTGTTGCAGGCTCGCATTGTCCTGTTCCAGTTGATGAATGCGGGCTTTTGCGGCTGTATTGGAATCGAAGATGCCTCCTTCGAATGAACAGGCGGGCAGCAATGCCAAGGTAGCTAAAAGGAAGATATGTGTATTCATGATTATTGAGGCACAGTTAACGGATACTGAGGTTTTTCAGGTCCTTGCGCTGGGCGGAGTAGGTTTTCCTGGAGCTTTGAAGTTTGGATAATTCTTCTTTCAGGTCGTTGACTTCCTGAGTATTCGGAGAACTGGCAACTGCCTGTTTTGCCGTACGTATGTCCTTGTCCAGCAGGGCCATTTTATAATCTATGTCCTTCAATCCCTGTTTGATTGATTCATTGTGGTTTTTGATGGCCATGGCGTCATGAGACGATTTAAGTTTTTGTTTTTCCGTTTTCAGGGAGGCAATGGATTTGGAAAGGTGCCTGTTTTCCTTGTTCAAGTCCTTGATGCGTTTCTGGCTTTGCTTGATATTGGCCTGGAGGTATTCTTCCTGGCTCCTGTAGGCCGCACGTTCCCGGACAATGGAGTCCCCCCATTTGGACCCCATATGGTACCCTACGTATCCTCCGATCAGCGCCCCCGCCCCGGCAATTAAACCGGCCGTTTTATTGTTTGCTCCAAAAAGTTTGGCTATTCCAAAAGCGGTGCCTCCACCGATGGCGGCTCCAGCCCCTGTTCCTACCGTTTTGGCCTGGGCCCGGGTTCTATCGTCCTCGGAACCGGAATAATTTTTCGTAAAGGCGCACGAACCCAGCAGGCTGATCCCCAGGCTGAGTGTCGCGATCATCGGAATTATTTTGTTCATGTTCATATGTTGGATTGAATGAAAGGCGGGCAGCATCTTGGGGGATTTCCTGAAATCAAGGAATATCAAAAACTATGTAAGTTATTGCCATTATGGTAATGCAGATGGGAATGTGATGTCAATATTCTTTTTAATAGTAAATAAGTTCCATTCATTTCTTCCTTTTGATTCATGCTCAGATTGATTTGGAATAAATGTTGGAAAATTAAAAAATGTATTGAATGTTATGTGAAAATTAATGAGAAAAGGCGATTTTGCGATGTACGGAATTTATTGATTATTTTTGATTTAATGTATTCTGATTCCCGTAACGAGGGATATGCCGGAATGCATATTTTGTGAATTGGGGGGAATGGATGTAAGATATTTTTCAATGAATGATGAATCCGGACAATGGAAACGGGCGGATTTGCGAGAACGCGCGGAGGCGAAAGCGGCGGAATTGGCCGCGGAAGGAGTGGAATTGCACCCCGTGGCGGCTTCCGGACGGAATCTGGCAAGGAACTTCTGGGGCCGGGAATGGATGAAGAGCCTGGGAGCCTGCGAGGTGTACGGCATGCGGCTGGCTCCCGGAAGAACGTATTTGCGCTATAGCTGCGTTCTGGACATGAAGGTGTCCCCCGGCCGGATAGACGCCCTGGTGATGGGGGAGCATTTGTATGAGGCAAGCGTGGAGGCGGCGACTCCGGACGAGGAATCGCTGGAGCGGCTCCGTGCGCAGTGCGCCGGACATATCGGGTCCTGGATTGATTTGCTGAAAGGGAATTTATCCCCGGAGCTGCTGCGTATTTTGTGCGACCCTGAAAGCGGCCTTTTTCCCAGGCCGGAAGAGTGGCGCTTTTCCTGTTCCTGCCCGGACTGGGCGGATTTGTGCAAGCATGCGGCGGCGGTCTTGTACGCGTTCGGCGTGATGCTGGACGATCAGCCGGAACTGTTGTTTATGTTGCGGGGAATTGACGCGTCCATTCTGATTCCGGATGCTCCGGAACCGGCTTCCGGCAGAGAAGACGCCCTGGACAGGGATGCAGGCTCCCTGTCCGACATGTTCGGGATTCGGCTGGATTGAGCCGGTTTCCGGCTTTACGGCTTCCGGCATCCCTTGAACAGCCAGCCGGGAAGAGGGTGGCCGTCTTTTTTGATGAATTGGCGGTAGAGCGGTTGTTCCGGGGGGTAGAGCGTTCCTCCGTAGCTTTCCTGCCGGTGTGTCCGCATGAGGGCGACGTCCGTAGAGAATGTCCTCAGCTTTTCCGTTACACAAATCACGGAAGGAATGGCAGTGAGTGCCACGTAAACGGCCAGGAGGATGCGGGACCGCGTGCCTCCGGTGCGGAAAGCGTACAGGAAGAGAAAGGCGAGGAAGGGGTAAAGCACGGCGGGGGCCTTGAACAGAAGTTCGTTGTTCATCATGCCCGTCCGGAAAAAGAGGCCGCATGCCATTCCTCCCAGAGTGATGTAATACAGGAGCATGCGCCTGCAGGCAGGGAAAAGGAGTGTCCCCGGCAGGAGTACATTCAGAAGCAGGGAGAGAAGGAAGCTGGCGTACTTGACGGAGTCCGGATAAAGCACCATCCTTTGCATGGTGTAGTGAAACGCCGCCGCGTATCGGTCCGCAAGCAGGCAGGAGAATTGGCCGCCCCCGTCCAGATGGGCGTAAAAGAGGCTCATAACCGCCACGCACAGGAACCCTATCCAGAAAACGGGACGGCGCAGGAGAGTGCGCAGGCGTTCGCCCGTACCGGGCCCGGATGCCTTGTTCCGGCTGTCTCGGAAGAGTGTTTCATGCAGAATGAAGGGGAGCAGAATCAGGGCCGCCAGGGGAGAACCGGGCAGCAGCAGGGCTCCCATCAGGTAGTAGCCGGAGGCGGGCAGGGAACGCGTCAGGACCAGGACCGAACACAGAAGTGCCGGAACGGCATGGTTGAATGTGTTGAATATTTGGGATGGAATGCCGATGAACAAGGCTATTTGGGCGTGGTATTCCGGAAACAGGTACGAGAGGGGCATGCCCAGGCAGTTCAGCGACGCGGCGGGCGAACCGAGACAGAGGAGAAGCAGGGCCCACCAGGCGGTTTTCCGGATTCCCCAGCGGCATGCCGCTGTCAGAAGCGCCAGTTCCAGCCCCAGGAAAGTCCATCCCGTCAGCAGCCAGGGGGCGTATGCAGCAGGGCAGAAGGACGCCGCGCAGGCAGGCGGCAGCCAATGGCCCAGATAGTCAGGGGAGAGAGGCCCGCCGCGGGGGGGCGCGCCAGCCAATGGCCCAGATAGTAGATGAAATGGTGCCCGTCCGGCATGACGAGAGGCCATGGTTCCGCGATGAGCTGTCCGTAAATGGCGTTGCGGATGGGGAAGTCCGCATGCTGTTGGAAGTGGCCCGTAAAACCGCACAGGAATGCCAGAAGCAGACACCCGGCGGACAGAAGAAGGAGAAGAACCGTTCCGCGTTCCGTCAGGGAAAGCCGCCCTTCCGGCAGTTTCCGGCCCGTGGCGTACAGTCCGCAGGCCACGGCGGCGCAGAGAGGGAGAGAGAAGAGAGGCTGAAGCCATCCCCACAGGAACAGAATTATGGGCAGCGCCAGGTACAGCAGACTCGCGCACAACAGGGGGCGTGCGGGCAGGGAAAGGCGGGATGGCATGGTATGGGGAGGATGGGTAAAGAGTCAGTCAGTGCAGGGCAGGGGACGCCACAGCATTGCATATTTCCCTGCAAAGAAAAGTTTCCATTCCATCGGAATAAGAAAAATCCCCGGCCGCAAATGCGGCGCGGGGATGGGAGATTGTTTTGTATCAATCTCGGCGGGAATGGGTTAGAAGAGACCGAATCCGTTGCCGTAGCGGGCGGATTCCCCCAGTTCCTCTTCAATGCGGAGAAGACGGTTGTATTTCGCCATGCGGTCGGAACGGCTCAGGGAGCCGGTTTTAATCTGCCCGGCGTTGGTGCCTACGGCAATGTCCGCGATCGTGGCGTCTTCCGTTTCTCCGGAACGGTGGGAAATGACGGCCGTATAGCGGCTGCCCATGGCCAGTTCCACGGCATCCAGCGTTTCCGTGAGGGAGCCGATCTGGTTGACTTTTACAAGAATGGAGTTGCCTACGCCCAGGCGGATGCCCTTGCGCAGGAATTCCACATTGGTGACAAAGAGGTCGTCCCCGACGAGCTGGGTGTTTTTGCCCAGCTTGTCCGTCAGGATTTTCCAGCCGTCCCAGTCGTTTTCCGCGCAGCCGTCTTCAATGGAGACGATGGGATATTTCTTTTTCAGTTCCACGTAGTAGTCCGTCAGTTCTTCCGCCGTGCGGCGGCTTCCGTCGGACTTTTTGAAGACGTACAGGCCGGATTCGGGATCGTAGAATTCGGAGGAGGCTACATCCAGGGCAATCGCAATGTCTTCCCCGAAGCGGTAACCTGCCTTTTCCACGGCCTGGGCGATGCAGTCCAGGGCGTCTTCAGCGGAATCAAGATTGGGGGCAAAACCGCCTTCATCCCCCACGGCGGTGGACAGTCCGCGACCGTGAAGAACGGATTTGAGCGCATGAAATACTTCCGCGCCGTAGCGCAGGGCTTCCCGGAAGGTGGGCGCTCCGGACGGAACGATCATGAACTCCTGGAAGTCGATGGGGGCGTCGGAGTGGGCGCCGCCGTTGATGATGTTCATCATCGGTACGGGGAGCACTTTTGCGTTGGGGCCGCCCAGGTACCGGTACAGGGGTTGCTGGAGCTGCTCGGCAGCGGCCTTGGCCAGGGCCAGGGAAACGCCCAGAATGGCGTTGGCGCCCAGTTTGGACTTGTTGAACGTGCCGTCCAGGGAGCGCATGAGCGCGTCCGCCGTGGTTTGTTCCGTCGCTTCCAGGCCGATGAGGGCGGGCGCGATGATGTTGCGGATGTTGTTTACGGCCTTGGTGACGCCCTTGCCCTGGTAGCGGGCCGGGTCTCCGTCGCGCAGCTCCCAGGCTTCATGTTCGCCCGTGGAGGCTCCGCTGGGGACGGCCGCAGTGCCTGTGGCTCCGCCTTCCAGGTACACGTCCGCCTCTTTCGAGGATTACATCGACTTCAACAGTGGGGTTGCCGCGTGAATCCAGGATTTCACGCCCTGTTATTTTTGCGATGCGCATTTCTTTCATAAAACCGGATGATGGTGCCTGTGGAAAAACAGGCGCATGAGTTAGTTTAAACTAATTTGCACGCCCTGTTTATTCCGAATGGACCGCTCTTGCAAGCTTTTTCCGGGGGAGGAAAGGAACGCTGTGGCGGCACCGGGGCTGCATTCCGCCGGATTCAGGCGCGGTAATGTTCTTTCAGCCAGGCTATTTCCTGGCCGTGCCCGGCATCGTCCCGGGGCGTTTCCAGAAAGAAGGGCAATTCCCGCAGGACCGGATGATTGATGAGGTTGATGAAGGCCTGTTCACCCAGCGAACCTTTGCCGATGGTTTCATGGCGGTCCTTGAAGGAGGCGAACGGCGTCATGCTGTCGTTCAGGTGGATGGCGCGCAGGCGTTCCAGGCCCAGCACGGAATCAAAGTGTTCCAGCACGCCGTCCAGGCGGTTGACAAGGTCGTAGCCCGCGGAATAGACGTGGCACGTGTCCAGGCAGACGCCCAGTTTTTCCTTCAGTTCCACCCGTTCGATGATGGCGGCCAGTTCCTCAAAGGTTTTTCCGATTTCACTGCCCTTTCCGGACATGGTTTCCAACAGCACGGTCGTGGTCTGTCCGGATGAGAGCACGTCATTCAGTTGCGCCGCCACCAGTTCAATGCCTTTTTCCACTCCCTGGCCTACATGGCTGCCCGGATGGAAGTTGTACAGGCTGCCCGGCAAATATTCCATCAGCGCCAGGTCCTCCTGAAGGACCTGGGCCGCAAAGCGGGTTACCTTGGGGTCTGCAGAACAGGGATTGAGCGTGTAGGGGGCGTGCGCCAGCAGAATGCCGAATCCGTTGTCCCCGGCGAGCTTCAGAAAGCGGGAGATATCCTGCTCGTCAATGGCTTTAGCCTTGCTGCCGCGCGGGTTGCGGGTAAAGAACTGGAAGGTGTTGGCGCCGATGGAGAGGGCTACCTTGCCCATGGCTTCGTACCCTTTTGCGGAGGAAAGATGGCATCCGACGTGTAACATGAAGGCGGTTCCGTAAGTTGCAGGAATGGTAGCATTCCGGCCTGAAGAAAAAAGACCAAAAGAGAGGCATCGTTTACCGGAAAGAATCGGAACCCGTTTCCACGTACATGATTGGACGAGATGACTTGCAAGAAAAGATTATTAAACAGATTGGTGCCGGCGCTGCTGGGAGTGTGCGTGCTGGCGGCCGGCATGGGAACCGCCGGGGCGAAGGAGAGGGTGGCACCGTTGCTTCCCGTTCCCTCCGCGGCACAGCTGGCCTGGCATGACATGGAGATGTACGCCTTCGTTCATTTCACGATCAATACGTTTACCGGGAAGGAATGGGGCTATGGAGACGAAAAACCGGAACTTTTCAACCCCTCCGATTTTGATGCGGACGACCTTGTCAGGACACTGGCGGATGCCGGATTCAAGGGGGTGGTGCTGACCTGCAAGCACCACGACGGGTTTTGCCTGTGGCCCACGAAGACCACCCGACACAGCGTGGCTTCCTCCCCGTGGAAAAACGGAAAGGGGGATGTTGTGAAAGACGTCTCGCGCGCGTGCAAAAAATACGGCCTCAAGTTCGGAGTTTACCTGTCTCCCTGGGACCGCAACGCCTCCTCCTACGGCACGCCGGAATATATCGGGATGTACCGCAGGCAGTTGAAGGAACTGGCGACAGGCTACGGCCCCCTTTTTCTCGCCTGGTTTGACGGAGCGAACGGCGGCGACGGTTATTACGGCGGTGCGCGGGAAAAGAGGTCTATTGACAGAAGCACTTATTATCGGTGGAAAACGACGTGGAGCGAGTTGAAGAAGCTCCAGCCGAACGCCGTCATTTTTTCCGATGTGGGGCCTGATGTCCGGTGGGTGGGGAATGAGAGCGGCTATGCGGGTTATCCGTGCTGGGCCACTTATACGCCCGTACCCTTGCAGGCCGGAACGGAACCTGCCCCCGGCACGGTCCGCTACCAGCTGGGCGTGGAAGGCACCGTGGACGGGAAGTACTGGATTCCCGCGGAAGTGGACGTTTCCATTCGTCCGGGCTGGTTCTGGCATGATCACGAGAATGCACGTGTACGGACGCCGGAGAATCTTCTGGAATTGTATTTCAACAGCGTAGGGAGAGGGGCGAACCTGAATTTGAATGTGCCGCCGGACCGGAGCGGGCGCATCCATGAAGAAGATAAAAAATCCTTGGCGGGATTTCGTGCGTTGCTGAACGAACTTTATTCCCGCAATTTTGCCGAAGGAGCGGAGGCGAGCGCTTCCTCCACCCTGAACGGGTACGGGGCGCGGCATGTGCTCGACCGGAAGCGCACCACATACTGGATCGCCTCCAAGGGAGACAGGAACCCCTCCCTCACCCTGAAATTGCCCGATTCCGCGACGTTTGACGTCATCCGCCTGGCGGAGCCCATCCAGCTTGGGCAGAGAGTGCGCAAGTTCCGTGTGGAAGTGTGCGAAAATGGGCGGTTCGTCCCATGGGCGGAGGGTTCCAGCATCGGGGCCAGGGTGATGCTGAAAGGGAGGCCCGTGACAACGGATGAAGTGCGCGTGGTGCTGGAAGGGTTCAAGGCCGTTCCGGCGCTTTGCGAGGTTTCGTTGTGGAAATACCCCGGTTTTCTGAATGCTCCCTCCGTCAGCTACGACCGCGACGGCCGGGTAACGCTGACGGCTGCGGCCTGCGGGGCAGCCGTTATCCGGTACACGATGGACGGAACGGAACCGGGACCGCAGTCACCCGTTTATGAAAAGCCGTTTGTCCTTTCCGGCGGTGGAACCGTGAAGGCGGCGAGCGAGGGGAATGGCAGGAAGTCTTCCGTCACGGCGCGGGTGGTTCCGGTACCTTCGCGGGACTGGAAAGTGATCGGCGGAGAGAGGGCTGCCTCCGCGCCGGAACTGGCTTTTGACGGTGATTCCGGTACCTTGTGGCACACGCATGCCCCGCAGGGAGAGATTGCTCCGCCCCAGGCGCTTGATATCGACATGGGCCGCGCGGTGAATGTGGCGGCCGTGCTGTACGCTCCGCGCGCGGATTCCGCCAAAGGTACGATTGACCAATACGCCGTTTATTTCAGTGAGGACGGCAGGGAATGGGGGGCTCCCGCGGCGGAGGGAGAGTTTTCCAATATCCGGGCCAATCCCGTCCTCCAGAGAATTGATTTGAAAACTCCCGTGAAAGCCCGCTACCTGCGTTTTGTAGGCAGGCGTGTGCTGGAAGGAAGTCATGTCGTCATTGCTGAACTGGGCGTTTTGGAAAAATAGCGTATTCCTGTTTTTGCGGAACCTGCCGTGACGGCACGGAGATAAGTGGCCGCGCTCCCGGCGTTTTCTTGACGGATGGGAAGAAGCGGGGCAAGATGGCACGCATGGAACAAGTCAGTCTCATGGAGTTGGGAAAACTGGCCGCGGAAGGCCAGACGGAAGCGGAAGTTTTTGCCCAGATTTCCCAGTGTGCGCAGAAATTGACCAAGAGCAACAAGCCGTACCTGGACGTAACTTTTGCCGATGCGGAAGGGACCATGGGATTGAAGGTGTGGGAAGACAAGCCCTGGTTCCGGGTGTTGGCCTCCCTGCCGCTCCGCAGTTTCGTAAGCCTGCGCGGCCAGTGGACCAAGGGTTCTTTCGGGATGGAGGCCGCCGATCTGGACGTGCGCCTGCTGGAGGAGACGGAGAAAGAAAGTTTTCTGGCCGGTTCCGGGACCTTGAAGAAGAAGCAGGAGGCGGATTTGAAGGAAATTTGCGTGTTGATCAAGAGCATGAACGATCCGCGCATCCGGTCCTTGTGCGTCGAATTCATGGAACAGTTCGCAGAACGGCTCCAGCGTGCCGCCGCCGCCAGAACGTACCACCACGCACGCCGCGGCGGTCTGGTGGAGCATGTGGCCGGCATGATGCGCACGGCTTCCGCCGTGTGCCAGGCAAATCCGGAGCTGAACCGCGACCTCCTGTTGGCCGGCTGCCTGTTCCACGACTGCGGAAAGCTGTGGGAGAACTGCTACCCGAAGGAGGATTTCACGATGCCGTATTCGGAAGCCGGCGAACTGCTGGGCCACATTCCTCTGGGAATTGAACTGGTCAACAATCTGTGGAAGCGCATCATGGCTCTGCCGGAAGCGGATTCCTGGAAAACACTGGACCCGCCCTCCCCGGACGTGCGCATGCACCTGCTGCACCTGATTGCCTCCCACCACGGGGAACTGGCGTTCGGCTCCCCGGTGTTCCCGAAGACGCCGGAGGCCGTGGCCCTTCATTATATCGACAATCTGGACGCCAAGCTGGAGATGTTCCGCGGCGCCTATGAAACGAGTGAGGCGCTGGCGCCCAAAGTGCTCCAGCGCAAGGCCCCCCTCCCTGCCAACGTCGTTCTCCCGCTGCCTTCCGTTCTTCCCCTGGTTCCGGATGGAGCGGACGCCATGCCGTAACCGTCCCCCCTCATGGAGAAGGAGCGGCACCTGCTGCGGCCTTGGCCGGAACGGATGATGACTTCCGCTCCGCTGCTGGCTCCTGCGCTGGCCATGCTGTGCGCCTGTGCGGCCGTGGACGTTTCCCCGTGGTTCTGGGCGTGTTGCGCCTGCTGGGTTTTGC
>OGPB01001829.1_pt1 | contig 11684 bp, 9 predicted proteins | sample 1552821 | NCBI WGS metagenome assembly OGPB01 (sample SAMEA2580192, study PRJEB22360) | human gut metagenome | biome: human gut; feature: human-associated habitat; material: faeces | place: Denmark | collected 2008/2010 | reverse complement strand
ATAAAATCCACCAGTTTAAACTTATTCTGGTGGATTTTCCGTTCTTTCTATTGCTGATTTCTTGTCTTGCATGCGAATTCTTTTTATTTTTCACTTATTAGCTTAATAATTCTCTTGAGATTTACTGCAAATATAGTCATAGCTCCCTGCATTTCCATGCCAATAAGACCTGATGATGACGCAATGTCATAACCATGTCTATGTTTTAATTCACTATTTTTTGCCTCTATTTTATAGCGTTCTTTCGCCATTTCTTTGAAATGTTCAGTTTCTTGAAATTGAGCCTGCTCACTATGTGAATCACAAATTAGTGTTTCTGTGTAGGTTTTCTTTTTTGCTCCTTCTTTATAACAACCCGCTTTATAAGGACATCTCTTACATTTTTCTACATCGAAAAAGTATGTCATTCGAGGATTCTTTCCTTCTGTTTTTCGCTTGTCAAGATATTTATGAATTGCCCAGAGTAAATTCATCTGCTGGCGTTTATACTCGTGAAGACGCTTTACCTGAATATCAAAAATAGAATTTTCATCAATGACAACACCCTGTGTATGCTTTAAATAGTCAGCAAGCTGACGCTTTTTCTCCTTCTTGATCGCAAGAATGCTGTCTAATACACTGTCATCATTTTCGAATGAAAGCAGCTTCTCAAGCTCGCAGGCATCCTTCTTAAAACCACTTCCAATCTTATTTTCAATTTCCTCTGAAAGCTCCTCGTTGCATGAAAGCAGCCAGCGGCGGAAGGTGATTCCATTTGTCTTGTTGTTGAATTTCTCCGGATAAATTTTGTAAAAAGCATTAAGCTCGGAATTTTTCAAAATTTCAGTATGCAGGTAAGCAACACCGTTTACACTGTGACCATAGTGGATATCCATATGTGCCATATGAACGCGGTCATTCTCATCAATAATCGCTACCTTCGGATCTGAATATTTTGCCTTTGCACGCTTATCAAGCTCCTTGATGATCAAAACTAACTGCGGAACAACCTTCTCTAAATATGCAAGCGGCCACTTCTCAAGTGCCTCTGACAGAATTGTGTGGTTTGTGTATGCGCATACCTTTGTGACAAGCTCAACTGCCTCATCCATGGTGATGCCGCGCTCAAGAAGCAGACGAATCAATTCTGGAATAACCATTGACGGATGAGTATCATTGATCTGAATAGCTGCATACTCATCTAAGTCGGTCAGCTTACAGCCGCGTGCCGTACACTCATCTAAGATTAAGTGCGCTGCATTGCTTACCATAAAATACTGCTGATAGATACGAAGTAAGTTTCCAGCCTCATCGCTGTCATCCGGATATAAGAACAGTGTCAGATTCTTTGCGATATCTGTCTTGTCAAAGCTTATAGTACCGTCCTTAATAAGACTCTCATCTACAGTATCAACATCAAACAGATGAAGCTTATTTGTGCGTCCCTCATAACCTGTCACCTCAATGTCATACATGCGTGAGGTCACTGTCAGATCACCAAATGAAACAGGATAGCTTACATTAGTTTTGATCAGCCAGCTGTCTTTTTCAATCCACGGATTTGGTGTTTCCTTCTGGAAATTGTGATCAAACACCTGCTTGAACAGACCCATATGATAATTCAAGCCTACACCATCACCGTGCAGATTTAGTGTTGCCATGGAATCCAAAAAACATGCTGCCAGACGGCCAAGTCCACCGTTTCCAAGAGATGGTTCTGGCTCGATCTCTTCGATCTCACCAATATCCTTTCCTGCTGCTTCAAGCTCTTCCTTTACAGTCTTGTAAAGACCAAGATTGATAAGATTGTTTGATAACAGCTTTCCAATCAAAAACTCTGCTGAAATGTAGTATACCTTCTTCTTTCCAGCTTCACTTTCCTTCTTTGCTGCCAGATCCTTTGTCATATCAAGCAGTGCGTAATAAATTTCCTCATTGGTGCAGCCAGATAACGTCTTATTATATTTCTTTTCACAAATTTCATTTACCATCATTATTATTAAAACTCCTTTCATGAGTTGATGTATGCAGTTTACTGCTTTTTCTATCATTTTTCTTGCATTATGCCGCCTTTTTATGGTACTATCCTATCATGATGATACTAGGGTCAAAAGCTCCAACCACCGATCGTGCTTGCACGATGAGGGGGTTGAGTTTGGGACCCGCAAAAACATGAGGAGAGAGCCACGATGCAGATACCTGAATACGAAAATTATCATGAAACAAAATCACACAGCACACCTGATTTTCCTTACAATGCGTATATTTGTTCTATTCCGCTTGATTTTGAGAAGGTGCCGCTTCACTGGCACGATGAGGTGGAAATCATCTATATTAAAAAGGGGCGTGGACGCGTCACATTAGATTTTACCTCCCTTTATGTAGAGGCAGGTGATATTATTATTGTCAGTCCTGGTCAGCTTCATGCAATCGGCCCGGCTGAACATTCTATGGAATATGAAAATATTATTTTTTCACTTGATCTTCTTTGTACTGGAAGCATGGATGCTCTAAGCAGTGAATTTTTTGAGCCTTTTTTGGCTGGTACCATTGGCTTTGAGCATCTTGTCTGCTGTGATGATGAACATTACCCTGCTCTCTCTTCATGCCTAAATCGAATTGACAGTATCAGCAGCAGTTTTCCAAAAGGCTACCGCCTTGCAATTAAGGGGGCTCTTTTTACCTTCTTCTACACCATATTCACAAATTCCACCGATATTCCTGCTCCCAAAAACGACCCTCACATTGAACGACTAAAAAGTGTCCTAAAATATATTGAAACACACTACATGAGTACAATCTCCATTGATGAGATTTCTGCTGTTTCTGGTTTTTCTGCTTCTCATTTTATGCGTTTTTTCAAATCTGCAATGGGTACCTCTTTTACTTCATATCTTTCCTCATACCGCCTGTCAATGGCGGCGCGTCTTCTCTTACTGACAAATAACTCTATTTTAGATATTGCCCTCTCCTGCGGCTATGAGAATCTTTCTTATTTTAACCGTTCATTTAAAAAACGATACAAAAAGACCCCCAGCGAATACCGCCGAGGGTCTGATGAAACATAACGATTTACTCGTTTTATCTCTTATTTATATTTTTTCTTTGTGTTTAGATCTATACACTCACTCGCTTATCTTATTTCCAGTGTATAACTGATAATATTTGCCCTTTTGTGCAATAAGATCATCATGAGTTCCGCGCTCAATGATACGTCCCTGCTCTAAGACCATGATGCAGTCGCTGTTCTTAACGGTAGACAGACGGTGCGCGATAACAAATGTTGTTCTTCCGTGCATCAGCTTATCCATACCATCCTGAACAATTTTCTCAGTTCTTGTATCAATGGAGCTTGTTGCCTCGTCAAGAATTAGTACAGGCGGATCGGCAACAGCTGCACGGGCAATGGCAAGAAGCTGTCTTTCACCCTGACTTAAGTTAGCACCATCTCCTGTAAGCATTGTGTCGTAGCCCTGCGGCAGTCTGCGGATAAAGCCATCTGCATTAGCAAGCTTGGCTGCTGCATGTACCTCTTCTTCTGTCGCATCAAGTTTTCCATAACGGATATTTTCCATAACAGTTCCAGTAAACAAATGCGTATCCTGAAGAACAATTCCGAGTGAATGACGAAGATCATCCTTTTTGATCTTTCCGATATTTATGCCGTCGTAACGGATCTTTCCGCTTTGAATATCATAGAAACGGTTGATCAAATTGGTGATTGTCGTCTTTCCTGCACCTGTTGAACCTACAAATGCAATCTTTTGTCCCGGCTGCGCATATAAGCTTACATCATGAAGTACCATCTTATCATCGTTGTAACCAAAATCTACATGCTCAAATACAACATCGCCTTTAAGCTGTCTATAATCTGTCGTACCCTCTGCCTTGTGATAATGCTTCCAAGCCCATGTGCCCGTTCTCTTATTTGATTCAGTGATTGTGCCATCTGCATTTACAACAGCATCTGTAAGAGTAACATATCCATCATCTACCTCTGGCTTTTCATCAAGCAGACGGAAGATTCTATCACCGCCGGCAAGTGCCATAACGATACTGTTTAACTGATTGCTGATCTGGTTGATTGGCTGCTGGAAGCTCTTATTTAAGGTTAAAAAGCTTGCCAGACTTCCCAAAGTAAAGCCGCCGATTCCGTTGATCGCAACAAGACCACCAACGATTGCAACAACAACGTAGCTTAAGTTTCCAAGCTGTACATTGATTGGTCCTAAGATATTAGCATAACGGTTTGCATTATAGGCACTCGCATACAGATCGTTGTTTAACTGGTCAAAGCGCTCAATACTCTCATCTTCGTGACAGAATACCTTGACAACCTTCTGACCATCCATCATCTCCTCGATAAAGCCGTTTAACGCACCGATATTTTTTTGCTGTGATACGAAAAACTTTCCGCTCTTAGAAGCAGCTGTCTTACTTGCCCATATAACAAGCATAACCATAACAATAGAAACAAGTGTAAGCGGCACACTTAAGATGATCATGTAAATCAGTACATTTACAATACTGATTAAGCTGTTGATAAACTGCGGAATACTCTGGCTGACCATCTGGCGCAGCGTATCAACATCATTTGTGTACATTGACATGATATCGCCATGCTTATGTGTGTCAAAATATTTAATTGGAAGGGATTCCATATGTTTAAACATATCATTACGGATGTTTCTCATCGTTCCCTGAGTAACATACACCATGATCTTAGTATTGCCAAAAGTAGCTGCAATACCAATTGCATATAAAATACCCATCTTGATAATTGCCTGCAGAAGCTCTGAATAATCTGGGTTAGCCTGACCTAAAAGAGGTGTAATATAACCGTCAATCAAAGTCTTCATAAACATAGTTCCCTGTACATTTGCATATACGCTGACAACAATACAGATAAGTACAAGCAGACAATGAACTGGATAACGCTTCAGCACGTAGGACATGATGCGTTTAAATACCTTTACTGGATTTTCGACCTTCTGCTTTGGTCCGAAATCACGTCTTGGTCCTGGCATTACTGATCACCGCCTTTCTCATCAAAATCACCGCTTCCGCCTGTCTGAGACTCATATACCTCACGGTAAATCTCATTTTTAGCAAGAAGCTCTTCATGTGTTCCAATTCCGTTAATCTTACCATCATCCATAACAATGATACGGTCTGCATTCTGCACACTTGAGATACGCTGTGCAATTATGATCTTTGTTGTATCAGGGATTTCCGTTGCAAATGCCTGACGGATCTTTGCATCAGTTGCCGTATCAACTGCACTTGTGGAGTCATCAAGAATCAGAATCTTTGGCTTTTTAAGAAGTGCTCTTGCAATACAAAGACGCTGCTTTTGTCCGCCTGATACGTTATTTCCGCCCTGCTCAATGTAAGTATTGTAGCGCTCTGGGAAACGCTCAATAAACTCATCTGCACAGGCAAGCTTACAGGCACGGATACACTCCTCATCAGAAGCTGTCTTATCACCCCAGCGAAGATTTTCAAAAATGGTTCCAGAAAACAGAACATTTTTCTGAAGAACAACGCTGACCTGATTACGAAGTGCTTCCATATCATATTTTCGCACATCTAATCCGCCAACCTTTACAGCACCCTCCTGAACATCATACAGACGGCTAATCAAATTAACAAGACTTGACTTTGCACTTCCAGTTCCGCCGATCAGACCAATTGTCTCACCTGAACGAATAGATAAATTTATATCAGACAAAATCGGCTTTTCGCTTCCTGCATTATATCGGAATGTAACATGATCAAACTCAATGCTTCCATCCTTTACATCTGTAACTGGCTGATCTGGGTTCTTTAAATCTGGTTTCTCATTTAATACTTCACAGATACGCTCTGCACTTGCAATACTCATTGTAAGCATAACGAAAACCATAGACAGCATCATCAAGCTCATCAAAATACTCATGCAATAATTTAATAAGCTCATCAGCTTTCCAGTTGTCAATGCAACACTTCCTGTTCCGATAATCATCTTCGCACCAATCCAGCTGATTGCAAGGATACAGCCATATACAGCAAACATCATGACTGGAGAGTTCAATGCAACAACACCCTCTGCCTTTACAAAGATCTTATAAATGTTTTCGCTTGCCTTTACAAACTTGTTCTTTTCATAATCTTCACGCACGTAAGCCTTTACAACACGAATAGCAGAAACATTCTCCTGAACACTCGCATTTAACTCATCGTACTTTGGAAATGCCGCGGTAAAATATTTTCTTGCTCTGTTGACAATAAAAAACAAAGCAACACCAAGAGCAACGATAACGCCTAAGAAAATTGTAGAAATTCTTACATTTGTAATAAATGCCATTGCCAGTGCACAAATCAGACTAGCTGGTGCTCTCATACACATACGAAGCACCATCTGATATGCATTCTGAATGTTAGTTACGTCTGTGGTCAGTCTTGTTACAAGACTTGCTGTTGAAAATTTATCAATGTTAGAAAATGAAAAGGTCTGAATGTTATCATACATTCCTTTTCTAATATTTTTAGCGAATCCTGCTGATGCTTTTGCACCATACACACCGCCCATGATTCCGGCAAACAATCCGATTGCTGCAATCACAAGCATGCCTGCACCGACAACATAAATATGCTTCATATCGCCCTTATTGACACCATCATCAATGATCGAAGCCATCAGATAGGGAATCATCATCTCCATCAAAACTTCCAGAATCATGTAGCACGGTGTCGCAATTGATGCACGCTTAAACTCTTTTACATATGCGCCTAGTGTTTTTATCATGGCTACTCTCCTCCTGTTATCTTCTCTACATTTTTGCAGATCTTTTCCAATACCTCAAAGCAGATTCTTCTCTCTTCATCTGTAATACCAGCCTCCATCGTATCATGTGCCGAATCGATTACTGCAATCGTATCAAGATGAACCTTTTTCCCTAACTCTGTCAGCTCTAACCGTTTAAGCCTTGCATCGTGCTCATCGGTAGTTCTTGTCAGATACCCCTTTTTCTCCATGAGCTGTAGGATGTTTGTCACCGTTGAACGAGCAATTCCAAAATTTGATTCAATATCCTTTTGGTAGACTGGACGCTGTGCGTGATACAAGAAACCCAGAATCCACCCATGCATGTTGGTAATTTCATCAAAACCTGCTGCCGCAAGGCTTGTGTGAATGCCTCTTTCTACGATATGATTAACCCTCTTTAGGCTAAAGCATATTGATTTTTCTTTTTCCATACAGCCTTTCCTTTCACCAAAATCAAAAATAGTTCGTTTTCGAATTGTTCGATACAGAATTATTATAATACCTGATTTTATTTTGTCAATGACTTTTTTTGCAAAATGAATCGTTGAAGTTATGTTGAACTTTTTTCGCAGATATGGTATTCTTATAGGTAATTGACTTAGATATATTTTACACAGGAGGTTTGCTTATGCAAATACATGAATCTGCCGAAAACTATCTCGAAACAATACTGATGCTCAGCAAAAAGTTGCCAGTTGTGCGCTCTGTCGATATCGCAAATGAATTGGATTTTAAAAAATCAAGTGTCAGCATCGCAATGAAAAATTTACGCGAAGGCGGAAAAATTACCGTAACTCAGGCTGGTTATATTTATCTTACTGACAGTGGCCGCGAGATCGCTGAAATGATTTATGAGCGACATGAGTGGCTGAGAAATTGGCTTATTAGCCTTGGCGTTGACAGCAACATTGCTGCTGAAGATGCATGCAAAATGGAGCATGTAATCAGTAAGGAGAGTTTTGAAGCACTGAAGAACCATTTTGGTCAGTTTTGATTATGAAAACACGAATAATTCATACTGACAGGATAAAACAATTTCTTCACGCTTTTCTATTTTGCTTTTTTATTTTCATCACTGCTTGTATGATGAGCGGCTGCGCAAAGTGCCCGCCAATCACATTCTCTTCTGTATTAGATATTCAGGCTGACGAATCAGGTACACGCACGATGTCTGTTACAGCCAATAAAAGGACACTGCAGAAGCTTTTCCACAACAGCAATTTTTCTTTTCAAAGCTTTATCACGGCTAACTGCCCTAAGGGACTTGAATGGAATTATGTGGACACTGCTTCTGCCTATGAGTTGACTTTTGTTCTTTCGTTTAATTCGCTAGATGAATATCAGGAAAAAATTGATGCACTTACAGGCATTGAACAATTTTCTTCTATTTCACGACCGCAAGTCGGTATAAAAACTGGCTTTACCTTATCTGAGCCTGATGATGTGATGGCTGTTTTTGCCTGGTTTACTGATGCTCTTAAGGAGCGCACAGGACTTAGTGACTCGAAGCTTTTAGCCTACCTGTCTCAGCAGGAAAATGAACTTATCTATAACGGTCGAAGCTATAAAAGTCAGAATAATGCACTCGTCTGCAACGCAGAAACAATTCTTGATGCCAAGCGAATTGATATTTTAACATCACTTTCTCTTGACAAATGGAACCGTACTATTTATATCATCTTTCCTGATGAACTGCGCGACAATGCTTCTAATGTAAAAAGCTATCTGGACGCTATTGTCCCAGATGGAATTGAAGCTGTCTGGAATAATGATACCACATGGCAGCTGACATTCAGTGCTGAAAGCTTTAAAGAATTGTGTGTAAAGACAAGCCAGCTATTTCAGTCATCAAGCAAATCACTTGCGTCTGAATCGATCATTGCTGAAAATTCTATGAAAATTGTGCACTCTTATGAAGAGCCTTTTCAGTTTTCCTTCTTTGTTCCCGATTCAGGAACAGCAAGGGCACGCTATTTCTACAGCACCGACACAAATGCAGCGCTTGCTGTATATGACAATGATCATACGCTTCAAAAGCTTCCGCTTGCACGCGATGGTTATGATGGCTATGTCTGTCTGTTTGATGATCTTGTGGAAGGTGGATGCACCTACAACTATGATGCCATCTTCCAGTATCAGCCGCAGCAGATCACAGTCTCTACACAGATAAAATCTATACAGCTTCTGACGCGCACAATTACTCTCTCACTCGGCGAGGTACCTAAGCTTCATCAAAAGCTTATCACAGATACTGCAAAGCGCGATACTTACAATTTCGGAACTATAACCGCCAAAACTGATGATGAAAATCACCTGACTCTGTTCTTTACACAGACTGGCACACCATCTTATCTCGCAAAGGGATTTGAAGCTTTCTTTGGCGGAAAGGAATCAATTGACTACTGTTCTCATACTATGGCGCTGTTTCAGCCAAAGCATACATATCGCTTCACAGAAAGTATGGACTTTTCCAATTTTCTTGTGCAGCCAGATGCAACATTAATTACTGTTATGGTGCAGCTTCCAAACGGTACTGCCATAATGTCTGATTCTCTTGAAAGCAGTCTTACAACTGAAAACAATATCTTAGATAATGTTTACTCTGCCAAGACAACAGATAGTGTTCTGTCACTTACCATGACGCTGTCTCAGCCAAATGCTGTCTATTATCTTTGTCTGCTTTCACTTATTATCATTGTAAGTGCGATTCTTTTTTCCATATACAAATGGCTCAGCCACCGCTAAACGCGGTGCTGAGCCTTTCATTTTATCTGTATTAATCAGATTTATTTTGCTGCTGTAAGTGCATCCATTCCAAGCTTTGCACAGCCAAGGATTCCCTGATTGTCATTCAGGCTTGGAAGCACAATGTAGTTTTCGATATCGGAAAGCTCCTCTGTGTCAATGTACTTGTTGACCATACGAAGTGTTTCCTTACGAATCAGATCCATCACATGAGTCTGATGCATAACTCCGCCGCCAAGTACAATACGCTCTGGTGAGAGAAGCATGATCATATCTACAAGACCCTGTGCCACATAGTAAGCCTCTAACTCCCAAACTTCCTTCTTGTCAGACAGCTCATATGCCTTCTTGCCCCAGCGCTCTTCGATTGCCGGACCGCTCGCCATACCCTCTAAGCATCTTCCATGATATGGGCATTTGCCCTTATATGTATCATTTGGATGAGGTGCTACTAAAATATGACCGCCTTCTGGATGCTGCATACCGTGAAGCATCTTTCCATCTACAATAACTCCTGCTCCAATTCCTGTTCCAACTGTGATATAGATGCTGTTCTTTAAGCCCTTTGTGATGCCCCATGTTGCCTCACCAAGCGCTGCTGCATTTACATCTGTATCAAATCCAACAGGAATCTGCAGTGCCTTCTTAAACTCATCAAGTACCGGATACCACTTCCATGCAAGCTTTGGTGTATTGCCGACACAGCCATACTTTGGAGACTGCTCGTTTAAGATAACCGGACCAAAGAATCCGATTCCAAGTGCTTCAACTTGCTGCTCCTTAAAATATGCAATCATCTTCGGCATTGTAATTTCTGGTGTCTCTGTTGGAATGGATACACGATCCAAAACTTCTCCATTTTCATTGCAGACAGCAAGCACCATCTTTGTGCCGCCGCCCTCTAATGCGCCAATTCTCATTTCTATTCTCCTCTATTTCCCCTGTCTTCTATTTTATTTTTGGGTGATCTTTCCTGTTTTATTTTGATTTTAATTGATTACTTCTTATTTTTCTGTGACGTAAGAATAAATCATCATCAAATTTTTGCCCTCTGCCTTCATCTTTCCATATTCTGCCGGAACGATAAGGTGAGTGCCCTTCTTTACTGGAGTGCCGTCAAAACTTCCCTCTCCATCCAGAACACTGATATCTACAAATGGCTGATTCCAATCAAACTCTGCTGTTCCATTTACAGTTGCCTTGCATACAGTATAGCACGGGCAGCTTACAAGCTTCTCGGCCTCTGCACCTTCAACGTCAAGCTTTTCATGCTCTGCCACTGCCGGTTCAAATGGTGCCTTAATAACGTCAATACTCTGCTGTACATGAAGTGCTCTCGGCTTTCCATCCTGCAGACGATCATAGTCATATACACGATATGTAATATCACTGTTTTGCTGAGTCTCAAGAATCAAAGTTCCACCCTTAATTGCATGAACACAGCCTGGATTGATCTGGAAGAAATCACCCTTCTTTACAGGAATCTCGCGGATAAATTCTTTCCAGCGCTTGCCGCGGATCATCTCTTCTACTTCCTCGTGATTCTTTGCATTGTGACCGATCACGATAGTGCCGCCTTCCTTTGCATCAAGAATGTACCAGCACTCCATCTTGCCAAGAGAGCCATTCTCGTTCTCTGCTGCGTATGCATCATCTGGATGAACCTGAATGCTAAGATCTGCCTTTGCGTCAATAATCTTAATCAAAAGAGGAAAGCGGTCTCCCTGTACATTGCCAAATAATTCTCTGTGATTTTCCCACAGCCAGCTTAATGTCTTTCCCTTATACTCGGTATTCTTAATTGTACAGTCTCCGTGCGGATGAGCACTGATTGCCCAGCATTCTCCTGTATTATCTCCCGGAATGTCATAACCAAAATCATCTTTTAAACGGCTTCCGCCCCAAATCATCTGCTTAAACACCGGCTCAAGTAATAAAAGTTCCATAATACTTCCTCCTTATGATGCGATACAAACAGCACTTGCAGATGCTGTTTCTTCTGTGTAAAGTATATCGAATTTGGGCAGAAGTTACAAGTGATATTTTCGGTAGGTTTGGGAAAAGCCAATACACACATTACAAGCCAATATTTACAGCATGCCCGAAGGTGAATGGATTTCACGAGCCGGACACTTGGAGCAGGTCTTTCAAA
>OGPB01001825.1_pt1 | contig 11711 bp, 10 predicted proteins | sample 1552821 | NCBI WGS metagenome assembly OGPB01 (sample SAMEA2580192, study PRJEB22360) | human gut metagenome | biome: human gut; feature: human-associated habitat; material: faeces | place: Denmark | collected 2008/2010 | reverse complement strand
GGATTGTAATATACCGATCCCGGCCTTATACCTATCTCTATCAAAACACGATCCCAGCCGTGCCTATGGTAACGTTTATAATAATCACATACATCACGCATGTGCCTGCCAGATGTTTTGGCTATTTCAAGGGCCAAACCTACATTCCCCCAATCTCTTCCACATTGCCTATAATAATCATCCAATAAGTTGTTGGGGGTATTATATTCTATACACAAACGTTTTCGGTAATCCGAAAGTTCCACAGAGGCATATTTATTTGCCCTGCCAATAAACAATGATAGCCGATCTTGCGCAAACATGGAACAAGAAATGGCTATGAGCAATAGCAAAACTTTAAATTGTCTCATATTTTTACAAAGCTTTTTGTTGATAAATACGGTTATATTCGCAAACATAGGTATAAAAAAGACAAAAAGCAATTTTTGTCTAAAAATTATAGCAAAACTAGATTATTATGGTCATTTAGGACATCTGATGACATTTGATGACATCTGATGACACATCTGAATCATAGCGCATTATCCCCATTTATCTTTGTTGTCGAATTCAAATTTATGTCTTACCCAAACGATTCGACAATGAAAAGAAGAATCCTTTTTTCTGTGATGTGTGCGGTCATCGCCGCAAACACCTTTGCGCAGGGCCAGGGCCTTGCGGGTATCAACGAGGCAACCAGCCTCATGACCTCGTATTTCGATCCCGCCACCAAACTATGCTATGCCATCGGTGCGGTGCTTGGTCTGGTAGGCGGTATCAAGACCTATGGCAAATTTTCCAGCGGAGACCCCGACACTTCGAAAACCGCCGCTAGCTGGTTCTTTGCCTGTATCTTTCTGATCGTAGCCGCCACCATCTTACGTTCCTTCTTCCTCTAAAGCCTATGGAATATCCGGTAAACAAAGGTGCCGGCAACCCCGTCGAGTTCAAAGGACTCAAGTCGCAATACCTGTTCGTCTTTGCCGGAGGGCTTGCGATGGTGCTCCTTATGGTAGTCTTTCTTTACCTGACGGGGGTGGACCAATGGATATGCTTATCCTTCGGAATCCTGTCCGGCAGCCTGTTGGTGTGGGTGATATTCCGTTTGAATGCCCGTTACGGTGAACACGGGCTGATGAAGCTGCTGGCTGAAAAACGACATCCACGCTATCTGATTCACCGCAAGAGAGTTTTCAGATTATTCACAAGAAGAAGAAAAAAACAACAATCATGAGAAATGTATTAAAGGCGGAAACGCTGGAACGCAGATTCCCCCTGCTGTCGGTAGAAAACGGCTGTATCGTGAGCAAGGATGCCGACCTGACCGTGGCTTTCGAAGTGGAACTGCCCGAACTGTACACGGTAACGGCGGACGAGTATGAGGCCATGCACTCCTCCTGGATCAAAGCCGTGAAGGTATTGCCGGAACATAGTGTCGTCTGCAAACAGGACTGGTTCGTCAAGGAAACCTACCGTCCGAAGACCGATAACGGAGAACAGAGCTTCCTGACACGCAGCTATGAGCTGCATTTCAATGAAAGACCTTACCTGAATCACAAATGCTACCTGTTCCTGACGAAGACAACCCGCGAACGCAGCCGCCGGAAGAGTGACTTCAATACCCTTTGCCGGGGATTCCTGTTGCCCAAAGAGATAACCGACAAGGATGCTGCCGCCCGCTTTCTTGAGGCGGTGGAACAGTTCGAGCGTATTATGAATGATTCCGGACATATAAGGCTTCGCCGTCTGGAAACAGACGAAATCACCGGTACGAAGGAACATCCCGGACTGGTGGAAAAATACTTTTCCCTCTCGCTGGAGGATGAGACCGCCGTATTGCAGGACATCTGCCTCAAGCCCGGCAGGATGCGCATCGGTGACAAACGCCTCTGCCTGCATACCCTTTCCGATACGGAAGACCTGCCCGGCAGACTTTCCACGGACATGCGCTACGAGAGGATGTCCACGGACCGCAGCGACTGCCGCCTCTCCTTTGCCGCACCCGTAGGACTGCTGCTGTCATGCAACCACATCTATTCACAATACGTGTTCATCGACGATGCACAGGAAATCCTGCAGATGATGGAGAAAAACTCGCGCAATATGCTCTCGTTGTCAAAATACAGCCGGAGCAATGCCGTTAACCAGGAGTGGACGGAGATGTATCTTGATGAGGCACATACCAAAGGAGTGCTTCCCGTCAGATGCCACTGCAACGTCATCGCCTGGGCGGAGGATGCGGAAGAGTTCCGCCGCATCAGGAACGACACGGGCAGCCAGCTGGCCATGATGGAATGCACGCCAAGGTATAACACCATTGACACACCGGTCATCTATTGGGCGGGAATCCCCGGAAATGCAGGCGACTTTCCATCCGAAGAATCCTTTTATACCTTCCTGGAACAGGCCGTATGCCTCTTTGCCGGAGAGACCAATTACAGGAGCTCGCCCAGTCCGTTCGGAATCCGGCTGGCAGACCGCCAGAACGGGATACCGGTGCATGTGGATATTTCCGACCTGCCCATGAAGCGAGGAATCATCACCAACAGAAACAAGTTCATCCTCGGGCCTTCGGGCAGCGGAAAATCCTTTTTCACCAACCACCTTGTCCGCCAATACTACGAACAGGGAGCGCATATCCTGCTGGTGGACACAGGAAACAGCTACCAGGGGTTGTGCAGGATGATCCATGACCGTACCAACGGGAAGGACGGGATTTACATCACGTATGAAGAGGACAATCCGATATCCTTCAACCCGTTCTACACCGAATCCGGAAAATTCGATGTGGAGAAGCGTGACAGTATCAATACACTGATACTGACCTTGTGGAAACGGGAAGACGAGTCGCCGAAACGTTCGGAGGAGGTCGCTCTTTCCGGAGCAGTGAACGCCTATATCCGAAAGATTTCGGAGAACCGGAACATCAGACCGGACTTCAACGGTTTCTATGAGTTTGTCGCCGATGACTACAGAAGAATGATTGAAGAGAAAAAGGTGCGTGAGAAGGATTTTGACATTGACGGTTTTTTGAACGTTCTGGAACCGTTCTACCGGGGCGGAGACTATGACTTCCTGCTGAACTCCGACAAGGAACTGGACCTGACAGGCAAACGGTTCATCGTATTCGAACTGGACAATATCAGCAGCAACAAAGTGCTTCTTCCGGTGGTGACACTGATCATTATGGAAACTTTCATCGCCAAGATGCGCAGGCTCAAAGGTATCCGTAAGATGATATTGATAGAGGAATGCTGGAAAGCCCTGATGTCCGCCAATATGAGTGAATACATCAAGTACCTTTTTAAGACCGTCAGAAAATATTTCGGTGAGGCTGTGGTGGTGACACAGGAGGTGGACGACATCATCAGCTCCCCGATAGTGAAAGAGGCCATCATCAACAACTCTGACTGCAAGATACTGCTTGACCAGCGGAAATACATGAACAAGTTCGAGCACATCCAGCGGCTGCTCGGTCTGACCGAGAAAGAGAAAGGGCAGATTCTTTCCATCAACCAGGCGAACCATCCCGGGCGCTTCTACCGGGAAGTATGGATAGGGCTTGGAGGAACCTGCTCGGCAGTATATGCCACGGAAGTGAGCGAGGAAGAATACTTCACGTTCACGACCGAGGAGTCGGAGAAACTGGAAGTACAACGGATTGCCGGAGGACCGGAGGGCAGTCTGGAAGGAGCCATCCGCCGTCTGGCGGAGAAAAAGCGAGAGGAACAGAAACAGGTATCAAACCCGAAATGAAAACGATTATGAGAAACAGACCCCTTATGAGGCTGGCGGTATGTCTGATAAGCATGGCCGCCATGATATTGCAGAGCTGTTCGGAAAGCGGTATCGACCGCGACAAGATCTGCGGAACGTGGACCAGCGTGGAAGGCAGACCTGACGTGCTGGTATACAAGGAAGGAGAATGCTATAAAGTGACGGTGTTTTCCCATAGCGGGAGAACCCGAAGGCTGAAGCCGCAGACTTACCTGCTGGTGGAAGAAAACGGAAACCTGTTTGTCAATACGGGCTACCGTGTCGATGTGTCCTACAATGAGGCAGCCGACGTGCTGACATTCTCACCGGGCGGAGACTATGTAAGGAAGGAGGAACGGGCATGAAGGCAAGAACGCTTCTGATCGGAACGGCATTTGTACTGGGCGTTACCGGAGCACGCGCCCAATGGGTGGTGACAGATCCCGGCAATCTGGCCCAAAGCATCATAAACATGTCGGACAATATCGCCCATACCTCAAAGACGGCAGTCAATACGGCAGAAAGCTTTGCCGAGACAGTAAAGATCTATGAGCAGGCCAAGAAATATTACGACCAGCTGAAATCGGTCAACAACCTGATACAGGATGCCCGCAAGGTGCGTGACATCATCCTGATGGTGGGCGACGTGTCCGACATCTATGTAACCAACTTCGGCAAGATGATGAACGATGAAAACTTCTCACCGCGCGAACTGGACGCCATCGCCTTCGGTTACACCCGCCTGCTGGAAGAGAGCAACGGCGTGTTGCAGGACCTGAAACAGGTTATCAATGTCAGTACCCTGTCCATGACCGACAAGGACCGTATGGACGTGGTGGACAACTGCTATTACGAGATGCGCCGTTACCGCAACCTTGTGAGCTATTATACGAACAAGAACATAGCCGTAAGCTACCTCAGGGCCAGAAAGAAGAACGACCTGGAACGTGTGATGCGGCTCTATGGGAATGAAACCTCCAAATACTGGTAGCCATGATGCCGTTGTCGATAGATTTTGCCAACCTGCACACCATACTGGCAACCCTGTATGACGAGATGCTTCCCCTTTGCGAGGACATGATGGACGTGGGCAAGGGACTTGCCGGACTGGGTGCGTTGTTCTACGTTGCCGTCCGTGTATGGCAGTCGATGGCACGTGCCGAACCGATAGATGTCTATCCCCTGCTGCGTCCCTTTGCCATAGGCATCTGCATCCTGCTCTTTCCCACGCTAGTGCTCGGCACGCTGAACAATATTCTCAGTCCCATCGTGCAGGGCACACACAAGATGCTCGAAGGGCAGACGATGGATATGGAACAGTACCGGAACCAAAAGGAGGAACTGGAAAAGGAGGCCATGCTCCGCAATCCCGAAACAGCATATCTGGTAAGTGACGAGGAGTTTGACCGTCAGCTGGATGAACTGGGCTGGTCAACCATAGATACCGCCTCCCGGCTGGGCATGTATGTGGAAGTCGGGATGTATAATCTGGAAAAGAAGATCCGGGACGCATTCCGCAGCCTGCTGGAGCTGATATTCGCAGCGGCATCGCTGCTGATAGACACCGTGAGGACTTTTTTCCTGGTCGTACTCTCGATACTGGGACCGGTAGCGTTCGCCTTCAGTGTATGGGACGGATTCCAGTCCACGCTCGGACAGTGGTTCACGAGATATATTTCCGTTTACCTGTGGCTTCCGGTCAGCGACCTGTTCAGCACCCTGCTTGCCAAGCTTCAGGTACTGATGCTTCAGAATGACATTCAGGAACTGCAGAACAATCCGGACTACTCGATAGACAACTCGAACAGTGTCTACATCATCTTTATGCTGATTGGGATTATCGGATACTTCACCGTGCCTACGGTAGCAGGCTGGATAGTGCAGGCAGGCGGTGCCGGAAACTTCAGCCGTAACCTGAACCGTACAGCCACCAAGACAGGTGGCCTTGCAGCCGGAGCAGGCGGTGCCGTATTGGGGAATATCGGAGGCAGGCTGAGGGGCAAATAAACCCTGCGGAGCCTCCTTCCCATGAGTCGGGCAACCCAAGATGACGGGTCCGGTGACTTGTCGGAACGGGATGTCCCGTCATACCGGAAATATTTATTCATTCAAACCAGACATCAAAAAAAATGGAATTCAAGTCATTGACAAACATTGAGAGCAGCTTCAAGCGCATCCGCCTGATGTTGGCGGTCTTTGCCTGCTGCTGTGCGCTCGTTACCGGATATGCGCTGTGGAGCTCATACCGCTTTGCCGAGAAGCAACGCGAGAAAATCTATGTGCTTGACGGGGGTAAATCGCTGATGATGGCCCTTTCGCAGGACCTCTCACAGAACAGGCCTGCCGAGGCGCGGGAACATGTAAGGCGCTTTCACGAACTGTTTTTCTCGCTCTCACCCCAGAAGGATGCCATCGAGCACAATATCAACCGTGCCCTGCAACTGGCAGACAAGAGTGCCTATCACTACTATGTGGATTTTGCCGAAAGAGGGTATTACAACCGCCTGATTTCAGGCAACATCAACCAGGTGGTGCATGTGGACAGCGTGGTGTGCGACTTTGCCGCCTACCCTTACAAAGTGCGGACATATGCCCGGCAGCTGATTATCCGTGAAAGCAACGTGACCGAGCGCAGCCTCGTAACTTCCTGCTCGCTTCAAAACACAGGACGTTCGGATGACAATCCCAACGGATTCATTATCGAGCAGTTTACCGTGCTGGAGAATAAGGACATAAGAAGTGCGGAACGATGAGGGGAAAACGCGGATTCTTCGGCCATGCGGACAGCCGGGTACGGCTGTTCTGCCGGCGGCTGACAGGAAAGCAGCGCATCCTTCTGGCAGGCACGGCCTCGTTCCTGCTTGCTGCCTCCTGCCTGTACTCGATTCTCTCCTGTGTATCCCGTTTCGGGGAGCCGGGCCAAAGACCGGCAATGGGACATATCCGTTCCGTCGTGTTCCGGCCGGAAAGAACAAGAAACATTCATTCAAACATCCATAAACATGAAAATGGACTTTCAGAAAATCAGGGAATGGCTCGGAGTGTCAAATGACAAGCCGCTGACTCCCGAAGAGAAGCGCCGGCGCGCAAAGTATATTGTCTATCCGTTTTTCTGCCTGCTGTGCATGGGGTTCCTCCTGCTGGTATTCAGCCCGTCGGAAAAGGAGAAGGCGGAAATGGAAAAAGGCAGGGGTTTCAACGTGGAGATGCCTTCACCGGAAGATTCGGAAATGGAGGGCAACAAGGTAAGCGCCTACGAGCAGGAAGCACTGGCAAAAAAGGAAAAATGGCGCAGGGGAACCTTCCAGGAAATGTCCGAACTGCTCAACAAGGACGGTCAGGATACTGCCGGTCTTACCGCAGGAAAAGCAAACATGGAACTTCCGCCGGAACCGGAAAAGGGGAAAGCCCCCGGCTCCATCCGTTCCTCTGCAGAAGCCTACCGGAATATGAACCGTTCGCTGGGCACTGTATATACCCGGAATGAAAATCAGCCAAACGCCGATCTGCTCCGCCGTATTGAGGATCTGGAAAAAGAAAGGAAGCCGGCGGAAGAACAGGCGGAAGGCCAGACCCTGGAAGAAAAGATGGCTCTGCTGGAAAAGTCCTACGAGCTGGCTGCCCGCTACAACGGGAAAGAGCTGGATGCTTCCTCTACGACCAATGCCCCAAACAGCCGGAAAGAACGGACGGCTGTCCGGCCTGTAAAACGGGTACAGAACCGGATGGTGTCATCACTGGCCCAGCCTGCAGGCAATGAAGACATTGCTTCCGGATATGCAGGCGAGAGAAATACCGGCTTCCACACCCCGGTAGGCAAAATGCCATCTTCCGGCAGGAATACCATCGCCGCCTGTGTGCATGGCACGCAGACCGTATCTGACGGACAGGCACTGCGTATCCGCCTGCTTGAGCCGATGGCAGTGGACGATCTCCTTATCCCAAAAGGTACGGTACTGGTCGGCGGCACACGTGTCGAGGGGGAACGGATGGGAATCCTGATCGAGACAGTGGAGTACAGGGGCACGCTGTTTCCGGTGGAACTCGAAGTGTATGACGCTGACGGGCAGCAGGGAATCCTTGTACCGAACTCGATGGAGTATGATGCCGCACGTGAGATTGCCGCCGGCATGGGCACCTCTATAGGAAGCAGCATCAATATCTCAACGGATGCCGGAGCGCAGATTGCCTCGGATGTGGGCAAGGGGGTGATACGGGGTGTGTCACAATATGTGGGCAAGAAGATGCGCACGGTGAAAATCACCCTGAAGGCCGGGCATCGGCTGTTGCTGCATTCTCCTGAAAAATGAAGGAGGAAAGGAAATCAACCATTTATTCACCAATCAACCAAGAAACACACATGAAGAAGATTCTGATGATGCTTGCCCTGATTGCGGGCACAGTGGCTGCATACGCGCAGCAGAGCAACGGGGATTATTATGAAGGACTGAGCCGCAAGATCGGATTCAGCCGGATGATTCCCCCGCACGGTCTGGAAATCACATATGACAAGACCGTACATATTATTTTTCCCTCTCCCGTGAGATATGTGGACCTGGGTTCGCCCAATCTGATAGCGGGCAAGGCGGACGGTGCGGAAAATGTGATCCGTGTGAAGGCAACCCGGAAACATTTCCGGAGCGAGACAAACATGAGCGTAATTACCGAAGACGGCAACTTCTATACATTCAACGTCAAGTATGCCGACGAGCCTTTGCTGCTGAATGTGGAAATGTGCGACTTCATCCATGACGGAGAGGCCGTGAACCGTCCGAACAATGCGATGGAAATCTACTTGCAGGAACTCGCCGGGGAGTCTCCCCGTCTGGTACGGCTGATCATGAAATCCGTGTATGAACAGAACAAACGCAAGGTCAAGCACATCGGCTGCAAACGGTTCGGAGTGCAATATCTGCTTAAAGGACTTTATGCGCACGGCGAACTGATCTATTTCCATACCGAAGTGAAGAACGCCACGAACGTGCCTTTCGACGTGGACTTCGTGACCTTCAAGATCGTGGACAAGAAAATCATGAAACGTACCGCCATGCAGGAACAGGTCATCTATCCGCTTCGTGCCTTCAACTATGTGACCCGTGTGGACGGGAAGAAGAACGAGCGGACGGTGTTTGCCCTGCCCAAGTTCACCATTCCCGACGACAAGAAGCTGATAGTGGAAATGTATGAGAAGCAAGGCGGCCGGCATCAGTCCTTTGATGTGGAGAATGAGGACCTGGTACGCGCAGAAACCGTCAATGAACTGAAAGTCAGATGAACGCCATGAAAAGAAACTTCCTCTTTATTATCCTCCTGCTTGCCCTCTTTACGGGGCAGGCAGAAGCCCAACGCCGCCTGCCGGGAATGAAAGCCGTCCGCTTCACCACTGAAATGACCGACGGATTTTACAGCCGGGCAAACCGTCACGATGCAGGCTATGCCTTCTCGCTGGCTGTATCCACCTGTACCGGGAACGGAAACCAGTGGATGTTTGGCGGTGAGATGCTGAAACGTAACATCCCTTACCGGAGTACGCATATACCCTTGTCGCAATATACGGGGGAAGGCGGTTATTACCATACGTTTTTTTCCACCCCCGGCAAGTCCTTCTTCCTGAACCTCGGCGCTTCCGCCCTGTTGGGCTATGAGACCGTGAACGAAGGAGACCGGCTGCTGGATGACGGAGCCGTTTTGCAGCAATGCGAGTCTTTCATCTATGGCGGCGCGGTAACGCTGGAAGCGGAAGGCTACCTGTCCGACAGGGTTGTCCTGCTGGTGCGTCTGCGTGAGCGTTTCGTATGGGGCAGTGCCTCGGGGATCTGCCACTTCCAGTATGGAATCGGAGTAAAATACATTTTCTAACCTTAAAAGAATACATACCTATGAAAAGAAAAATCCTTGATTTTATGCTGACAGCCTGCTGTATGGCATTCTCCTTTCTTGGTCTTGTTGCTTGTGACAATGAGCTGGATATCAGACAGGAATACCCGTTTACGGTAGAAACCATGCCGGTAGCGGATGAGATTACCGATGGGGAGACTGTGGAAATCCGGCTGGAAATCAAGCCGGAAGGGAACTTTGCCGGAACCGTCTATACGCTAAGGTATTTCCAGCCGGACGGCAAGGGCAGTCTGAAGATGGAGGACGGAACGGTACTGAAGCCCAATGACCGTTATCTGCTGAACGAATGGAAATTCCGTCTTTACTATACTTCGCAAAGCGGCAAGGAATCCCAGACCATAGACCTCTATCTTGAAGATAATTGGGGGAATCTGCAACAATTGACATATGATTTTAATGGAAAGGATACGGATGAAGAAAATAACAAGGAGGCTGCATGAAAAGAATACCGGCTGTTATGATCTGGAAAGTCGGTGCGAAAGGAGCGGCTGAGGTATTTACCGGAACAGCATCTGATATCAGTGCAGCAAACTGGCAGGGAAAGACTTATACCGCATCCAATAAAGTACATATTGAAAATTATTTTGCTGAAAATACAAAATATTGTTATCAGTACACGAATGATTACAAAGAGGATGGTACCAGTGTATGGTCTGAACAATACACTTATACCACACAGTCAACCGATCAGTTTTCAGTTATCCTTACCGGTGATCCGCAGGTAGGTGCTTCCGGAAGTTCTTCCGATAGACAGGCAAATGATGCAAGTATCGCAAGAGATGCTTATAACTGGAATAAAACCATGCAGCAGGCAATCAAAACATGCCCGGATGCGGCATTTCTGTTATCAGCAGGCGATCAGATCAATGAGTCCAACTCCAATACAGAAGAAGTAAGAAAAACAAGAGAAAGTGAATATGCCGGATATTTATATCCATCTGTATTCAGAAGTCTTCCGATTGCAGCAACCATCGGAAATCATGATATGAACGGATCCGATTATTCTGCACATTTCAATAATCCGAATTCCGGAGAAAATCTGGGACAGACAGCAGCAGGAAGTGATTTTTACTTTAATTACGGCGATGCATTATTTATTTCACTGAACAGTAATAACCGTAATCAGGCAGAGCACAGAAAATTCATGCAGGAAGCAGTTGCAAGCAATCCGGATGCAAAATGGAAAGTGGTAATCTTCCACAGTGATATTTATGGTTCAGGTCAGCCGCATGCGGATACCGATGCTTCTACAAACAGAATTATTTTTGCTCCGTTGATGGATGAGTTTGATATTGATGTCTGTCTGACAGGTCATGACCATACCTACTCACGAAGCTATCAGGTATTAGACGGAAATGTTGTGGATTATGATATCAGCAGCGGAACAGTTGCTGATCCGGAAGGTACCATGTATATTACAACAGGTTCCGGTTCAGGTTCCAAATATTATAACCTGTTAAACTATACACCATATTATATTGCTGAGAGAACAAATGAGTGTCTGCCATCTTTCTCAACCATTGATTTCACGGATGATTCATTTACGATCAAAACCTATGATTATAATGGAAACCGCTATGCAGATGACTTTACGATTACAAAAACGGAGGATGCACAGTCGTCAGATGAAGTGATCGCATCAGCAGAAGAATTGTTGAACAGTACCGATGTGACTTACACGGAAGAGAGTGTGGCTGCATTAAAAAGCGCTCTGGAAGAACTGAAAACGGTGAAAACATCTCTCGTTACGGAAGAAGATCCGTTTGCAGCAGATGTTATCGCAAAATATGGTACGGATGCAGATCCGGTCAGAGGCTATGGTTCTGTGAAGAATGCTGAGGATAAAGATGGTTCGGTAAACCGATTCAAAAAAGGATTATCCACACTTCTCGACAAGACAATTTATTTACAGGTAACAGAAGGAAAACAGGAACAGTCTGCAGATTATACAGCAGAGAAAGCTCCCGTGATCAAAGGGCTGGATAAAGCAACAAAAGCTGTTGTTGATGCGATGAATGCACTGGAAACCGTGATTCCGGACGGACTTGCAAATGAACCGGCAGCAGACGGAAACTGGT
>OGPB01001804.1_pt1 | contig 11812 bp, 4 predicted proteins | sample 1552821 | NCBI WGS metagenome assembly OGPB01 (sample SAMEA2580192, study PRJEB22360) | human gut metagenome | biome: human gut; feature: human-associated habitat; material: faeces | place: Denmark | collected 2008/2010 | reverse complement strand
TGTACGCACGTACAAACTTTTGTTAAATAATATACATTTATGTTGACCTATGAATAGTGAGAGTTCCAGAAAAATCATTTGCAAATCATTGAATTATTAAAAAAGAAAATATCAGAATCTCCCACTGAAAAAGAGCAGAAAGGACTTGAAGTCTTTTCTGCTCTTTTTGTTGTTATCCTCTGTTTTTTCTTGCCGTGAGAACCCTTCTGTATTGTTGCATTTTATCTGCTCCGTACAAGGCAAAATATCTCTTTATCTCCTGATCTGTTAATCCATCTTCGATACCTTTTATGATTTCCTCCTGTTCTTCCTGCGACAGCTCACTGGAATATCGCTGAAAACAGTCCATAATATCTCCAGATAAATCCCATTTTTCTCTATCCTGTACAGTATCTTCTTTCTTTTCGTCCCCCTCATTTTCATCATCTTCACTGTTTTCTGAAACCTGTATCTTTTTCACCATCTTCTCTAACTCCCGAAGGCTTGGCTGCGGAGTTTCGTTGAAGTTGAGATACAGAAAAGCATCTTCATCTATCTGGAATGTCTGTATGCTATCATCCGTCTTGGCTTTTTCTTCATAAAATTCATAATCTTCCTGTGAGATATAATTTAGTCTTGATTCAAAACGGGTTGTAGTATATTGCCTGTTTTTTTCATCATACGATACATATACAGGATTTTTATAACCATTTTTCCCTGCTATCTCCTGTGCTTCTTTAAATACTTCTGTATCAAATGACCAGTTTTTCTTATCATAGATTGGTCTTTCTCCTTTCAGGAACAGGATACAATCATTTTTCGGCATCCGGCTGACCTGTCCCGGAGTCATTAATTTCATTCCACCCTTGCTCATCTGCAGGTTTCCTCCCTGCGAATGTCCTAAATTTTCGGAACGGCTGTCAATCGTCATGTCTTCTAGCATATCAGAGATCCACTGGTGTGTTGTATGTGCAGTTGCTCCACTCCCCAGGAATACGGTCGTTGCACAGTTTCCCGTGAATATTTCCCATTTATCATTTGGATACAAGGTCTTTATCTGTGCTATATCCTGCAAAATAGGAACAATGGACATATTTCTGCTTCGTATCTCTCCCAGAAGCGTTTCGCAGTTTAAAGGTTTTGGACCAGCGTAATACTCATCTGCCCATAACCGCACATGGATAGGTAACTGTCCATCTCTCCGATCATCTGCGATACGTTTTAAAACAGTGAATAACTGTGTGTAGAACATATTGATAAAAAGATTATAGGAAGAATCCCCTGATGGCATAACAAGAAAAAGGGCAGTCTTTTTTTCTGGATTTCCCTCTACTCCTAATCCAAGTGATGGAATATCTATATCGTCAGTTCCTTCAAAGATTCTCTTGATTTCTGGGATTTCAAAAAGGCGTAACTGTGCATTTACCATAATAACGATAGAACGAACTGTTTCCGATGCTCCTTCCTTCAGTTTTCTATAATCCCGCACAGGTGGATAATCTACTCCATACCTCTCTTGTAATCTGTACATATCCTGCTGTAACTGTGTTGTCCCTTCCTCATCTATCTTTTGTGTTTCCCTGTTTACCAGTTCCAAAATTCCTGGCATGGATGCAACACGGTTTTCTTCTTTCGCCTGAAGCCATTCATATTCAAAGAGAGACTGCAGATACAGACCAACACCGTCATCCCAAAACGGGTCACCCTTTTGGGCATCTGGCGGTTTTACTGATGTCTGGATATTTGTGATAAGCTCTACCATGTCGGTATAATTATCTATATATACAAATGGATTATATTGGTCAGATTGTAACATATCTTTAAAGTTAAGGCTTTTTACTGTCACACCTTTTTCTTTCAGGTATCCCCCGTAATTTTTCAACAGGTCACCTTTTACATCTAAGATGATATTCGTCATATTGGCAAGCAGGATATTCGGTATCAAAAGAGAGGTTGTTTTTCCATCGCCGGAGCCTCCTAAGATGAGGATGTGCATATTTGGTAAGGCTTTTGCGTTCACCTTGATATTTTTACTAAGTAAAGTAACTGGTTCTTCTCCTTTTCCATAGAGTTTTTTTGCTGTCTTAGCAACGTCTGCCCATTCTGCAACACCATGTTCTGCATCCGGGTGAAAATTACGGTAATAGGTAAGGTAATAACAGACAAACATTGCCCATGCGACCAGGGCAATCCCCATGACTGCTGATGTCTTACTGTTTAACCAGTTACGGAAAGGGTGCAGCAATATATACGTCAATTTATCCTGATAATTTTGCATTGTCACACCATCCAGCGAAAAAAGCCCTGCTGCATAATAGGAAACAAGAAGTACAAGAACTAAGCCGATAAGAAACATCCCCCAGGGTGGTTTTCTTTTCTGTGTCATAAAATCTTTCTCCTTTTCTATAAAAAAGAACAGGCAGCATAGCATCACTGCCTGTTCTTTGTACCGAAATTCGGCACATTATTTTGATTTGATCGGCGGAGTCGGCATCTTTATCTTTAGATCACTTAAATCTTTCGCCTTTGTGTTTTCCTTATATTTTTGTAATGATGTCACTTTTCGTTCAACAGTTTTATCTACTTTATCAAAATAGCGTTTTACAAATTCCTCTCCTGTCAGTTTTCTCATCTCATGGTCTACCTGTTTTGTTATCACATCAAAAACAAACGGAGATTCATCTTTCTGCAGGAAAGCAATATAAGAGCCATTCTGCTTTTCAAAAACCTGTTCATTAGGAATGACCAGTTGCTTTTCATTTTTACCGTATGTACCTGGTATCCTGCACGAGAACTGGTTATATCTCTCCAGCCCATCCTTATTTATCACATTTGATTTTTCAACCAGTGTTCTTTTATCAATACTGACCGGGATATATGATGGGTCATTGATATATCGCAGATATGCTGTTGAGGATTCCTGTCTCATGGCATTGTGTTCGGCTGCTTCTATCTGTTGCTCTATTCTTCCTTTTTGTTTTCCCTCATACTTTGCATTCGCTGCTTTTAATTCAGGCGAAGCCGTATCAATATACTCTGCTTCTGTCTGCTGTCCTGTCTGCATATAATTGTCCATCGACATTTTTTTCATAGCAGGCACATCTATCATGCCCTTTTTTAATAAATCTTCCCGATATAATTTATACCATGATTCGACTTTAGGGAGGTCAGCATTGGCTACAACAACCTGTATCTCACCATCCCCAACGTGAAGGTCTGGAAGCTGGGAATAGTTTATCCCCATTTTTTCAAAATCTTCCTTTACCACTTCTTCTTCCTCTTCAAGAGGGAAGGAAATGATTGTTGTTTTTCCAGAAGTAAGATTCTTTAACTGCTGTAAATCTTTTTCCCCTCCTGTCATCTGCGACAGGATATGCCGTTGATACCATGCTCCAAAATTTTCCCTGTCTGGCTGGTAGACTGCTACCTGCAGCATCCCATCATTTTTTTCCAGATCGGGTAATACCATATAATGGATACCCAGTGCATCTAATTCTTCTGATAACTGTCCTTCTGGAATCTCCGGGACGTTCATGATGTCATATTTTCCATCTGTTGCTTTGAGAAATTTCTGAAAGTCAGTAAATTCAGTTACCTTAAGCTTTTTTTCCTTTACCATGCGGGCAAAATACTGAATCAACAGCACTGTCCCCATTGCTGTTAATTTAAAAAATGGGTCCATATACCTTGCTGCGTTAGAAATTGCCATTACGACTTCTCTGCTTTTATCTTCCATCTTATCCATCTCCTATCCGTACCGAAATTCGGCACATTTTATTTATAATCTGGGTGCAGCTTTTTCCGGCTCTCTTTTCGGTAATACCTGTTCTTCTTTTTCTGGCTGTTCCGTCTTTTCTTTTTCCTGCTTTTCCTCTCGCTGTATATCATATTCTTTCTGCAGCTTTTCTATATGTTCCTCAATCTCTTTGTTATATTCTTCTGTTCCCTCCAGATACTTTAATGTTTCCTTCATAAGATTTATCAGATTGGATTGTGAAGCACGGTAATGAATCTCTCCGTTCTGCAGACTGTCAGGATATACATTTAAAACATTGCTTAAAAGGGTAAGTGTCATTTTGTCCGGCTGTTGTGTACCACTCTCAATCTTTCTTAATTCATCCGGCGATGACAACGTGAGTCCGGCTAATTCTTCCAGACTATATCCCCGTTCTTCTCTTAATCGCAGGATACATTCTCCCATTTTTTCTAATCTTACAGACATTTTTTCAGTTCCTCCTTCTTAATCATCTTTTTCGGTTCTTCCTTTGGTTTCATATCCAGTTCTGCATTTATTTTCGTCAGACGTTCCTGTACAGACCGTAATTCATTTTCCTTTTCAAAAGGTTTATTTACTTCTTCTTTTGCCTGAACAAGCTGCTGTCTTGCCCCTTCCAGCCGTTCTTCTGCAACATCTTTTTGTCCTGGCATTTTTCTTAATGCCGTAAGGATACGTTCTATGTTGCGTACAGGGTCTTTCTTTACTTCGACAGTAACGGAGGATTCTCTTGTCAGCTTTACATAAAAACTATTATCAAAAAGAGAATACGAGACCTTCATTTTGAATCCCTTAAAAGTCCCTATGTCTGCTGCATCTGTATGTTCCTTTTTCATTTTTGTACACGCTTGTACAAGAATCTCACCTGCTGTCTTTTCATTATCATAAGTGATCCCATGTATCTCCATGGAAAAAGGCGTATTCATGGCAGTATCTAAATGGGCTATGTCTGCTTCATACGCTGCGGTCAGTTCCTCATATTTTGCAATCTGCTGTGGGTATTCTACCGCAATCGCATCCTGAAGCCGGAACAGATTACTTTCATAGTTTGCTTTCAGCATCTTTAACTTCGTTACCTGTATATCCAGGTCCATTTTTTCCTTAATCTTAGGGTTTCCCGTTGCCAGGGCTTTTACCTCTGCATAAGATAAGGCAGCTTCATCCACATCCTGACAGGAACGGACTGGGGATTTTGAAGTCATGATCTGTCCAATGAACTTCTGTTTATTCTCGATGAGCTGCCAGGAATAGGCATCAAACGTATTTTCTGTGATATAACGGAATATCTTCACTTTTTCATTTTGATTTCCCTGCCTTAATATACGTCCTTCCTGCTGCTCTATATCCGCAGGTCTCCACGGCACATCTAAATGATGCAGGGCGATGAGTTTGTCCTGTACATTGGTTCCTGCCCCCATTTTCGAAGTGGAACCGAGCAGGAAACGTACCTGTCCAGAACGTACCTTTGTAAAGAGTTTTGCTTTCTGTACATCCGTATTGGCATCATGGATAAAAGCAATCTCCTGTTCTGGTACTCCTTTCTGCATCAGTTTTTCTTTCAGGGCATCATAGACATTAAACGTCCCATCTTTTTTAGGTGTAGAAGAATCACAAAAGATAAGCTGTGCTGACCTCTGCTCTTTTGTTTCCTTCCATATCTCAAAACATTTTTCTGCACAGGCAGAAACTTTATTATTTTCCGTATCTGGGAGCATATCATTTATGAGACGCTGGTCTAATGCCAGTTTACGTCCATCGGTCGTAATCTTGAGCATGTTATCTTCCGATGGATCTACTTCCCGGTTTCTTACCCTGTCCGCACGTTCTGACAGGGATTCTAATATTTCTTTTTGTTCTTCACTTGCAGGCAGTACGATGTTTTCATATTCTGCTTCCGGAACAGGCAGCCGTAACATGTCGGCAGTCTGTATGTCTGCTACTTCCTGAAAAACAGACATCAATTCCGGCAGGTTAAAGAAGTTCGCAAAACGGGTCTTCATACGGTATCCACTGCCCTCTGGCGATAATTCCAGAGCCGTTACCGTCTCCCCAAATGCAGATGCCCAGTTATCAAACATTCCTAACTCCATTTCCTGCAGACGGTCATACTGCAGGTATCTCTGGATAGTATATAATTCTGTCATACTATTTGAAACTGGAGTACCTGTTGCAAAAGTGATCCCCTTTCCACCTGTGATTTCATCCATATAACGGCATTTATTGTACATATCCATTGATTTTTGGGATTCACTTTGTGCAACCCCGGCAACATTTCTCATTTTTGTATACAAAAATAGGTTCTTGAAACCGTGCGATTCATCTACAAACAGCCTGTCTACACCTAATTCTTCAAAAGTAACAACATCATCTTTTTTCTTTTCATTCAATTTCTCCAGCCTTACTTCTAAACTTTTCCGGCTTTTCACCATCTGTTTGATAGTATAGTTTTCTCCCTGCTCTTTTTTTGCCAGTGTGATAGCGATTTCAATCTCATCAATCTGGCTTTCTAAAACAGCACGCTGTCTTTCTGCAGAAAGAGGGATTTTTTCAAACTGAGAATGACCGATGATAATCGCATCGTAATCGCCTGTTGCAATCCTCGCACAGAATCTTTTTCGGTTTTCCGGGCGGAAATCTTTTTTTGTTGCCACAAGGATATTGGCAGCAGGATATAGAGTAAGAAATTCTGCTCCCCATTGTTCTGTAAGGTGGTTTGGCACGACAAACAGGGATTTATGAGCAAGTCCGATACGTTTTGCTTCCATTGCAGCAGCAGCCATTTCAAACGTCTTACCTGCTCCTACACAGTGGGCGAGCAGGGTATTTCTGCCGTAAAGCTGATGGGCGATTGCATTTTTCTGATGGGGTTTCAAAGTGATCTCTGGATTCATGCCAGGAAACTCCAGGTGCCTTCCATCAAACTGTCTTGGACGTATTGAATTGAATTTTTCGTTATAAATAGAAACCAGCATTTCCCGCCGTTCTCTATCCCGAAAAATCCAGTCTTTAAATTTTTCTTTTATCATATCCTGTTTCTGGCTGGCTAATATCGTTTCCTTTTTATTTAATTCTCTATGTTCTTTTCCTTCTGTATCCGTGTAAGTATCAAATATCTGGATATTTTTCAGGTTCAAAGAACTTTCCAGTAAACGATATGCCGTTGCCCTTTTTGTTCCATATGTGTTTGTTGAGAGGATACTGCCATCTATATTTTTCCCTTCGATGTTCCATTCCCCTGTATATTCAGAATATCGTAACTTAATTATATTTTTGATATACTGCGATGGCTGGAAAGTTTCTCTCATAAACTGGTCATATACTTCCAGTGGAATCCACATCGTTCCCAAACGGACTTCAATCTCGGAAGCATCCAGTTTTTTAGGCTGTACCTTCTTTAACGCTTCTACATTGCTTTTATAACTGGTATCATTTTCTGATGTTTTTTCTGCTATACGCAGTTTTTCCCGGACATTTCCCGACAGATATTCGTCAGCCGTTTCCCATCCCTGCGTATCTGGATTTTTAAATATAACTCCCGTTAATTCTTCTGTGATCTGTTCAGCAGATTTTCCGCACAGACCTGACATAAAAGAAAGGGCAACTTTTCCGTTTTCCTCCAGTGATACTGCCAACGCTTCATTTGCAGTATCTACATGAGTGATCGTTTCGCTCTTTCGGATAGTACGTTTCGTGAACATGTCCGCTTTTCTGTCAAGGTTTCCATCTTCATCTAATTTCTCTAAAGAACATAACAGGGGATATGAGGAATCTTCCGAGAAAGCCCTTTTGTTTGCCGTACTATTTAACAGCCCCCATTTGGCAGTATACGAATCATAAAGCGCATTGAGCCTTGCCTGCTCTGCAGAAATCTTTGTATCTGCATCCTCTGTTTCCTCCATTTGCAATCGAATCAGTTCACGGACACAGTCCCTTATTGCGACCATACCTGTGATACGTGCTTTTGCTGTTTTCGCTGTCTCTTTTTGTTCCAGACCAGATTCATTTTTATAATAAACCTCTCCCGTGTCAGACAGTACATAGCTGTACATCCGTACCTCGGAAGCATTGGGTGCATCTGCCTGCTGTTCTTCCCCGTACCGAAATTCGGCACGTTCTTCTTCCACTCTTTCAGGTATATGTCCTGTGATATGTGATATAGCAGCCCGCAGCCGTTCTCCTAAAGGAACTCCCTCTTTTTCTACACAAGTAGTTTCCATTCCATATGGTCCTGATATTTCCTGCATTGTTCCCAATATCATTTCCGGGTGTTGTACAAAATAGCTGTTTATACGGAATCCCTGTGCATCTTCTGTAACAGCGATCCATTCAGGATTTTCTATTTCTTTTTCCCGTTTCTGCAGAAATAAAATATCCGCAGTTACTTTCGTTCCGGCATTTTTAAATGCCGTATTAGGCAAACGGATAGCTCCCAGTAATTCTGCCTTCTTAAAAAGAAATTCCCTGACTTTTGTACTTTCTTTATCCATTGTACCTTTTGTTGTGATGTACGCAGCAACACCACCAGCACGTAATTTATCCAGAGTTTTTGCAAAAAAATAGTCATGGATTAAAAATCCATGACTGTTATAAACTGAGTCATTTACCCGGTAATCTCCAAATGGTACATTTCCGATCGCTACATCAAAGTATCCATCTGGATAGTTGGTACGTTCAAATCCTATATTCTGGATATTTGCTTCAGGATAAAGGTAGCCTGCTATCTTTGCACTCATTCGGTCTAATTCAACACCATATAAAGTAGAACCATCCATATCTTCTGGAACAAGACCAAAGAAATTCCCAATCCCACAGGAAGGCTCTAATATCCTTCCTCGGCTAAATCCCATATTTTCTAATACCTGATACATTGCTTTAATGATAAGTGGCTGCGTATAATGGGCATTTAAAACAGATTCTTCTGCAGAACGGTATTCTTCCGGGGTAAGGGCTGTGTGTATCCGTTCCCGTTCTTCCTGCCATTGTGATTTGTTCACATCAAAGACATCTGCAATCCCACCCCAGCCAACATAATCTGCTAATATATCCTGTTCTTCTCTTGTTGCCTTGCGCTGTTCCTGATCTAATTGTTTTACAGTCTCAATCGCAAGGATATTTTTCCAGCATTTTTCACGGGTTGTCCCTGTCCCTAATTCTTCTTTCGGAATATGATAATTTTGTCCTCTGTCATTTGAAACAGGAGTGATGGCTATATTGTCCGTATCTAAGATTTCTTCCTGAAGTTCTGTTGCTGCAATCCTGTCTTCTCTTATTTCTGCAGCCCAGTTTATCATTTCGTCATAACTGATCTCTCTTATCTCATCCGCATGGCTCTTAATATAATTTTTTGCTTCCTTTTCACTATAAAAGAGAATAGTTTCTGGAAGATACGTTTCTAACCCGTCATTCCCCTTTTGTATCAGACGGTAAACAGGCTGTCTGTTTCCTTCCGTATCGACTGCTGTGACAAAAGAACCGGCAATATCCTCCATAATCTTCGCTGCTTTCAACAGCCACCTCAATAAGATTTGATTCTTTTTGCTGTTCCTCTATCCATGCACTGGCTTCTTCCCTGCTTTTACAGTATTTATTACGTCCAGAAAAAACAAACTCGTTATTTTCCCTTGTCCATTCCTGTACATCAAATGGAAAGTCTATGCGACCTGTATCCATAATCTCATACTTTTTATCCTGTAAAACTTCTGGTTCTTCCTTATGTATCAACGCAGTGATCTGTTTCCGTTCTGCAGGTGTCAGGTCTAAGTGGCTTTCAAGATACGGCAAAAAATTTTCATTATACTTTGTGAGTTGTTCTATCTTTTCCTCTAATACGCCATCTTCCTCCCAGTATTGTCTATACATACAATCTGGGGACAGACAGTAATCATAATATTCCTGGATATGTTCTATCAGGGATTTTCCTTCACTTCCTATGTCATATCTTCCCTGGAAAGAATATTCTTCTCCATTTATAATTGCATAGATAGAAAATGCCGTCTTGTAATAAGAATAACCTTCTCCCTCATTCTCCTGCTGCTCCATCTCCTGTTCATCTAACTCCGCAAACAGTCTGTTTGCTGCCGCAAAAGACATTTTAGCAGTAACATAGGCTTTCTTTTCCTTATCATAGTGGCTTAAAATATCATGTTCAGAGAAATCAATCTGGAACTGAATGGTATCTGCCTTTTTTTCTTCCTGTGTACCGAAATTCGGCACGTTCTCCCTTGTTTCTGTTTTTGCTTCCTGATGTATATACGGATACTCTTTATTTTCTATTAAAGTACGGATACGTTTTTCTGCTTCTTTCCATGTCAGTTTCTTTTGTACGTTTCCTTTTTCTAAATGAAATCCTTTGGCATCGTGCCATTCGTTTGAATTCCGGCTTTCTGATATAGAATGGGAATGACCTCCCATACCATACTCCTGTTTCAGGAAATTAATTGCTGTTTTGGTATCCGGCGCAGGCTCCTGTTGATAGAAAGAAAGTATTCTTCTTTTTCCTCCCTCAACAATACCTCCTTCCTGCAATAATCTATCTATCTCATCTGCTGTGATAAATACCATTGGAGCTATTTCCTGTACATTTTGTGGAACAAGAGGAGACAGATTCCCTAACTTATAGAGTCTCTCTGCCAGATTCTCGCATCTTTTTTCCTGCCATTGGCTTATGCTACCTGCTCTAGCTGTTCCAAAAAGTGAAATCTCATCGTATAACTTTTTTATACCGGCAGTCGCTTTTAACTCCTCAATGATTGATATGACAGCTTCACTATGGATGTTTCCCCATCGGGACTGTCCCATATCTTCTTTATAAAAAAATGCAATAAGTCCTGCCGTTTCTTCCCGAATCGTACTTATTGCATTTTCTGATAATTCTCTTGTGGTAAACTGCCCATTTCTATAAAGAATTTCTATCCGTTCGGCAGCTTCCTCCCATGATAACAGCCTTTCAGGATTCTTTCTTGCACCATTGCCTCTGCGAAAAGAAATCCCTTCTTCGTTATACCAGACACTCACTTTTATGCCGTCTGGCATTGCAAGCCCTTTTCCACCTTTCCAGTTTTCTTTTAAATCTTTTGCAAGTATTTTTTGAGGGTTTTCCTGTGCCAGATCAAGCAGGACATACTCTAACGAAAGTTCATTGTTACCACCTGTTCTCAGGCATTCATCAATATAGTTATCCGGGAATGCAAAAACAGCAGCAGGTGTATTACCTGCTGCTGTTCCATACTCAGCTTGCTCTTGTGGATTTTCCGGGAAAAGGCTTAACTGTATATAATCTCTTCTTTGATTATCTCCTCCGCCTGCTGTTTGCAGTTGTTTACGAGTCCGACCCACTTCATCTGATCGGCTGCCTTCAGTTCCTCTGTTGCTCCTGCTATCTTCATCAGTTCTGGCATCAGTTCGTCCATTCTCTCCTCTGCCTGTTTCTGAATGTCTATCATATGTTGATTGATTTCCCCGGTCATCATCATCGCCGTATACCTTGATTTCCGATGCTGCTCCAGATAATCGGCTCTCATTACTCCGTATTTCCCGATGTATCCCTTCGGAGCTTCCTTTAATTCCAGATCCGGATACAGCAGTCCGTCCTCCTTCTTTGTGTATGTCAACGTCATTTCTGTTCACCCCTCTCTTTTGTTCCTGTGTTTTATTATCTTTATTATATTCCCTTTGATTGCTTTGTACAATAGACTCTGCTCTGTTTTTTTGTAAATTTTTCTGCCACAAATACCGGGATATATCTTTCAATACAAAAGAACATTGCTCACTTACAGGTGTTCCTAAACAAGAAATCACATTGATATTATTAAAATCAGTAATTGCCCGAAAATCCTCTAAATACATATAGTCTCCGGGTTCTATCCCACATCGTCTTAAAAGCATATACCAGGCAGAATGAATAAATAACTCCCGATATTCTTTGCGGATAGTATCTATATCTAAATCTTCAAGATAAGATCCTTGTTTTTCCTTCAAGATTTCTGATATTTCATCATCTATCACATCATTAACCGTTTCTTCTATTAATTGTTTTAATACCAAACCTAAATCTTTATT
>OGPB01001801.1_pt1 | contig 11818 bp, 10 predicted proteins | sample 1552821 | NCBI WGS metagenome assembly OGPB01 (sample SAMEA2580192, study PRJEB22360) | human gut metagenome | biome: human gut; feature: human-associated habitat; material: faeces | place: Denmark | collected 2008/2010 | reverse complement strand
TGCGCAATATCGTATCTGCCGCCGTTTCCGTGCAGCCCAAGCCTTACGCTTCCGTTTCTCCGATTTGTGCAGCGGTGACTAGGGCTCTCGGTCATTCCCCCGTGGCGATGACGGTGCCTTCCATAGCTGTAGAAGTGGCCGCCAAGACTCCCGACAATCCCTTGCAGGGTGTAACTACGCAGACGCACGGACTTATTGTGAATCCCGGTGAAGACGCCTCCGCCGGCGCTCTTGTCATGCCCGGCGGTATTCCCGTGGGCGGCACGCCTACGAGTCCTGCCCCCGTATCCAATCCTTCCGGCAACTAAATAACTCCTATACCTAAAACGGATTAAAATTTATGAAGAGTCTTTTTTATCTCTCTCTGCTCGCTTCCGGCCTGGTTGGAGCTCACGCTTACGGGCAGTCCCTGTACACGCTTGCCGGTCCTGTAGGGCTGGAAGAATCCCTTCCCCTGAAATGGACGTTCAACGTAGCCGGCGGCTATGATGATAACGTGAATGCTACCAACTCCAATCAGCAGGAAAGCGCATTCATCAGCACGGACATTGGCGCCTCCCTCGCCAATTATGATGCCGTTACCCAGTATGCCTTCTCTGCCAAGCTCGGCGGCATTTTCTACTTGAAAGACCTGGAAGGCGATACGAATGAATCTCTTTCCAACTCCACGCTGAACGCCAGCCTTTCCCACAGTTTTGACCAGACGTTGCGTTACAACGGCAGCCTTTCCTTTGCCTGGCAGCCGGAACCCAACTACTCAAACGGCATCGCCAACTCCCGGCGTGACGGCGACTACATTTACGTGTATGTTTCCAGTTCCCTGAGCAAAGCATGGACCACCCGTTATTCCACGACGGTAGGCGCCAGCTACTCCATGATCGATTATCAGGAAGATTCCGCCAAAACTGATAACCGTCAGTACTTCAACCTGAATCTGAATAATCGGTACAAATGGACGGAACGCCTGGCTTTGTCCATTAACTGGAATGGTTCCTACTGTGACCGCGAATACGGCAATAACGAATTCTCCAACTTCGTCATGGCCGGCGCCGAATATGCCGTAGCTCAGAACACTTCCGCCACGCTGCGTGTCGGTCCCCAGTTCAAGCACGTGGACAATTACGGCACCAAGACCTACCCGTCAGCGGAATTTGGCCTGAACCATCGCATGAGTGACCGTTTCTCTTTGGGCATGTTCGTTCGCTACTCCAACGAAGCAACGAACACCTACGTTCCCCAAACGGGCGCCAGCTACTACTCCAACGAGACGTGGCGCGTTGGTCTGACCAGCACGATGAAGGTGACGCACCGGGTCAGCCTGAATGCCGGCGTGAACCTGATCTCCAGCGATTATTCCCGCCCGAGTTCCTCGAGTACTGATACGAAAACGCTGACGTTCAACGCGACGGCCGGTGTCAAGATGATGCTGACCAACGTGCTGGCCCTTACGGCCCAGTATTCCTATACGAATGGCTCCTACAGCGGATATAACTTCCCCATGCCGAGCTATAACCGGAATGTGTTTTCCTTCGGAATGAATTACAGCTTCTAAGCTTGATTGACAATTAATGTTTCTACTCCTCTAATTGCGAATGTTCATTCACAATTAGAGGAGTTTTATCTTACTACCGCACCGTCTCTTCATGAATGCCCCAGATCAGCAGAATGGCGATCCTATCGTACGCAATATTGATTATATACAAGTTCTGAAAAACCGCTGGAAAGAAGTCTTTCTTGTTTTCATGCTGGTTCTGGTCATTTCCCTGGTGGTGACGCTTCTGATGCCTCCTTCGTTCCGTGCGACGAGCAAGTTTCAGATCAAGCGTCCCAGGCCAGTGATGGGGATCGGTACGGGAGAGGATGTCGTGGCATCGTCCAATATCACGGACAACTACATCCCCATGCAGTATTCGGTGCTGACTTCGTCCGAAGTGCTGAAAGTGGTATCCAAAAAACTGAATCTGGCTGCGGAATGGGGCATGACGGATGATTTGGCTGCTACCAACCTGGCTGGAATGATCAAGGTATCCCCCCTCCGTGCAACGGACTTGGTGGATGTCATTGTCTCCGGGCCTGACCCCAAACTGGTTCAGAACATTGCCAAGGCAGTCCCGGAGGCGTACAAGCAGGACCGTGAAATGCGTGAAAACCGGTTGGTGGAAACGGCTATCAAGAGCCTTCAGGACGTTCTCCGGGAACAGGAGGACATTGTCAATGACAAGATGATGGCTCTCAAGAAGTTGATTGCGGAAAACGATTATTTGCCCTCCACCATGTACAGGAGTGGGGATAACCGCTCCGTGATGACCGGAGCCATGGAAGACGAGGATTTCCGGAATTCCAAGGCACAGCTCATGAAATTTGAGAAGGATGAGCAGGAACTGGCCGCCTATGTTGCGGAAGTCCAGCGTCTTCCGGACGACAAGCTGATGGATTATGTCACCAACTCCGATCTTTTGAATGCGGAAATTCTGGCGGCGGACTCCCTGCGCAAAACCTATCAGGAGTACATGGAGAAGGATAAGGAGAGGGAAAATCTCAAGGCCCAGAACCTGGGCCCCAAGCATCCCAAGATGGTGGCTCTCCAGGAAACGGCGAACATCTTGAAGGAAAAGCTGAACAAGGAACTTGTGGGCCTGCGCTCCTCTTTGAGAAGCAAGCTGGAAATGGTTACGGCAAGCCGTGTGAAGTGGGCGAAGATTGTAGCTCAAAAGGAAGAGGATCTCCGGAGACATGTGATGAAGATGCCCGTTTATGAACAGACCAGCCGCGAGTATGATACGGCCCTGGATCAGCTCAAAACCCTGGATGCACGCTACAAGGATGAAATCGCCCGTCTGCGTGTTCCCCGTGAATCGATTGAGATGTATGATAATCCCCTGTTGCCTACGGCTCCCTACAAGCCGGATGTAACGCTGAACCTGGCGGTGGGCGCCGTTGCCGGTTTGCTGCTGGGCATGGGCCTGGCTCTTCTGCTGGAATTCATGGATACTTCCGTCAAGACCATGGAGGATGTGGAACGGGCTCTGCAAGTGCCTGTTCTGGGTATCATTCCCAAAAACGTTCCCATCCTGCATTCCGCCGGTTCTCTGGGGCCGGATGCGGAAGCCTACCGTATTTTGCGGACGAATATAGAATTCAACAAGAAGGGGCTTGAGGAAATTTCCCTGACCTTTGTTTCCGGCAGTGCCGGGGAAGGCAAGACCACGACGTTGTGCAACCTGGCCTACATCTGCGCCCAGGGGGGGTATGCCACCTTGATGATTGATGCGGACCTTCGCCGCTCCAAGTTGCACAGATACTATGAACTGGACAATGAAGCAGGGCTGACGTCCTATCTGCTGGAAGACTATCCGCTGGAGGAAGTGATCTTCCAGACGCCTGTGGAAAACCTGTACGTCATGCCCGCGGGGCCGGTTCCTTTTGACCCCTCGGGCGCCTTGAACTCACGCAAGTTCAGCGAACTGCTCCAGGAGGTGAAGCAGCGCTTCGATATCGTGCTGGTGGACTCCCCGCCCATCCTCGGCGTCAGTGACTCGGCCGTGATTGTGAGCGAGGTGGACATGACCCTGATGGTTGTCCAGCCGCGCAAGCTTCCGTTGAAGGCCCTGCTGAGGCAGAAGCAGGTCATTGAATCCGTCGGCGGCAATCTGGCGGGCGTGGTGATGAATAATGTGGACATTACTTCCGATCACCAGTATCAATATTACACAACCTACTACTCCTATTATTCTGCGGAAAGCGGCGCTTCCGGCGGGAACGCCGACGCTTCTTCCCTGAAGAAGGCCGAGCGTTCCGGCAAAGCCAAGGAATTGGCGGCTACGCAGTCCAATGATAATGAGGATCTGTATTAAGAGATAGTGCCATGAAAAAGTATCTGTATTCCATTGTTTGCCTCATCCTAGCTGCGGGAGGGCTTGCGTTCTCGCAGTCCCCGGATGCCGTGCCCGCGCACGGAACCATTGAAATTCAGGTACGCGGCATCCCTGCCGACGACGCTGCCGCCATCTCCGGACAATATTTGCTGGATGGCAATGGAACCATCCGCATGCCCCAGCTTCCCGCCGGGCAGGATGTGCTGCGGGTAGTTGGCCGGACGGCGCGGCAGATTGAGGACATGCTTGCCGCTGCCTACAAGAAGGCGGAACTGTACACTTCTCCCACCTTTTTAGTGAAAGTACAGAGTTCCGACGTGCAGCTCACCCAGCATATCGTTCTGGTGAGCGGAAACGTAGCCATGAAAAAGAACGTTCCATGGCGGCGCGGCATGACGCTGCTGGAAGCGATCGTCGGAGCCGGGGACGTGACGGAATGGGGATCCCGGTATGTCCAGGTGACGCGCGGCGGGAAGACCGTTACGTATGATTATTATTCCACCAGGGACAGGGCCATACCCATCCAGCCCAATGACCGTGTTTTTGTTCCGCAGCGCGGCATGTTTGAAACGCGGCCTTCCAAGCTTCTTCCCTGAAGAGTGGAACATGATTTTTCCTACCCGGCTTTCCGTGGGAAGCTGGGTTTCTTATTGTTCATTCCGGGTACAAATGGGCTGTTAGTTATTGTCCGGTTTTTTACTTGGGCTCCTTTCCGTAAAAGAGTTTTGAGCCTGTAATGTTGGAGCCGTCCGCCGGCGACTTCCGGTTTCCCTGTTTTGAGGTAAGGGGCTTGTTGAACCCGGAAAATACGGAGGTTTGAAGAATTGAGGAAGGCTTTTCCTCTTCCGGTAGTTGAATGGAATATTTTCTCTTATTCATGTAATTGATCATGAGTTATTTGTAATAAGGGGAAAGAGCCCGGAGGCAATTCGCGCATCCAACAGATTTTTTGATGATCTAATTGTTGATGTTAGGCCCTTTTGAAGTAATTGTATAATGTAGGAACAGGCATATATTGCGATGAAATGAGTTCAGTATAAGGACGAACAACAGAAAAACAAAGAAATTTGTTGATTGTTTTTGGGCTCAGTGCATTTTTGGTATTTTCAAAAATGTTATAGTTTCATGCAGAACGCCTGTATGAAATCCTGTGTTATCAAAGTGAATTCACATTGCCATGATTTATCGTTTCAAAAAGACATTCATCGGAGTAGGAGGGCGGGAATATATCAATAATCCCAAACTGAGTTTTCCTGAACATGTAAAAATCCGCCGCAAGGGAACGGATCCCAAATCCGGGCAGCCTTATGCCAGCGCGTCCGGCGCGTTCATGGAAACATCTTCCATAGCGGCGCGGTTGCGCTGCAGTCCTTCCGCCGCCCGGCAATATCTGCACCGTCATGGAGTACGCTTCCGCGTAGTCCGCAAAAGTACGGGTTCTCTCACACTCTGCTGGCGCCGTCTGGACGTGGAGCGTCTCCTGACCGCGCGGGAGCCGGTCTGCCGCCGTGCTCCGCTGCATTATGTGAATATGGAAGAGGCCGTCCGCTATCTGGGCGTGGTCAGAAGCTACGTTTACAGGCTGGTTAAAAAAGGGCTGCTGCGCGAATACAGGGGCCGCATCAAGACGGCCCGCGGATTCCGCGTACGGTGTTTCTACCACCGGGAAGATCTGGAGCATATCAAGCTTCACGTTCTCCACAAGAGATAGCGGACCGTACCCGGAAGGATGCGTTTTTGACTTGTCCGCCGCCGGGATTGTGTCACGTTATGGGCATGATAGCTTTTTTGCGCGGTACGGTAGCGGAGTCATACCCTCAGCGGCTGATTCTGGATGTTCACGGCGTGGGGTACGAGGTGATCGTGCCCCTCTCCACGTTTGACAGGCTGAATCCCCTGCCGGGCAGGGAGCTGACGCTGAAAACCTACCTGCACGTACGGGAAAACATGCAGGTGCTGTACGGGTTTGCCACCGATGCGGAACGGGACATCTTCCTGCTGCTGATCGACCGGGTTTCCGGAATCGGCCCCGCTACGGCCATTGCCATTCTGGGGTCCTTGTCCGTGGAACAGTTCAAGCAGGCCGTGGTGAGCGGAGACGTATCCGGCATCGCCAGGGCCAAGGGAGTGGGCAAAAAAACGGCGGAACGCATTGTCCTTGAATTGAAGGACAAGGTGGGGCTAGCCGCCACCTGGGAGGCCCAGGCCCAGGGGTCCACCTCCCAGGCGGCGGGGGATGCGGAACTGGCGCTGATTGCGCTGGGCTTCAAGCAGGTGGAATCACGCAAGGCCATTGCCGCCCACTTGAAAGAGAATCCGGACGCTGACGCGGACGAGTTGATCCGCGCCGCCCTGCGCTCCATGAACTGACCATTCCGCTGTGAGGGTGGAGACCGTGCAAGTTTTTGACAGCCATGCAGGAGCATGGCTGTTGCATTGGTGCTTTCCCGCGGGGCGGAGGGCCGGGGCATACTGCCATGATGGGGGAACAATAGTGTTGACGCCCGGCGGAATCGTTTCTAAACTTGCCCCGTCCATGGTACTTGAATAGGTCCGGGACTTGTAATTAATCAAATCTGAAGCCCTCAATCTTATGGCCAAATATGCTATTAACGGTTTTGGACGTATTGGTCGCAACGTGTTGCGCGCCATGTCCAAGGAAGAACGCAACAAGGTTGTTGCCATCAACGACCTGACCCCCATCGAAATGATCGCCCACCTGCTCAAGTATGACTCCACGCAGGGCAAGTTTGACGGCGAAGTTTCCATCGACGGCGAGTATCTGGTCATCGACGGTCACAAGATCCTCATCACGGTGGAACGCGATCCCGCCAACCTTCCCTGGAAGGACCTGGGCGTGGACGTCGTTCTGGAATCTACCGGCCTGTTCACCAAGCGTGACGCCGCCCAGAAGCACATTGACGCTGGCGCCAAGAAGGTGCTCATTTCCGCTCCCGCCACGGATCCGGACCTGACTTTCTGCCTGGGCATCAACGACAGCGAATACGATCCCGCCAAGCACAACATCGTTTCCAACGCTTCCTGCACCACCAACTGCCTTTCCCCGATGGTGAAGGTGCTGAACGACAAGTTCGGCATTGAAAAGGGCATGATGAGCACCATTCACTCCTACACGAATGACCAGCGCATTCTGGACCTGCCGCACAAGGATCCCCGCCGCGCTCGCGCCGCCGCGATCAACATCATCCCGACGACCACTGGCGCTGCCAAGGCCATCGGAGAAGTGATTCCCGAACTCAAGGGAGCCCTGAACGGCGCTTCCTTCCGCGTACCCACCCCGACCGGTTCCCTGACCGACTTTGTGGCCATCCTCAAGAAGAATGTGACCGTGGAAGAAGTGAACGCCGCCATGAAGGAAGCCGCTGAAGGTCCGCTGAAAGGCATTCTGGCTTACTCCGAAGAAGACCTGGTGCTTCAGGACATCGTTTCCGACCCCCACTCCTGCATCTTTGACTCCGGCTTTACCTACGTGGTCGGCGGCAACCTGGTGAAGGTCTGCGGCTGGTACGACAACGAATGGGGCTACTCCAACCGCGCCGCCGAAGCCATGAAGAAGCTGGGCGACAGCGTGAGCTCCTGCGGCTGCAGCTGCGGCAAGTAAGTTCATTCCTGAACAACGCTTGCTCTTCAGTAGTCACAAGACATTCTTTCCAGCCGCCTGAAACAGATTTCCGGTTCATGAACCGGGTTGGTGCGGGCGGCCGGGATTTTCCGGGAGGGCAGAAATGCCCTCCCTTTTTTATTCCATTGAACCAAACAACATAAACTGATATGGCTAAACTCACTGTTCGTGATCTTGACGTCAAGGGCAAGGAAGTCCTGATGCGCGTTGACTTCAACGTACCCCTCAAGGATGGGGAAATTACCAACGACGCCCGCATTGTGGCCGCCCTTCCCACCATCAAGTTCCTGCTTGACGGCGGCGCCCGTCTCGTCCTCTGCTCCCACCTGGGCCGTCCCAAGAATGAACCCGATCCCGCTTTTTCCCTGAAGCCCGTGGCCGTTCGCCTTTCCGAACTGCTCGGCAAGGAAGTGAAATTCGTTCCCGCCGCCATCGGCCCGGAAGCTGAAGCCGCCCGCGCCTCCATGAAGGACGGCGACGTGGTCCTCGAAGTCAATGGCCAGAAGATCGACGACTCCAGCGCCCTGCTCCGCGCCATCGCTACGGAAGCGCCCGGTTCCAAGGTCAACATGGTTGTGTGGCGTGACGGCGAACGCAAGAACATCACCGTCCAGCTCGGCGAACGGAACCTCAAGGCCTCTTCCGGCAAGTCCGGCAGCGCCGTTGAACAGGATGCCCCGTCCATCGGCCTGTCCGTCCGGCCTCTGACCAAGGAAGAAGCCCGTACCGCCAACGTCAAGCCCGGCACCGGCCTCCTCATCGTGGGCGTCGAGCCCGGCAAGCTGGCCGACCTTGTGGTCCTCGACGCCAATCCGCTGGAAGTCGACATCATCCTGAGCGCCAACCTGAAGCCCATCAAGTCCGTGGAAGAGTTCAGCAAGATCATCCGTGAAGACGCCAAGAAGCGCGGGGTCGTCATGCTCCAGCTCCAGCGTCAGGGGCAGACCTTCTTCCGCTCGCTGGCTCTGAGCGATACGCCCGACGGCGCCAAGAAGTAAATAAAACGCACGTAAACGGATAACCAAGAGGGGGGGCAACCCCCTCTTTTTTGTTCCAAGCCCAAGAGAGAGAGAGAGAGAGAGAGAGAGAGACTCGTCCCACGGAAAAAGGATCAAGTGCCGGTAAAAAAGAGCGCCTTCCGGCTCAATAAGAGAGCACCGGACCAGCCTTGCCTTTTCCGCAGGAATGACTATACTTCATCCTACGCGAATGGGGACTTCGTTGTACGGAGTTCCACGTCTGCCTATCCCTTTGGGGGCGCATTGGTTTCGACGGGGATGTTGAAGTTTGAGAAGCCATCCGCAGACTCCGGAGCTGCGTTAAAAGCCGGAACCTAAATATAAAAGCAGACGATAAGTTAGCTTTAGCTGCCTAATTAGGCGCTTGTCGGCCCGGGACTGCTCACCATTCCGGTTACCGGCATCGAAGAAGGTGAGGACCTCCAGAGCTTAAGCTTTGCGGCTTTGGAAAATTTATGAAGCTACTGATGCTGTAGGCCTGTCATTAGGCATATGGCAGAGGGAATGAATGTATAATGACTGTGATGGGAGATGCTTGGATGGAGATATCTTCGGACCGGGGTTCGACTCCCCGCAGGTCCACTAAAACTGAACAAGTTAATCTCTGTATATGATATTATCGTATACAGGAATATGTTTTGTTTGGTGTATCGAAGAAAATAAAAGTAACGGCATTGTATGTTACGAAAGTGATATACAGTGTCGTTATTTTTATGCTATAATGTGGATATGAATTTAACAAATCGGAAGTTATAGGAGGTGAATCAGCATGAAATGTCCATATTGTGGTGAAGAAATGATAAGAGGATACCTAATGAGCTCACGAGATATTGCTTTTGCAGTTGATGATGTGACAAAAGTAAAATTTTTTCGTATTAGAAAATCGGATGATTTGGAGTTGAGTAAAGGTTCAGGCGGAATCCCTCATTGTGAAGCTTATCGTTGCAGTAGTTGCAAAAAGATTTTGATTGATTATGCAAATAGATAACTTCAAGTTTATAAAATTAAGAAAGTGGAATTTAAGGAGGAGTATGTAAATGAAATTAGCAGATTTAGCAACAGGCTCTGATTGGATAGTGTGGATTGTCTTTGCGATATTTGCTGTACTTTCTATTATTTTACTTTCTGGACATGGAAGCTGGTTCATTTCTGGATATAATACAGCTTCAAATGAAGAAAAGGAAAAATATGATGAAAAGAAGTTATGCAGAACAATGGGAATTGGAATGTCTATTATAGCAATTCTTGCATTAACTATGGGCTTGTTTGAAAATATTTTGCCTGCATTTTTTGTATATATTGCATTGGGGATTATTTTGGTTGATGTCGTAGTAATTATCATTTTAGGAAATACACTATGCAGAAAGTAACAACTTTTTAGTTTGTATGCGACAAACGTTTGAACACTTTTTGAACACCGCAACCGTGATGAAGTCTCCAAAGCCCCTTTCTATCAGTATTTTTGATTACTTAAAACGGTTCGATTCCGGTCTGCGGCATTATTTTTTTCTCTGAGATTTTTGTGAAGTCAATGTTTGCAAGAATCTCAGAGTTTTTTGTTTTATGCATTCCATTTGGAGGTAAGGATATTATTCAAAAAATAACGGCATTGCATCTCCTCTTACGAGATGCAATGCCGTTATTTTAAAGTCTTCACACTTTCATTAAAAGTGGACCTGGCGGGAATCGAACCCGCGTCCAAAAACCTGTCCCATGTACTTCTACTATCATAGTCAGTTATTTGACATTCCCTCTGCCGTACGAAAACTAACATCCTTACGGGTTCAGTAGCTTCATAATACGCCTGACGGCTCAAAGCTTTGCCGTCATCGTTTCTCACATAGTCGGTGCCAGATTCCTAAAGTGTGAGTGCTTCAGGGCTGACATGCAGCATTTAGGCTGCAGCTAATTCGAAATTATCGTTAGCGTTTAATTTTAAGTTTGCGATTTGACGCATCTGCCTGCGGATAGCTTCTCCATCTTCGAGATCCCTGTCGAAACCAGTACAAGCCCGAATCACTGGAAATGTACATTCCCATGTACTGTTAATATACGACCGTCCTCAGTCGTATATTATAAAATATTACAATCCTGAAGAAATGTCAAGAAAAAATTAAAAATATTTTAGATATTTTTCAGATATATTCTGATGAGTTTGTTGGTGATATATGTTAAGATAGATTTAACATATATCAGCAGATCCGTTTACGGGATTGCGGAGAAAGGAGTCCGTGATCTTACAGGAAATAAAAAGTAGCAGAAAAGAGGAATCAATATGCCGACGACCTATGCACACTACAGATTTGGAAAAGAAGTGACGGAAGCACTTCCGCGGGGACTACAGAATACCATTGAATATCATAGAGACCTTTATGATATCGGACTGCATGGACCGGATATTCTCTTCTATTATAAAGCATTGAAAAGCCACCCGGTTAATCAGCAGGGGCATACAGTACATGAGAATTTCGCGGATACATTCTTTGAACATGCAGTGAGTGTGATTGAAAAGGCAGAAGATCCGACTGCGGCAAGAGTGTACATTTATGGTGTGATTTGTCACTTTGCACTGGACAGTGAATGCCATCCTTATATAGAAAAGATGATCCGGGAGAGTGGAATTTCACATTGTGAGCTGGAGATGGAATTTGACCGGATGCTGATGAGTGATGATTTTATCAATCCGGTACGTCATCTGAATACAAAGCATATCCATCCGACTATGCGGAATGCAAAGATCATAGCTCCGTTTTTTGAAGATGTGACACCTGAGGAGATGCAGAGATCACTGAAATCCATGATCTTTTATCATAAGCTTTTTCTTGTACCGGAACCGGCAAAAAGAAAGGCACTTTTTATGGCAATGAAGGCGATTGGAAAGTATGATGCCCTGCATGGAATCGTGATGAGTCTGGAGCCGAATCCGGCATGCCGGGAATACTGTATGCTTTTGAAAAGGCTGTATGCAGGGGCAGTACCGCTTGCGGCAAGTCTGATCCTTCAATTTCAAAAAAGACTGTTCAATGGGCAGCAGTTACCGGAAAGATTCCACAGGACTTTTGGGGCGGGAACAGACTGGGAGAAACTGCGTTTATAGTAAAAGGAGGCTTTTATGAGTTTTGTGATATTAGATGAGATCACCAAGACATATAAGATGGGAGAAGTAGAAATCCATGCGGTTGACCATATCAGCTTTTCGATAGAAAAGGGAGAATTTGTAGTTATTGTAGGACCAAGTGGAGCAGGAAAGACGACGGTGCTGAACATTTTGGGAGGAATGG
>OGPB01001795.1_pt1 | contig 11843 bp, 8 predicted proteins | sample 1552821 | NCBI WGS metagenome assembly OGPB01 (sample SAMEA2580192, study PRJEB22360) | human gut metagenome | biome: human gut; feature: human-associated habitat; material: faeces | place: Denmark | collected 2008/2010 | reverse complement strand
CATTTGGCATGGTATGAACTGCTGCTGTTGTTTTTTGCAGCGTCCTTTCTGGGCTGGGTGCTGGAGACCGCAGCGGCAGATATCAAACAGAAAAAATTCGTAAACCGTGGTCTTGTGACCGGTCCGTTCTGCGTGATGTATGGTATTACTACGGTACTTCTGACGGTGGGACTCGGAGAACTGCGTGGCGTCTGGCTGTTTTTATTTTCCGCAATCTACGCGACTGTAGTGGAATGGATCGGCGAGCGGTTATTTCACCAGCGCTGGTGGGACTATTCCGGAAAGAAATGGAATCTGGACGGCTATATCTGCCTGAGTGCTTCGGCGTTCTGGGGCGCTCTGGGCCTTGTAATGGTAACCTGGGGAAATGACCTGCTTTTCCGAGTGATGGGACTGCTGCCACTGCTGCTGGTAAAAATCTTACTTCTGGTACTGGCAGGGCTCCTGGTGGTAGATATTCTGGCTTCGTATATTCTGCTTCGCGGCTATGGAAAAAATATCCGTCAGTGGGAAGAGGCAGATAACCGGATCCGCAAAATCACACTGCGGTTACAGCACTGGATCGGAGCGGTCATTGCACGACGAATCCGAAAGGCATATCCGAAAGCAGCGGAGACAAAAATCGAAGAGAAAGAGGCAGCGAAAGTGACCTCCACGGTATTTGCCGCCGGATGCAGTTTTTATAAAATTGTTCTTTTATTTTTCTGCGGAGCCTTTCTGGGTGATCTGACAGAAACCGTTTTCTGCAGGATCACTGCCGGTGTCTGGATGAGTCGCAGCAGTGTAGTCTGGGGACCGTTCAGCATCGTGTGGGGACTGGCAATCGCGTTGGTCACTGCCCTGCTATACAAATACAAAGATCGTTCCGATTCCTTCCTTTTCGGTATGGGAAGCTTTCTTGGTGGCGCTTATGAGTATCTGTGCAGCGTCTTTACGGAACTGGTATTCGGTAAAGTATTCTGGGATTACAGTGAGATCCCGTTCAACCTGGGCGGCAGGATCAATCTGTTATACTGCTTTTTCTGGGGCATCGCTGCGGTGGTCTGGTTCAAACTTCTGTATCCGCGTTTGTCTGACTGGATCGAAAAGATTCCGATGAAACCGGGAAAAATCATCACCTGGGCACTGATCCTCTTCATGTGCTGCAACATCGTGATGTCCTGCATGGCACTGATCCGGTACGACGCAAGGGGAAAAGGCGTGTCTGCAGAAAATACACTGGAAGAATGGCTCGACAAACACTACGACGATGCCCGGATGCAGCGGACCTATCCGAATGCGATCACCGCATCATGAGCAGTGAATGGAGATGAATGTGCATATTGAATAAAAAATAAAGACCAAAAACTCTGTCTCCAGTGGCATCAACCACCAGCCGAAAAACCCGCGCTCCCGCCCCGGTTTCTTGGCGTCCGCGTAGCCAATAAATAAGAAAGCTCAAGAATTTTCCCCTTTCAGCGCCTGTGTAATCCCCTTCACCGAAGAAGCATACTTCATCGGCGCCATCCCCGTAGCCTTCTTAAACTGCTTTGAAAAATAAGGCAGTGAACTATAAGACAAAAACCCCGCGATCTCCGTCAGATTCTTCCGGCCATCCCGGATCATATCCTTCGCCCGCTGGATCTTCATCCGATTAAAAAACTCCATCGGTCCACAGCCTTTTTCCTTCTGAAACAACTTCTGGATCGAAGAACGGCTCAGCGAAAAATGCTCGCAGAGTTCATCCAGCGAAAGCTGCTCACAGATCCGAAACTCCATAAACTCCGTGATCTCCTGTAACCGCTTCTCCCGCGTCCCCGAAAGTTCCACCGGACTTACAAACGTCCCCGTGATCCGACGACGCGGAGAAACATCCGGCTTTGCCTCATTTTGAAGCACCGTGACAAGAAACAACTCCAGATACAGCAAAACCATCTGCTGCGAACCAATCGGTGCATCCGTGCGAAGTTCCACCTGCTCCACCGAAGGAACATTCATCGGTGTGGATAACACCTCCCGGGCGGCGTTCAGAATGTGGGAAACCAGTGTCCGTTCTTCCATATTTAACGTCATCTTTTTTCCGCGGAACTCATCCATTGCAGGAGAATGACTGACGAAAGAGACCGCGACAAGATTCGGTGAAGAACTGCCAACGGAACGGATCGCATGAAACTCGTTCGGTTCATGAAAAATAATATCCCCGGCATGAAGGATAAACTGCTGCTCCCCGCCCTGAACGATCACACTGCCCTTATCTACATACATAAATTCCCAGAAATCATGAAATTCCCCGCGGAATACAAAATCCCGCATATACTCAAAATAATGAATCGTGATGATCGAATCAATCACAAGCTCACGTTTCAGCTTCGTTTCAATATAAGTCATAAGCGAAAACACACCTCCGAATATCCCTATTTTACCAGAGAACAGGGTAAGCTACAACAAAAGGATCAGCCTGCTTTCGTGCAAAATAAGCGCTTTAATATGGTAAAATGCTAAAAAACATACGCAATCAGACAATAAGAGTACACAATAAGACAACTCAAAAACAGGAAAACTAGTTATAATAGATAAATCAAAAGACAACTGTCTGAGAGACAAAGACGGACAGTTGACAAACGAAAAGAAATAAAGAGGCAAACACCTATGATGAAAATTGAAAAAGGAAATACGAAAGTCTGTCTCTGTCAGGAAACCTTGGCGGTGACTGTAGAAAAGGGTCAGACCCGTTGGGAATGGACCGAAGGCTTTCAGCCGGAACTGATCTGCAAAGAAGGAAGCTTTCATTTTCTGGATGCAAAAAACATCACCCATGAAGCCTATACGATGGGCGTGGGAACCGGAATCCGGAGCTGCTTCGAAGGATTTGAAAAAGACGGCGTGACTTACCCGTATGCTTTTGAGACACTGATCTGGATCGAAGATACGACCGAACAGGTATACTTCGAATGGGTTCCGTTAAAAGAGGAAGGACTTCAGGTAGAAAAAGTGCTCTGGCCGGGACAGATGGCTTTCGAAGAAAAGAAAGACAGCTGGTATACACTGCTGACACATCAGCAGGGCATCCTGATCCCGAATGACTGGGAGACACCGTTATCTGCGATTCCATTTGCCGGATTTTTCGAGACTGCCGGCGGATACATGCCATGGTTCGGACAGGTGAAAGACAGACAGGGTTACATCGCAATCTGCACCACACCGTGGAACGCAGGATACTATGCCGAGCATCCGGCAGGCGGTCCGTACACTCATGTCGGTGTATACTTTGAACCGAGTCTTGGAAAGATGGATTATCGCAGAGTGATGCGATATACCTTCTTAGATGACTGTGATTACAATGATCTGTGTAAAGAATACCGGTCTTATGTAAATGAGCAGGGAAGATTAAGAACCCTGGAAGAAAAGGCGGCAAGAAACCCTTCCGTCAACGATCTGATCGGATGTGCCTTCGCTCACAAGGGAATCAAAACCCAGGTGCAGCACAATTCCGATTTCTTCGATCCGGAGAATCCGGAAAAGAACAATCATCTGACACCTTTTGCACAGCGTACAAAAGAAATCAGAGAACTCCATGAGCAGGGAGTGGAAAAGCTGTACCTTCATCTGGATGGCTGGGCACAGCCGGGATATGACAACCAGCATCCTGATTACCTGCCGGCGTGTAAAGAGGCCGGTGGCTGGGAAGATATGAAAGAACTGGCAGATACCATGCACGAATGTGGTTACATGTTCGGAATCCATGATCAGTACAGAGATTTCTATAAAGCTGCTCCAAGTTTTGATGAAAATTATGCCTGCAGATTACCGGATGGAAGTATTCCGGAGCACCAGAGATGGGCGGGAGGTCCACAGTCATATCTGTGTGCAACACAGGCACCGTATTATGTGAAGCGCAATTTTACCGAGATCAAAAAACACGGAATTCGGCTGGATGGTGCTTATCTGGATGTATTCACCTGTAACGAAGGAGATGAATGTGACAATCCGGAACATCGCATGACACGTAGAGAATGTTATGAATTCAGAGGAAGATGCTTTGAGTATCTGCTCTCCCAGGGTATCCTGCCAAGTTCGGAAGAAGTAAGCGACTGGGCAGTCCCGAGTCTGGTTTTCTGTCATTACGCACCGTATGATTTTATGATGAAAAAACCGGGAACACCGAAAGAAGGCGTTCCGGTACCGTTATACAATCTGGTATATCATGACTGTGTGATCCAGCCATGGATGATGGATAAAGTAAGCGACGAGGAAGATTACATGCTGTACGCCCTGTTAAACGGCGGTGCACCGTATCTGATCCGTGATGCGGCTTATCCGAATATCGACGGAGCATTTGACGATAACGTAGCACTGAGTCGAAAAGAAGAAATCGAACGCAGCAAGGCAGTGGCAGAATTACATAAACAGGTGGCAAAATGCGAGATGCTGCATCATGAGATGGTAGATGGAGATTATATGGTACAGGAGACAACGTTCTCCGACGGAACCGGTGTACGGGTGGATTTCAGAAAACAAACGTACCAGATTTTCCATAAATAAAACGATTCAATACGAAAAGACAACGAGAGGGAGCCAAAGCGGGCATATGTACAGGAAGACTGTGCATACCCGCTTTTCCCGTATCAGGCTGAGAAGATTATGGCATTTTCAAAAAAAGATGTTATAATGATACAGAATAAATAGTTAAAACAAATACGTATGTAAGTGGGTAACCCTTTTGGCTAGTACAACGTAAGAACGGAACAGTTACTCATTTTCATAATAGAGTAACCCGACAATGAATATTCCAACAAAGGGAAAAGGAGAGAAAAGTCATGAAAAATATGAAAAAAATTGCAGCACTGGGTATGTCTGCTGTCATGGTAGCAGGTATGATGGCCGGATGCGGAAGCAGCAGTGATTCTTCCAGCAGCGACAGCAAGGGAAGTTCCAAATCCGGTGACAAAGTAGAACTGACACTGGGTATCTGGGATGAAAATCAGAGAGATGCCATGCAGAAAATGATCGATGCATATGAAGCAGAAAATGATAACGTATCCATCAGCATCCAGCTGACACCATACAAAGGTGGAGAATACTGGACAAAACTGGAAGCATCTGCAGGCGGCGGAACAGCTCCTGACGTATTCTGGCTGAACGTTCTGCATCTGGATTCTTACGTGGAAGGTGGTATCCTGGATGACATGACCGATGCAATCGCTTCTTCTGACATCAAAGATAACTTCTCGGATACTCTGGTAAACAACTATGTTCGTGACGGTAAAAACTATGCAGTACCGAAAGACTTCGATACCAACGCTCTGTGGTACAACAAAGACCTGTTCGACCAGGCCGGTGTGGAATATCCTACCGATGATATGAGCTATGAAGATCTGGTAGCTCTTGCAACAGAACTGAAAGACAAACTGCCGGAAGGTGTATATCCGTTCGCCTGCCCGGTTGACTTCCAGACATGGTTTATACAGACTGTATACGCAAATGGCGGCTGGATCCTGAACGATGATGCTACCGAAACAGGATACGGTGATGCAAAAACACAGGAAGGTATCCAGTGCTGGATCGATATGATCGATGCCGGTCTGTCACCAAGTGCTTCTACTCTGTCTGAGACAGGCTCCGATGCCATGTTCGAAGGCGAGCAGATCGCTATGACACTGGCTGGTTCTTACATGGTTCCGGAATACGCTTCCAACGATACCATCAAAGACAAAATCGACTGTGTAGAAGTTCCTACCTTCAATGGTGTAGAAGACAACTGTATCAACGGTCTGGGATTCGCAGTATATGAAGGATCCAAACAGAAAGAAGAAGCTGAGAAATTTGCAATCTGGATGGGAAGCTCTGAAGCTCAGAAGATCCAGGGCGAAACTGGTGTTGTAATCTCAGCAAGAAGTGATGCACAGCAGTATTTCGCAAAAGCAAATGAACAGTACAACCTGGCAGCTTATACCAATCACTCTGATGAAGCTTACCCACTGCCGGTATGCAGCAAAGCAGCAGAACTGTATGATATGGAATCTACCTGGTTAACAAAAGCTTATACGGGCGAAATGTCACTGGCAGATGCCTGCTCCGGCCTGAAAGAAGAAGCAGACGCTCTGTTAGCAAAGTAATAAAGTAGGTGAAAGAATGGCTGACGTGAAAGCAAAAGTAAAGACGCCGAAGAAAAAAGCGTCGAAAAGAGAGAAAAAAGACTGGATTGCCGCATATATCCTGATTGCACCCGTTACCCTGGGTCTGCTGGTGTTTTATATCTGGCCGTTTATCCAGAATGTCTGGTTCAGTTTTAATGATGTAAACAAATTTAATATGTCTACTTTTGTAGGTCTTGCAAACTACAAAGAAATGATCGGTGACAAAGAAGTATGGAGAACCTTCGGCAATACCCTGAAATACGTTATCGTAACCGTACCGGTAGGGCTGGCGTTATCCACTTTCCTTGCGGCTTTACTGAATGCAAAGATCAAAGGAAAATCCATTTACCGTACCCTGTATTTCCTTCCTTCGGTTACCATGTCTGCAGCTGTGGCCATGGTCTGGAAATGGATCTACAACGAACAGATGGGTATCCTGAACAGCGCTATCAAAGCCATGGGAGGAACCGGTCATAACTGGCTGACTGATTCCAAGACAGCATTGTTTATGATTATGATCGTAGGTCTCTGGATGACGGTTGGTTATAACATGATTATCTTACTGGCAGGTATGCAGGGAATCAACAGTGTGTATTACGAAGCAGCCGCTATCGACGGTGCAAGCGAAATTACTCAGTTTTTCAAAATCACGGTACCGATGCTGACACCGACAGTCTTCTTCGTTATGATTACATCCATCATCAGTGGTTTCCAGGTTTTTGATACTGTTTACATGATGATCGGCAAAGCAAGTCCGGCATTCGAGGCAACACAGACCGTTGTGGCACTGTTTTACCGGACAGCGTTCGACTATGGTTATAAAGGATATGCAGCAGCTATTTCTATTCTGATCTTCGCAGCGATCATGATCGTGACCGTGATCCAGATGATCGGACAGAAGAAATGGGTGAACTACGACTAAGGAGGAGTGAGAACATGAAAGGTAAATTTAAGCTAAATCACCTGATCGTCCATCTGATCCTCCTGGTCGGAGTGATCGTGGTTGTATTTCCATTTGCATGGATGATCCTGACATCATTTAAAACATCCGGTGAGGCGATGAAGATTCCGCCGACAATTTTCCCGGAAAAATTCGTTACAACGGCATATCATACCATTGTAACTTCTGCAATTCCGTTTGCAACTGTTTATATGAATACGATCATTACCACCGTGGTTACCACACTGGTACAGATCGTGTTCTGTTCCATGGCAGGTTATGCGTTCGGACGTATCGAGTTCCCGTTCAAGAATGCAATCTTCATTCTGGTGTTATCTGTATTGATGGTACCTGGACAGATCTTCCTTCTGCCGCAGTATCAGATTGTTCAGAAACTGGGACTGCTGGATACGATCCCGGCACTGTTTCTGCCAAACCTGTTCAGTGCATTCGGTACTTTCCTGCTGAGACAGTTCTTCATGTCTCTGCCGAAAGAACTCGAAGAAGCAGCCATCGTGGACGGATGCGGACGTTTCCGTATTTTCGCACAGATCATGCTGCCGCTGATCAAACCGGGTATCGTGGCAATGTCCATCTTTACCATCAAGTTTGCATGGAATGACTTTATGTGGCCTCTGATCGTCAACACTTCTATGAATAAGATGACACTGGGACCTGCACTGTCTACCTTACAGGGACAGTACACCACAGAGTATCCGATGCAGATGGCCGGTGCGGTTCTCGCCGTACTGCCGCTGGTAGTTATGTTCTTCATCTTCCAGAAACAGTTCATCGAAGGTGTTGCACAGTCCGGTATCAAAGGCTGATGTTCAACCTATTGACAATGTAGGAAAACGCATGCTACTATAATCCACAGAATTGTGGAGTTTCAAATAAGACAAAAAGATTTCGGGACTTTCAGTTCCCGGAATCTTTTTTCGCTTTATAGAAAAGTATGAAAAACAGGGAGAGAAAAACAATGGAAATGACCATACAGGAAGTAAAACAGCTGGACAAAGACAGTTACCAGATCATCGATATCCGTGATGAAAATGAGATCGCTCACGGAGCCATTCCGGGAGCCGTTGCGATGAAGGCAGAAGAGATTGCGGAGAGTCCGTTGCTCGATAAGAACAAGAAACTGGTGATCTGCTGCAGCAGAGGAAAATACAGCCAGGAAGTGGTACCGGGACTGATCGAAAAAGGATTTGACGCAGTCAGCTTAAAGGGCGGTTATATCGCATGGCTGATGGATCTGATGCGGGAAGACCAGGAGAAAGATATCAGTGCCGATGTGGAAAAAAGTATCCGTAAAAAGTTCAGAAAATCGATCTGGTGTAAATTCACAAAAGCTATTAATCAGTACGAACTGGTCAAAGAGGGAGACTGTATCGCTGTCTGTATCTCCGGTGGAAAAGATTCCATGCTGATGGCAAAGCTGTTCCAGGAATTAAAGCTGCATAATAAATTTTCTTTTGATGTGAAATTCCTGGTGATGGATCCGGGATACAGCCCGGAAAACCGCAAAGTCATTGAGGAAAATGCAAGAAAACTGAATGTGCCGATCACGATTTACGAATCCGATATCTTCGAGGCAGTCTTCCATGTGGATCAGTCTCCGTGTTATCTGTGTGCGAGAATGAGAAGAGGTCATCTCTATCACTATGCACAGGAACTTGGCTGTAACAAGATTGCTCTCGGTCATCATTATGACGATGTCATCGAGACGATCCTGATGGGTATGCTGTACGGGGCACAGGTACAGACAATGATGCCGAAGCTGCACAGCACCAATTTCGGCGGGATGGAACTGATCCGTCCGATGTATCTGATCCGCGAGGACAGCATTAAGGCTTGGAGAGATTATAACGACCTGCATTTTATCCAGTGTGCATGTAAATTTACCGATACCTGTACCACCTGTAATAATGAAGAGACAAAATCCAAACGTATGGAGATCAAACAGCTGATCCAGACGCTGAAAAAGACGAATCCATTTATCGAGAGTAATATTTTCAAGAGCGTAGAGAATGTCAATCTGGATACGGTCGTTGGCTATAAACAGTATGGAGAACGTCATTATTTCCTGGAAAATTATGACAAGATGGGCGAGTTGAAGAAAGAGGAACTGGCGAAGAAAGAGGCAGCGCAGAAAGAAGCGGAAGCTGCGGAGGCAGAAAAGAACGGAGAGAACGTGACAGAACAGAAAGCCGTAGAAGAATAATCAAAATTGCTCCACTGGACCAATTGTTGATATGCAATGCAAAAAAATTTGTAACAGTAGGACAGACAGAATCTGAGGTGAGCATATGGCAGCAACACTGGAAAAGATCTATGAGGTAGCGCTTCATCATTATCATATGAAATTGGTCGCAGGTCGGGGAGGACTCTCGAACCTGGTGGACTGGGTGCATGTGGTGGAAGAAGTGGATTATGTGCATTTCTTAAAAGGACGGGAACTGATCGTGGCGACCGGCATCAAAGAACCGGACGATGCGGGGCTGTTGGAATTTACCCGGCGGGTGCATGCGACGGGAGCAAGCGGACTGGTGTTTAATGTTGGACGGTATATTAAACATGTGCCAAAAGAAGTACAGGAATTTGGCGAGACGCATGATTTCCCGGTTTTTGTGCTGCCTTGGGAAGTGCATCTGGTAGATTTTAACCGGGAATTATGCAATCTGATCTACCGGTCGGAACAGGAGCAGGATGATCTGGAGAGCGCTGTCCGGAAGGCGGTATTTTTTCCGGAAAAGAAAGAAGCGTATCAGCCGGTTCTGGCGCGAGAGGGGATCCACGGGGATACCAGGCTCACGATGGTGCAGTGTTATGTGCCGCCCTCCGGGAAGACGGATATCACCAGTTTCTATTACCGGTTTTCGAGGCAGTGCCAGCAGATCCTTACGAGAGAGAATCTGATCTATGTCGTTTTTCACTATGACCGCTATCTGACGATCGTGATGGCAGAGTACCGGAAAGAAATCGTGGATCGGGTGCTGGATGCGATGAAACGGAACGTGGAAACCTTTGCGGAGGGAACGGCGATGCATCTGGCAGTCAGCGAGGGAGAGACGCGGGTTGGAAACCTCAGGGAAAAGTATCAGAATCTTTCGTATCTGTGCCGGTGGGCGGCGGATAAAGAGCGGACGCTTTGCCGGGAGAGTGAACTTGGTGTGACGAAACTTCTGCTGGCGGTCCCGGATCGGAGCAAATTGTGGGAGTATGAATCACAGACGCTCGGCAAACTGGAGCGGATCGATCAGGAGACGGGAAGCGAGTACCTGAAGATTCTGAAAACTTACCTTGAGGAAAATGGCAATATCCAGGAAGTGGCAGCAAAATGCTTCCTCCACCGGAATACCGTCACCTACCATCTGAAAAAGATCAGTGAGATTACCGGAAAGAACCTCGGTGAGACGAGAAATCGGACGCAGTGGGAACTGGCATATCTGATCCGAAATCTGCGGAAGCTGCTGGAGTAAGCAAGAACCAGAACCGGCAGGAATGTGGAATGGCGTGAAAGGTATGGTATGTGGACTGTGCATAACAGATAATGTGAACCATGCACAAGAACCGTGTGCACGGTGACAATAGACAGAACACGGAAGTGTGATAATATAAGGTACAAGCAAAGGCGCGATACAGTTGAAAAACTGTGATTGTGCCTTTTTGCTTTTTAATCGTATAAAAAAATCAGATTCCCCAGGAATGAGACATAAAGGAGGAAGCAGATATGTTAAGAGAAGCATTACCTGAGATTGTAACAGGAAGTGTACCGGGACCGAAAGCTGCGGAACTTTTAAAACGGCGTGATGCAGCGATTCCGAAAGCTATGTGCGGAACTACTTATCCGATCTGTATGGGGAGAGGAGAGGGAGCCATGCTGGAAGACGTGGATGGGAACCGTTTCCTTGACTGGATCGGTGGTGTCGGTGTTCTGAATATCGGATACAGCAATCCGGAAGTCGTTGAGGCAGTCAAGGCCCAGGCAGACAAATATTTCCACGGTATCTTCAATGTCTATGTACACGAAGGATATGTAAAACTGGCAGAGATGTTCGATGAGACGCTGCCATGCCGTGGAGAGAAAATGAAAACATATTTTGCAAACTCCGGCGCCGAGGCAGACGAAAATGCAATCAAGATTGCAAAAGCCTATACCGGAAGAAACAACATCATCTGTTTCTCCGGTGCATTCCACGGAAGAACCAACCTGACCATGGCGCTGACTGCTAAAAAAGCCTACGCTCTTGGCATGGGACCTTTCCCGGCAGGTATCTACCGTGCGGAATTCCCGTATCTGTACCGCGCACCGAAAGGATACACCGAGGAGGAAGCAATCGATTACTACATCGAGAAATTCCTGAAACTCTTCGATCTTTTCGTAGGGGATTCCCTGGATCTCCACGGAAAGCCTGGTCGTGTAGGTAAGATTTCCGTTGCCGAATTTCTCTGCTGCTTCCGCCATACATCTGTGCTGTGCCGCTGTCACCTTTCCGTTTACAGTGATCACCCGTGCAGAAAATTCATCGGTTCCCCGGTTATTTAAAAACCCCTGCCCCTTCAGTCTTTTCTCTTCCTCTTTGCTTACAGTTAATGCTGACATATTTCCTCCTCCTGGTCTCACCGGCATTCCGATACTTTCCCACGGTATCGTTGCCCTGTATTTTGCAATGTTGAAATCGTTTTCACGTACTTCCTACTATACCACTTGAAGATGTATTTGAGAAATGATATTATTTGATAGAAACAATAGGATTTACCTATAGGAGCAGAAAAATGACAAT
>OGPB01001793.1_pt1 | contig 11854 bp, 8 predicted proteins | sample 1552821 | NCBI WGS metagenome assembly OGPB01 (sample SAMEA2580192, study PRJEB22360) | human gut metagenome | biome: human gut; feature: human-associated habitat; material: faeces | place: Denmark | collected 2008/2010 | reverse complement strand
GCCGAAGTTGAAAGGCAGATTGCCGCTCTGGCGGGTTTGCAGCGTCGAGCCGTTACGCGGTTTGGTAAAACCGCGTAACCCTACAGTTCAGTCACGACAACGCTGTTGTAGATCTCGTCCCAGCGGTCCATGACCAGGTGGCCGGTCTTGGGATCCATGGCGTTGAGCTTGCCGCAGGTATTGGCGGTCTTGAGCACCGTGACATCGTCGGCACCAGCAGCAATGGCATGCGCAAAGCCGGCGATGGTCGAGTCGCCGGAACCCGTCGCGTTCACAGCCGCAATCGCGGGCGTCTTGGCGCGGAACGCGCGACCCTCATGGAAGCCCACCGAACCGGCAGCGCCCATCGAAACGACAACCCAGGGAATACCGGCAAAGCGGCCATCGGCGGCAAGCGCCTCGCGCAGGGCATCGACATCATCGGTCGTAAAGAACGTACCCAGCAGGCCGTTAATCTCGGTCAGGTTGGGCTTTACGAGCTCAGGCTTAGCGTCAGACTCCAGCGCGGCCTCCAGCGATGCACCCGAGGTGTCGAGCAGCACCTTGGCGCCCGCCTCCTCGGCGATCTTGACGAGCTCGGCATAGTAGCCGGCATCGACGCCGCGCGGCAGCGAGCCCGAAAGTGTCACGACGTCAGCCTTCGCAGCGAGCTCGGCGAACTTGGCCGTAAACGCCTCAAGCTCGGCCGGGGCGATCTGCGGGCCACTCTCCAGCAGCTCGGTCTGATTACCCTCGTGCAGAATATTCAGGCAAATGCGCGTCTCACCGGCGATGGGCACAAAGTCGTTCTTGACGCCATCGGCATCCATAAGCTCGGCCATATAGGCACCCATGTGGCCGCCGAGCAGACCGGTCGCTAGCACCTCGTCGCCCAGCTGCAGCAGCACACGGCTCACGTTGAGGCCCTTGCCACCAGCGGTCTTTTCGGGCGTCACACGGTTAACATCGTCGATGATCAGCTTGTCGAGCTGATAGCGCGTATCAATCGACGGGTTCATGGTAACGGTCAGAATCATGTTGAACTCCTGTTTAGGAAACCGGCCCGCGCCCCTCACAGAAACGCGAGCCGTCAATTGGAAAGCTGCAGAATGCCGGGGACCGCCAAAACGAAGCACTCAAGCCAAGCAAGCAAACGTGTTATCGGAGCACCTTGCCTCGCCAGATGGCTTCGCAGCGTCGACCGGTCCGGCGTTTGTTAAAACGCCGGAACCCCCTTAGTCATGATACTCGCCGCGGTCCCACTTCTCGAGGAACTCGTCAAAGAAGTGCTGGTCAGCCTGAGCCTCGGCGTCGGCCTTATTGCAGGCGTCGATCTTGGCGATCAGGGCGTCGTGCTCGGGAGTCTTCTCGTAGGGCTCCTCCAGGAAGGCAAGCATGATATCGGCCATCAGGAACTCGCCGGTGATCTTGCCGCCAAAGCCCACGATGTTGGCGTTGAGCTCGCGACGGGCATACAGGGCAGAGGTCATGTCGCGGACCAGGGCGCAGCGGGCGCCGGGAACCTTGTTGACGGCGTTGGTGATGCCGATGCCGGTGCCGCACAGGGCCACGCCAAAGTCGGCCTTGCCGCTGGCAACAGCCTCGCCCACAGCCTTACCGTAGATGGGATAGTGCGTACGGGTGTGGCTGTAGGTGCCGCAGTCGAGCACCTTGTAGCCAGCCTGCTCCAGGCGGTCGGCCAGATAGATCTTCTCGTCCGTAACGATATGGTCGCAACCGATTGCGATGGTCTTCTTCATCAGAACGTCCTTTCGTCTGAATTCACAAGTTGAGGTAGAAGTTCGAGTTCTCGGTGGCTCTCGTTAGGCCATCTTGTTGAGCATGTCTACACGGATCTGGTGACGGCCGCCGGCGTACTGGGCGCGCAGGAACTCGCGGGCGATCTTCTTGGCGACCTCGGTGCCCACAACGCCCGGGCCCATGGTGACCATGCGCGAGCCGTTGTGCTCGCGGGTCATGTAGGCGGAACGCTCGTCGGAAATGTTGGCGACGACCATGCCCTTGATCTTGACGGCGGCCATATAGGAGCCGACGCCGTACTTATCGAATGCGAAGCCCTGGGAATCCTTGTGCTCCAGCAGGTCCTTGGCAACGGCGGTCGCGGAATCGACAAAGTCCGCGGCAGGGGTCTCGGAATAGTCGACGACCTCGTGACCGTCGGCGATGAGCATCTCCTTGATGGACTCCTTCATCGACATACCGTCGGCATCGGAAGCGATTACAACCCTCATGACATCCTCCTTGAGAGATACGCAGGTGCGTAGTTTCTGTTTGGAAGTGTTGAATCGCGTTCAGGTCCGGGCATCTGAATGTGCGGTTCTTCACTGTTCATGTTTATTTGAACACATTCGAACATCGAGCGCAACCATTATTTGTTTAATTTTGTTCTTTTTTGAACAAATACCGTTTACGGTTGATTGCCAACCGTTTGAGCCCGGCACAGACGTAGCGACCATGTGTTCAACAAACAAAAGGGCGGCCGAGAACGTGTCTCGGCCGCCCTTCTTACGGTTGATCTTCCAAAGATCGCTTTGCCGTCTACTCAGACTGCCCACTCTTCTTGGCATGTTTGGACGGAGCACTCAAGAAACGACCCGTCAGATAGTTCGCGGGACCGGAGACATCGATCCCCAGCAGCACGTGTCCTAGCCATAGGAACGCCACGAGCACCAGTAGAGGAATCACACACGAGGTCACGATCATCACGATGACGCCTTCGATGAGGTCGGTCACCTGCTGCACGATCTCGTCGGTCATCTGCTTGGCGCCGCTGGTCACCGACGTAACCAGGCTCGATGCCCCATCGGTCAGTTGCTCGAGCACGTTTTTGGACTCCGTGGTCTCGGACTTTTTCTTGCTCGATTTTGAGCTGGTCTCGGTCGACTTCTCCGCGGTATCGGTCTTTTTCGCTGCATCCTCTGCCTTTTGCTCGGCCTGTTCAATGCTGACGCGATATGTCTCGTCGACCTTTTGCGATACCCACACACTCGCGGGTACAAGCGCCATGCCGATCACGGCAACCACCAGCACGCGCGTCGCCACACGGCGCAGGACAGCGCTCGTGCTCCAGCACCCATGAACGCCAAGCGACACCGCAAAGAGCGCCAACGCAAACGGGATTAAGATGCCCAAGCCAACCGACCACAAAATCGTGAGCAAATATTTCTCTAGGTATAGCACGGCAAGCACGATACCAAGGTTGCCTGAAAGCTGTGCAAGCTGCTCGGCGACCGGCGTTCCCGTATCACCAGGCAGCGCGGTAATGCCCGCAGACAGCGCCACGCACGAGGTCGTGAGCGCCAAAACATTGCCCTTCTTTTGATCGATAACCTCGATGGTGGAGTCCCATGTCTTGGTATCGGCAAAATGCGGACGAGCTACAAAGCCCGACAGCAGCGCCAGCACCACGAGCGCAACGATAAAGCCAATCTGCAGCTTTTTGTTTGCGCACACGACATCGGACAGGCTGGGCTGCAGCTCGGTTACCGTCGTGCGCTCGGTTATCTGGACAGGACGCCCATGAGTCATCTCGTGCGCGTCTCTTTTTTGTATTGACCCGTTACCCGGCATTTGGATACCTCCTCATTCCGGTCTGTATTGTGGATGGAAGTATACCCACCCAGCGAAAAACCGAACGGCAAGACGAACGGAGCGCACCAAGACTGTCCCCAACGACTATCTCCGGATGAGTTGTGGTGGAATAGGGATTGTTTTGCGCCCGCCGGCCCCTATTCAGTCCCTATTTCACCGCGACTTGGAGGAGAACAGAAAAAGCCCTGCCGCGGGTAGCGGCGGGGCTTTTGGAAGAGGACGAGTTGTGCAGGCTCGTTAGGCGAGCTTAGCCTCGAGCTCGGCGATGCGCTTGTAGGCATCGATGGTAAAGCGGGTCTGCTTCTCCAGGATCATGGTGGTCATGAGAGTATCCTGAGCATGGGCCATGATGAAGGTCATCTCCATCTCGCCGCCGCCGGCCTCCTGCGAAAGCAGCTTGGTCTGCGTGTCGTGGGCACCGATAAGTGCATCGCTGGCATCCTTGTGCAGCTGTTCGGCCTTCTCAAAATCACCCTCGCGAGCAGCATCGAGTGCTGCAAGCAGATCGGTCTGGGCGTCACCTGCGTATGCGACAATCTCGAATCCAACCATCGAGATTTCTTCTTTGGTTGCCATATTGCGTTCCTTTCACATATGAACCAATGGAGAGCATCGCGTCCGGGCATACGCGCTGCGTTCTGTATGGCAGAAACATTATCATTCAAACAAAAAAGAACAGCGCAAAACGTAATTTCGAGCTATGAACGGTCATTTTCCGTCCGTGAACGGTTTTTAAACCAATCTGAACAATATCGAACACAGTTAGCGGCAACCCAAACAGGACCGCACCCTAACGCAAATCGCGCACCGTATCGCCCTCTACGAGCACACCGGGGATCAGCATGTGCTCCACGCCAGACTCAACGCCCTCGCCGCCGGCAATCTTGTCGACCGCCCACATGCCGACGCGTTTATTGTCAAAGCGCACGGTAGTTAGGCGACAATCGGGCACGATATCGCCCAGGCTGTCATCAACACCCACCACGCTCACGTCCTCGGGCACGCGCTTTCCGCGCGACTCGAGCCCGCGAATGCAGCCGTAGGCCATGGCGTCGTTAGAAGCATAAATGGCCGTACAGGTCGGATCGTCCGCCAGAGCCTGACTGGCAGCATACCCGCTCTGTGCCGTCCAATCGCCACGGACGAGTCGCGGCGGCTCAATACCATGTGCGCGCAGTGTCTCACGCCAGCCTTCCTCGCGCTGCATGCCCGAAAGCGAGCGCTCGGGGCATGAGATAAAGTGCACGGTCTTGTGCCCCTGCCCCAGCAAGTACTCGACCACTTGGCGCGAGCAATCGAACTGGTCGTTATCGACCGTTGAACAGAGCGGGTGCTCCAGCATGGTAACGAGCACCGTTTGCATGCCGGGCAGCGGCTCGAAGGTGCCAAAGTCCGCCGGCATGCGATTCATGATCACAACCATGCCATCCACCGGCAGCGCGCTCATGCGCGACGATGCACTCTCGAGGGTATACGGATGCCCGTCTACTTTAGTTAGGGTGATGGCATAGCCATGTTTGTCGGCCGCAGCGGCAAAGCCCTCCATACGGTCGAGGTTGCCGGTGCCGGTAATGTTGAACATGGCGACACCGACGGTCTTAAACTTGCCACGGCGCAGCGATCGACCGGCAAAATTAGGGCGATACCCCAGCTCGCGCATGGCGGCACGCACGCGCTCCTTGGTCTCGGGGCGCACGCTGGGCGAATCGTGCACCGTACGCGAGACCGTCTGCTCCGAGACGCCCGCGAGACGCGCCACGTCCTTAACGGAAACCGATTTTTTAACAGCGGCCATAGGTCGATCTTTCTATGTCAACGATGCCATTGGCGGCACCCTACGCAGTCAAATGAACGCCTTCAAGTATATCCAACACCTCCCCCACAATACGTTTACCACCCAAAACCTACCGTTCACCGACAATCTTGCTTCGCCGAACGGCTTTTGTCGCCCAAATGTTAACGTTGCCATTGCGCAAACACAGAGCCACCGGGCGGCTCAAACGTTTACGCCTAAGGAATCGATGGTTCGCAGGCACAGGAACCACTGATTCGCGTCTTTTTTTGTGTCGCAAAATGGCAACGTCAACATTTTGGCAACCGAACGCCAAAAGCTACCATCGTTGCTAACCCACCGACTCTTAGGAGCATTGCATGGAGCAACTCATCGCCATCATCGAAAAGGGCCAGCCCTTTTTCAACGCGATCGCCCGCAACAAGTACCTCAAGGCGATCCGCGACGGCTTTATCTCCGTCATCCCCATCATCATCTTCTCGTCCATCTTCTGCCTGGTAGCCTCGGTCCCCAACATCTGGGGTTTCTATTGGCCCGATGACATCAACAACGCCCTGTGGAAGTGCTACAACTACTCCATGGGCATCCTGGCCATCGCCTGTGCCGCCACTACTGCCAAGCACTTCGCCGACGCCCAGAACCGCGACCTGCCCAAGAACAACCAGATCAACTTCATCTCGTGCATGTGCGCGGCCATCATCGGCTTCTTGCTCCTTTCGAGCGACACCATCGCCACGGACGCCGCCAGCGGCTTCAACACCACCTATCTTGGTTCCAAGGGCCTGCTAACCGCCTTCATCGCTGCGTTTGTGACCGGCATCATCTACAAGTTCTTTATCAAGCGCAACATCACCGTCAAGATGCCCGAGCAGGTTCCGCCCAACATCTCGCAGACCTTTAAGGACATCATCCCCTTCTCTGTCTGCATCACCGTCTTTTGGGTCTTTGACATCGTCTTCCGCGCTGCCTTTGGCATCTGCTTTGCCCAGGGCGTCATCCAGGTGTTCCAGCCCCTGTTCACCGCTGCCGACGGCTACATCGGCCTTGCTGTGATTTACGGCGCCATGAGCCTGTTCTGGTTCGTCGGCGTCCACGGCCCCTCGATCGTCGAGCCCGCCATCGCCGCCGCCCTCGTTGCCAACATGACCGACAACCTGGCTGCATTCCAGGCCGGCGAGCACGCCTCCGCTGTTCTGACGCAGGGCGCCCAGTACTTCGTCGTCTGCATGGGCGGCACCGGCGCCACACTCGTCCTGGTCTTTATGTTCTGCTTCCTGGCCAAGTCCCAGGAGATGCGCGCCGTCGGTAAGGCCGCCATCGTCCCCGTGTGCTTTGCCGTCAACGAGCCGCTGCTGTTCGCCGCACCCATCGTGCTCAATCCCGTCTTCTTTGTCCCGTTTGTCTTTGCCCCGATCGCCAACATCTGGATCCTCAAGATCTTTATCGACTTCTTGGGCATGAACGGCTTTATGTACACCCTGCCCTGGACCGTCCCCGGCCCCATCGGCACCATCATGGGCCTGGGCTTCCAGCCGCTCGCCTTTGTGATGCTCGCCCTTATCCTGGTCGTCGACTTCGTTCTGTACTACCCGTTCTTCCGTGCCTATGACGCCCAGAAGTGCGCCGAGGAGGCCGAGATCTCCCAGGAGGAGCTCGCCGCCAAGAACGCCGAGAAGGCCGCCAAGCTCAACGATGCCTTCCAGGGCAAGGCTGACGCCAAGAGCGTTGCCGCCGGCGCTGCCGCCGAGGCCGTGAAGGCCGACTCCCCCGCCGCTTCTGCAGCACCCGCTGCCGAGGCAACGACCGCCAGCGACCTCAACGGCAAGCGTGTGCTCGTGCTCTGCCAGGGTGGCGGTACCTCGGGCCTACTCGCCAACGCGCTGGCCAAGGCTGCCAAGGAGCGCGGCATCGATCTTGAAACCGCCGCCGAGGCCTATGGCAACCACGTGGACATGCTCCCCGACTTTGACCTGGTCGTCCTGGCCCCGCAGGCCGCAAGCTACCTGGCTGACCTTCAGAAAGACTGCGAACGCGTGGGCAACAAGTGCGTCGCCTGCCGTGGCAAGCAGTACATCGAGCTCTCCCAGAACGGTGACAAGTCTCTCGCCTTCGTCTCCGAGCAACTATCGAAGTAAGTAACGCCCAGGGCCAGCCGACCATCAATAGCCGGCTGGCCCTTCGATTTAGACGATTGGATCATCATGTCCGTTAATCCTGCTAGCGTCACCAACCCGCCTGCGCAGTTTCCAGAGGACTTTGTCTTTGGCGGCGCCACTGCTGCCTACCAGGTAGAGGGCGAGACCCGCACTCACGGTAAGGGCAAGGTTGCCTGGGACGACTTCCTGGAGGCCCAGGGGCGCTTTTCCCCCGATCCCGCTTCGGACTTCTACAACCAGTACCCCGTCGACCTGGAGCTGTGCGAGGAATTCGGCATCAACGGCATTCGCCTCTCCATCGCGTGGAGCCGCATCTTTCCCAACGGTACCGGCGAAATCAACCCCGAAGGTGTACAGTTCTACCACGATCTCTTCGCCGAGTGCCACAAACACCACGTTGAGCCGTTTGTCACGCTGCATCACTTTGACACACCGCTGCCCCTCTTTGAGAAGGGCGACTTTCTCAACCGCGAGACCATCGACGCCTTTGTGAACTTTGCCACCTTCTGCTTTAAGGAGTACGCCGACCAGGTGACCTATTGGTTCACCTTTAACGAGATCTGGGCGGACGCCTCCAACACCTACATCGAGGGTACCTTCCCCGGTGGCGTCAAAGCTCATCTGGCCGAGGCCTTCCAGTGCGAGCACAACATGATGCTCGCCCACGCCAAGGCCGTGCTGGCCTTCCACAACGGCGGCTTTAAGGGCAAGATCGGCGTCATCCAGTCGCTGGAGTTTAAGTACCCGCTCAACGAGAACGACCCCGCCGACATCAAGGCCGCCAACAACGAGCACGTGCTGCAAAACCAGTTTTTGCTCGACGCCACCTTCCGCGGCGACTATGCTCCCGACACCCTCGAGTGTGCCAACCGCCTGGCCGCCATCTCGGGCGGTACCATCGAGATCCTAGACGAGGATCTGGAAATCATGCGCGAGGCAGCGCTCTACAACGACTACCTGGGTGTCAACAACTACCAGTGCCGTTTTTTGAAGGCTTACGACGGCGAGAACGACCTGCACCACAACGGTACGGGCGAGAAGGGCACCGGCCGCTGGCGCGTCAAGGGCATTGGCGAGCATGCGAACAAGCCCGGCATCCCCACCACCGACTGGGACTGGATCATCTATCCCGAGGGTCTGTTCGACCTGCTCGTCTACATTAAGCAGCGCTACCCCAACTACAAGCAAATCTTCATCACCGAGAACGGCATGGGCTACAAGGACCCCTACAAGGACGGTTTTGTGGACGACCGGCCGCGCATCGACTACATCGAGCAGCACCTGCGCTGGCTGCTCAAGGCCATGGAGGTGGGCGTCAATGTGGGCGGCTACTTCCTGTGGAGCCTGCAGGACCAGTTCTCCTGGACCAATGGCTACAACAAGCGCTATGGCTTCTTCTACGTAGACTTTGAGACGCAAAAGCGCACGCCCAAGGCAAGCGCCTACTGGTATAAGCACGTGGCGCAGACCCGTCGTCTGGACTAGTGGCTGGCGGGGTTGCCCGCTCACATAACCTGTCCCCATTTCTCAGCCGGGGGCGGCGCGTCACACGGCGCGCCGCCCCCGGTCTTTTTGTGCAGGCCGGAAGCCGTTTGTCTCGATCTGTAACATCTAGCCGAGTTTTTTGGTCCTACCTGTTACCGATCGAGACGAACAGGCCGAGCACGCCTACGCCCGCAGGTCCTTTACGCTGGAACGTTCGACCAACACGCCCGAGACGAGCGTACGGCTTCTGGAGCTCGGGGTTTCCAGACCTGCGACGACCTCGTTAAGCGCACGAATGCCCAGCTCGCGGTGGCAAAACTTCACCGACGTCAGAATGGAGTTGGGAATCGTCTTGTAGAGCTCATCGTCGAAACCGATCACGGACACGTCGTCGGGCACACTGAGCCCTTTGTCATGTAGAGCCATCATCACGCCGTTTGCCATGCAGTCGTTAGCAGCGAGGACCGCCGTGCAATCGGGTTTATCGGCAAGCACAAGGCCCGCGGCATAGCCACTATCCGCATTCCAATCGCCTTGCAGAGGTTCGGGCGGCTCAATGCCACGCGCCTCGAGTGCCGCTCGCCAACCTTTCATACGGCACTGGCTCGACAGTGACTCTTTTTTACCAGAAACGAAGTACACGTTCTTGTGCCCGTGATTCAAGAAGTACTCGCACGCCATGCGCGCACCGCCCTCTTGGTCGTCACTGACGGTGGAGCAGGCAGGATGCTCCATCGGCGTAATAATCACCGTCTTGAGGTCTTTCGGCGCCTCAAAGGTATCAAAGTCATCGACCATCTGACGCAGGTTGAAGATCATGCCGTCGACGGGAAGCTGCGACATCCTACGCGCCGCTTCGGCAAGGGTCATCTTCTCCCCAGCCCGCTTTTTGATCATCGTGAGCGCAAAGCCGCGTTCTTCGGCGGCATCTGCGATACCGTCAATCATGTCCACAGCACCGCCCGACAAGTGGAACAGCACCACGCCGATGCACCCGTAACGGCCCAACTTGAGTGAACGCGCGGCAAAGTTGGCTCGAAACCCGAGCGCCTCCATTGCGGAATGGACCTTATCGCGTGTCGACTCTCGCACGCTATCGGGCTCGTTGATCACGCGCGAAACCGTCTTGAGAGAAACGCCCGCGGCAACTGCCACATCGTTCATCGAGACATTTTTCTTGTCCATCGTTGCCACTGCTTCTCCACTCGGTTCTCTATCGCTTGCTTTTTGCGTTCTAGCATACACTACCTGCCTGACTGATAAATCAACCGTTTACCGGGCAATATCGACCGCTCACCCGTATATCCTTGTTGCTCTTCCAAAAATGTCTTACGTTGTCATTAACGAAATGACAACGTTGTCATTTCGCAATGCCTTCCTTAAGCAGGAAGGCTTCCGGGCAGTCCTGACCATCCATCGACGACCAGTTCCATCCACATGCATCGCGCATCAAGTAGCAAAGGAGCTTTATGGACGCCATCGTAAAGATGCTCGAAAAGCATCAACCGTTCTTTGAGAAGATCTCGAGAAACATCTACCTCCAGGCCATCAAGGACGGATTCCTTGGGTGCATGCCCATCGTCCTCACCTCTTCGATCTTTCTGCTGATCGCCACGCTTCCCGGCGTGGTCGGCATCGCGCTGCCCCAGCCGCTCCTCGACTGGTGCAACAAGCTGTACAACTTCACCATGGGCGTCATGGGCATCATGGTTGCCGGCACCACCGCCAAGAACTTCACGGCATCCATGAACCGTCGTATGCCCGCCGGCAAAGTGCTCAACGACGGTTCCACTATGGTTGCTGCCCAGTGCAGCATGCTGCTGCTCGCAGTCACGCAGTTCAGCACCAAGTTCAACGGCTCCGAGCTTTCGGTCTTCGATTGCACCAGCATGGGCACGCGCGGTCTGTTCTCGGCCTATATCGCCGCGTTCATTACCGTGTGGGTCTATAAATTCTGCGTCTCGCGCGATCTGACCATTAAGCTGCCCAAGGAGGTTCCGGGCGCCATCGCTCAGAACTTCCGCGACATCATCCCCTTTGGCGGCGCCGTCATCATCTGCGGCATCATCGATGTCGTCGTGCGCAACCTCATGGGCGTTCCGTTCTCCGAGCTGCTTATCAAACTGCTCTCCCCGCTCTTTACCGCTGCAGAAACCTATCCTGGCCTTATCCTTATCCAGGCAGCCACCGCGTTCTTCTGGTTCATCGGCGTCCACGGCCCCTCGATCGTCCAGCCGGGCATCGACCCCATCCGTCTTGCCAACCAGGCCGAGAACCTGCAGGTTCTGCTGGCCGGTGGCCACCCCGTCCACTCCCTCACCTTTAACATGTCGCTCGTGGGTGAGTTCGGCGGCACTGGCGCCACGTTCATCGTGCCGCTTCTGCTGATTCTCTTTATGAAGTCCAAGCAGCTCAAAGCCGTCGGTAAGGCCTCGATTGTTCCTGTTGCCTTTGCTGTCAACGAGCCGCTGCTCTTTGGCGCGCCGATGATCCTTAACCCCTACATGCTCATCCCCTTTGTTGCCGCCGGCTGCGTCAACGTGAGTGTTGCCAAGTTCTTTATCGATAACGTGGGCATGAACGGCTTCTCCTTCGTGGTGCCTTGGGCCACCCCCGCCCCCATCGGCATTTTCATCACCACGAACTTCCAGCTTATTGCCCTGGTATTTGTCGCGATCATCATCTTGCTGGACGCCATCATCTCCCTGCCGTTCTTGAAGGCATACGATAAGCTGCTCTGCGACCAGGAGGCCGAGCGCGCCGCCGAGCTGGGACTCGAGTCCGATGGTGACGCTTCCGTCGCAGCCAAACGCGCTACGCGTACTGATCC
>OGPB01001782.1_pt1 | contig 11916 bp, 8 predicted proteins | sample 1552821 | NCBI WGS metagenome assembly OGPB01 (sample SAMEA2580192, study PRJEB22360) | human gut metagenome | biome: human gut; feature: human-associated habitat; material: faeces | place: Denmark | collected 2008/2010 | reverse complement strand
CCGCCGTCACGGCTTCCTATCTGCAGGCAGTCGCCCTGTGGAATGCCGGAAAGGAAGAGGAAGGCATCTCCAAAATGAAGGAGTTCATTGATTCCGCTCCCACGGAAGAATGGAAAGCCCAGGCATCCGTTACGCTGGCCTGCCGTCTGATGAACGGTGGTAAGGCGGACCAGGCGGCAAGCCTGTTCCGTTCCGTGGTTGATTCCGGTGATCCCACGTTTTCCGCTTTTGCCACCATGTGCCTGGGCGATATCGCCAGGGCTGGAAAGGACAGCGTTGCGGCCGGAACCTTCTACCGTGAACTGGCCGAGAAATTCCCGTCCAGTGCGTTTGTGCTCGATTTGCAGCGGAATGGCTATGTGCGCCGCAAGGCTCTTTTTGATGTCCAGAGTCCCGTAAGGATTGAGCCCGTTGCGGACAAAAAATAAAACCTTCCCTTTAAGAATACAGCTTCACCGGACCGCATGCCGCAGTAATGCCGTGCATGCGGTTTTTTGTGTTCTGATGTCCGGCTGACGGTCCGTTGTTGACGGGTGCGTGACATATTTAGACAAAAAGGGAACCTTGTCCGCGCTTTACGGGTGTGGACCTGATGGCCCATGATTCATTAAACCATTTTCCGAACCATGAACAAGTACATGAAATCTTTCTGGCTTCTTCCGCTGGCGGGACTATCCCTTTCCCTGCTGCCGTCATGCACGACGGACAGCTACGGGAATACGGCAGTAACCCCCGGAGGCGCTGCCGCCATTGGCGTGGGCGCCCTGGCTGCCGGGGCGGCCATTGGTGCGGCTGTCCAGCACGACCGTGACAAGGACAGGTACCGCAATGACTGGAATCATCACCATCCGCCGCCCCCTCCTCCTCGTCCCTACCATCGGCCTCACCGGCCGAGGTAACTCTCTCTTTTTTGCGGAATGATTGAAAGCGGCCCGTAAACGTACTTGTTTACGGGCCGCGTATTTTTCAGGGAAATCGAAAAGACGGAAACCGGAAAGCAGAGCCGGCCCATCATTGCGGCATTCCGGGAGGCATCTTCCCTTTTAGGCCGCCTTACTGGCGTAAAGGAAGAGGTTTGGCGTGGATGCTCAAGTGCGTTCTCCCTCGCGGATGCCGTTCAGGGCCCAGTGCATGCGCTGTCTGGCGCTGTCCGGGTCACTGAGAATGGACCCCAGTAACTCCAGAACGGGACGGGCCGCCTGGGAATCGTGTACCTGGAGCTGGCCGGAAAGAATGAAAGGAGCGCCGCCGCAGCAAACCAGATAAATAAGAACGTTCATGGGATTCCCGCTCACGATGGACCCTTCCTCCTGGGCCGCCTGAATGGTCTCTAGCAGCACGAAAGGATGCCGCGTATGCAGCCCGGAAATAAAGCGGATCGCCTCTTTTTCTCCTGCCAGGGCGTCCAGCACCAGCTGGGCGATAAACTCTCCGTGGAGAAGGAGGAAATCCATAATATCCTCTAAAATAATCTCCAGCTTTTTTAAGGAGGGCAAATGAACATTGGCATGCGTCCTGACGCCGGTAAACAGGGGCTCATACCAGCGTTCCAGCAATTCATTCAAAAAGGCGTCGCGGTTTCCGAAATGATAGACGAAACTCCCCGGATTGGTTCCTGCACGCAGGGACAGGCCTCGTACGGTAAGGCCGCGTAATCCGGATTCGCTGGCGATCATGGCTCCCGTATTGAGCAAATGCTCTCTGGTGGATCTCCGTTTGGTCATATGGAGGGAATGATAAAACCATGTGTGCTCCTTATGATCCGGAAATGCAAGGACTTGTTACGTCTGTTATTGTAAAGGGCGGAACCGGGTCTTTGTCTATTCCCCGGTTCCGCCGTCCGGAATCCCGTCTGGTCAGGACTTGGATTCCAGTTCTTTCCTTCGGGCCGAAATCCAGCGGGAAAACAATTTGGCCGTAGCCGGAATAATGAGCAGGTTCAGGATGGTGGCTGAGACCAGTCCGCCGAACTGCACGATGGCCAGGGGGCCGAGCAGTTCACCCCCGGGCTTGTCAATGGCCCAGATCAGCGGCAGCAGGCCCAGAACCGTGGTCAGGGATGTCATGATGATGGGAACCACGCGCTCACGCGATCCTTCCCGGATGGCTTCCACAGGCTCCATTCCCCTGTGTTCCAGGGCCCGGTACCTGTTGAGCAGAATCAGGCCGCTGCGGATGGCAAAGCCGATGACGGTCACGAACCCGACGATGGAAGCCACGGACAGAATGGGCGGAATATACGTGGCGCCGAACAGGGAGGACAGGGTGCCCGGAGACGCCAGGAAAACGGCCACAATGCCGCCCACCAGGCACAGAGGAATATTCACCAGCGTCAGCATGGCGCGGCGCACGCTTCCCAGGGCGGAGGACAGGAGCAGCACGATCAGCACCATCACGATGGCTCCCAGCACGTAAAGCCGTTCGGAGGCCGACTCCCTCGCCTTGATGGTGCCGTCATAATCAACGGTGCAGCCCATGGCGTTCATGACCGGGTCCAGCTTCTCCCGGCATGCCTTCGCCAGATCCCCCAGATTGGAATTGGGGGAGGGATTGCAGGAAATCATGGCTTTCCGCATCGTATTGTCTCTCAGAATCAGGTTGGAAACCTCCTCCCGGTACACCTGGGCCACGTCGTCCAGGCGCACGGTCTTTTTGTCCGGGGAAATAAGTTCCAGACTCTTGACATCCTCCATGGACGTCTTCAGCTTGGGGTCGATGCGGAGAACGATATTCCAGTGATCCTGATTCTTGATCACCTCTCCCAGCTTCTGGCCGTTCATGGCTGTGGAAACCTGTTCCGCGGCATTGGCCATGGTCAGGCCGTGGGAGGCCAGGGCCTCCTGGTCGTACTGCACGCGAATGGTATCCACCATAATCTCCCGGTTGGCGCGTGCGTCGGCCACTTCCGGCAGGGAAGCCAAAATCTCCTTGGCCTTCTGTGCCGCCAGCCGTAGCTGGGGCAGTTCCGTTCCGTAAATGTTGATCGCGATTTCGGAATTGGAACCGGACAAGGCGGAACTGATGCGGTGGGCCAGCGGGTAGCCGATCATGGAACTGGTACCGGGAATATCGTCAATGCACTTCTTGATGGCGGCGCGCAATTCCTTCTGGTCCTTGTTCAGGTCCACCCGGACAAGCAGCTCGGAGGCGCTGACAGGTTCCGCGTGCTCGTCGTTCTCAGCACGCCCCGTGCGCTGGGTAACGCTCAGCACGCCGGGGATGTGTTCTATATCCTTCATCACCTTGCGGGAAATGCGCTCCGTTTCGTCCAGGGACGTTCCCGGCACCGTGCTGACGAACACCGTATAGCAATCTTCGTTAAACGGAGGCAGGAAGCTCGTGCCGAAAGTGGAGCCCAGCCACAGGGCCAGCAGGGTGATGGCCGCCATGATGGCGCAGACCGTCTTGGAAAAACGCAGGCAGAACTCCAGTACGGGCGTGTAAATGCGCTTGATGAGGCGGGAGCTGAAGGAATCCCCGCTCTCCAGGGTAGCGGCGTTCTTGCTCTTCTTGAACCACATGTAGCACAGCACCGGCGTGATGGTGACGGCTACGATGAGGGAGGAAAGCAGGGCCAGCATGTAGGAAATGCCCAGGGGGCGGAAAAACTGGCCTTCCAGCCCGGACAGGAAAAGAACCGGGGTAAACACCAGCAGGATGATCACGGAGGAGAAGGAAATGGACCCCACGATCTCTCCCTTGGCCTCCATCAGCACTTCATACTTGCTCTTTCGCTGTTCTTCAGGCAGGGCGGCGTTCCGGTTCAAATGCCGCCACGCTATTTCCACGAAAATGATGGCGTTATCCACCACATCCCCCACGGCCACGGCCAGGCCGCCCAGCGTCATGATATTGATCGCCAGCCCGAAAACCGGAAACATCATCATCCCGAACAGGACGGACAGGGGCATGGAAATCAGCGTAATAATCGCCGTCCGCAGGTTCAGCAGAGTCAGGAAAATCACGATCATGACGACGGCGCCCGCTATGAGCAGCGTTTCCGTGCCATTCTCCAGGGACATCTCGATGAAATCCGCCTGGCGGTACGCGCTGGTGTGCAGCTTCATTCCCTTGGGAAGCTGGCTCTGGCTGAACTCCTTCATGGCCGCATCCACGGCTTGCGTCAGTGCCAGCGTATTGGCTCCGGGCACCTTCTGCACGGAAAGCACCACGGCATCCTCTCCCATGAATCCGGCGTCGCCGCGCCGCGGAGCTCCGTCGATCTTCACCTCTGCCACGTCCTGAAGTCGTAGAATGCCGGAAGGATGCCCCGGAACCAGGGCGCGGTTGAGCTGTTCGATATTGGCCGTGCGGGTATCCTGCTGAATGGGAAGCTCCTGCCCGGCCACGTCTTCCAGATACCCGGCGGGCACGGAAGACTGCGACTCTTCAATGGCCGTTTTCAGGTTGGAAAGATCAACCCCGGCCAGCTTCAGTCTGTTGGGGTTGTAAACCACCTGGTATTCCGGCAGGCGGCCGCCCAGCACCGTCACCTGGCCCACGCCGGGAATAGCCAGCAGGCGCGTGCGCAGCTTGTACTCCGCAAGCTGCCGCATATCCAGCGTGGAAGTATCCTTGTCCCCCGTCAGGGCAATCAGCATAATCTCCCCCGTCACGGAAACGATGGGGGCCAGTTCCGGGGATGTATTCTCCGGCAGGGTGTCCCGAACCGCGGCCAGACGTTCCGCCACGATCTGGCGCGCCTGGTAAATATCCTTGTCCCAGTCGAAATCCACCCACACGAAGGAAAGGCCGCTGCCGGATGAAGAGCGCACCCCCTTCACCCCGGCCGTGCCGTTCATGGCGGACTCAATGGGAATGGTGATATACTGCTCCACTTCCTCCGCCGTCAGGCCGGGGGCTTCCGTCTGGATGGTGACGCGCGGCACCTTCAACTCCGGGAACACGTCCACCGGAATATTCTTCACCACGAAAATGCTGATCACCGCCAGGGCGAGCGTCAGCAGAATCACGGTGATTCTGTTATTCAGGCAGAATGAAATGAGAAAATTCATAAACTCTTGGTGATTGAATGCTGATGATTAAGGATCGGGGAAAATATTTCGAAAACCATGCACTGATTCATTCTCTCTTTAATCTTTCGTCTTTGGTCATTATTCAGTGCTCTCCTTCGTGGAACTGTCCGTCCGCATGGAAATGCCCGGCCGCTTTTTTGCTGCCTGAACCTTCCGCGGGCAGAATATACTTCAGCTCATATCCCCCCTTCGTGACGATGGTCTGGCCGGGAATCAGACCCTTCACGGGCGTCTTTCCCTGGCGGGCGGGCAGTATCTGCACCTTCTTCATGACAAAGGCGTCCTCTCCCGTCTTGATAAACACCACGTCATTCACTCCCACTTTCACCACGGCGCTGTTCGGTACGGGAATAAAGCCGTCCGTAGCGGAATCGCGGGAATACAGGTCCAGCCGTGCAAGCTGTCCGGCATGCGTGCCTTCCGGCAGGCGGTCCGGCGTAAAATACAGGGCGCGTGACTGCGTGGCGGGGTCCACCTGGTCCGCCACCCTCAGAGAACCGTCCAGCAGCTCCGTATTCTTTCCCCGGGTCAGCGCAAGCTGGGCCTTGGCGTAATGAACGGGGTCCGCCCCGTAAATAGTGGTGGCGAATTCCAGCTCCCCCTTGTTGGTCATCACGAGCGCGGGAGCGCCCTGTTCCCCCCAGGCCCCCTGGGTCATGTCCACGGACTGCACGGAGCCGTCTGCGGCGGCGTACACGTAAAGCAGATTGTCTTTCAGCTCTCCGGAAGCGGTTGCCAGTTTCAATTTGTTTTCACTGGCCTTCAGGGCGGCTTTCAGGCTCTCTTCCTCCGTTTCCTTGAACCGGATGGTGGTGTTCAGCTCGCTGTTCTTGGTCCCTATCTTTTCCAGTGTGTCCCGGCGTTCCTTGAGGGCGGCCAGGTCTGCAATGCCGCGGTTCAGTTCCGCTTTGGCCTGGGCGGCTGCTCCCTCCATCTCCACAATATCCGGAGAGGCCAGCGTATACAGGAGCTGGCCCTTGCGCACCTGCTGGGCGGATTTCACGTGGAACGTGACCCGGCCCGCTGCGGGCAGGGCGTAGGTATTCACGGCGTGCGGAGGAATGACCATCTGGCCGTGCAGGGTCTTTTCCGCCCCGTGGGGCACGGCGGTCACCTTCTCAAAGCGCATGTCCAGGGAATGGCGGGCTTTTTCATCCACGTGCAGGGGAATCATATCCGCCAGGACGCCGGCTCCTCCTGCTGAGAGCTTGCCGTGATCGTGATCATGGTCGTCTGTGCAGGCCTCCCCTTCCGCATGCTGGTGGCCTTCATGGTTGTGGTCGCCGGTGCAGACGGCGCCGTCCGGATGAATATGCTCCTTGTGGCCATGGTCGTCTGTGCAGACCTCCCCTTCCGCATGCTGGTGGCCTTCATGGCCGTGGTCGCTGGTGCAGACGGAGCCGTCCGGATGAATATGTTCCTTGTGGCCGTGGTCGTCCGTGCAGGTTTCCCCCTCCTTGTGCTGGTGTTCGTCATGGCCGTGGTCTGCCGTGCAGGGAGTGCCGTCGGCGTGGTTGTGTTCTGCGGAAGCCTCCTGGGCGCCGAGAACAGGGCTGAGACCGAAAACGGGGGCAATCCCCAGAATGATGGAAAAATAAAGACGTTTCATGTTTGTAAAAATGGTTGATGGAGGTGAATGAACTATTTTGATTGAAGATTGGCGTGGGTGATGTAGCGCAGCTGTGCCTGAATACCCAGCAGCTTGTCCAGACTATCCAGGAATGCCAGGCGGCTTTCGTAAAGCTGGTGGCGGTTTTCCGCCAGCTCCAGCAGAGAGGCTTCCCCAATGCCGTGCAGCTTCTCCATGGTCTGGACGGAAGAAGAAAAGGACTCCATGCGCTGAAGCTCCGTCCGGCAGTGGCGGATCACCATCTGCTGGGTGGCCTCAAGCTGGCGGGCGTTGAACACCTCCGTTTTCCAAAGCTGGACGGTTTCCAGACGGACCGTATTCCGTACGCCGCGCGCCTCCGCAATGGCCTTGCGGTTGCGGTTCCAGAGGGGAATATTGAAACCTATTTCCCCTCCTACTTCCTTCTCCCCATCGTCGCGGGTGAAGGACGGCCCCAGTTCCAGTTCCGGATACTGCCTGCGGATTTCCGTCTTTAGCAGGGTTTCCGTAGTGGCATAAGTGGCCATTTGGGCTTTTACCTTGGGAGACTCCATCAGTGCGGCGGGAGACGGGGCGGCTACGGCGGCGGGAAGGCTGAAGCCCTGTCCGGTGAGGAAGCGGAGCCTTGGAGCGCTGGAAGGGTGCATGCCCATCAGCTTGACCAGTTCCATCTGCTGCTCCAGTTCCGCCTCCGTGACATTCTGGAATTCCCGGATGGCGTCGTTCATGCGCTGGGAGGCCACCTGGCGTGAGGAAAACTCAACTTCTCCCGCGCCGATCAGCTTTTCGATCATGCCGTTCTCCTTCTTCAGCACGGCCAGGCGGTCCTGAATCACGGACTTGCGGCGTTGCGTAACGGCCAGCTTGCTCCAGGCCTGGTCCAGGGAACGGAGAAAATCCAGTTCCGCCTGCCGCAGCATCCAGAAATCCGCTTCCTTGTACTGTTCCGCCACCTTCTTCTCCAGGGCGGGAAGGCCAGTTACGGGAATCGTGAAGCCCAGGCTGCCGGACATGTTGAGCGTATTCTCCTGCAGGACTTGTTCAATGTCCCAGGAAAAGGAGGGATCATTCCACCAGCCCGCTTGTTTGGCTGCCTCCTTGCTGGAAGCCAGCTTCAGGCGCGCCTTGTTCAGGTCCGGATTCAGAATCAGGCCTATCTGGCGCGCCTGGACCTGGGTGACGGCAGTATTGCGGCCGATGGCCCCGGACTCCTGTCTCCACGCGGCTTCCTCTGCGTTCAGGTCAATGGGGGCGTTCTTGTAAACGCTGCATGATGCCAGGAGAGCCAGCAGGCCCAGCCCGGAATAAAATGGTATGGATTTCATGTAGTGAAAGAGATGGGTAAACAAGGGAGTCCAATTTGAGTTGGACAATGCGGAAGACGATTCCGCGGAAAAAAGGGAACGTCCGGATTCAAAAACAGACGCAAAACGGAAACACCGCCAAAAAAAGGTGTTCCTGAAAAAAATCCTCTCTAAATCAGAAGGGGGCGTTGAAAACCCGCATGTCCCATGCCGTCGTCCGCCAGCGGGTCGGGAGGGACTGGCGCAGGGGGCTTTGCCGTCTGGCTTGTCAAAAGAAGAACGTGGGCCAGCTGATGGAAATCCGGCAATACTTGCCAGACGATGCAGGGAAGGGAAACCGGGCAAGAAACGGCCGGAACGACTGGATCGTCAATCTCCAGTTGACCGTGTTCGCACCGATGGTCTGCCGCGGGAATGGAATCCGTGGAGCTGGAATCATGGCGGCCACAGCCGCAATCGACTGCCTTTTCATGGCAGGAACAGGAGAACAGGAAAATCTCCGCATGGCACGGGCACACGGAAACGATGCCCGCTCCGCCGATAATAACCAGCAGAAGGGAAATCAGCATGATGCCGTTGCGCAATGCTCTAACCATTGTACGTGGCGAATCGTAGAAAGGTGCCATGGAAGCGTCAAGAGCAAAGTGACGGATGGCGGAATTACGGGCGGCAAGAGATAGCAGTGATTCTGTAGAAAAAGAGCAATCGTTCTCTGATTGAACTTGTAATGAAAAATTATACATTGTATTAAAATAACAGTAAAAAGGAATGTTGATTTTCTGTATGGAGAGGCAACAAAGGCCAAGTATCCGTTATCCTTGGCCGGATTCTCTTCTATGGAATAATCTGAATTCCTTTCTGAATTGATTTTGCTCATATAAATATATTGATGATCAAACATCTGTGCATTTAATACATTTGAAAATGGTAAGAGTGCAATCAATAAGGAATTGTCTGAGACCGTAAAAAAGAAAAAGCGGGAACAGGAAAAGTATATGAAAATTCAGAAAGTTTTTCTAGATCTTTTTATAAATTTCACGGAATTAAACCAAGTAGAGTAAAAAAAGAAGAAAAGTATATAAAAAACTTTCCCCCATATTCATTTGCAAATATAAGAACTAATAAAGAATTACATTATAAAATAGAAAAACATGATGAAATTGAATTATATGGTATTCCTAGAAAATGTTATATTCCAGATATCAAAAAAATTGCACCTGCTTTTTGGAAAGAACTTAGTAAAGATAAAACTTACGATCATATCTTAAATGACTGTACATCTTATGGAATTATAGAATACGATGAATTTTTTCCAAACTCTATTAATGCAAATTATTACATTGCGAGTAAAGAACACATGCCACATAGCAAAAAAATTATTATTCCAAAGTCTACATGGGCCGTGTTTAAAATAGATGAAATATCTGGTGATTATTTTAATAACTTTTCACATAACGCATATCGTAACTGGATTCCTTATTCTGGTTATAATATTAGAAATATTCCAGAACTTGAAGTTTACCATTGGCCAGGTCATACAGAATGGTGGCTCCCTATAGAAACGAAATAGCGACATATAGTCGCTTTTTTTAATATTTTATATATATTGTAGGATCAACTTGTACATTATCTTTTAATATTTCAAAATGTAGATGACTTTCATCAGCAACTTCAAAAGTAGCTGTATTTCCTACTGTTCCTATAGTCTGTCCAGTAGTTACCCTTTCTCCTTCTACTACAAACTCAGAAGTTAATAAATTAGAATATACGGTTTTATAACCATCATCATGTTCAATAATAACTGTTAAACCATATCTAGGATCATTTTTAATTGATTCTACAGTACCTTCGTATGACGCTTTAACAACTGTAGTCTTTGCTGCTTTTATATCTATACCTACATGAGTTGTCCACTCGTTTAGCGTATTAGAAAACACTAAATTATCTTTTGCAAACTCTTTTATAATCTCTCCTTCGACTGGCTTTTCAAATTTTATTTCTTTCTTCTCTTCTTTCTTTGTTGCCTGCTTTGATGCAGATGTAGTCGTATTTGTCTTTTTGGATGTTGTATTAGTTTGTTTTTGGTTAGTAGTTGTATTTTGTGAATTTACAAAATTTTCTGTATTTAATGCTATTTTATTTTCCTTTACTTCATTTACTGTCTTATCAGAACTAGTACTTGCCTCTTCTATTGAATTACTTTCTTCTAAATAATTAACACTACCAGCAAGTTGTTTTCCACCACTTTCTGGCTCTTCTTTTCCTAATGAAAATAATGATATTAAGGAAACACCAATTACTATTACTGCAATAACAATTGCAAAAATAACACCTTTGGATACTTTTCTATATTCTCTCATAAAAATTTCCTCCTCGTTTTATTTAATTAAAGTATTTCCTTATTTTATGAATTTATACAATTTTTACATATCTTTTATTTCCACTCCAATATAAAAATGATGAATAATATCTTCATAAGTACTTCCACTACTTGCTAAACTATCTGCACCAGTCTGACTCATCCCGATTCCGTGACCATATCCCTTTACAACAAATTTAATATTTTCACCTTCTATTGATACTTCAAAATTAGCAGACTTTAATCCAAAAATAGTTCTTACTTCAACTCCTGACAAATTTTTATTTCCGATTTTTATAGTTTTTACTCTACCACTTTCTGTATACTCTAGAATTCCTATACAAGCTGAATCATTATAATCTATAGTAAAATCTTGATATTTTTCTAACATCTTATTCTTTAACTCTTCTTTAGAAATAGTTACCTCTGAACTATATTGACTATAATTTTCCTCACCGGATGTTTCTACCACCTGTAAATATGGCATACCACTGCCACCCCAAACATTTATAGGAATTTCGGTTTTTCCTCCACTATTAGAATGAAAGAACGCATTAATAGGTTCATTATTATATGTTATTATCTTTCCCTGTGTAGCATTTACAGCATTAACAATTTTATTCCAATTATTTTCTCGTTCACTTTCTTCCCATTTTGCTAGTCTATCTTCTTTCGAAATCCAAGCCTGGCAACAAGCAGAATTATCACATATTTGTGCTTCTCCATGTTTTGTACTGTTATTTATTATCTTATAAAGCGTATAAGTCCTCGCGACTACAGCTTGAGCTTTTAACGCTTCTTCTTGAAAATTTGCAGGCATTTCTGCAGACACAACACCATATAAATATTCATCTAGTTTTAGCTCTTCTATACTATTGTCAGCAGTATGTAAAAGTTTAACTGTTTGATATTGCTTATAGTCATAGTTATTTTCTATAATACTTTGAGTAACTGCATTATTTGTAAAATTACTATCTGCTGAAGTTTCTTTTATCTGAGAAGTACAAACGATTGGTATAAGAAAAATAATAATTATTATTCCTACAAAATACAATATAACCTTTTTCACTTTTCCTCCTATGATATTAACTCTATTTTCATCTTATTTAATATCTTTTTTTCTATTCTAGAGACCTGTACTTGTGAAATATTTAACATTTTTGCAACTTGAGATTGAGTCTTTCCATTAAAATACCTTAGCATAATAATTTGTCTATCCCTGCTATCCATTTTATTTAACAATTCTTTTATGAAAATTCTATTTATCATCGTATCTGTCTCATCTTTTTCTGAAGAGACTCTATCTATTAATGCTAATTTATTATTTTCTGAATCTTCTTCATATATTGAATCTACCTGTTTCATAGAATCAATTGCAAGAACAATCTCTTCTTTTTCTACTTTTAATTCTTTTGCAATTTCTTCTACTGTTACATTTTTTCCTTCCTTTATTGCTTTATTTTCTATGTCTTTAATTTTTACACATAATTCTTTAATACTTCTACTAACTTTAATTATTCCATCATCTCTTATAAATTTTTTTATCTCTCCTATAATATAAGTTACTGCATATGTAGATAGTTTTACTTCATATTCTGGATTAAAATT
>OGPB01001781.1_pt1 | contig 11916 bp, 8 predicted proteins | sample 1552821 | NCBI WGS metagenome assembly OGPB01 (sample SAMEA2580192, study PRJEB22360) | human gut metagenome | biome: human gut; feature: human-associated habitat; material: faeces | place: Denmark | collected 2008/2010 | reverse complement strand
GTGCCGCAGCTGCCGGAGCGGTGCTTAAGCCGCAAGGCGGGAATTGTGCGGTGTTACCCAAGGTTTTTAACGCAAAATCCGGCTGCGTTTGTAGAAATAGGCTACATTCTCGTCTTTTCAGATGTCCTCCAGTCCATGCTGCTCCCGCATGCGGCGCAATGCGCACAGGGCGCGCATTGCCTTTTGGCGAGCGGCGCGCTGTTTGGCGGCTTCCGGCGTTTCGGGCTGGGGCTCTTCCGGCACGGCGGGCGCTTCTTCTTCGGCTTCAGGCTCCTGCGGCTTTTCCCGCGGGGGAAGCGGCATGGCCGGGGCGTCCAGCTCGTCCTCTTCCTCAAAGCTGGGCATTACCGGGGCCATCGGCGTGGCGGAAGGCGGGGTATCGTCCGGGCGCGGGGCATCCGCCGGGCGCACAATGGGCGAAGAGAAGATGGCCCCCGGCACTTCAGTCAGCGCCGGACCGGTCTGGTGGTTGGGGTCCCCGGTGGGATGGTCCGGCTTATCCTCGGTCTTTTCCGGTTCGGGTTTTTCTTCTGTCTTCGGCTGTTCTTCTGTTTCAGCCTCCGGCGCTGCGTTTTCCGGCGTTTCTTCCTCCGGCTGCACGGCTGCGGGCTCTGCCGGGGCGGCAGCTTCTTCCTGTTTTTCCACTTCCTGCGGGGCGGTGCTCTGCTGGCTCAGGGTTTCGGGTTCGTCCTCCTCCCCGGCAGCAGCGGCCTGGGCGCGCAGTTCATCCACCGCGCGGGCCACCGTTTCGGGGCTTAAATCCAGCGCAGCTTCCGGCGTAGGCACGGTGTGCAGCTCCGGCAGCTCGCTTTCCAGCTCGCGGTCCGCGTTATCGGCAGCGCGGGCTTCGGCGGCGGGGTCATTGGCAATGGCTTCGTTCTGCAGGTTCAGCAGCTTGCGGCTCATCAGGCCAAGGTAGTCAATCAGCGCGGCACGCTGGGCCTCCATCTCCCGCACTTCGGCGCGCAGGTTGTTCAGCCGCAGCTGGTGGGCGTTCTGGATCTCATTGGCTTCCGCAGCGGCGGCATCCACCAGCTTTTGTGCCTGGGCTTTGGCCTGGTCGCGGGCCGAAACATCCATCGCCTGGGCTTCGGCCTGGGCGTCCTCCTTGATCTGGTCGGCGCGCACATGGGCGTTGGCCACAATGTCCTCCGCCTTCTGGCGTGCTTCCTGCATGATCTCTTCTTTGCCGTTTTCCAGCGCATTGCGGGCATCGTCCAACTCACGGCCCTTGATGCGCAGGGCGGCTTCGGCCTGGTCGGCACGTTCCTGCAATTTTTCTTTTTCTTTTTGCAGGCTGCCGTTCTTCAGCCGCAGAACGGCCACCTGGTCGTTCAGCGAATGGTTGCGCTCCTGTAGGGCGGAAACCTGGGCGTCCAGGCTTTCTTTCTGGCGTGAGTATGTAGAGCTGCTGCCCGCCAGCGCAGCGTTCTGACCGGAAAGCCGGTTGTTCTGGGCGGTCAGGGTCTGGCAATGCTGCTGCAATGCAGCGTTTTCCTGTTCGGCCTTGCGGGCCTGGGCTTCGGCCCGGCCAAGGCGCTGTTCATATTCCGTGCAAAGGGCCTGCAGTGCCGCACGCACATCGTCCGGCTCATAGCCGCCAAAGCGTGCTTTACGCATTCCACTCTGCTCCATAAAACGGGTCACATCAATTTTCGGCACGGTATTTTGCCCCCTCCTGCTCCGGGCAGCAGCACGGCAAAAGCTTTTTGTGCAGTTTTGCAATCCTGCGCCTGGGCAAACGTACATTATTAAGTAATATTATACCAATTCCCCTTGTGGTGTGCAACTAATTTGTGTGATGTATGAAAAGTAAAAGGAATCGGCTGAATTTCCGCTCTTTCCGCCGCATCTTGGGGTGGGCGGTGTAAAAAATGTAAAAACCGCACCGCTGGTGCAAAATCCGGGCCGTGGGGCTCGTATGATTTAAGGCAATACCGCATAATTCTAAGTGCCGATACGGCGAGCGAGGTGCGGCAGCTGCTAGGCCAAAAGCGCAGATAATACTGGATGTCTTATCGAGCATTTTGGCAACGCAGATGCCGTGCCGCAGCCGTCGGAGCGGTGCTTAAGCCGTAAGGCGGGAATTGTGCGGTGTTGCCTTAATAGTCAGCCAAATGCCGCTGCAACGGCCCGCGCAGCCCAGCAAGCATTCCCGGCTTGCTATTTTTGTTGCTTTTCACAATTTTCAATTTCACAATTTAGCAGTGCTGCACAAAAAAATGTAGTCCGATTTGTCAATCCTTGTCGCCGCTTTCCCTTGTTTTTGACACATTTGGAGAGTATAATACTCTATCATCGCAAGGGGAATGGTCCCCCTGCGGCGGCCTTTTTTCTTAAAAAGGAGTGTTTTTTGTGATTCGTACATGGTGCAAAGACCATCCCATCCAGTTCATGGCCTGCTACCTGGTCTTTTATCTTGCGTTTTTCAAATTGTTGGAACAGGGCATCCAGGTGCCGGATCTGGTGCTCCACTGCCGGTTGGATGATCTGATTCCGTTCTGTAAATACGCCATCATCCCTTATTATCTGTGGTTCGCCTGGATTCCCTGTACACTGTTCTATTTGTTGTGGTTCAATGACCGGAGGGAATTCTGGCGGCTGTGCCTGCCGCTGTTTACCGGCATGACCCTCTCGCTGCTGTTCTGCGCAATCGTACCCAATGGTACCGACCTGCGTCCCGCTTACATTTACGGCAATGATATCTTTACCCGCACGGTACGCGCTTTGTGGCGCACAGATACGTCCACCAACGTGTTCCCGTCCATCCATGTGTTCAACTCCGTCACGCTGGCGTTGGCTTATCACCACTGCGCACGGCTGCGCGGCCGCAAATGGCTGTGGGTGCGCGTATCTGCCGATCTGCTCTGCGTTTCCATCATTCTTTCCACCATGCTGTTAAAACAGCATTCGGTGTTTGATGTGATGGGCGGCATCATCCTGGCTCTGACGCTGGACGCCGTGGCCGATGCCGTTGCCCTGCGCACAGCGCCCTCGGTTGCTTATCGCCACAACCATCACCATGCGCTGCCCGAACATTCTTAAATGTTTACCGGTTCCTGAAAAGGGGCCGGTTTTTGTTTGCAATCTTTCGGGGGAGAGAATATAATTCCGGCAAGGCCCTGCGTGTGGGACGATGCGGAGCATCGTCCCCTACAAATGTTTTTTAGGGCGATACCACATAATTCTAAGTGCCGATACGGTGAGCGAGGTGCGGCAGATGCCGGAGCGGTGCTTAAGCCGCAAGGCGGGAATTGTGCGGTGTTGCCTTAGAATTACCACACTAGTAGGGGCGCACATTGTGCGCCCGCCGCCCTATCATCTGCTCCTCTTGCGGGCAAGCCGCTCACCATCCCCACAAACTCCCGCCCCTCAAATCACCACACATCCCATCAAAAAGCCCCCGTTTCATCTTGCAGTACGCCCCAAAATGTGGTATTCTATCCTCAGCAAAGTTTTACTGTGTCCTAATCATTCAAAATATTTTTCACTATTTCTACTGATACGGAGGAATATTCATGCAAAGCATTCAGACTGTATCCGAAAATACAATTTATGTCGGCGCAAGTGACCGCCGCCTGGCAAAGTTTGAAAACCTGTTTCCCATTCCGCGCGGCGTCAGCTACAACGCCTATGTGATTTTGGATGAAAAAACCGCCCTGCTGGACACCGCCGATGCCAGCGTTGGCGCACAGTTCCTGGAGAACGTTGCCGCCGCCCTGGATGGCCGCAAGCTGGACTATCTGATCGTGGACCACATGGAGCCGGACCACGCCGCCATGATCGAAGCCGTGCTGGTGCGCTGGCCGGATCTGCGCCTGGTGGTGAACGCCAAAACCCTGCCCATGCTGAAAATGTACTTTCCCACGGACAGCGCCGCCTTTGACGATGCCCTGGTAGTAAAAGAGGGCGACACGCTGGACCTGGGAAAACACAAGCTGACCTTTGTGATGGCCCCCATGGTACACTGGCCGGAAGTGATGATGACCTTTGACACCACCACCGGTACCCTGTTCAGCGCCGATGCTTTTGGCACCTTTGGTGCCCTGGAGGGTGCCCTGTTCGCTGATGAGGTAGACTTTGCCGGCAAATGGCTGGACGATGCACGCCGCTACTACACCAACATTGTGGGCAAGTACGGCGTGCAGGTGCAGGCTGTGCTGAAAAAGGCCGCCACCCTGCCCATCGAGACCATTGCCCCTCTGCACGGTCCCGTGTGGCGCAAGAACCTGGGCTGGTTCATTGGCAAGTATGACCTGTGGAGCCGCTGCGAACCCGAAGAAAAGGCGGTTGTTGTGCTGTACGGCAGCATGTACGGCAACACCGCAAGCGCCGCCAACGCCCTGGCCGCCAAAGTTGCCGCCAAGGGCGTAAAGGTTGCTGTGCATGACCTTTCCTGCATTGACAACAGCGAAGCCGTTGCCGAGTGCTGGCGCGCATCCACCATTGTGCTGGCCGCCCCCACCTACAACGGCGGCATTTACCTGCCCGCCGCCAACCTGCTGGAGGACCTGAAAGCCCTGAACCTGCACGACCGCACCTTTGCCCTGGTGGAAAACGGCAGCTGGGCCCCGATGTCCGCCAAGCTGATGGCCGCCAAAATCGGCGAGCTGAAGAATTGCACCGTGCTGGATGCCAAGGTAACGGTGCGCGGCCGCCTGACCGCCACCCAGGATGCTGAACTGGAAGCCTGCGCCGCCGCGGTTGCCGCCAGCATGTAAAAATTTCGCCATTCCCTGAAACGATCAACCATAAATACAAAAGCCATGCCGCCGTGGGTTTTCCACAAAGCGGCATGGCTTTTGTTGAATGTTGGGTTTGCTTTTTGCTTTTCTTTGCTGGCTTACAGCTGCAATTTCGGGCTGTTCCCGGTGTTTCCGGTCAGGCCATCGGCACGCAGCATGTTTTCCATCACATCAATGTCAGTCGAAACGTCCAGCGCGTCATCCTCAAACAGGCGGTCCAGCTGGGCTTCAAAGGCGGTCACAAGGGTATCCATCACCTGTTCAATGCGCTGTTTGGACTCGCGGATGTTCTCCCCCTCCACGCCCTGGGCATCCAGCTCGGCATACGTTTTGAGCAGCTTCAGGGCCGTGGGCAGATAGTAATCCATGAACTTGCGCATCTGCGGCAGCTTGTCCGGGTTCTGCTTGGCCTGGGCAAAAATTTTGGCGCTGACGGCTTCCAACCGGCTGATCTTATCGGACATTTCCTCGCCGGGGATGGCATCATTCAAGGCCCGCAGCTGGTTCAGAATCTGGGCATAATTGTCCTCCGCCTTTGCTTCTTCCGGCTGGGCTTTTGGGGCTGCCGCGGGGGCAGGCTGCGGAGCGGGCGGTGCGCCGCGTACCACCAGGGTACCGGTGCGCATATCCAGGTAGGCGTTCTCTCCAAACACACCCTTGTCAATGCAGTTTTCCAGGTGCTTGCAGCACTTGGCGTAATTGCAGGGGATGGCATCCGCGATCTCCTGAATTTTCATGTAGGGGGCGTTGCCAACAATGTTACTGATCTTTTTGCGCATGCGGCGGCCGGTGCGCAGCTTCCACCCGGCAAACAGGAAGCCCGCGCCCGCAAACAACAGGGTCACGCTGCCCGCAAGATCCTGGAACAGCCAGGTCCAGTAACTGCCGCCCTGCGTAAGGGCTTCCGGCAGCCAATACACGGCTTCCGGCAGGTTGGCCACCATGGCAATGGAAAAAATCACGCCCAGAACCGTCAGGGCAATGCTCCAGCCCTCACCTTTATCCTTGCGGCCGCGCTCATTCTGGCGGGCGGTCTGCTCCGGGTCATACGTCTGTGTGCGGTCCGCGTTCTGGTAGATCTCGACCCGCTTCTCGGCTTTGTGTGCGGCTTCTTCCGCTCTCTGCACCACGCGCTGGGCATCCCGGCGCATCTTTTCCGCTTTCTGCGGGTCCGCATAGATGGGGCGGACGGTGTACGGCTGGCCGGTCTGCCGGTTGTTCTGGCTCCAGCTCTGCGGCGCAGAGATTTTGCCCATTCGCAGCAGATGGTTGATGATCATCATTGCAACGCCAATCGGCCACGCCGCAAAGCAGAATGTGATTACGATCACCCACCAGGGGATTTGGAACACACCATCCCCTTTGTGGTATTCCTGGCTGGCGTCTTGCCGGGGGCCGCCGGGCTGGTCATACAGCGGCTGCTGTCGCGCACGGTCCTGGTCTTCGTTATAGGGGTTCGGGTTATACGGGTTTGGCATTCCTTTTCCTCACATATCTTGGGCAACACCGCACAATTCCCGCCTTGCGGCTTAAGCACCGCTCCGGCAGCTGCGGCACGGCATCTGCGTTGCCAAAATGCTCGATAAGACATCCAGTATTATCTGCGCTTTTGGCTTGGCATCTGCCGCACCTCGCTCGCCGTATCGGCACTTAGAATTATGCGGTATTGTCCTTGTTTACGGCAGGTCTGCAATCAGCTGCCGCAGTTCGTCCGAAAGATAATAGGTGCTGCCCTGCTGGTAGGGGTTGTTTTTGTTGTACGGCACATGGGTGCACAGGTAGTCCACCCAGTGGGAGTACCCGGCAACCGTCAGGTGGATGCCGTCATTCTGGGCATAATCCGCCGTCAGGTAGCCATCCTCCCCGGTAAAGGCTTCGGTCAGGTTCAGGTAATAGAACCCGCGCTCCTTGCACATTTCTTTGATTTTATCGTTCATGCTGCCCACGCGCTCGGGGGTCAGGCCGGGGGCCTGGTCCAGTGCTTCGGGCCGCACGTTCAAAATGGACTGCACAAAGATCATGCTGTTGGGCAGCGTGCTTTGCAATTCATCCAGCAGTTTGCCGTAATACGCCAAAAAGCCTTCATCATTGCCCAATCCCGCCAGTGCGTTGGTGCCGATCAGCAGGTACAGCTTGGCGGGCTGCTGCTCGGCCAGGATATCCAGCGGAACCTGCTCGGCATCGTCCTCGTTGGTGTTTTTCAGTGCGGTGCGGTTCACGATCTGGTTGGGGCTGGTGCCTTCATACCCCAGCACCAGCGCACCACCCACGTTAATGTCATAATACGCAATGCCTGCGGTCAAAGAATCGCCCAAAAATGCCGCATCGGAAAACCAATCGGTGCTCACCCGGCCAAACTCCGGCACCATGTCGGGGGCCTGCGGGGCGGCGGTGTAAGTATAGGTTTCGGCCTGCTGCACCGGGCCAATGGTTCCCCAGTCAATGCTTGGGCCGCCGTTGCCGGAGCCATCGCTGTCGGCATAGGGCACGGGGGCCACCAGCCGCCCGGCCTGGGCGGTCTGCTCTGTGCCAACCGGCACATTTTCCACAGCTTTGTTGCTTGGCAGCAGCAGGGTAATCACCCCGGCCAACAGCAGAATGCCTGCCGCTGTGCCCGGGGCCCGGCCGGTGGGCCCGCAGGGAGCCCCCGCCGGTCCGGCAGGCGCGGTTTGCAACATAGGCGGGGATGCGGCGCGCTGCCCCGGTTGGGCTGCTGCGCATGATAGGACGACCGCTGCTGCGGGCGGGGTGCTGCCCGGTGCACGGGCTGCGGCTGGGCCGCCGGGCGTTCCGCTGTACGGCGGCGCGGCGGCTCCGGTGGCTGCTGCGCCGGGCGGGTGGGCCGCTGCGGGGGGCGCTGTGCCCCAAGGCCCGCCGGATCCACCCCGCGCCGTACCTTGCCGCTGCCGGGCGCGTTCACTTTCCTGGGCATTCTGTTCTGCTGCGGCTGGCTGCCGCCTATGTCTGCCGGCGGCGGCGCGCCGCCCGTTGCCCCCGCCGTATCCGCCTTCTCGGTTTGGCATTGCCGTACACCTCCCTGCTGGCTTTTGCCGTATCCATAAAAATAAAGCTTTGGTGTTTATTGTAGCATATTTTTGCCGCCAAAAACAGGCCCTGACCATAATTTCCCGTGCAATACAGCGCAAAGCCCGCACAGCAGCTTGCTTTGCCGTGCGGGCTTTTGTCTGTTGCAAATGATTACGGCTGCACAAATACCTGGGCTGTGCTGCTGCACGCAGCCTGCGCGGTTCCGCTTGGGCCGGAACCTGCCGCATCCTGTACCGCCGTCAGGGTCAGTGTCACCGTATATTGGGTATCGCTTTGGGGGCAGATTTGCGGCAGCGGCGCATCCCACCGCCCGGCGCCAATGGGCTGCCCGGCCCCCACGCGGAAGCACCCCATCACCTGGCCATTGGCATCCGTTACCGTATAGGCTGCGTTGCACCACGCATTGTTTGTGCCGTCCGGCAGGGCGCTGCTATCCCCGTGCGGCGGGCGCAGCATGTAGCCAAAGTTCACTGCCTGCCCGTCCTGTATCGTTTGGTCTACCGGGAAGCACGGTGCATTCAGCGGCAGGTCCATCCCAACCGCCGGGTATCGCACCATATAATCGGTTTCATGTACAGTTTGCAGAACCCCTCCTTCCCCCACCGGAATGCCCTGCCCGCCAAAGCTGCTGCCGCGCGCTGGCTGCAGCCCGGCAAGCTGGACCACCAGCTTTTTGCCTGTTGTAAAATCAAACCCGGAAGCCGTCAACACCCCGTTATCCAGCGCCGCAGCCACTTTGGGGCAGTTCTGCATCGTCTGGCTCCACCCCTGCGGGGTCTTGTCCACCGCCCAGTATTGCAGCCGCGCACTGCCGGCATCCAGCTCCGATGCCAGGGTATAGCGGATCACCGCGTCTGCCCCGCCCGCTTCGCTGCTGGTTTCCAGGCGCAGGGTGTAGCTGCCCGCGGCATCGTCCCAGGTTGTGCTGGCATCCAGCTGCCAGCCGGTCTCTTTTTGCTGCGTGTTCTCCTCTACCGGGGTGATGGACGGCAGTTTCATCTGCTGCAAAACGGTATCCAGCCCCTGCCGCAGCGTTGCGGGGAGCTCTGCCCGCAGTTCCGCCCGGCGCTGGTCCGAAAAGCAGTCCAGATAGGTTTGCAGTGTTTCGCGGTCTTTCGCTGCCAGAACCGACCGGTAAAAGCTTTCCGCCTCCGCCGCCAGCCCGGTTTCCTCTGCCTGGGCCTGAACCGGAGCTGCTGCCCCCAGCAGAAGCATCACCACCAGCGCCAGACTGATTCCCGCCCGCTTCATTGACTCTTATCTCCGGGCTGTTCTATTTCCGTTCCGGGCGGTGCGCCCAAGGCAGCCTGATCCAGCAGTCCCTCATTGCCCCGTAAGCTGCCCGGCTCCACCGCCAGCGTTACCCGGTGCGGCGTACCACCCGCCTGCAGGCCGGTACCAGCCGCCCACGGTTGTTCCTTCAAATCCAGCTGCTGCATCACCGCCCAGCCTGCCGCCTGGGTCACCGCCCCGGCTGCGCAGCGCAGCCACGCCGTAAACAACGCGCCCATCAGGCAGCACGCCGCCAATACCATCGAAGCTGCTCCCACAGCAAAACGTACACGCTCTTTCATTGTGTCAGCCTCCTTCCCATTCCGCCCACAGCGGAAGCCCCGCACAGCCCGCCTTATCCGCCTGCGGGGATCACCCTCTCTGTTCAAGCCCAATGCCTGTCCGCGCTGCACGGCTGGCGGCTATTATGGATTTTCTCCACCATGCCCCGCCGGGTTCTGTTCCTGCTTTGACGCCCCTGCTCCTGCCTGCCGCCAATGGCGGATATGTACGTTGGTACCCGGCAGTGCGCCCCTGCTGTCCCTTTGCCCGGCTGGCGGCTTGTATCGCCGCACCATGCTGTGAACAGCTCCGCCGCCCTGGCCAAAGGCAGCGGCCGCTGTTCTCTTTGCGTGTTATGATGATACCACCCCACCCGCGCATAAAATGCAAAACCCTGTCAGCCCCCAAAAAAACTTCCCGACAGGTTTTTAAAAAATTTTGATTTTTTTGAAATTTATGCTTGACATTCTCTTGCCCAGTTGCTATACTATAAAAGCTGAATCAAGCAAGCGCGCTTACAGCGCAAAATAAATATTGCCCCATAGCTCAGTTGGTTAGACCCGCTGATGTGGGGTTAAGCTCCAGAGTCAGTTCCTTAACATCGTTGGCTAGATGCCGTTTTTGGCATAGCTACGAAAATATTGCCCCATAGCTCAGTTGGTTAGAGCACCTGACTGTTAATCAGGGTGTCGTCCGTTCAAGTCGGACTGGGGCAGCCATCAAGGCTTGAAGCATTCGCTTCGAGCCTTTTTGTTTTGCCCCGAATCGGCTGAAAATTGGCCGATTTTATCGTTCTGTGTCAATTTCTTGCGTTCCCCTCTTGCAATCCCTATAAAAATAGTATAGTATAGTTCGGTAGAGCAAAACTATCCGGGGGACACTTGTGCCCAAAAACCCGGTTATACCACTTGGAGGTGTTTTTTCCATGAGCAGCCCGCTGCTGGAAGTCAAAGATTTACAGGTCGTCGTCGGTGAGGAAAATAAGGTCCTTCTCGACGGATTGAACCTGACGGTGAACGCCGGTGAGACCCACGTACTGATGGGTCACAACGGTGCCGGCAAGTCCACCCTGATGAGCGCCCTGATGGGCGATCCCCGCTACACCGTTACCCGCGGCCAGATCATCTTCCGCGGGCAGGACATCACCCACGAGACCGCCGACGTGCGCGCCCGCGCGGGTATGTTCCTGTCCTTCCAGACGCCGGAGGAGATCCCCGGCATCACGCTGGAGAGCTTCCTGCGCACGGCTGCCGGTGCTGTGACCGGCAAGCCCGTCAAGGTCATGAAGTTCCGCCGCGAGATGGCCGCCCAGATGGAGGCCCTGAACATGGACCCGTCCTACGCGGACCGCTATCTGAACGTCGGCTTCTCCGGCGGTGAGAAGAAGAAAGCCGAGATTTTGCAGCTGCTCATGCTCAAGCCCGCGCTGGCCCTGCTGGATGAGACCGACTCCGGCCTCGACGTTGACGCGGTCAAGACCGTTGCCAGCGGCATCAAGGCGTACCACAACGCGGACAACGCCCTCATCATCATCACCCACAACGCCAAGATCCTGGAGGGTCTGCAGGTCGATTACGTCCATGTGCTGGACGACGCCCGCATTGTCCGCACCGGCGACGGCAGCCTCGTCAATGAGATCATTGAGGAAGGCTTCACCGCGCTGAAGGAGGACGAAGCCAAATGAGAGCCTTCGAGACTGAAAAGACCGAGGTCGCCGAGATTGACCGCAGTGTCTACGACATCAAGGACAAGGTCAACGCGGCGTTTGAGGTCAACTCCGGCCTGACGGCAGAGATCGTGGAGCAGATCTCTAAAGAAAAGCACGATCCCGACTGGATGCGTGAATTCCGCCTGAAGGCGCTGGACATTTACAACAAGGCATCCATTCCCAACTGGGGCCCGTCCCTGGAGGGGCTGGACATGCGCAATATCGTCACTTACGTGCGCCCCAACACCGAGATGCGCGGTAAGTGGAGCGAAGTGCCCGATGACATCAAGAACACGTTTGAGCGTCTGGGCATTCCGCAGGCCGAGCGCTCGAGCCTGGCGGGCGTCGGCGCACAGTACGACTCCGAGGTCGTTTACCACAACGTCAAGGAGGAGGTCGCAGCGCAGGGCGTCGTCTACACCGATATGGAGAGCGCCCTGACCGGCCCCTACGCCGACATGGTGAAGGAGCACTTCATGAAGTGCGTGCCCCCCACGGACCACAAGTTCGCGGCGCTGCACGGCGCTGTGTGGAGCGGCGGTTCCTTCGTCTACGTCCCGGCGGGCGTGCATGTGGACATTCCCCTGCAGTCCTACTTCCGCCTGAACGCCCCCGGCGCGGGCCAGTTCGAGCACACCCTGATTATCGTGGACAAGGGCGCCTACCTGCACTTTATCGAGGGCTGCTCGGCCCCGAAGTACAACGTCGCCAACCTGCACGCAGGCTGCGTCGAGATTTTCGTCGGTGAGGGTGCGCGCGTGCGCTACTCCACGATTGAAAACTGGTCCAAGAATATGTACAACCTGAACACCAAGCGTGCGCGGGTCGAAAAGGGCGGCACGATCGAGTGGGTCTCCGGCT
>OGPB01001774.1_pt1 | contig 11950 bp, 9 predicted proteins | sample 1552821 | NCBI WGS metagenome assembly OGPB01 (sample SAMEA2580192, study PRJEB22360) | human gut metagenome | biome: human gut; feature: human-associated habitat; material: faeces | place: Denmark | collected 2008/2010 | reverse complement strand
CGCAGGGAATCCCCGCGGCCGGGCGCCTGGTTTGGCTCTATTGGGGGAGATACTCCGCCGGGCACTCCTCCACCGTCACGCCGGTGTAGTAGTGCTGGAGAATCTCCACATAGCCCTTCCCCTCCTCGGCCATGGCGTCGGCGCCGTACTGGCTCATCCCCACGCCGTGGCCAAAGCCGGTGACGGAAAAGGTAAAGGTATCCCCGGACAGAGACACGTCAAAGGACGCCGAGCGCAGGGAGAAGATCTGCCGGGCCTGGGCCCCGGAGACGGTCACCCCGCCGATGGTGATGGCGTGGACGCTCCCGCTCTGGGTGCGCTCGATGGTCCCCACCCAGCTGGCGGGGTCGCCCTCCAGGCTGGCCGTGGGCTGGGCTTTCAGGAAGGCGTCCTTGAATTCCTGGGTGGTGAGGGTCACTTGGCTCTCATAGTTGGGCACGCCCTCCCCCTCGGGGGAGTCCACACTCTGGAGATAGGGCACGCTGTTGCCCCAGACCTCCACCGCGTCCTGGGTGGCCGCGCTGGAGGAGGAGTGGAAGACCGCGTCGATGAGCTGCCCCTGGTAGAGAATGACCTGGTTGCCCGTCTCCGCCACGGCGGTGGTGATTTTATTGGTGTACTCCGCCGCCTTGTCCCCCCAGTTGCCCTGGGCCTTGTCCCGGGCAATCCAGGCCTGGCAGCAGGCATAGTCGGTGCACAGATCCGCGTCGGGATGGTTGAAGGAAGGGCCCTTGTTCAGGGCATAGGTACGGGCGGCCACCGCCTGGGCCTTCAGGGCCTCCTGGGAGAAGGAGGCGGGCATCTCCGCCGCCACAACCCCCCATAAGTACTGGTTTAAGTCCATCTCCGTCACCTGACCATCGCTCCCCTTCACCCGGAGGGTGTGGCCGCTGTCGGGGGGGGCAGCCTCCTCCTGGGCCGTGGGCTGGGGGTCCTGGCCGGTGTCCTGGGCCTGCCGCACCACAAAGGGCAGGGCGAACAGAACCACCACCAGGATGAGGGCAACCCCAATGATCTTTTTCATCTGCCATCTCCTCCTTCCAGAGCTTACACGGATGGAATCAGGTCTTGGGGGGCAGACTGAGATAGACCCCGCCCTCCTGGGGAACCTCCCCCCGCAGGGCAAACAGTTCCTCCACCGTGACAAAATAGTACCCCTGGGCCATCAGCCGGTCCACACAGGCCAGGGCCGCTGTGACAGAGGTCTCAAAAATATCGTGCATCAGGATGATGTCTCCGTCCTCCGCCTGCTGGGTAACGGTCTGGACAATCCGCTCCACATTCTGGTCCTTCCAGTCCTCGGTGTCCACCGACCAGCAGACAATTGGCCCATTGCTTCAGGGTCTCATCCACAAAGCCGTAGGGCGGCCGGAGCATCAGCTCCTCCGGGCCCACCACCGCCTGGATGGTCTGCTGGGTTTTGCCCAGCTGGGCCGCAATCTCCTCCCGGGTCATCCCCTGCAGGGACACATGGTGCCAGGTGTGCAGGCCAATCTGATGGCCCTCATCCGCCATCCGGCGGACGGTGTCCTGGTGGTCGGCCACCTGCTCTCCCACCAGGAAAAAGGTGGCCTTGACCCCCCGCTGGGCCAGGCCGTCCAGCAGAATGGGGGCGGCCTGTGCCGCGCCGGTAAAGCCTACGATTCCACACATAACAGGTATCCTCCCTTTGTTACAGCGTTGAAACTATACTTTCCATTTTATTGGATTAGAGCAAAATACTTTTACAGTATATGCCATTTGGGTACAAATGTCTATAGCTTTACGCAGATTTTGTACAGATGTGCGCAGCATAAAGACAAAGCGGGCAGCCGTCAAGGGCTACGGCTGCCCGCTGCGCGCATTCTCCCTTTCCGGTTTCTTACACCATATAAGAACGAATCAAAAGTTATCGCGCATTTATTAGCATAGCACATTCCCGGAAGAATAGCAAGTGCAATCTGCAAGCAAGAGAACATTTTGTGCGCTTTGCAAAAGAATCTAAAGTGCATGATGCAATTACTTTCGGAAATTAGTCACTGACCCGACGCGCTACGACGACATAGCGCCCGTTAGCGGACGAATACTCGCAGGTAGAGAGGGTAAGCAGCTGCTCACCGTAGGCAGGGCGGATGCCGCTGTCCACGTCGCTGCGGGAGATGACCTGGTCCACATAGCGGTTGTAGACGTCCTCGTCCATGTCGATGTACTGGTTGTAGATAAACGAGGTGTCGTTGACGACATCGATGGTGAACGCACCGAACACCTCATACTTGGCGTCCCCGTAGACGGTGTCAAACTCAATGAAGGGGTGCTCCTGATAGTAGTCGGCCTTGCGGTACTCGGTCAGGCAGCCGAAGATCGTGCCGGTTTTCATATTGTGGCCGTAGATGATCAGGTTGTCGCTCTCGGCGTTGGCCCCGAGCGTCGTTTGCTCGTCCAGGTACGGTACGCCGTAGACGCTGTAGGCTTTGTTGAAGTCATGACGCAGATAGAAGTCCTTGTTGTCCGGCGCGTACATAACCGGAAAATCCAGATTGGTGCCGTCGATGGAGATCCAGCCGACAAAGTCGCTGTTCTTGTCGCGCAGGGCAGCAAACCTGGCACCGTTGGGGTTGACATTCTCCCCTGCAGGGGCCGGGGTCGCCGCGGTATCGATCATCGACTGCAGGTCGGCAAACTCGCTCTCGGTTTTGCGGTCATCGAAAAACCGCTTGACCAGCAGGCCGCCGCTGATGAGGAAAATCGCGGCGAAAACGATCATCGCGAGGGTGTACAGCAGATTACCGCGCTTTTTTTTGCACTTCGCGGTCTCGCGCCGGCGATAGTCCTCGTCGTTGTCCTGGTCGTAGAAGGCTGCAGGTTCCTGCGGAGAAACCTTCGGCAGCTCGGTGACTGTATAGGATGCCTTTACCTGAACGGAAGGGGCCTGCGGCAGCGGTGCATCGCTGCGGTGAATCTTTGCCATGATGGATTCTCCTGTAACACAATACTATCTTTACTATACGACCTGCGCGGCAAAAAGACAAGGAAAATATCACACAAAAATCTGTAAAAAATATCCGTCCCGCACCGTGCGGCGCAGGACGGACAGCAAAAACAGGTTACTCGCGGATCTCGATGCCGAGCTTGAACTTCAGGTTGCCGAGAATTTTCTTGACGAAGCGGTCGATCTCATCGGGGGTCAGCGGCTTGTCAGCGGGCTGGAAGGACAGGCTGAACGCCATGCTCTTCTTGTCCGCGCCGAGCTTTTCGCCGCGGTAGATGTCGAACAGCTCGACCTTGGTCAACTGCTTGCAGGCGCGCTGCATCTCGGTGACGAGGGTGCCGCACTCCATGCTTTCGGGGGCGACGAGCGCCAGATCACGCTGGACCGGGGCAAACTCGGGGATGGGCTGGTAGTGGATGGCGGCGGGGACCAGTGTGTGGAACGCGACCCAGTCGATCTCGCCCAGATAGATGTTCAGGTTGGCGCGGCTGTCCTTGGGCAGCTTGAGCTCGCTTGTCACATCATTAGCCAGCTTGCCAAATACACCGACGCGCTCGCCCTTGCACAGGATATAAGCGGCAATACCGGGGTGCAGCCAGGCAACGTCCGTCGCGCGCTCGACGGTCAGCTCGACGCCGAACGCAGCGCCGAAGCTCTCGACAGCACCCTTGACTGCGAAGAAGTCCTCCTCACTGCCCCAGGCAGCAAAGCCCAGATGCAGACGCTCCTCGGGCAGTTCGGTGACGGGCAGCTGCTTCGGGATGTAGATGTTGGACATCTCGAACAGACGGCCCTCGGCGTTGCCCTTGCGCAGGTTGTCGACGACGACATTCAGCAGGGACGGTGCCAGCAGCGGGCGCATGATGGTCAGATGGGAGGAAATGGGGTTCAGGATACGGATGACCTTGCGCTCCGGCGCGTCGGCGGCAATGTGCAGCATGTCGAGGTCAGCGTCGGCGTAGAAGGCCAGTGTCTCGGCCTCGTAAAAGCCCTGGGCACACATGGTGCGCTTGGCCTTGGCCTGCGCCTTCTGCTCGGCGGTCAGGCCGCCGGTGGTGACAGTGGCAGCCTTCAGGAAGGTGGGGACGATGTGTTCATAGCCGTACTCGCGGATGACCTCCTCGGCCAGGTCGGGCTCACCGACCTCAATGTCCTCACGCCAGCGGGGCGCGACGACCTGCATCGTATCGCCGTCGGCTTCGAGTTTGACCTCGAACTGCAGGCGTTTCAGGATGTCCAGAATCACATCGGTGGGCACAGTGATGCCGAGGATGGCATTGATGCCGCTGACCTTGGCCGTGAAACGCTTGCCATCACGCGGGGCACCGGCAGAACAGTCAAAATGGGTGGAGGTGACCTCGCCGCAGCCCAGCTCCTGAATCAGGTGCAGGGCACGGGCCATGCCAAGCTCGGTGGTGTACTCGGAGATACCCTTCTCGTAATGGCTGGAGGCATCGGTGTTCTGGCCGAGGCCGCGGGCCGTCTTGCGGATGTTGTCGCGGGCGAACTTGGCGCTCTCGAACAGCAGCTGGGTGGTGGTATCTTTAATTTCGCTGTTCAGGCCGCCCATGACACCCGCCAGCGCAACGGGCTTGGAGCCGTCGCAGATGACGAGGTTGTTGGGCGTCAGGGTGAACTCTTTTTCGTCCAGCGTTGTGATCTTCTCGCCGTCTTTGGCGCGGCGGACGAGGATCTGGCAGCTTTCCAGCGTGTCCATGTCGAAGGCGTGCATGGGCTGGCCAATCTCCAGCATGACATAGTTCGTGATGTCAACGACGTTGGAGATGCTGCGCAGACCGCACAGGGCCAGCTGACGGCGCATCCAGCGTGGGGACTCGCCCGGCGTGATGTTGCGGACATAATGGCCAATGTAGCGCGGGCAGAGATCCTCGGCCTCGACGCTGATGGACAGGCGCGGATCAACATAGTCGCTGACCGTGTAGTCGGTGGCGGGCATCTTGAGGGGCTTGTTCAGCGCTGCTGCAACCTCGCGCGCAATGCCGAGCACACTCTGGCAGTCGGCGCGGTTGGCCGTGATGGAAATATCAAAAATGTAGTCGTCAAGGCCGACGACCTGCTGAATGGGCGTGCCGGGGACAGTGTCCTTCGGCAAATCGAGCAGGCCGTAGACCTCGGCACCGGGGTACAGATCCTCGTTCAGACCCAGCTCCTCACCGCTGCACAGCATACCGTTGGACTCGACGCCCATCAGGGGCTTCGCCTTGATTTTTACGCCGCCGGGCAGCGTGGAGCCGTCGAGTGCGGCGGCGGTGTGCATACCGGCGTAGACGTTGGGTGCGCCGGTGGAAATCTGGATGTCGTGGCCGTACTCGCCGCAGTCAACCTTGCAGATGTGCAGATGGGTGCCCTCCTGCGGGACACACTCGGTCACAACACCGACAACGACCTTGGAGATCTCGCCGCCGAGGTCGATCAGCTCCTCTACCTCAAAACCGCAGCCAAAGAGCTTGTCCTCAAGCTCCTGCGCGGTGACGTCGATGTCAACATATTGCTTCAACCAGCTGAATGGTACTTTCATACTCTGTACTCCTCCCCTGTCAATCCTCGAACTGCTTCAAGAAGCGCAGATCGTTTTCAAACATCAGACCGATGTTGTTGATGCCGTACTTCAGCATGGCGATACGCTCGATGCCGATGCCGAAGGCGAAGCCGGAATACTCGTCCGGGTCGATATTGCAGTTCTCCAGCACCTTGCGGTTGACGACACCGCCGCCCAGCACCTCGATCCAGCCGGTGTGCTTGCACAGCGGGCAGCCCTTGCCGTGGCACTCAAAGCAGCTCACGTCCACCTCCACGCTGGGCTCGGTGAACGGGAAGTAAGAAGGACGCAGGCGGGTGCGGGTGTCAGCGCCGAACAGCTTCTGCACGAAGGTATTCAGTGCGCCCTGCAGGTCGCCCAGCGTGATGCCCTTATCCACCACCAGACCTTCCATCTGGTGGAACATGGGGCTGTGGGTAGCGTCCGAGTCGGAGCGGAACACACGGCCGGGCATCAGGATCTTGATGGGCGGCTTCTGAACGTCCATGGTGCGGATCTGGCCGCCGGAAGTCTGGGTACGCAGCAGGAACTCCTCCGACAGGTAGAAGGTGTCCTGCATGTCGCGTGCCGGGTGATCTTTGGGCACGTTCAGGCGGGTAAAGTTGTGGTCATCGTCCTCGATCTCCGGGAAGGTACCCACCGAAAAGCCCATGCCGGAGAACACGTCGATGATCTGGTTGGTGATCAGGGTCAGCGGGTGCAGGCCGCCCATGGGGCGGGTCTTGGCGGGCAGGGTGATATCCACCGTCTCCGCAGCATTGCGGGCAGCAAGTTCTGCCTGCTTCACCTGTTCTGCAGCAGCGTCGTAATCTGCCTGAACCTTTGCCTTGAGTTCGTTGATGATCTTGCCCATAGCGGGGCGCTCTTCCGGCGCAACGGTGCGCAGGTTCTTCATCAGGGCAGGGATCTTGCCGTTTTTGCTGAGGTACTCCTGCCAGAAGGAGGCCAGCGTTTCCTTGCCGGACACCTGACCAAGGCTTTCAGCGGCCTGTTTTGCCAGCTCGTCGATCATTGCTTGCATGGATGTTCTCTCCTTTATTCTTCGTGTTGATGAGCGGAGTGCAACAAAAAAGCTCCGTCCCCTGCCCGATTTCTCAGGCAAAAGGGACGAAGCTGTTGATTCTTAGCTCCGCGGTACCACCCGGTTTCCACCCGTGCACAGATGCCGGGCGGCTCTCAGAACGCCGTAACGGGGCGTGGCCGTTCTGTACTACTGCTGTTTCGCACAGACCGCTCAGGAGCGAACTTCAGCACAGATACACCCGGAAGCCCTCTCAGCCGGTGAAGCTTCTCTCTTTTCCGTGTACGCCATACCTACTCTCTCCGTCGCTGCGTTTGGGAGTATTCAGGTTTTATAACCAAGAGCTATGTTACCACATTTCGGGACAGTTTGCAAGGGCTGTGCAGTTACTTTCCGCAAAAATCGCGTTCGGTGGAGGTTTTTTCACAAAGCCGCAGCCATTATGAATCGTTTATGTCATCCATTATGAGCTGAAACAATTCTCCCAGGTCGATTAGTGGCGCAAACTCTTTATCAACTTTGTAATCATCTGAAATTTTTACCACGACCACACCGTCGATCTGCTGGATATATCCTTCCTGCGGATAGACTGGCATCTGTTCCAGCTCTGTTCTGCTGTACAGTTCCCCGTACTGTTCCACCGAGCAATGCTTGAGTTTTGCCGGAGTAATATCCCTGAAAACCGCTTTCCAAGACGCTCTGGCCGAGTAATCGTTCAGCCAGAAGCGGCCCATCTGCGCATACGGATTTGCATAGAGGTAATACTCCCTCTTCATAAAACTGGAGTTCGAGCTGGGTCTGCCCACAAACAGTACCGGCAGCTGCTCGTTATCGTCAAAATATCCGCTGCTCATCAGGTCGTCCGCGATGTGATCCGACATGCTCTTGAGTGTTTTTCTTCCCTCATACATAGCTTCCTGATCGATCACGGCAGAGCAGACATTGCCATAGACGACCAAAACCGCAAGTACTACAGCCCCTGTCCGGGCAGCACGTACATACTTTTTTACCATAGGCTGATTTGTGCGCGTCCCTTCAAGCAGCAGCAGACATACCGGCACGAACAGATTCAATCCTTCGCCCATCTGCAAAAGCCAGACCGCCTCGCTTGTGATCAGCATGATGGCATTGCACATGATGGGCAAAACGATCAGCGCTGCCACTCCCAGAAGGATATATTCCCAATTTTTCTGGTGAAGCATTTTTCTGAAGCGGTTCAGCAGTCCGATGCTCAGCGCCAGAAATACCAAAACGAAAAAGCCCACCGGCTGCAGAATGTTATGCCGATAGTAATTCTGAAAAAAGTAAGCTCCAAACAGTTGGTAGGTCTCTGCAATGGCATTGGGCAGATTTTTCAGTATAGAAAGTACCGAAACATCCGCTCCTCCATTATAACTTGCCATCTGCCATCCACATGCCCATACGATCAGCTTTGTGAGCAGGAAATACAAAACCATTCCTGCAGCTGCGCTGCAAAGACTTCTTCCAATGTAGGCATGGACCTTTTCTCTGTCCACATTGCGGAACAGAAGCAGCAGAAGATACGTCAGCAGGAGCAGACAAAAGTTATCAAGGCTCGTCTGATAGCACGCAAGGCTCATGACCAGAAGCAGTGCTCCCTGTACGACCGCTTTTCTAAAATCTGCGGCACGAACCACACGCTCTGCCGCCAGAACAGAAAATAAAAATGAGCAGCCAAACACCGGCGACTGAAACCGATATGACAGCTGTATTCCAGTGACCGTGCTGGCCAGAACAGCCATACCCGCCAGATAGGTCACGACAGAATCCTTCTCTGTAAAAAACTTCCGAAGCAGGGTAACAGCCAGCGCCGACATGGAAAGCGTCAGCAATGAATTGAAAGGTTCCGTCTGGATGCCAAACCGCAGCGCATCGATCACCGGCCAGAGCCATCGGCCCGTGACTACCTGCCAATAGCCGCCGAAGAACCATGTATTGTTCCACAATCCGTCAAATGTATTGGTCAGCCGCTGGCTGATCAGCAGGAAAAACACTACCGCCGAAAACAGCAGCATCACCAAAAAATATCTTAGATCCGATATATCCAGCCCAAGGTCGTCCGGTTTCTGTACATCGATTTTTTCTTTCATCGTTATTTTCTCCATCTGTCCTGTTTTATGTTCTCAGGCTCATTTGTTATTCATCAATCAGATAATCCTCTGAAATTTTGATCACATATACGCCGTCCATTTCCTGCATGGAGCCTTTCTCAGGGAATGTCGGCATTCGTTTGATTTCTTCTGTCCGGATCAGTTCGTCATATACCTCATCACTGCACAGCTCCAGCTGCATCGGTGTGAGGTCACGAAACACCGCATTCCATGAGTAGCGCATTGTGGCGGCATTTTCTTTTTCGAAAAGGCCCACCTGTGCGTAGTCGTTTGCATCCCAGTAGATAACATGTGTCCGGAACAGTGGGCTTGCACTGGGGCGGCCTACCAGCATCACTGGCAGTTTTTCCGGCAAATCATAATAGCCCTCTGCCACCAGCTCACCGGCCACAAGGTCCGCGATTTGTTTTGTTGCCTTGCGTCCCTCATACATCGCCTGCTGATCGATAGCCGACATGAATACGCTCCCGTAAACGACAGCAGCCGCCGTAAGCAGGATCAGTGCTTTTTCTGCGTTATTCCAGCATTTGCGGAACGCATCACAGGCTGTTTTTCCCTCCCGGCTGCTGTCCAATAGCCAGAAACAGACCGGCAGGAACAAGGCCAGACCTCCGGACATGGGAATATAAAACGACGCCTGCGAGGTTGCCACCATAAATACCGTGCACATCATGGGCAGCACCAGCAGCGCTGCTGTGCCATAGAAAGTGTTTTCCCAATCTTTCCGGCGTATGAGCCGAACCAGTCTGCACGCAAGCGCGGCACCCACCACACAAAAAATCAAAGCAAATACAACTGCAGTTTCCTGCAGCGTATTGTGTTTTACAAGGGTACCAAAGAAATACCGATAAAAAAGCTCATAGCACTTTTCAACGCTGAAAGGAAGATTTTTCAGAATTCCAGACACTGAAATATCTGCGCCACCCTGGTAATCGGCCATCGCCGTTCCCGTCGCCCACAGTGTAATCTTTAAGATCAGCAGATACAGCACTGCGCCGGATGCAGCACTTGCCAGGCTTTTGCAAATATATTCCCGAATCTTTTGTTTTTCTCCATTCTGGAAAAGTAGTAGGAGAAAATAGGCCAGCAGCACCAGACAGAAACAGGCAAGGTTCGTCTGGTACAGGCCAAGGCTCAGTGCCAAAAGCACCGCTGCCGGCACAATGCTGCTTACGGCTGATTTTCCCCGGATCACGTGCTCTGTAGCCAGCATTGCAAAGAAAAACGAAAATCCGTACTCCGGTGCAATGAAGTGAAACGAAAGATAGCACCCGACCACAACATTGGAAACATAGCATAAACCTGCGAGCCAGTCAATGCAGGATGTTCTCATCCATGCCGGTTTGAAGAGCATATGAAGCCTGGTGACTCCAAGAGAAACCAGCACCAAGCATACCACCGCATTGATGGGTTCTAGCTGCAGACTGAAACGCAGAAAACTGGTCACCAGCCAGAACCATCGCCCATTGGAAAGCTCCCATGCTCCCGCCATGTACTCAGCCGTTGTCCACAGACCATCCACTGTGTTCGTCAGCTTCAAGCTGATCAGCGGAAAATAGACCATCACCGCAAAGCCCAGCATCACAAAGAAATATTTCTTATCCAACTCCCGCAGCCAGTGTCTGATATCCGCTTTTATTTCTACAGACATGATATTCCTCCATCCATAAACTTCTGCTTTTCAGTATATCAAACTCTTCCACATGGTTCAATAAAAAAATCCCCTGCCGGGCAGTCGGCAGAGGATCTTGCGTTTTTTCCAGAGTGCTTTATTTTGCCACGATTTCTGCAGCCAGTGCATCCATCTGCGCTTCGGCAGCAGCATTGGCAGCACTGCGGATGGTGACCACAGTATCACACACGGCGATGTTCTTCATGCTTTCCAGCTCGGCGCGCATGAGCTTTGCGGCCATGGGTGCCCATGTGCCATTCTCCATCAGACCCACCGTGCGGTTCTGGAAGCTCTTGGTCTTGAGGTGGGTCAGCAGATTTTCCATCGGCGGGAAGAGGAAGCCGTCGTAGGTGGCGCAGGCCAGCACGATCTTTCCGCAGCGGAAGGCTTCGGTGACGGCATAGGACACATCGGTGCGGGTCAGGTCCATCTCCACTACCTTTGCGCCCTTTGCACGCAGCTTTTCTGCCATGAGGTGGGCTGCTGCACGGGTGTGGCCGTGGATGGAAGCACTTGCCACAAGGATCTTTTCCGGCTCCTCGGGCTTGTAGCTGGACCAGATGTCGTAGTAGTTCAGGTACTTGCCCAGATCTCCGGTCAGCACCGGGCCGTGCAGCGGGCAAATGGTCTGGATGTCCAGAGCCGCGGCCTTTTTCAGCAGCGCCTGCACCTGCGGGCCGTATTTCCCCACGATGTTCAGGTAGTAGCGGCGGGCTTCGCTGGCCCAGTCGGCCTTTTCGTCAAACTTTGCCACAGCGCCAAAGCGACCGAAGCCATCCGCGGAGAACAGCACCTTTTCGGTGGATTCATAGCTGACCATGACCTCCGGCCAGTGCACCATGGGGGCAAACACAAAGGTCAGGGTATGTGCACCGAGAGAAAGGCTCTCGCCGTCCTTCACCACCACACGGCGCTCCTTTGCCACAGCATCAGCACCAAAGAACTGATCCATATACAGGAAAGTCTTGGCGTTGCCCACCACCTGCATCTCAGGATAGAGTGCCGCCAGCTTTGCAATGTTGGCACCGTGGTCCGGCTCCATGTGGGAGACCACCAGATAATCCGGCTTACGGCCTGCCAGAGCTTCGGTCAGGTTTTCCAGCCACGGCTCGGTAGCGCGGGCATCCACCGTGTCCAGAACGGCGGTCTTTTCGTCCAGAATGACATAGGAATTATAGCTCACGCCGGTGGGCACCGGATACTGGCTCTCGAACAGGTCGATGGTGGTATCATCCACGCCAACGCCCAAAATGGCTTCACTGATCTTGTTTACGCTCATAATGCTCGGTCTCCTTATTTATATTTTTATGCAGTGCCGCGTTTCTGCGGCGGTTGTTTCTGAGAACAGTTCCTATCATACCACATCGTCAGAAAAATCGCAAGGGATAACGTGGGAATATTCTGCACATCAGAGCTCTTCCCCATTCTCCGGCAGACGTGCCGCCACCGGTTTGCCCGGCTCAGCATCCAGTTCCAGCAGAGCGGCAGCAGCGCTTTCGTCCATGGTCTGCACCGCGCGCAGCTTGCGGCTGATGGCACGGCTGCGCACGCCAATGAGATTATCCAGCTCTTCGTCGGTCTGGCGCAAACGCTGCTG
>OGPB01001773.1_pt1 | contig 11951 bp, 9 predicted proteins | sample 1552821 | NCBI WGS metagenome assembly OGPB01 (sample SAMEA2580192, study PRJEB22360) | human gut metagenome | biome: human gut; feature: human-associated habitat; material: faeces | place: Denmark | collected 2008/2010 | reverse complement strand
TTTTATACTTTCCATTCATAAACTGGAACAGTATGGTACTTATGATAAAACAGGAAAGAGCATTACATAATATCAGTAAAATCGTATTCATCGTTTCTCCTATGAATTTTTCTGCAAAAATTTATTTACTTCTTCTCTAAAATCGCTGCTTCTCTTTTGCGCAATCTGGAGTTCTTTTCCATTGTCCAGATAAATGGTAAAGCCTTTTATTTTTTCAATATGCCTTAAATTAACCAGATTTCCTCTGCAATTCACAACAAAATCATAGGGCTGCAGTTCTTCAACCAGTTTTTCAAAAATGCAGTCATACTCATATGTGATATCAGACAACGCTATCAGTACTTTTCTTGATCTTTTTATGTATTCAAAATATAAAATGTCCCTGAGTTTCAATTTGATTGACAGATACTCTTTCCCATTGCTGTCCGTCACTTTATAAAAATCCTTTTCTGCTCCGGTATCCGGCAGTTGATCCAGTAGTTCCAACATCTGCATTTCCAATTTATCATATTCCAGTGGTTTACATAGAAATGAAAATGCATGAACTTCGTTAATGACCTGCATACAATATTCTTCATAACTCGTAATATACACTAATTTCACATCCGGAAATTTTTCCTTTAATTTTCTCCCCAGTTTAATACCATTCAGTTCTTCCATCGAAATATCTAAAATTCCGATATCAATGTTGCTGATATTTTCAAGCATTTGATTTGCAGACGCAAATTGCTCAATATGATAAGCAATCTTTTGACTTGTAAAAATCTTATGCAGCATAGTCACTGCACACTCAAGATCTGCTATATCGTCATCACAGACAACAATTTCCAGCATAGCACTCACCTTCTTTCTCATTATATATCGAACATTTCTAATTTTTATTTTCTACCTGTTTTAATTTAATTAAAATCTTTCATTGAAGTGTCCAAAACATCAATATCAATTGTATTATCACACAGAAAATGTGCCATCAAATTGACAGCACATTTTCTCAATTATCTATGTTTTTCTTTTATTGCGCATACCGATTTAATTATTCCAAAACCACCTAACATAACCAATAATGCACCTACTATCTGATAACAATGAATTGCTTCTGTTAGGATTTTTTGATATAAGGTTCCAACCATCCCATTGTTTTCACTTACAATTTTTGAAGCCATTTCCAAACCATATGGTACAGCATTGATTATTTCCCTATAACCTATAATGCACACAAAACTAAACTAACAAACCACATTATTAAAAGCACTCTTTCCATTTTTTTTGCTACCATATTACCACTCTTCTCAAATAAACACTATCAGCTTCAGTATGCCACCATCCGTTACCTTATTCCCTCTTTTCTATGAGTACCCTAAACTTGCATATTCATTATTTTTTATTTTACTGTTTTGCACAATATATAAATCACGAAATACGATTTTTCCGCACGAAATACGATTAGAAAATAAAATTATGAGTCCCCGCATAATCCATCTGGTAATACTTCAATTCTTAGTTTTTTCCGAAAAAATATATTGATGTTTCATATCGCCAACTGTATTTTCTTTTCTCTGTTCTTCCCCTTAAAGTGAAAAGTTCCCTGCACAGGCCACGGTGAACCATACCATAGTCCACCTGACCGGCGCAGTAATCCCTTTGTGCCTATTTTATGATTTCATAGAGCAGGCTGCTCTTTCCTCCGTTCTCACGCCATCTCTGCTTTTTTTGTATAAATCCTGCACACTCCAGATCGTGGATTGCACGCTTGACCGTACTTACAGACAGGTGCAGCTCTCTGGCAATGGTACCGATTGCCGGATAGCATGTCCTCTCCCTGTCCGCACGAGTCTCCAGATACAGATAGACCGCCACCGCCCTGTGTGGCAGCTCCGTTTCATAGATTTCTTTCCTAGTCACCCTGCCTCCTAATCTTCCGTCCGTAAGGTCTGCCGCATCTTTTTCATGGTGTCCGTCAGCGGTGTCTGCTGCATGCCTCCTGTCCTTGCCGTTTCTGCAGGTGTCTCGTCTGGTTCTTCCATACAGCACATATATCTCCGTATGATCTCCTCTTCAATTTCCTGCTTGTCTGCGTATGCTACCTTTCTTGCAGATTTTTCTTCAATCTCATAGGGTTCTTCAAATGTGATGCCCCATTTTAAGAACAGTTTCAGTTTTGTCCGCATAGGGTGAGTCCCGGTCTTTGATACGATAAAGTTTCCTTTTGGCAGTGACTTCAATTCATCCGCTGTCATGAGTGGTCTTTGGATCATCTGAAGGGACTGGCTCGGATCATTCTTTCCCCGGCTGATGGAACCGGACATGACAGTTTTGCTGCCCAGGCTCTTGGAGAGCACTTCCGCTGACTCCGAGTTCGGTGCGAACCCACCGAAGATGGTATCCTGACAGTTATCGATAATGATTTCTGCACCCTCTTTCCCATAATTCTTATTAAGCTGGGCAAAGGACTGGATCATGGGTACGATACTCACCCTTCTGGATCGGGACGCTGAGAACATCATCTCTGCGCTTTCAATCTTCGGAATCGTTCCGACCTCATCCCAATAGAAAACTACACGGTTGTTCAGTTTCCCTCCGTTCTCGTCTGCCACCACGAGAATTTCCCGGTAGAGCTGCTGTAAAATCAGAGAAATAATAAAATACTTGGTATTGTCCTCCTCCGGCATGACCAGAAACACCGCCGTCTTTTTTTTGCAGAAAAGCTCTGCATCGATGGCGGTATCAAAACAGAGTATCTGCTCCAGCTCGGAATCCAGAAAAGCATTCAGTCTGGACAACGCTGTGGAGAGAACCGACTGCATGGACTGCTCTGCCGTATTTAAGGCTGCCCCTGCAAACCATTTCGCCTTGTGGGTATCCGGGAGTTTTGCCAGAAGTAGCTGGAACTGGTTTTTCCCTTTCACTTTGGATGGTGCAAGTAAATCCTGTATCAGTTTGAACACGCTGATGATATGCCTCTTTCCATCCGGGCAGAATTCCGCAATGAGCAGGATGGCAGCCGTCAGCACGCCTTCTGCCGCATCATAGAAAAATGCATTCTGTCCATAGCTGGAACTGTCCGTACCACCGGAGGAGATAATGGTCTTTGCCGTGATCTTTGCATACTTTTCTGCTTTTGCCTTAGCACTCAGGTCCGTATGGTCTGCAAGATACTCATCCATGTATTTGTTGACCAGATGGAGCATATTGTCACCATCGCTTCTGGTCGGATTACGGAGATCGATGACTGCCGTATGGTAGCCATAGTATTTTTTTGCAATGCCTGCATAGTTGCGGTATAAGTCTCCCTTTGTATCCGTGGTCAGGAAACTCATTCCACAGGCACAGGCATATTCAATGTTGGGATACAGAAAATGTGCGGTCTTTCCGACTCCTGCCGCGCCAATCATCAGGCAATGCACATCCCCGGTATCCACCAGTGCGTATAGTTTTCCTGCCCGCTCCATGCTGCCGAGTACCAGTCCCTGTGCAGCCGGCAGGTTCTCACCCCTGCGCCACAGCTCCGGTTCATAGGGCACCTGCACATAGGTTTCTGCGATTTCCTTTTTCGTGGCAAATCTCGCCGTTCCATGCTGACCGTCCCCGACAGTCCTGCTCTTGATTCCGTTTAATGTATAATAGTGTGACAGAAGTGACACGCCTCCAATCACGGAAAACATTGCCACCCCTGCGATCACCAGCATCACGACTGGCTGCATAGCATCATTCCTCCCTCCTGATGTTCCATTTTCTGTTCCTTCACAGTCTGTTTTGCCGGCTTCATCTGCTCTTCCCCGCAGTCGATGGCAACAAAAATATGAGCCCGGATGCATTCCATCGCAAGGCTCATACATTTTCTGGCAAGCAGTTCCTGATCTTCTTTTTGTTCTAAGTCTTTTGTATCGAACACCTCCAGTGTTTCTTCAAAGGCTGCCTGCATCTGCCGGATGCGGGTGTTGAAGTTTCCCTTGTCTTTATGCGGCTGATAACGCTTTGACAGATTTTCCAGTATCTGGTCTGCACTAGTTTCCCTGCCAAGTGCGATTCCCTCTTTTTCCATGCACCGCACAAGCACTCCGGTCAAAAGCATCCCCGGTCCGTCAAAGGCATCCGTAAGCTGTTCCCTGCCCCTGCCTTTTTTCAGTTCATTATAAATATCCTGATAATAACGGCAGATATAACTTCTGTTGGCATACTTGATGTTGATGGATTCCGTCACCTCTTTCAGCACCTCTGTCCATGCCCTGCATTCCATGACTCTCGGATGTTCCTGTGCCGGAATTGTTTCCTCACCATATCTGCCCTTTAAATCCTCATTCCAGTCTTTGCAGGCTGACTGTAACCGTTTCACCGCACCATATCCATTGCGTACCAGAATCTCTGCCAGTCTGCCGCACGCTTCTATGCCTGCCGGATCATGGTCGAGGCACAGCACAACCGTATCCAGTCTTGGGTTGTCTTTCAATGCCTGCAGCATGGCATGTTCTGCCACACCGTTTAAGGTGATATAACTGTTCTCCTGCCAGTTGTCTGGATACAGGGACAGAAATGATAACAGATCAATGGGTGCCTCAAACACATACAGTCTGTTCCCGGTTCCCTTGTATCCAAATCCGTAGGCAGCTTCCGAGCCTTCCTGATTCAGCCGGAAGCTCCTGCCGTCAGAACAACTTCCCTTCACATGAACATGCCGGATTTTCCCCTCGCTGTCCAGTCCGGAAAATACAATGTTGTGATGCTCCGCAGATTCATATATGGTTCCTGCCTTCGCAAAATACGAGAGGATTTCCCTGTCAATATGGCGCTTCTGCAGAAGGTATGCATAGACTCTCTTCATGGTCGGATTTTTCTCCGGCAGTTTCAGTTTCTTTGGCTCTTTCGGTTCTTTTCTTTCCTCTGTCTGTTCTTTTTCTACAGCCTGCCGTCCCTTCCCGGCTTTTATCGGTTTTCTTTTTGTCTCCTGCCTTTTTCCCCGTTCAATAAGCTGTCCCTGTTCTCCGTCCAGCAGATAGCTCACCGCCTCCGGGTAGGACATCCCGAAGAACTCCTGCATGAAATCAATGGCATGACTTCCGACCTGTCTGCTGTGGCGGTACCAACTGCTCCCCCGAAAAGTCACACTCCTGTGCCGTTTCCAGCGCCATTCATTCCCGGAACGCTCCACCTCCTCATGCTCCCGGCGAAGGATGTCCGCAATCTGTACTGCATTGGCACGCTCCTTCTGTTCCTCTGTAAAGTAAATAAAATCTCCCAATCGTACCTCCTCTCATCATTTCTACCACTCCTCCAGTGATCACTGTGTCTGTACCATGTTCTCATGGTCATCCACGGCATGTCCCTGTGCAATCTTCTTCTGCCGGATTTTTCGTGCCAGCTTTCTGTCAATCCCCTGTCTGCTGCCTCCGCTCTTTCTTCCGAACACATTCTCCCCCATGATATGTTCCAGATGCCGCATGAGCCTTGTTGCCATTAAAAGCAGATCGGGGTGTGGCATGTCATTCCAGTGTTCTAAAAAATACGCCGCATAAATGTTTCCCTGCTCTGCGGATTTTAAAAAATAGTCGTATGCCCGTTCCTTGTCCTGCCGGGCATCCTTTCCGATCAGATACACTTTGCCCAGGGCATATTGTGCATACTGGTTTCCGGTGTCTGCTGCCATCTTCAGATAATGCAGTGCCAGCTCTGTGTTCTTTGGCAGTTCTTCTCCGGCAAGATAAATTTTCCCTAACCGGTATGCTGCAAATTCATTTTTCTGTTTCGCAGCCAGTGTCAGATACTGTATGGCTGCCGGAATGTTTTTAGTGTCCTCTTCCAGATATATTTTTCCAAGCTGATACTGTGCATAGCTGTTTCCGGCATCCGCGGCACGTTTCAGATGGAACACTGCCTTTTCCATGTCCGCTGCCACCAGTATGCCTTCCCTGTATAATCGTCCCAGTGCATAATCCGCAAACGGATTTTCCTGTGCGGCTGATTCTTCCAGCCACTTTACCGCTTTTGCAATCTTTTCAACATCCAGCTCTGTCCCAGACTCCCCGCTTAACTTTTGGCTCTCCTGTCTGATATAGAGTCTGGCAAGCTGATAGGAGGCATGGGTGTTGCCATAATCAGATGCCTTTGTCAGATAATGTTCCGCTTTCGTTTCGTCTGCCTCTGTCCCGATCCCATGCAGATACATGCAGCCGATACGATACCAGAGCGTATCATCCTTTGATTTTTTCTCCAGATTCAGAAAACCTAAAAAGGCAGCACGATAACAATTTTCCGACTTTTCCTGATTTTTCTCTGTACCGCATCCTGCCGCATAGAGTTTTCCAAGTTCATATGCCGCATAGGGATTTCCCTTGCTGTAAGACCGGAACAACAGACTATATGCGGTTTCCTCATCCTGCTCCACTCCCTTCCCCTGCAGATAAAGCATGCCAAGGGAATAGAGCGCATACTTATGTTCCTTTGCTGCCGCCTTGAAAAACCACTCCGCTGCCTGTTCCAGATTCTCTTCTGTGCCAAGTCCGTACTGATACATTTTTCCGATGCGGTATTCCAGATAGGTATTCTTTTTCTTCTGCTCTACATACTGCATTGCCGCTAATGCTTTTTTGTACCACACATCTGCCATTTCTTTATCTGCCTCACAGCCAATGCCCTGCGCATAAATCTTTCCCATGTCGTGCATGGCATACGCATTCCCATGCTCTGCCTCTTCCAGCATAATCTCATGGGCTGCCTCCTCATCCGGTTCTGCCTCCATCGTGCCATAGAGATATTCCCTCGCTTCTTTATACCGGTCCGTCCATCTGGCAAAATAAGAAATGGATTCCCCCTGCCCTTCTTCCTGCCTGTCTGATTCCTGCTCTTCCATTTCCGTCTGTTCAGGCATGATATCCGGCATGTCCTCCCCCTGCAATGCGGCAAGGCTTTCTGTCTGCTGTTCGGATATCTCTTCCAGCCGTTCTATTCCTGTTTCCGCTTCTTCCAGATACAGATACCCTTCTCCAAAACGGACTGCCTCACGGATGACCATATTTTTAATGCTCTTTAGCTCCTTCTGCTGTGACAGCGGTATCCTCTCTATTTCCGAATCTTTATAGTAATGCTGTATCTCCTCCCTGCTTTTTAGCCATGCCTGATAGCATTCTGCCACACGCTCTTCCTTTGCCAGTTCATCTACAATGTCATTTACGATGGCTTTCACATCTGCTTTCAAGTATCCATATACCTTTTTCCCTCCGGTATTTTTTAACCGTCTGGATAAAAGCTGCATCTGCTCTGCAATCTTGAGATTATGACAGACTCCCTCCTGCATTTGCTGCAACAAAAAAAGCAGACTTTTTTCTGCCTGCTCTTTTAACTGGTTTCTCTGTTCGGTTGCCTTCTCATAGATGCTTAGAAACTCCTGCCGGAAAATATCATGTGCGTATGCAGAACGCATGGCATCAATTCCCTTTGCCGTCAAGTATCCCTCGGACGGATCAGAAGAATAGACCACCAGATGCACATGGGGATGATGGGATTCATTGTGGAATGCCGCATACCATTTCAGGTTCCGGCTGTCTATCTTACAATTCTCACACAGCAACTGCACCCTGCTCCTCAACAGTGCCTGCCACTGGGCGGCACTGTCATAGCCTAACCGCTCGGCATCCTCCCTCCGCAAGCTGATGACATTCGTCCAGATCACACCGGGATGATTTGCCACCTCTTCTGCCACACGGGACAGCACCACTGGTTCTCCCTCATTTGAAAACAGACCGTGAGTACCTATGATTTCTACTCCCGGTCTGTTTGCCAGATAATCCATATAATTTTTCTTTTTCGCTATGATGTCAAGGTTATTTTCCAACGCCTGCGTAATAAACTCCGATGCATTTTCTCTGGTTGGTCTTTGGATATAATCGTGATACTCATGCATCCGGTTCGCATCGGGAATCTTTGCCAGAATATCTTCAATCAGACTTTTCTGCCGGTCGGTGGCTGGCAGTGAAGATGTCGTGCTGCCTACCTTCTCCACGCCCTCACGGGTGCCGATGTAATTGATGTAATTAGCAAGGTGTGCGGGCGGGGAGTTTTTGAGGTAGTTGCAGCGTAGGATAAGTTTGGGCATGGTGTCCTCCTTATTGGTCTGTCCCTAATTCCTTTTTCAGCTTTTCTGCTATTTTATTGAAATAATCTCTTTCTCCAATAAAATGCATATCGCCAACTGCCTGATATATATTCAATATTTCCAGAACACTCTTATAGTCGTTGCCTCCTCTTTTGTTTTCAACAAGTGCTTTCACAACATCATCAAATCTGCTTTTATCCTTTTTATAGGTTGCCAGAAGCATCTCCAGATCATCTATTGTCATAATATAACATCTTGGATCTTGCTCAAATATTTCCGGCAATGAGCCGACTATCATCTGTGTATTTGTCATACTCTCATACAAAAGAAAAACCTTTATTACAGGTTTCTCTCCTTTATATTCCTGCTCTGATGCCTTCAACTGCTCATATGCCTCTTTTATGTTCCTGTTATAAAATATATCAATCTGCCCAACATCCGGCACCTGCTGTTTTGCTCCCAGTCCAAGTAATCCTGATTTTAATTCAAACAAAAATACCGCTTCATCCACTTCAACATAATAATCAGCACTCTTTTTTCTTTCCTCTGGAATCTTATGCCATGAATTCTTGGGCAGATATAAACCTGCCAGTTCTTCAAAGTAATCCTCAAACATCTCTCCAAAAGCAATTATAAATTTGGTTCCCCAATGATTGTTGTGATAGTAATCCCGAATCAGCCAGTACAATCCATCTGCTATCATCATCTGTACCAAATAGAAACTGACTGCAATCGTTTCTTTCGTCTTTTGCGTAATCACAAATGGTTTGTTGTAGAAAATCTGTTTTCGCAATGATGAGTTTCTCACCTGTTCATAGGTCACAGAATAATAACTTATAACCCGCTCCAGATTTTTCTTTGTCAGGATGCTATTTTCTTTTTTTCTATATAACTCTTCCGGTGCGCTTAATGGATCTGGATGAATAGAACACAGCCACCAGATAATCCATTCTACTGCTAACAATTCCTCTGCTGTAAGTCCAAATAATTCGTTTGTAATCACATTGATATCAACTATTTTTTCCCTGTTAATATTAGGCGAACCGATCAGCATATGGTAATTGCGGTTATAGTTCTGATATATCCATGCCGGATTTGCGTATTTAAATTGTTCATATGACATTCCCATCAAATATTTGAATATACCAGGCAATCCATTATTTTCAATATATTCACTTCCTGAGTGCTTATTTTCATACCCACGGTACAGGTTGACCACTCTTCCTGCTAATTGTTCTGTCATAATATCATTTCTGTAATCATTAGCATTCGTGATAGAAAGATATGCCATGTTCGGAATATCCCATGCCGATAACATAACTTTTGCCTGCTTATGTATAAAACCATGCTGAATAATGTTTAAAGGAAATGTAATATTACATACCAAATGTTCATCTAATTTTTCTACTTGATTTTTATATATTTCGATAGATTTTTCCGCAAAAAAATAGATAAAATCTCTGGTAGCATAGTTCTTAATGAACCCTTCAAAATCTTTCAACTATGTTTCCTCCTCATAAATTCACAGCTTTTAAGAGTACAGAAAAGACCACTACCGAAGTAATGGTCCTGTATTCCCTTCTGTGATGTACTCTGTAAAGGGTGGTTTCTGCCACCTGAATACATAACGGCTGGCGGCTCATTTGTGGTGAATGTATGCAGCCGAAAGGCGGTGGTCAATCAATAGAATCCAGTATTTTCTTGATGGGCACACAGTACAGAGTATGAAAAAGCTGCTGAAACTCTCCTTTTCTGGATTGTTCAGCAGCTTTTTATGTAAAATCCTTTGCAAATATATCTGCCCCCACGCAGGGTTCCTTGTGCTGAGCAAATCTGTTAGAATAATCGGAATAAGTCGAACAGAATTATTCTATTCTCACATCAACCTTTTCGATATGGACATAAACCATTGGTAGAGTAACGATTATTTGGTTTCTCGGCTTTCGGGTGTTCTCAACGTAATAGCATACACTGTTTCCGCTTTTCCATCGGTTATGTTTCCACCGTATCGGAATAGTTCTGGCACTTTAATCGGGGCTGAACTCCTTATCAGTGATAACATAATTAAATTCATTTGTGCCGAAGATTTCTTTATCTAAATCTGTAATGGTAAATGTAGTTCCATCAAATTTCATATTTCCGCTGGTGCTATCAATGGTTGTATCGTTTTCCACAGTATTCAGATAAGCAATCCGGTCTCTGCCATGCAGTTCATAGGCTTGCCAACCATCCACCCCCTGAAAATAGGCTGTAACCTTGGCAAATGGTTCATCATTCTCCTTTTTGCAAATGAGATAACTGCTGCTATCCTCAGATACCCATGTAGCAGTCATTCCCCAAGGACCTTCCTTGCTGACATATTCTCCGAATTCATGATTGTTTGTCCAGGTAATTCCCAGGTAAGTCATAAATCCTACAACTACCAAGACAGCTACCAGAGCTACTGCAAGGATAACACCAATTACAGTCTTAGTTTTCTTTTTCATCTAAATCACTCCTTCTTAAATTTGTCTGTTAAGAAATTTTTGATTTAGCTTACGCTCACATTATATCAATATTCAAAAGGATAGTCAATTTAATCCGTCTAAGGGCGCACTTACTCACCACTCAAAAGTGGGCGGTGCTACTGCCTGCGGCAGTCGTGCGCTCTCCGAGGGGGGACGGTTGCCTTCTTCGGCAGGTAGCACTATGCAGCCAAGAGGGGTTGACACCCCTCTGTTTTTACAAAGCCGTATTGCAATGCGAAATATCCCCTTGACAAATCGACTCCTGATAATTAATTTTTTTCTAACTCTCTCAACAACTCATCTGGGAGAATTACTTTTACTCTTGAATGCTTAAAATCAGCCGGATTTCGTGTAACAATATAATCTGCCATAGACTCAACTGCACATTCTTCCTGCAGACCATCTTCAAAATCTGAAAATACATTGTTTTCCAATGCAGCTACTATCTTCTTTTCATTCAAGTCAGAAATCTGAAATATCTCACATAAATTTTTCAGAAGAAATCTTCTTTCTTCCTGACTGAAATTTTTTCTAAGAATATAAAACAAGTTTGGTATGCTATGTGCCGCAAGTATTCCTGTTATTTCCCTTGCCGCACATTTTTCCATAATTCTTTTTGCATCATCAGCATATGGTTCCCGATTGGCAAGTGCATCTATAATAATATTTGTGTCAACCAATATTACCATACTTTTCCTCCCTTGCCTCCTGTAATTCCTTGTCTGCGTCAAAATCTTCTGGTAATCTTCCGCTGAACTTCAGCACATTCTGGAGTGCTTCCATTGCCTGTTTCTTATCTGCAGGTCTGTTGGATGACATTTCCTCAAGATTCTGAAGAATATTAATCACATAAAACATTTTTTCATCTGGAATACGTTCTATCAATTCAACTGCCCGTTCCTTCATCTGTGTCATCATGTACCACTCCTTCCTTTTCTTTTATCATACTGTAAGTCTTACCGCATTTCAATAAATTATTTCTTAAAAACGATCCCCCTGCTGATATTGATATGCCTCCTCAAACCTCACTGCTCCATTGATCCGTTTCACCTCTTCTGCACACTTCGCCTGCAGCTTTCCGAGTGCCTGCTCATCCACACCATGGCTGTATGCGATCACATGGGACAGCTTGGAAGTTTCCACTGCAAGTTTATACATTGCACGAGCCATGCGGTTCTCGCTGTCCTTTACCGTTGCATGCATGACAGAGGAGATGGTTGTCAGCATATAATTTTCTATTTTTTCCGAAGTGAGATATCCGATATAAAACCGCAGTGCCTGATTGACAAATTCATTTCGTGAACGCACATCTGCCTGTGGTAACAGGGCATCTACCTGCCCCAGCAGTTCTTCTTCAA
>OGPB01001770.1_pt1 | contig 11954 bp, 11 predicted proteins | sample 1552821 | NCBI WGS metagenome assembly OGPB01 (sample SAMEA2580192, study PRJEB22360) | human gut metagenome | biome: human gut; feature: human-associated habitat; material: faeces | place: Denmark | collected 2008/2010 | reverse complement strand
TTTATTATTATACCATCTTTCGCTTTTTGCTGTCCACTTTTTTAGTATAGCACCAGGAGGAAGATTATGAGAAAGAGAAACATTGATAAGCACATTTGGTTTTCCAAAGCGGAAGCACAGGATTTGCAGAGGAAAGCGAAGCGAGCTTGTCTTTCCGAAGCCGGACTGATCCGATTGCTGATTAAAGGCTACGAGCCGAAGGAGAAACCGGACGAGCGCTTCTATGATGTGATGAGAGAGCTTTCCAATATCGGGAACAACATAAATCAGCTTGCAGCCAAAGCCAATACGCTCGGTTTTATTGACGCACCACAGCTTAAAAAAGAAGCCGAGAAGTGGAATAAATTTCAGTCTGATGTCGAGCGATATTTTCTGCGCCCTGATAAGAGTGAAATGAAATGGCAGTAACCAAGCTGTGGTCGGTAACGCAGAGGCTCGGTCAGGTTATTGATTATGCTACCAATCCGGAAAAAACCTCCGCAAAGATTGAACGCCATTTTACGCCGGAGCAGTATCAGGCGCTTGCCGATGTGCTGGCTTATGCGAAAGACGAAGAAAAGACGGAACGGGAATTTTATGTGGAGGGAATCAACTGTAATGTGGCGATTGCCCGTGACCAGTTTATAACGGTCAAGGAGCAGTACCAAAAGACGGAGGGCATACAAGCCTATCACGGATATTTGAGCTTTAAGGAAACCGATATTTCTCCGGAGATGGCGCAGCATATCGGAATGGAATTTGCCAAAGAGGTTTGGGGCAAACGCTTTCAGGTAGTTGTTACGACACATCTGAATACCAAGCACCTGCACTGCCACTTTGTTATCAATTCCATTTCCTTTGTAGACGGTAAGCATTTGTGGGGAGATGAAAAGGCGTGGTTCAAATTCCGTAAGGTCGCCGACCGTATCTGCGAGAAGTACGGATTGTATTATAATCCGAATCCAAACCGCAGTAAGCAATCCGAGTATCTGACGATGAAGGAGAAAGCGGGTATGCCGACGAGGTATTCCGTTGCGAAAGAAGCCATTGATTACGCTATCGACCACAGCAAAACATTGAAAGAGTTTCAGTTTGCTCTAAAGGAAATGGAATACGCTTACAACCTGAGTCCAAGCAGAAAATATTGGACGGTTACTCCGAAAGGTTATGACAAGCCGATACGACTGAAAAATCTCGGAGAGGATTATACCAATGATCGGATTGTGGAGCGCATTAAAGCGAACCGTGACCGATGGGCAGACATTGAACCTTTCCAAAGGCAGACATATCAGGCACGGCAATATCGTATGCAGACACGGGGACAGAAGCTGAAGAAAAAGGGCGGGCTTTACGGTTTGTATACTGTTACCGGCTCGGTTATCTGCCTAAATATAAAAAACAGAATAACGCAAGGCTTCATTATCTTCTGAAAGAGGATTTGATGAAGCTCGACAGGATTACGGATGAAGTAAGGCTGCTTGGACGGGAAAATATTTCTACGGACGAGCAGCTTTTTTCATATAAAGCTTCCATTGAGGAACAGATGAAAAGTCTGACTGCCGGAAGAACACATCTCCGAAACAAGATTAGAACAAAGATTGACGCTGGCGAGCTTCAGGCGGCAAAGGACGAAATCACTGTAATCAACGGACAGCTAAAGACGCTCCGAAAGGAAGTCAAACTCTGCGACGGGATAGCGGAGAGGTCAAAGGTTATGGAACAGACCTTAACGCAAATTCAGGCAGAGGAACAAAAATCACAAAGAAAGGAGAAATCACGCAATGAACAACGGTGGTGACGCAGCGGAGCAAATTGTCAGGCTTTCACTTGAAGGATTTGAGGTTGCTGCAAAGTTAAGCGGCTCAGCGGCAAAGAATATCGCCCTGCTTCTCGTGTCCGTCTTAAAGCAGGAGCAAAAGACGAAGGGCAAGGCACGACTTACCAATATGATTAAGTCGGGTAAGGAGCTGAAGGTATTTTCAATTCCCAATAAGGATTTGAAAAAGTTTACCGAGCAGGCAAAACGCTACGGCGTTCTTTATTGTGTCCTGCGGGATAAGAACACAAAAGGCGAGAATATTCCGGTGGATATTATTGCAAGAGCCGAGGACGCTTCCAAAATCCAGCGTATCGTTGAGAGATTTGAGCTTGGCAAGGTGGATAAGGCTTCTATCGTCAGTGAAGCGCAGAAGGCTGTCGCTGACCGTGAAGCGGCTGAGATTGAGAAGCCGACTAAATCCAAGAATGAAATCATTATGGAGGAAGCAGTCAGAAGTCCAATGCAGAAAGAGGAAAATGCAAACGCAAACCCCTCCGTCGCCAAGACGGACAAAAACCCTCCGTCAAGGCAAAGCTCAGAGCCGGTAGAAACGCAATCTGATAAGGGTGTTGCAAAGCCTGCCGAGAAGCCGTCGGTCAAAGAAAAGCTTGACCGCTATAAAGCTCAGGCAAAACAGCAAAAGGAAGCAGAGCGTTCTGTACCGAAGGTATCCAAAGACAGCGGTAAGAAGCCGCAGCAGAAAAACGGTCAGACGGTTCACCGTCAGCCTAAAAAGAAAACTTCAAAATCGAAAGAGAGGTAATTTATTATGACAAATGATTTCAAACCCGCAAGAGCCGGCGGCAGTCAGCAGAGATTATCCAAAGAGGAATACGCTGAGAAGAAACGAGCTGAGAAGGAGCAGGTGTATCAGATGATTGATGAAACCGCCTGCGAGATTGTCGGCAATCCGGAAAAGTTTAAGGCATTTCTTGATACGCAGAGTCGAATGGACAGGTACTCCGCTGCAAACGCCCTCCTTATCTATAAGCAGTATCCGCAGGCAACGCAGCTTAAGGATTTCAATGACTGGAGCAAGGAGAATGTAAAAATCACAAAGGGCGCAAAGAGCATTTCCATTTTAGAGCCTGTGGAATATACAAGGGCAGATGGAACTCCCGGCATTTCCTACAATGTGAAAAAGGTATTTGATGTTACGCAGACCAACGGAAGAAAAGCGCCGGCAGTATCGGCAAATCGTGATCCGAAGGCGCTCATCACTACCATGCTTGATATATCTCCGGTGGAGGTGGAAGGAACTGATGAACTTCCCTATCCGAATATGGCAGCTTTCTACAATAATGAGAAGCAGACCTTGTATGTGAAGCGTGGTGTGGGTGACAGCGTAGCGGTGGCTCAGTGCGTGGCGCAGGAACTCGGTCACGCACAGCTTTCTATCAACAGTGAGAGTTACAGCCGCAGAGGTATGGGATTTCAGGCGGTGTGTATCGGATATATGCTTTGCAAAAAGTATGGCGTCGATACACAGAATTTTGCCATTGACCGTATTCCGCAGGAACTGGCTTCCAGAGAGCCGAAGGAAATCCGGATAGAGCTTGCGGAAACCCGTAACGCTATGGCTGAAATTCATAACCGTGTTTCCGATGAGCTGTTCCGCAAGAAGCAGGAACGCTCTAAGGAACACGAAAGATAATGGAGGTCGCTTATGGAAAAGGAAAAGCTCTATCATATTGCTTTAGACGATTACGAACACGGCATTGTCATTCGTTCCTTAAACGATGAGAAAAACAAGCTCAGGGAGCAGGGCAAATCCGCCGACGCAGTAGACGACCTGTTAATCAAGGTCGGAAACGCCCCGCAAAAAAAGTTTAAGGTAATCGAAAGGAAATGCTCGGATGAAGCGAGATAATGACAGACAGTCTGCCATTATTCTATCCATTGTTGGTATTATTCCGGTCGTGTGGCTGGCTCTTTTGATTGCACCCGCTGTCAAAGGAGGCTTACCGGAAATTTTCTCAAGTCTTGCAACAGTTTTTAATACACCTTTTTCAATTACGCTATGTGAGGACAGCTTAAAAACTGTCCTCATTTTGCTGTTGTGCTATGGAATGGGTATCGGGATCTATTTCTCGACGCAGAAAAATTACCGCAGGCGGGAGGAACACGGTTCGGCAAAATGGGGCAGTGCAAGAACTGTGGATAAGAAATACCGGCAAAACCCGCCGTCAGAAAATAAGCTGATGACGCAGAATGTGAGAATCGGATTAAATGCAAAGAAGCACAGAAGAAACCTGAACACTTTGGTATGCGGCGGTTCCGGTGCAGGTAAGACGAGATTTTACTGCAAGCCGAATCTTATGCAGTGCAATACCTCGTTCGTAATCCTTGATCCGAAGGGAGAAATTTTACGGGATACCGGGAAGCTCCTTGAGCGAAACGGATATGAAGTGCGTGTGTTGGATTTGATTTCAATGGAGAAAAGCCATTGTTATAACCCCTTTGTATATTTGCAGAGCGACAATGATGTGCAGAAGCTGGTAACGAATCTCTTTAAGAGTACCACCCCGAAAGGTTCACAGAGCAATGATCCGTTTTGGGATACGGCAGCATCTATGCTTTTGCTGGCACTTGTATTTTATCTTCATTACGAAGCGCCGCCGGAGGAACAAAATTTTGCGATGGTAATGGAAATGCTCAGAGCCGGAGCGATTGAGGACGAGGATGATCCAAGTCCTTCTCCTCTTGATAATCTGTTTTCCGATTTGATGATTGACAATCCCGACCATATCGCTTTGAAGTATTACCACTCCTATCACTCCGGTTCTTCTAAAACCCTGAAATCTATTCAGATAACCCTTGCGGCAAGGCTGGAAAAGTTCAACTTGGAAAGTCTTGCGGCGTTGACCTCTACCGATGAGCTTGATTTACAATCTCTCGGCGAGAAAAAGGTAGCGCTGTTTGCTTTGATACCGGATAACGACTCCAGTTTTAATTTTTTGGTATCCATTCTTTACACGCAGCTTTTTCAGCAGCTATTTTATGCCGCCGACCATATTCACGGCGGCTGTCTGCCTATGCCCGTTCATTTCTTGATGGACGAATTTGCAAATGTTTCGCTCCCTGACGACTTCGACAAGATACTTTCTGTTATGAGGTCGAGAGGCGTATCTGTGAGTATCATCTTGCAGAATTTGGCGCAGCTTAAAGCACTGTTTGAGAAGCAATGGGAGGCTATTGTGGGCAACTGTGATGAGTTTCTCTATCTTGGAGGAAATGAGCAAAGCACCCACAAATATGTGTCGGAGCTTTTGGGCAAGGAAACCATTGATACCAATACCTTCGGCAAGAGTACCGGGCGAAGCGGGAACTATTCTACCAATTATCAGATTAGCGGCAGAGAACTTCTGACTCCTGACGAGGTTCGTATGCTCGACAATCAATATGCCATTTTATTTATTCGTGGCGAGCGTCCTGTTATGGATTTCAAGTATGACATACTGAAGCACCCGAATGTAGCGTTTACCACAGACGGAAAAGCTGGAGCTTATAAGCACGGAGAAATCACAAGGGATATTGCTTCTATTTCCATTTGGGACATTGATCCGACCAATCTTCCTGAAAGGGAAGCGGAAGAAACGAATTGGGAGCTTCTTTCCGAGGAGGAGTTGGAGCTTCTGTTCCTAAACAAAAAATCAAATTAACTTATGGAGGTATTTACGATGACTATTTTTAAGAAAAATGCGGACAAAGCAAAGAACACTCAGAAACTGCCGATGACTGGCAAGGTTAAGAATGGTTTCCGTACTTACTGCACGATGGTAATGTGCGGAGCATTGTTAGCGGGAACGACTGTCACCGCTTTTGCCGCGAACGGCGATCCGCTGACGGTAGTAAATAATCTGTCTGATTTTATTTTTGGTCTTATCCGTGCAATCGGTATGATTTTGCTCGGCTTCGGTATCGTTCAGGTCGGTCTTTCACTGAAATCCCACGATCCCTCTCAGAGAGCTAACGGCTTTCTGACCTTAGCGGGCGGCGTCATTATCACTTTTGCAAAAGAAATCCTGACTCTTATTACGGGCTAAGATAAGAGCCGCACAGTTATCAGGGGTATGCCGGTTATTTCAGGCATACCCCTAAATTTGTCAAGGAGGTGCTTTTGAATGAGTGATAACTGGGTTGTTCAAAATCTCGAAAACGCCCTCGAAACTTGGAATGAAAAGCTGGCTGAAATATGGCAGCTTATTACGACCACTCCGCAGAATTTTAAAGGCGGCAACATTTGGTCTGTGATTGTGGATATTAACGGAGCAGTACAGGCTATCGGGCTTGCCCTGCTTGTTCTGTTCTTTGTAGTCGGTATGGTCAAAACCTGTGGATCGTTTACAGAAGTTAAGAAGCCGGAACACGCATTGAAGCTTTTTGTACGATTTGCTTTGGCAAAGGGCGTCATCACTTATGGAATGGAGCTTATGCTTGCGCTGTTCAATATTGTGCAAGGTACGATTTCAACCATTATGAACGCTGCCGGCTTCGGTACGCCGCAGCAGACGACATTACCGGCGGAGATGGTAACAACGATTGAAGATTGCGGTTTTTTTGAGAGTATCCCGTTATGGGCGGTTACTCTTATCGGCGGCTTATTTATAACGGTGCTGTCCTTCATTTTGATTATGACGGTGTACGGCAGATTTTTCAAACTATATATGTACACGGCGCTTGCCCCGATTCCGCTATCCACCTTTGCGGGAGAGCCGACGCAGAATGTAGGCAAGAGCTTTATCAAGAGCTATTGCGCTGTGCTTCTTGAAGGTGCGGTTATCGTGCTTGCGTGTATCATCTTCTCCGTATTTGCTTCCTCGCCGCCGGTTGTAGATCCCAATGCGGCGGCAGTTACACAGGTGTGGGCATATATCGGAGAACTTGTATTTAATATGCTGGTTCTTGTGGGTGCTGTGAAGATGTCCGACCGTATTATCCGGGAAATGATGGGACTGTAAGGAGATTTTGAGATGAACAACAAAGAATGTAAGAAATGCGTTTACTACGGTGGGAAGCGCAGAAGTAAAATTATTTGTCTTACAGATCAATGTATCTGTAAGCACAGCGTTGGACGAGTTCGGCGGGAAAGGAGAAAAAATGCAAACAGTACAAAATAGAGATACCTTTGAAACGAATGTATCCGTAATAAGGAGGGCGAATAAGAGTGGAAGTTAAAATCAACCGGGAAATCAGAAATTATACAGAGTCGATGTTTTTTGGACTGTCGCTCAGACAGTTCATTTTTTCTGTTCTCGCCTGCGGGGTTGCTGTAGGACTTTATTTTTTGCTGAAACCCTATGTCGGCACGGAAACCGTATCGTGGATGTGCATTTTGGGAGCCGCACCCTTTGCGGCGCTCGGCTTCGTGAAATATAACGGTATGACCGCTGAGAAAGCGATTTATGCGTGGATTAAGTCGGAGTTTCTTATGCCTAAGAAGCTGGTCTTTCACTCCACCAATACTTATTATGAGCTGATGAAACCGACAATCGAACAGAAACAGAAGGAGGTATTCAAGTCGAATGATTAAGACGCTTACAAACCTGTTTAAGCAGGATAAGGAAAAATTTGTAGTGCCGAAAGGCGTTCAGGATATTATTCCGGTCACTGCCATTTATGATGACGGTATTTTCAAAATGGGCAAGGATAAATTTTCCAAAACTTTCAAGTTTACAGATATTAACTATGCGGTGGCAAGCAGAGAAGATAAGGAAGCGATGTTCCTTGAATACTCGGAACTGCTTAACTCTCTTGACAGCGGTGCGACAACGAAAATCACAATCAATAACCGTCGCCTGAACAGACTGGATTTTGAAAAGACAATTTTGCTTCCTACTACCGGAGATGAGCTTGACGAATACCGTGAGGAATACAATAAAATGCTGCTTGATAAGGCGACGGGGGCAAACTCCATTGTGCAGGATAAATATATGACGATTTCCGTCAATAAAAAAAGTGTGGAGGACGCAAGGACATATTTTGCGAGAGTCGGCGCAGATCTGATTGCCCATTTCGGCAGGCTCGGCAGCAAGTGCGTGGAGCTGGAAACCGATGAAAGACTCCGTATTATTCACGATTTCTATCGGGTGGGAGAAGAAAGCTCCTTCCACTTTGATATTAAGGAAACAAGAAAGAAAGGACACGATTTTAAGGATTATATCTGCCCTGATACAATGGAATTTGAAAAGGACTACTTCAAAATGGGAAACCGTTACGGGAGAGTCCTTTTTTTGCGTGAGTACGCTTCCTATATCAAAGACAGTATGGTAGCGGAGCTGACAGATTTGAACCGCAACCTGATGATGAGTATTGATGTTGTTCCCGTACCCACAGATGAAGCGGTCAGGGAAGCGGAAAACAGATTGCTTGGTGTGGAAACCAATATTACCAACTGGCAGCGCAGGCAGAACGCCAATAACAATTTCTCTGCAACCGTTCCTTATGATATGGAACAGCAGAAAAAGGAAATGAAAGAGTTCCTTGACGACCTTACCACCCGTGACCAGCGAATGATGTTTGCTGTACTTACTATGGTGCATACGGCGGACACGAAAGAGCAGCTTGATAATGATACGGAAGCTTTGCTTACCACAGCGAGGAAGCACCTGTGTCAGTTTGCCACGCTCAAATTTCAGCAGGTGGACGGTCTGAATACGGTAATGCCATTTGGTACGAGAAAGATTGACGCTTTCCGTACTCTTACAACGGAGAGCCTTGCGGTATTTATCCCGTTCAGGGTGCAGGATATTTATGATGAGAACGGTATTTACTACGGTCAGAATGTAATCAGTAAAAATATGATTATCGCCGACCGCAAACAGCTTTTGAACGGTAATTCCTTTATTCTCGGCGTATCCGGCGGAGGTAAATCCTTTGCTGCAAAGGGAGAGATTATCAATCAGGTGTTGTCCTCTGACGCAGATATTATCATCATTGATCCGGAGCGAGAGTATTCTCAGCTTGTAAATGCAATGGGAGGAGAGGTTATCAATATTTCTGCCACATCGCCAAGCCATATCAATGCTATGGATATGAACAAGGACTATGGTGATGGTGCAAATCCGGTTATTCTGAAATCGGAGTTTATAATGTCGCTGTGCGAACAGCTTATCGGCGGCACAAACCTCGGAGCAAAGCAGAAATCCATTATTGACCGCTGTACGGCAAGTGTGTACCGTACCTATCAGCAGAACGACTATCAGGGGAATATCCCGACCTTGCAGGATTTCAGGGCGGAGCTTTTGGGGCAGGACGAGCCGGAAGCAAAGGAGCTGGCGCTTGCCATTGAGCTGTTTACTCACGGCTCTTTGAATACCTTTGCAAAGCAGACCAATGTGGATACGAATAACCGCCTGATCTGCTATGATATTCTCGACCTCGGCAAACAGCTTATGCCCATCGGTATGCTTGTAGTCCTCGACTCTATCCTTAACCGTATTACGCAGAACCGTGCAAAAGGCAAGAACACCTTTATCTTTATTGATGAGATTTATCTTCTGTTCCAGCACGAGTATTCCGCCAACTTCCTCTTTACTCTGTGGAAACGAGTGAGAAAATACGGAGCGTATGCGACGGGTATCACGCAGAATGTAGACGACCTGTTGCAGAGCCACACAGCGAGAACAATGCTTGCCAACTCCGAGTTTATCATTATGCTCAATCAGGCTTCGACCGACAGAATTGAGCTTGCGAAGCTCTTAAATATTTCCGACCTTCAGATGAGCTATATTACCAATGTGGAAGCAGGACACGGGCTGATTAAAGTCGGCAGTTCTCTTGTGCCGTTTGCCAATAAGTTCCCAAAGAACACGAAGCTCTATAAACTGATGACCACCAAACCGGGCGAGAGTGCGTAACTCTCGCTCTTTCGCTATGAAAGGATACGATAATGAATAAGAAAATCTATATTATCATCATTTTGGTGTTTGCTGCGATACTGGCAACAAGCACCTTTTTCATTGTCCGAAACTGTATGGACGCTGCCGGGCAGATGGAAGTTTATGATAATCTTGCGGAGATTGTCGATGAAACTGATGTGCCAAAGGAAAATGAAAATGTACCTTTTTCGGGGGATAAGACTTTTATCCCGGAATATTTTGAGCTGTTTCAACAGAATGGGGATATGGTCGGCTGGATCAAGGTGGAGGATACCAAAATCAATTATCCGGTTATGCAGTCTGTGAACGAGCCGGACTTTTATCTGAAGCACAAGTTTGACAAGACCTATTCCAACTATGGCTGTCCCTATGTGCAGGAGAACTGTGATGTGCAGAAGCCATCGGACAATCTTATTATCTACGGACACCATATGAATGATGGTTCGATGTTTGCCGGACTGATGAAGTATAAGGAACAGAGCTTTTGGGAGGAACACAAGACCATTTCCTTTGACACTCTGACCGACCGCTGTGAATATGAGGTTGTAGCGGTGTTCAAGACGGTAGTTTATACGGACAGTGCGGAGAGCTTCAGGTATTATCAGTTTACAGACGCAGAAAACGAAGCAGAGTTTGATGAGTATATCGCTAAGTGCAAGGAGCTTGCCTTGTATGATACCGGCATATCGGCAGAGTACGGAGATAAGCTGATTACCCTGTCAACCTGCGAATATTCGAGAACCAACGGCAGGCTGGTTGTTGTTGCCAAGAGAGTGGACTAACCTCCACTCTCATTTATTTTGCGGGAAAGGAGGAAACCGATGGCTGATATTAAAACAAAAGATGTTCTGAAAGGTTCGGTTAAGACTATAGATAAGGCGGCGGTCGCTTCACAGCGAATGAAGCGTGCCTATATCGCTACAAAGGAAAAAGCGGAACATTCCACCCACGCTTCTGAAAGCTCTACTGAGGAATATGCTGCGGACAGAATTGAGTCGGCGGCAGATACCGTTATTCACGAGGGCGCAAATCAGGCTGATAAGGTCGGGCGGTGGGGCGTTCGTGAAACCCGAAAAAATTATCATACAGCAAAGGACGGACTTGAGAATTTTAAGAATAAGCGGGCGGAGAAACAGCTAAAGAAGCAGGCTGTCAACCGAAGCGGGAAGCAAAGTATCAAGGTTATGGAGCAGACGGAGAAAACCGTCAAACGGTCGGCGAGATCGTCAGGCGAGAAAACGATTAAAACTTTTGCAAAAGGAACTGCAAAGACTGCTCCAAAATCTGTGAAAACCGCCGAGCATACAGCCAAAACGACTATTAAGACAACGCAGCAGGCAGCGAAAACAGCGCAGAAAACCGCACAGGCTTCTGCGAAAGCTGCACAGAAAGCGGCGCAGGCGGCAAAAAACGCCGCCAAAGCGACAGAGGCTACTGTTAAAGCGGCGGTGAAAGCTACCGTTTCGGCAGTAAAGGCAATCGTCGTCGGAACGAAAGCATTGATTGCGGCAATCGCAGCAGGCGGCTGGATTGCGGTTGTCATTATATTGATTGTGGTATTGTTCGGCTGTGCAGTTGCAATGTTTGGCGGAGGAAGCGAAAGCAATTCCTATACCCCGGTCAGTGCAGAAGTGGAAGCCTACACTCCATTGATACAGAAGTATGCCAAACAATATGGTATTTCAGAGTATGTGGAACTAATTAAGGCGGTTATGATGCAGGAAAGCGGCGGTCGAGGTCTTGATCCAATGCAGGCGGCTGAGGGCAGCTTTAATACAAGGTATCCTCACGAGCCGAACGGAATACAAGATCCGGAATATTCCATAGAGTGCGGTGTTCAGGAACTGAAAGCAGCACTTATATCTGCCGAAGTTGAAAATCCGATTGATATGGAGCGTATCAAACTTGCCTTGCAGGGATACAACTTCGGCAACGGGTATATATCGTGGGCAAAGACAAATTACGGCGGTTATTCCTATGCGAACGCCGTTGAGTTCTCTACGAAACAGGCGCAGCGGCTTGGTTGGGACAGTTACGGAGATACCCAGTATCCCGCCCATGTTCTCAGATATTATCCTTACGGCAGAGCATTTACAGCCGCCGGCAATCAGGCGATTGTGGAAGTTGCATTGACACAGCTTGGCAATGAGGGCGGGCAACCTTACTGGAGCTGGTACGGTTTTGACAGCCGGGTGGAATGGTGCGCCTGCTTTGTGTCTTGGTGTGCCGACCAGTGCGGTTATATCGAAAGCGGGCTTATTCCGAAGTTCTCCGGC
>OGPB01001764.1_pt1 | contig 12000 bp, 11 predicted proteins | sample 1552821 | NCBI WGS metagenome assembly OGPB01 (sample SAMEA2580192, study PRJEB22360) | human gut metagenome | biome: human gut; feature: human-associated habitat; material: faeces | place: Denmark | collected 2008/2010 | reverse complement strand
CTTTGCTGGAGGCAAAAGTTCCTGCAGTAAAGCGTAGAACCTCATGTGTTTATGCAGATCTGAGAGAACTGATTTCAGAAATGGAACTGCGTAAAGCAGCATAAACACAGGCAGATATGCAGTGGATTACCTGTTATGTGGAAACCTGCCGTATCCGGCATGGAAGAAGCACATATCTGTGCAAAATCTAAGTAACAGGCGTATCCGCCGATATTTGGTCTGCCGCTTAAAGCGGCCGGAAGCACGTGGCTTTAGTCATGTGAGGTTCACAGCAGAGATGTCGATCATTTCACAGAGATCGTCCGTTCATTTACTGCCCCTCTCCGCGCTTAAGCGCTCAAACTCTTCCTGCTCATCACTTGTTAATGCCCCCAGCAGCGCTCTTTCGAGCAATTCTTGATAGCGTTTCTCTTTGTTACTTGAAGCAGCCCGGCGACGGCTGCAATTCTCTGAAAAAGCGTTCTTTTTCCGCTTTTTTGACTTGATTATGTTGTTGGCAGCGTTCAGCAGAGCTGCTTTTTCATCATGCGTCATTCCATCAACGATCTCATCAAATTCTTCCAGATCGGAGAAAGAAATCTGTCCACTGAGGTCTTCCAGATCGAACCGGAAAATGTACCCCTCAACTGGGCGTCCACGCTTTTTTGCGTGAATTACTTCACAGCGCAGGTTCTTAAATGCCCCACTTTTATTGATCTCTTCCACAGCGGGTTTAATTACATCCCTCATTAAAATTTTTGGCTCGTAGTCTGGTGTTGAAAGCAGCTCTTTAAACTCGGAAACACTATATTTTTTTGTGCAGCCGTGCAATTTCCATTGCTTCAGAATCCTGTAAAGAGATTTTGCATAAATCCCATCAAGTGCAACATACTCTTGAAGTTCAAAACTCGTGAATTCTTTTGCAATGTTGTTGAGAAGCCAAGCAACGTCCGGATTCACCCGGATTTTAAGTACTTTTCTTGATTTTACAATCGTAAAAGTTGAAAACAAATTGAATTGAACAATTTCATCATCGGTTTCGTAGATTCCGTGACATGATCTTAGCTTTTCGTTCATTCTGATTAAATCAGACTTGAAACGTTCGAGAGAAGTTGACTTATATTCTGTTAACAACTTTATTTCATCAAGAGGAATCTCAACTAATTCAGAACCTTTTTCGCGAACTTTCGCACAAATTGCGTGGAAAAAATTCAGATCTACTTTTTCGAAATTTTTGAGCGGAATATTATTCATTTTGTTACTGTATTTTACGATTTCTTTTGACATGTAAAACCTCCTAAACCCCTGTAAATACAGTATAAAACGATTTCGTGAGATAGTCAACTATAAAACTCACTAATTAATCACTTTGGCAATCATTTGACTCACCAAAAGAAATACATTTAACTCACCAAAAGCCTCAAAAAAAATACATTTAACTCACCAAAAACCCCAAAAAAAATACATTTAACTCACCAAAAAACCCCGCAGCCCGCTCTGGCTCTGGGCTAGCGGGATCGCTAAAGTAAAAACCTTAAAAGTATATATTAAAAGTGTCCGCTTCGCGGGAAAAAACCTAAAATTCTGGGTGCCACTTACGCTATTTACCCGGACGCTGCTGCATCTGCGCACATCAACCCTGCTGCGCTACCACTTCCTACGGTCGTTCCTTATGCTCGCACCCCTACGGGGCAAGGGGTTGACCTGCTTGTTTTTCGTGTTGATCCGGCTTTGCCGACATGGAACAGCATCCGCTTAACGCAGATGCAGCCCATTCCGGCTTGCGGATCATAACACGAAAAATCTGCTGCAACTGATAACCAGTCTTATTTTCGATTCTGAGGGGGCTCAGCCCCCGTTCCCCCGACCTCACTGGAACAGACAAGGATTTATGCCCTAACAAAATAAAATTGATTCTAGGTGGCAAATTGGGACTCTGACGGCATTTTGCTATAAAGTCAAAGTTTCTTCTGCGTTTCTTGATCTTGTCCTAAAAAGGCAAGGAGATCGTCTGGGTCATAGCGAGAATCTTTTTGCTCTTTTTTCTGCGTTCCGCGGATCGCGGCTGAGTATTGCTGAAGATAGTCTTTAAAAGCATCTAAGTCAGTGATCTCACCGCAGTAAGCTTCGACCTCGGCTCCTATCCGAATCAATCTCTTTGTGCGCGCTTTCCGCGCTGCTTCTTTTTCACGCTGCAATATAGCACGCTTCTGCGCCTGCATCTGTTTAATCTTTTTGTCGAGATCCGCCACACGGTCTTCTGCTGATTTCTTTTCTGCCATGTTTGATTATTCCTCACTTTCTAATATACTTGTTGCGTTTATTGTATCAAATATTGAAAAAAACCTCAAGAGCATGTATCATTGTATTGTACCTTAGCGCAGCTAAGGGCGCACTTACAGACACACACGCTATCGCGCATATGTCTGTTTAACCGTGCGTTTCCATGGTCGTAAAACGTCCATGGAAAAATAAGCATGGTCGTAAAACGACCATGGAGGTATTAGGTATGTCTATTTATCACTGCTCTATAAAAAACATAAGCCGCAGTTCTGGACGCAGTGCAGTTGCGTGTGCAGCTTACAGAAGCGGGGAAGAATTGGAAGATGTGGAAACGGGAATCACTCACGACTATAGGAAGAAAACAGGAATTGCCTTTGCGGAAATTTTTTTATGCAAAAATGCGCCGGAAAGGTTCCAGAATCGGGAAGAACTCTGGAACGAAGTTGAAAAAATCGAGAAAGCAGCGGACGCGAGATTGGCTCGCGAAATCGAGGTGGCAATCCCGCGGGAACTATCGCTTGAAGAGATGAAAAATCTGGTTGCCGGATATGCAAAAATGTTGACGGAAGAGGGAATGTGCGTTGATGCTGCGATACACCTTAAGGTTGGGAACCCACATGCTCATCTTATGTGTACGACTCGGAAGATCAAAGCGGATGGAACATGGGATCAGAAAGAAAAAAAGGTCTATGCACTTGACGAATTCGGGAACAAGATTCCGGTCATTGACCAGGAGACCAGGGAACAGAAAATCGGGGCAAGAGGGCGGCGGATCTGGAAGAGAGTGACAGTTGCGGCAAACGATCTGAACGCGAAAGAGAATGTCGAAAAATGGCGAAAAATGTGGTCGGAGCACTGTAATGCCTATCTTGAGCCGGAACAGCAGATCGATCACCGGAGCTACGAACGGCAAGGAAAAAAAGACGTGATCCCGACCATCCACGAGGGCTATGCAGCACGCGAAATGGAAAAAAGAGGGAAGCTGGCTGAGCGCTGCGAGATAAACAGAGAAATCGCTGCGGCGAACAGAGATATAAAAGCAATACTGGCGGAACCTGAACCGGATCACCGGACAAAAATCGAAAGACAAGTCGATGAGCTTTTGAATGGATTCGAGAAACTTAACAAGAAGCTAAAAGAACAAAAGAAAATACTGGCGGCACAATCCTTCAGCACGCCGGATCAGCGCGCAGCCACGGAGAAAATAATGCCGTTCGGCAGCGAAAAGACAGAAAATGCGACCGAATGGTCGCATGAGCAAGAAACAATTGTGCCAAACCACAGCAAAGAAATACGACCAAATGATCGTAAAGAAGAACACGACCAAACGGTCGCAAAAAGGGCGGAGGTTGTCAGCCAGGAAGAAGCTCCGGATCCGGAGCTTGAAGCACAGGAACGGGCCAGAAAAAAGAAAAAGACAGAGAAAAAGAAAAAAAGAGGTCTCCGACTGTAATATTCTGCCTGCTCGAACGTAATATGAGTGAAAAGTTAGTCCATGAAAAAGCGGGCAGTTGGAAACCCAACTGCCCGCTTTTGCTATGCGAAATAAGCTTCTAAGACCTCTTTCGCAGTCTGTCCGTCGAAGATATAGCGCACTGCTGCATGATCTGATCTATCGTATCATCATCCAGTCCGGCGCTGGTTACAGCGCGGACTAAAAAAGCGCGGATCAAATCGTTGAAAGCAGAGATCGTCCGTTCATTTACTGCCCCTCTCCGCGCTTAAGCGCTCAAACTCTTCCTGCTCATCACTTGTTAATGCCCCCAGCAGCGCTCTTTCGAGCAATTCTTGATAGCGTTTCTCTTTGTTACTTGAAGCAGCCCGGCGACGGCTGCAATTCTCTGAAAAAGCGTTCTTTTTCCGCTTTTTTGACTTGATTATGTTGTTGGCAGCGTTCAGCAGAGCTGCTTTTTCATCATGCGTCATTCCATCAACGATCTCATCAAATTCTTCCAGATCGGAGAAAGAAATCTGTCCACTGAGGTCTTCCAGATCGAACCGGAAAATGTACCCCTCAACTGGGCGTCCACGCTTTTTTGCGTGAATTACTTCACAGCGCAGGTTCTTAAATGCCCCACTTTTATTGATCTCTTCCACAGCGGGTTTAATTACATCCCTCATTAAAATTTTTGGCTCGTAGTCTGGTGTTGAAAGCAGCTCTTTAAACTCGGAAACACTATATTTTTTTGTGCAGCCGTGCAATTTCCATTGCTTCAGAATCCTGTAAAGAGATTTTGCATAAATCCCATCAAGTGCAACATACTCTTGAAGTTCAAAACTCGTGAATTCTTTTGCAATGTTGTTGAGAAGCCAAGCAACGTCCGGATTCACCCGGATTTTAAGTACTTTTCTTGATTTTACAATCGTAAAAGTTGAAAACAAATTGAATTGAACAATTTCATCATCGGTTTCGTAGATTCCGTGACATGATCTTAGCTTTTCGTTCATTCTGATTAAATCAGACTTGAAACGTTCGAGAGAAGTTGACTTATATTCTGTTAACAACTTTATTTCATCAAGAGGAATCTCAACTAATTCAGAACCTTTTTCGCGAACTTTCGCACAAATTGCGTGGAAAAAATTCAGATCTACTTTTTCGAAATTTTTGAGCGGAATATTATTCATTTTGTTACTGTATTTTACGATTTCTTTTGACATGTAAAACCTCCTAAACCCCTGTAAATACAGTATAAAACGATTTCGTGAGATAGTCAACTATAAAACTCACTAATTAATCACTTTGGCAATCATTTGACTCACCAAAAGAAATACATTTAACTCACCAAAAGCCTCAAAAAAAATACATTTAACTCACCAAAAACCCCAAAAAAAATACATTTAACTCACCAAAAAACCCCGCAGCCCGCTCTGGCTCTGGGCTAGCGGGATCGCTAAAGTAAAAACCTTAAAAGTATATATTAAAAGTGTCCGCTTCGCGGGAAAAAACCTAAAATTCTGGGTGCCACTTACGCTATTTACCCGGACGCTGCTGCATCTGCGCACATCAACCCTGCTGCGCTACCACTTCCTACGGTCGTTCCTTATGCTCGCACCCCTACGGGGCAAGGGGTTGACCTGCTTGTTTTTCGTGTTGATCCGGCTTTGCCGACATGGAACAGCATCCGCTTAACGCAGATGCAGCCCATTCCGGCTTGCGGATCATAACACGAAAAATCTGCTGCAACTGATAACCAGTCTTATTTTCGATTCTGAGGGGGCTCAGCCCCCGTTCCCCCGACCTCACTGGAACAGACAAGGATTTATGCCCTAACAAAATAAAATTGATTCTAGGTGGCAAATTGGGACTCTGACGGCATTTTGCTTTGACACTCCCCACAGCTAAAGCAGGGGGATTCTTGTTTCTTCCACTACTGCATTGACGAATACCTTACGGTACTGCAATGTCTTACACAGTGTCCACAAGCTATGTTTATCCTGTTCCCGTATGCCCTACGGTACAGCTTTTCATCTTTATGCAGACTGCATCTGCAGTGCTTTTTTCAGAATATTGATGCCTGCATTCGTATCCCGGTCATGAACTGCATGGCATTTCGGGCACTCCCAGATACGAATGCTCAGATTTTTTATCCGTGGATTTCTGTAGCCGCAAGAGCTGCAGGTCTGACTGCTCGGATACATCGTTGGTACTCTGTGAAGTTCATTTCCATACCAGGCAGCTTTATATTCCAGCATTTCGAAAAACTTTGCCCAGGAAACACTTGCTATGGATTTTGCCAGTTTATGGTTCCGGATCATTCCCTTCACGTTCAGATCCTCGATACAGATGGTTTGGTTTTCGCGCACCAGCATCGTTGACTGTTTCTGCAGGAAATCATTCCGCTGATTGGCTGTTTTCTCATGCACTCTGGCTACCCTGAGCCGCTGCTTCCCGCGGTTATGGGAATCTTTCTGCTTCCGGGAAAGTCTGCGCTGTTCTCTTATGAGTTTTCGCATGGAGCGTTCCAGATATCTGGGATTTGATACCGTATTTCCATTGCTGTCAGAATAGAATGCTTTGATTCCGACATCAATTCCAATCGTTCCTCCAGCATTTGGGCGTGGTTCCGGTTCGAAATCAACATTTAAGACTGCAAAATATTTTCCGGCCGGTGTGTACTCAACGGTTACGTGATTAATTTTTCCCACTTCCATCGACTGGCGTATTTTGACAAATCCAAGTTTCGGAAGTTTGATATATCTTCCCACAATACGGATATTATCTTTTTGATTGACCGTTCTGTATGACTGGAACCGGTTATGTTTGCTCTTGAAGGTTGGATAGGAAGCACGTTTTTGAAAGAAATTCACAAAGCTCCGGTCGAGATCCCGCAGAGACTGCTGTAAGGCAATGGAATCTGCTGCTTTCAAAAAAGCAAACTCCTCCTGTCTTTTCAGTTCGGTCAGCATGGCGGAAGTCTGGGTATATCCAATCTTCTTCCCTTCTTCATAGCTTTCCTTGCGCATGGCAAGTCCCCGGTTGTAGATCAGCCGGCAGCATCCCAGCGTCTGGTGGATGAAGTTTTTCTGTTCTCTGTTCGGGTAGATCCTGAATTTGATCCCTTTTTGCATTAGCCCATCTTATCCTTTTGTCTCTGCGATGTTTTCTGGTTTTCGATATACTGTTTTACTGCTTCCAGAGGGGCACCGCCAACGGTAGATACAAAATAGCTGTTTGTCCAGAGCGTCGGCATTTTCGTTTTGAGACAGGGAAATTCCTGTCTTAAAATTCTGGACGTATAGCCTTTGAACGATTTTACAGCTTTGTGGATTCCAAACTGAGGATCTACTTCCAGCAGCATATGAACATGGTCTGGCATGATCTCCATTTCCAGAATGTCTACAGAAAGATTTGCAGCATACTCTGTGAGCAGCTCCTTCAGCCGGACATCTACACCGTTCGTTAATACTTTTCGTCTATATTTGGGACACCATACTACATGGTATTTACAGGAATAGACGACATTATTGTTTGATTTATATGTTGTGTTCATGTTTGTATGATACAATATTTTATCAATTAACACAATTGTTATTTTGTCCATCTTCAATTACTTGCGTAAATTCGATGGACGCGTCTTATATCCCCATAGCTGAAGCAAGGGGTTTTACGACGCATTGGATAAGCAAATTTTCCACTCATCGAGTGGAAATTTTACAATACCTAAACTACTTCTTGAATTTATATTTTCCTTTTCCGTGCCCGGATACTGGTTCAATAATATCTGCCTGCACCAAATTGGAAAGATGTTTTGAAGCACCTGATGATCATTGTTTTCATCAGATTATTATCGCTTGTAAAAGAAGATTTATAATCTACAATCTTTGCAAAAAAATCTGCGACATTTTTACACGTTTTCCAATCAAAAACCTGTTTTTGTCTTGGGATAATCTCCCATAGCTTCATTTCAAAAGAATTATCACTTAATCTCTGTAAACAAGCCACTCTGCATCAGAGCAAATACCGATGCAGAACCAACAAAGCCACAGCCTATCATTACTGCTTTTTTTGAATTAATCACTTTCTTCTTCGTAATAATCTCATCTCCTTAATAATTCTCTTCATGTACTTCAAAATAGCTCTGTGGATGATTACATACCGGACATACTTCAGGCGCCTTAGTTCCTACCACAATATGTCCGCAGTTACGGCATTCCCATACCTTAACTTCGCTCTTTTCAAATACCTGTGCAGTTTCAATATTCTTAAGAAGTGCACGATATCTTTCCTCATGGTGCTTCTCAATCTCACCTACTGCCCTGAATTTTGCTGCAAGCTCAGGGAATCCTTCTTCCTCAGCTGTTTTAGCAAAGCCATCATACATATCTGTCCACTCATAATTTTCGCCTTCTGCCGCTGCCGCCAGGTTTTCCTTTGTATCACCAATTCCTGCTAATTCCTTGAACCACATCTTTGCATGTTCTTTCTCATTATCTGCAGTCTTTAAAAACAATGCTGACATCTGCTCGTAACCTTCCTTTTTCGCTACAGAAGCAAAATAGGTATACTTATTTCTTGCCTGTGATTCCCCTGCAAATGCCTCCTGTAAATTCTTCTCTGTCTGTGTTCCTGCATATTTGTTTGCTGCCATCTCTTTTACCTCCGTTTTCTTTACTACTTTTTCAAAATCTGATGCCGGGTGCTTGCACAAAGGACATATAAAGTCATCTGGTAATTCCTCGCCTACATATTCATATCCGCAAATTCTGCAACGCCATATTGTCTGACTGTCCTCTGTTTTTCCAACCTCCTGTGGCTTAGGCTTAATATTATTCTGATAATAATCATATGTTACTGAAGGAACATTGCTTAAAACTTCCATATCGGTTATCTCACCGATAAACATCGTATGTGAACCCAAGTCCTCTGTTTTAGTAACTGTCACAGAAATGTATGCATTTGTACCTTCTGTAATATAATAAATACCATTTGTGCCCCTGGCACACTGCTCAAATGCTTCAAACTTATTGGTATCTCTTCCTGATTGGAAGCCAAAATGTTTGAACAATTCAAATTGTGCCTTCTGACTTAAGACTGATACAGTAAATTTTCCGGTTCTTTGAATCATATCATGCGTATAATTTGCCTTATTTACACAGATACTTAACTGGTTTGGTTCCGAAGCTGCCTGAATGGCTGTATTAATGATGCATCCGTTATCTTTTTCTGCTTCTTTAGCGGTCAATATAAACAGTCCATAACTCAACTTATACATTGCTTTCCTATCCATGCTGTTCCTCCTTTACCTTCTCCCTGCATTTCGGGCAAATGCCTTTAAATGAAATATCATAATCCACAAATTCAATTCCATGAGTGTTATGAATTCTTTCCAGCAAATCCGGTATTTGATCCATATCCACATCAAAAACTTCACCGCACTTTATACATCTTACATGGTAATGATTTTTCAATGTAAAATCAAATCGGTTCGGTCCATCCGGAACTTCAACCTTTCTTAATGCACCTTCCTCTACCAATATATCAAGATTTCTATATACAGTTCCTTTTCCAATTGTTGGATATGCTTCTTTTATAAATTCATACACTTCATTTGCCGTAACGTGTCTTCTCATTTCGTATACGGTATTTCTTACAAGATCTTTTTGAATGGTATTTCTCCTACTTGTCATTCGTCCTCCTTATTAGGATTAGTTCTTAATAAGGATTATATATCACCATCATCCTGCTGTCAATAAAAATAGTAATAATTCTCATTATTATAAAAGCTACCAAACTGAGCATCTTTTACCTGAATAACTATTTTATTTTGCGTTCAAATACATATTCTGAATCTGAAGATAAATCAGACCTAAACGAATATCCGAGTCTGTCAAATTTCTGAATCTCCACCGGATTTTCAATATTATTTTCCGCTATGAATCTGACCATTTCACCACGAGCCATCTTGGCATAGGTACCTTTTGTTACCAATTTATCTCCGGATAACTCACAAAATACAATCGTAATATATCTGTCCTGTGGTGTCAGATACTTTTCTATACATTTTGAGTATTCTTTTGATGCAAGATTAATGATAATCCTACTGTCATCGATTACTGAGCGGTATAACAATTCTCCCCAGTACTCATACAGATTTTTTGCATCTCCAATTCCAACCTTTGCCTGCATTTCAAGACGATAAGGAGTCACACCATCCATTGGTTTTAAAATGCCATAAAACGCAGACAAGATTCTTAAATGATTTTGCAAATACTCAAACTGCTGGATTTCAAACACAGATGGTGCCATATATTGAAATGCAATCCCTTCATATGCTAAAACAGCCGGAGTAAGCCTGTTATAAAGATCCATATTTTCCAATCTGTTAAAGTTCTGCTCTGCAATCTTGTCATTACATTTCCAGATAGCTTTCAGTTCTTCTTTTGATTTGCTTTTCATCCAGTTTAATACTTCTGCTGTCTTATCAATATAGACAGGCAGTTCAACCGGTGCTAAGTTATCGGTATCTACAATCATCTTTTTTGCAGGTGATAAAATAATCTTCATTATGCCAATTCCTTAAGCATATTTTCAGGATCATCTGCCGCCTTGACTTTATCATTTGCCTTTATAATGATTCCCTGCTCATCAATAAGATATGTAGTTCTTACTACACCCATAGATACTTTTCCATAATTTTTCTTTTCTTTCCAGACATCATATGCTTCAATAACTTTACGCTCCGGATCTGCTAATAGCGTAAATGCCAGTCCGTATTTTTCTTCAAATCTCTTGTGAGACGCTACAGAGTCCTTGCTTACTCCGAGAATAACAGCTCCCTTCTCAGTAAACTGTGGATAACGCTCAGAAAAGCCACATGCCTGCTTCGTACATCCTGGTGTATTATCCTTTGGATAAAAATATAAGATCACTTTTTTTCCTGCATAATCGCTTAATTTATGCATTTCTCCATTCTGATCCGGCAATTCAAAGTCCGGTGCTTTTTTTCCTAACTCTAACATTTACTATTCCTCCGCTTTTGTATTTTCCACCTGTTTTCTTGTTCTTTTATTACCTGAAATCATTTTATGACCAGAATAGACTGCCATAATCATGCATATCAGAGAGCCAAATGCAAAGTATTTGTGTGCTGCTTTTAACCCTTTATATCCTGTATAAAAAGTTCCAACCATTGTAACTATTGCTCCGATTGACCAATATTTATGTGCTTTCATTTTATACCTCCAAATTGATTAAGCTGTTTCCAAAATAAATATCTCTGGATCATTAACAATATTATACATTCCATCCATTACTTTTGACAAGCAGGGAAAGAAAAATACTCAATCCAAATACAAAAGGATGTATCACGATAATTCTTGCATTACCTTGACGCATCCTTTCGTGTTGTATTTTTTTATTCTTCTTAATGACAGCTATGGTTTCCACATCCATGCTCACCACATGTATGTCCTTCCCCATGGTTGTGCTCATGGAGAGAATACTTCGCATCAATCTTAAATGTCTCTGTGTGTCCAAAGTGTTGGAAAATCTGTCCATTTTCATATGTTACTGCTATTCTCATGATACCTTCTCCTTTTTCTGCTGCATATTTTTGATAAATCTCACGTTTGTAACATCCTCCAAAGCTGCAGTCGCTGCTCTGACCGTCACAGATTATGAAATCCCCACCATCAATTTTAAGCGGATGTCCATCAATGAGAGCATCTGCTATTTTCTTTCTGGCAATCTCGTAAATCCGTTGGACCGTCGTTCTTGCGATCTGCATAGATTCTGCACACTGCTCCTGACTGTAACCTTTCTTGTCCAAAAGACGGATTGTCTCGTACTCATCTACCGTCAAAACAATGGGCATTTTTTTCTCAGTATCATCTGCCGGAAGAAATTCTAAAACATTTGGGAAATGGCAGACTTTTCTGCATTTTACTGGTCTCGGCATGAAATTGCTCCTTTCTCGCTTTCTTATATAATAGTCCTATAAAGGGCATATGTCAATTATTCGATTGACGCATCTTAAAAAAGCAAGTATACTATGTTCATAAAGGAGATAACTATTATGAGCTTCGAAAATTATTTTCCACTATGGAATGACTTAAATACAGCACAGAAAAAACTAATTTCAGACAATTTGATTACACGGAATGTAAAAAAAGGAACGATCATTCACAACGGAAACCTGGATTGTACCGGATTATTACTGGTTAAATCCGGGCAGCTTCGAACTTACATACTTTCAGATGAAGGACGAGAGATTACACTTTACCGTCTGTTCGATATGG
>OGPB01001763.1_pt1 | contig 12015 bp, 6 predicted proteins | sample 1552821 | NCBI WGS metagenome assembly OGPB01 (sample SAMEA2580192, study PRJEB22360) | human gut metagenome | biome: human gut; feature: human-associated habitat; material: faeces | place: Denmark | collected 2008/2010 | reverse complement strand
AGCCGCCGAAGCGGTGCTTAAGCCGCTAGGCGGGAATTGTGCGGTGTTGCCCTAAAACAAAAAACAGCACGCACCACATTTCCATTCGCCACCGCAAGAAATAGCATCACCGGGAAATCTGTTTCACAATAGGTAAAATGCGAATCATCGCTTAACTTCCTGCAGCCGCCAAATTTACGGTCATCATAGACTTTCAGGCTCTCAGCAATAAGGGTCACAAGGACAGTCTGAGCGTTCTCTTTATGCTGATTTTAAATCATGTCATCGGCTGATCCGGCATTGTATTGGCAATGCCGATTGCTTTTGCCACATATACCAAAGAAGCAGGAACCACGAACGGTTCCTGCTTCTTTTCTTTTTATTTCCTTACGGGTCCGGAATATTATCTGACTCTGAATCATAATTTTTCAGACCCGTATTGTTTGCCGCCGACAGAGCAGCAGCAATTTTACTGATATTTCGTTAAGCCTCTTCAATTCGGATCAAAAATTGCAATGTGCAATCTTCTTTCAAATGATACTTAAACTCCGGCATCACCCCGGGGCCGCAGGCGCCGGTGCCAATGCCTTGCTGGAAGGCCTGGATTGTTACATAGGTCCCCGTACGGACCTCGTCCCTGCGGTGCTTCATGGAGAGCAGTGCGCGGTCGGTGTATGGCTTGATGCCCAGTTCAAACGGGCGGCCAACAGCCTCAAAGACCATGCAGGTCTTTCCATCGGAGACAGAAGCCACGGTACAGTCCATGCGGTTGCCGCTCTCCTGCGGGCGCAGATTCGGCTCGGTCATATCGGCCACGGTACAATCCACCGCACGGATGGGGAACTGATCCTTCATGTCGCAATAGCTTTCTCCGCTGCGGCCAATATAATGCACTGCATCAAAAACCTCGTCCAGGCGGAACGTCTTGCCAAAACGTGGAATTTCCTGACTGCCGGAAACGCGATGCAGCACGCTGGTGACCAGCACGCCGCTGTCCGTTCCCTTGTAGGTATCGGTAACCATATAACGGCCGCGTTTGTTGGTGATTTTGGTCACGACCTGCCAACCATCGGCGGTCTGCTGTGTTGAAACGGTCTCCTCGGTCTGGCGGGTATAGCGCACCATCAGGTTATGGAACATGGCGTCAACATCGTTATCGGTGGGGGCGCGGTACAAAAGCGTGCCCTCATCAGCCCCGGCTGCAACGACCACGCCGCTTTTGCGGCAGACAAGCCGCCCTTTTTCGACTGCAACATCCCCCGGCAGCGGCTTCACAGCGGGCGCGGCGGCTACTTCCTGCGCCAGCACAAGCTGTTCCTCGGACACAATCTGTCCGGTCACCGTATCAGTCGTTTCGACTATGACCGCCAGCAGACCGTCCACAGCCCTGCCAAGCGGCACAGTCACCGTTTCTTTCGTAAGAGGTGCGGTCTGCGGGGTCAATATTGTTTTGCTGCCGTCATTCCAGCGGAACGCCAGGCGGTAACGCCCGGTCGAAAATGCCGTTGTGTTGAACACCTCAAACTGCCCGCCGCTGACATGCGCCACACGGATTGGGCGATAGATAAAGCGCATGAGCTTTGCGCCTGTGGAAGGGCTGCGATCGGGGTAGAACAGACCGTCCACGCAGAAGTTGCGGTCATGCTCCCACTCACCATGGTCGCCGCCATAGGTGTAGCTGCCGTCTGTGTGCAGAACGGCATGGTCCACCATCTCCCACACGCAGCCGCCCATGAGGTTATCGTAATTGTAAATTTCCTGCCAGTAGGCTTCGGTGTTGCCGGGGCCAACGCCCATGGCGTGGGCGTACTCGCACATGAAATATGGGCGGTCATTGAGCCGGGCCTGTTTGCGGCGCTTTTCGCCGACATTGTGCACCATTTTGACGCTGGGGTACATCTCGCTGCCCACATCGTAAGCCTGGCGCTTGCAGTGGATGGCGCTCTCATAGTGCACCGGCAGGGGAGAGTGCTGCTTGAGGTAATCGTACATGGCATCGGTGTTGTGATAGCCGCCCGCCTCGTTGCCAAGGCTCCACATAATAACCGATGTGTTCCCGCGGATTTTGTCCCGCTGATACAGCCGCATGATGCGGTCCATATAGTGGCTTTCCCACTTGGGGTCGTTGCTGATGGAGTTGTAGGTCGGCGGGAGCTGCATGGCGAACGTACCGTGCGTCTCTAGGTCATTTTCGTCTACAATATAAATGCCAAGCTCGTCCGCCAGTTCCAGCAGCAATGGGTCCGGGGGATAGTGCGATGTGCGCACGGTGTCGATGTTGAACCGCTTACAGACCAGCATATCACGCTCGATATCATCGGGGGACATGGTGTAGCCGTTGGCCGCATCGGTATCGTGGTGGTTCACGCCCTTAAGTTTGATTTTGCGGCCATTGAGCAGGAACACATCTTGCTTGATTTCAACCGTGCGGAAGCCGATTTTCTCTTTTACGCAGCTGGTGGCGGTTTCATAGTAAATATTGTACAGTGTCGGGACTTCGGCATTCCACTCGGTCACATCAAGCCCCGCAAACACAGCCTGCGCCGTGCCATTCCTGGCCGTAACGGTTGCTGTCTGCTCCAGGCCGTGGCCTTTGACGGTAAACGCCACGTCAATATCAGAGAGCGTCTGCGCGGAAAGGGTCAGCGTGTAGCCATCGGGCTTTTTCTCGGTTTTGGCATCAATGTCCCACAGGTCCGTTGGCTCCTCGGTGCGCAGCAGCACATCGCGGAAGATGCCATTATTGCGGAACATATCCTGGTCTTCCAGATAGGTCCCATTGCACCAGCGGTGTACCACAACCACCAATTCGTTATGCCCGGATTTCAGCTTTCCGGTCAAATCAAACTCCGCCGTGTTGTGCGCACCCTCGGAATAGCCGATAAAGAACCCGTTTACATACAGATCCATGCAGCTGGCAACGCCTAAAAACGAGACGATACGGCGCTTGTCAGCATCATCGATTTCAATAAAGCGGCGGTAGACGCCGACAAAATTGTACTCCTCGCCGGGGACTTTCCACTGCAGGCGGATGCCGGTATCGCAGCCCAGCCAGGAAAAGGTACGGCTAACCTTGCCGGTCGTGGGGATCACCGGCGGCTTGTAGGGAAACTGGTAGCGGATGTTGACATAAAACGGCTTATCGTACCCGCGGAACTGCCAGCAGGACGGAACATCGAGCTTATCAAAATGCACTGCATCGGTGTCAAGTTCAACCGGTAGTTCGGCGGGGCGGGGGTAGAATTTAAAATCCCATTCCCCGTTCAGGCATTGGACTTTCGGCGATGCATAGCGCTTCTGTTTCGGTGCCACGGCGTCCGCAGCGGCGCGGCCGGGGTAGGGGATAAAGTAGCTGCGTGCGGGCAACTTGTTGACCGCGAAGGTGGCGAAATCGTGGTAGTTGGTGGTGTTCAGCCGGTACTTCATTGCGTGGCTCCTTTTTTTCGTTCGACGATGGCGGCCTGCTCAGCGGGAAGGTTCTTCTCAACGGTCCACAGGAACACCAGCACGGCGCACAGCGCATAGGCAGCCGTTTCCACCCAGATATAGCTGACGGAAATGGCCGTGTTGACAGCTGCGGACTGGCCCAGCGTGTTCAGCGCCACATCTGCGCTCTGGTCATAGCCGCTCGCGTTCAGGATACCGCTGAAAATTGCGTTGCACACGGGGGTGGCAGCCACCATCAGCGCACTGTAGACCGACATGGTCAGGCCATCGGTGCGGATGCCGCGGGTGTATTCAATGTGGTCGATGACATCGGCCAGCATGGCAAGGATCAGGTAACAGGCAGGGGAGGAGCCAAGGCATTTGAGCGCAATGCCGACGGCGACAGGAATGATATTGCTGCCGCCAAGGCCCGCGATCACGCCGCCTGCCACGCCGATGGCCATGCCCACCAGGCAGGTCAGGCGCTTGCCAAACTTATTGGCCAGTGGCACCACAAAGACCGCGGCAACGGCCATCGGGATGGCACCCAGCACGGCCAGCAAAGACTGTGACATGCCCCAGGCATCGCCCAGGCTGGCGGTATTGAAAAAACTGTTATCCAGCACCCACTGGCAGAAAAAGGTCATGGAGCCGTTTTTCATAGCGCCGCCCCACTGGAACGCCACATAGAACAGCATCGCCAGCCACCAGCTCTTTTCACTGGTGACAGCCTTGACCTGCTCGCCGAGGGAAGCGCTGCTTTTTTCGGCCTTTTCCGCGCCTGCTGATTCCTCGGTCACGCGCTCCCGCGTGAACCGGAACTGCAGAAGGATCGTCAGCGCCGTAAAGATCGCCACACCCAGCATGGCAACGAACCAGAGGTGCTGGTCCTCTTTCAGCGCCATCGAAACCAGCGTGGGGAAAATCATGGAGCCAACGCCCATCACGCCCAGGCTGGCAATGTTCGTCAGCGAGGCCAGCGTGGAGCGCTGTTTGCTGTTGCGGGTGGAAACCGGCACCAGCGTGGAATTGGCTGTGTTGTAGATGGGGAACCCCACGGCGTAATACGCATTGTAGGCAATGGCGATCCAGACCATCCGGGCGGTGCGGTCCGCAAACGGAACAATGAACATCAATACGCTTGCAACCGAAAGCGTCAGCGCAGAGAGCAGGATCCAGGGCCGTGCCTTGCCCGCAAGGGTGCGGGTACGCTCAATCAGCTGGCCCACCACCAGGTTGGCCGCAACAATCAAAATTGTGGAAAGCAGCTGCAGGGTCGTCAAAAAACCGAGGTCCAGCTTCAGCACGTTGGTCAGGTAGTTTTGCAGCTGACTGGTAAAAATCCCCGAAGCCAGCAATGCCCCAAAGGGACCGATCAGGTAACCGAACAGCATCTCCGGCGGGCAGACATCCTCCGATGTGACCTGCGACCGCAGGAGCAGGCTGTTCCATAGCCCGTTTTTCGTTTGATTCATAAGGAAGTTCCTTTCATTCCATAAAACGCTTGAAAAAACCGCATTCTTCCGTGTTGCAGTTTTGTGCCGCCTCTGCGCGGATATTGCAGTGGAAAACATGCCCCAGCTTTTGTGTTTCGTCACCGTAACAGCGGTACACACAGGGCACACCGCAGCGTTCCAGCGCTGCGGTCATCAGCGGGGCCTGCTCTCTCAAAAAGTCGTTGTTGGCGGTCATGACAAAGCAGGGCGGGTAGCGGCCTGTTACATGGGCTGTCACATCCATGGCATGCAGTTCGGCATCGGTACCGCCGTCTGGCAGGATGTCCGGCAGCAGGTGGGCGATCAGCCCTTTTTGCCCGCGGGAAATGCAGTATTGCCCGCAGTTCAGCGCAAGGGCCGTCGGCACAAAGCCGGGCGGCGGGGTAACCGGAATATTTGCAGCTGCCGGGTCAGCGCACCGCGCTGCGTACAGCCCCAGAATGTTAGCCCCGGCCGAATCGCCCACGGCGAAAACATGGCGAGTATCAAAATGATAATCCACCGCGTGGGCCATTACCCAGTGAAACACCGCATCGGTATCCTGCAAGGCGGCGGGGAACTTGTGCCGCGGGGCCAGCCGATAGGAAAAATTCACAACGGCAAAGCCATGCTGAGCCAGGCTCATACAGTAATATTGATAAAGGTTTTTATCGCCATAGACCCAGCCGCCGCCGTGAACGCTGACAATCACGGGAAGTGCGGTGCCTCCGGCGTTTTTGGGGCGGTAAACGTCCAATGTCTGCCAGCGCGGGTCCGTGCCATAGGGCAGATTATCAAAACGGACAATGTCTTTTGGCGCCTGCAAACCGCGATCCCGTATTGTATCGCTGATTTTGAAGCTGGCCCGCAGGCCCAAGCCGTACAGAGACATACGTTCACTCCTTGCAGGGGATGCAGCAGGCAGCATTGTGGGTGCCGTCCGCGGCGGTCAGTTCCACGGTATCTGCATCAGCATCCGCACGGACCACGGCCAGCGCTTCGCCGAAATAGGTATCGGTGGTATCGGACAGATAGCCGCGTTCGCTGTAGGCACAGGCGCTGCCCAGCCCCAGCAGGGTTCCGCCGCGGACTTTAACGGTAACAGTGCCGCGCTCCAGTGACTTCACCGTGCCGTTTTCATCGGTGTATCGCAGCTGGACAAACGCCAAACCGCCAGGGCGGACGGTTTCTTCTTCCGGCACAAGGCAAAGCCGGGTCTCGGTGTTGGCGGTATGCAGGGCCGTGCGGCCAATCTCATTCCCGGCTGCATCATAGCTGACTGCCTCAACGGTGCCATCTTCATAAGTGCAGGAAAAGCGCACAATGCAGTCGTTTTTTGGCGCAGCTTCGCCCACGGTTTTGCCGTTGATTTTCAGCGCCACTTTGGCGGCGCGGGCATAGACTTCCACCATGGCAGGTTTTCCTTCACAACCGTGCCAGCTCCAGCTGGGGATGGCGTGGGACATGCGCCACGCGGAAGGGGAGTGCTTTTCTTTGGTGTGGTTGACAGGCCAGACGGCCAGCAGCGGGCCTTTTTCCCGCTCCAGTGCCACACGGGTGTACATGGCTTCGCCCTGCGTGCGGCCAATCAGGTCAATGCGGCCTGCCCCGGCTGCGATCCAGCCCGGCCCGTGGGAAAAATCCGGTACATAGTCCGGGTATTCCCACGCGCCGATGCCGACCTCACCCAGGTAATCCATACCCGCCCAGACGAAATCGCCCAGCAGGCGCGGTTCGTGCTTGGCCAGCTCATAAAAACGGTAGGCATCGCTGCAGAACGTCTCGCTTCCGACAATCAAGCGGTGCGGGTATTTTTTCAGGTCATGCTTATACCGGCGTATGCCATAATTGTACCCCGCGGCGTCCATATTTGCAAAGGCATCTTTCGTTTTCCAATCGCAGGGCGGCAGGGATGCCCCCCATTTCATAAAGTCCGCGCCCATGAAACCCGCCAGGTTGTTGAAGAACTCGCTGCCGACGGCCTTTTTCTTTGGGGCCGCTTTGCCGGCCGCTGCGCGCTTGACGGCAGCTTCAGCCTCTTTCTTCGCCTTGTCATCGCTGTAAACACCAAAGCCCATTGAGGACAGGAAGTTGAAGAAGATGTTCACCCCGCAGGTCACGGGACGGGTGCTGTCTAAACTGTGCATGTGCTCGGTCATCTGCTTTGTCAGCGCAATGCCGCGGGTCTGGGCCGTCTCGGCCACCTCGTTGCCGATGGAGTACATGATCACTGACGGATGGCTGTAGTCCTTGCGGACAAGGGATTCCAGATCCTGCCGCCAGCGGTCGGGCAGGTAGCTCGCATAGTCATATTGGGTCTTGTGGATGTACCACATATCGGCGTATTCATCCATGACCAGCATACCCAACCGGTCGCAGGCATCCAAAAATGCCTTGGAACAGGGGTTATGGGCACAGCGCACAGCGTTGTAGCCCACCTTTTGCAGCAGCCGGACTTTGCGTTCCTCCGCTTCGGGGTAACAACAGGCACCCAGAACGCCGTGGTCGTGGTGGACACAGGCACCGAGCAGGATAACCCGCTTGCCGTTGAGCAAAAATCCGTCATCGCCCCAGGAAAGGGTCCGCACACCGAATGTCGTCTCGGCGCAGTCATCGCCAAACATGGCTCGGCAGCGGTAGAGTGCAGGGGAATCGGGGCTCCAAAGTTTGGCATTGGGGATCTGCACCCGCAGAACAGCTTTGCCGTTGGATTCTGCCTGCGCCGTGGCCACGGTCTGCTCACCATCCAGGATGGCAACCGCCACCGCGCCGCTGGCTGTTGTCTGCACGGTCACTTCCACCTCCGCGGGGTCAATGCTCAGCGTGCGGACCTGCACACCATCGGGCAGGATGTGCCGTGCGGGGGCAGTCCACAGGGTGACGGGGCGGTAGATTCCCGCGCCGGAATACCAGCGGGAGTTAGGCTGATCCGCATTGTGGGCAATAACTTCTAGCACATTGTCCCGGCCGGGCAGCAGTTTGCCCGTAAGGTCCGCGTAAAAATCACTGTAGCCATAGGGGCAGGATGCGATTTTCTCACCGTTCAGGTGTACTTCGGCGTTATGGTAAACGCCCTCAAATTCCAGCACTGCGCACTGCGCCGCCTGCGCGGCATCGGGGGTGAAGTGCTTTTCATACAGATAATCGTACCCCGCAAACCAGCCTGTGTTGGTGCCGCCTGCCGAGGTCTGGCTGCGCTCCTCGGCCAGCATGGCATCGTGGGGGAGGGTAACGGGCGTGCCGGGGGCGGAGCTGCCCAAATGGCGGCAGGTCCAGCCGGTGTTAAAACTTGTTGCTTTCATGTTGTGCTGCCTTTCGGAATGTTGCAGGTATTACCAAAGAAAAACCGTCCGGGACGCATGCCCCGGACGGTTTGTAAGTACGGAGCCTATTGCGGCTTACTTACTTTTCTGCGCAAAGTTGGTGATGATGGCGGTAACGATGGCGACCAGGTTCAGCACAGCCATCGTGATGTTCATACCGGACAGTTCCGGCATGCCAACCATCTTGATGCCGTTGAACGCTTCGGCAACGTTCCAGATACCATCGGAAAGAACTGTCATCATGGCGTAAGCCAGCAGGGTGGCGGCAATGATGCCGGTAAAATCGGTCCAGACTTTCTCACCGAAGAGGAGAGAGACCTCGCAAACGGCGGCTGCGCCCAGGGCAATGGGGACCAGGCTGTTGACCACGCCGCCCTTGGAGCCGTAAATCAGCACAGCAACCAGCGTTGCAACGGTCAAAATCAGGGTCAGTGCGGCGGTATAAAAGCCAAACGCTTTGTTTTTCACAATGCTCGCTCCTTTCTTACTGTTTCTTGGCCTTTTTCTTGGTCTTGCTCAGAACCAGCAGGACAAAGAATACGGCGGTCAGGATGCCGGTAACGGCGATTTCGGCGGTGATGGCGGTCTGCCAATACGGTGTAACATGTTCAATGACGGAGTTGGATGCCGTGCCGTTGGTAACGACCGAGCGGCTGATGGCGTACTCCCAGCTGATAGCGGCTTCGGTCAGCAGCTCCAGCAGGTGGCCGTCATCGGTATCCTTTGCTTTCTGCAGGACCCACTGACCGTGGCCACCGACACCGTCCAGGCACCATTCCTGCGTGCCTGCATCCAGAACTTCGGCTGCATGGTTCTTGTAGCCGCCGTCCACATACTCGTCAAAGCAAGGGGCAGCGTCGGTATCAATGGCACCGTTCCAGCCCCACTCGTTGCGCAGGATCGTGGTGTTCAGGGCATAGCTGGCGGAGTACCACTTCAGGCCCAGACGCTCGAAGGACTGCATCAGGCCGCCTGCGTTGGCCACGCGGATGCTGCCCTCAAAGGCTTTCAGGTTGCCCTCGCGGAACGCCTGTTCATTGAAGAAGCAGACAAGACCTTCGCGGTAGAATTCCTGGTCGTTGCCGACAAAGTGCTTGGGGCCAGCGTGGGAGCCGGTTTTCTCCATGGCTTCCACTTCCACAGCGCCTGCCAGGTAGTTCAGGATGGGGCATTCGGACATATACTCAAAGTTACGGCCGCCGAACGGGGTGCGGTGCAGGTCGTTGCCGAGGTTGTAGTTGATCATGTAGCCGGACCACATGCCATCCTCGCCCATCATGGTGCCGCGGCCAGCGTACAGGTCGGCGTTGAAGGTACCGGCCAGGATAACGTTGGAGCAGTAGCGGGTGGTAACGGGGTTGACCTGCTCGCCGTTGAACTCAACGGTCAGGGGATAGGTACCGCCAACGCTGTCGCAGCCATCGCCAACGGCAAAGGCCGGGCTCAGGTCGCCAACAGCGGGGGACTGGAAGCTCTCAGCGGTGGCATTGGGCAGATCTTCGGGCTGGAGCTGATAGATGAATTTCAGCCAGGTTTCGTGGTCAGACAGGGGAACATCCTTCATCATGGCAAGGTTCAGGCCGGAATCAACGCCGAAGTTGGCAGCAACTTCCGAATAGCTCGGTGCTCCTTCGGGTTTCTCGTACCATTCGCCAGCCAGGATATTCATCATTTCCGGCGTGGCTTCCACGGTGGTCTGCTCGACCGGGTAGGTAGCCTCCCAGTCGCTGCGGGACAGGTAGGTGCCTGCACCATCGACCCAGTAGTTCAGGTCGGCATCCGCAAACTGGTTGGAAACGATAGCGCCGTTCTCGCCGGTGCGGTACTTGTCATCGTCAAAGCTCTGCTTGAAGCTGTAGGTCTTGGCGGCAGTGCCCTCGGCAGTCATGCCGTTGGCTGCGGTGTAACCTTCGGCGGCCAGAACATTGTTCAGTGCATCATGGGAATCTTCGCCAATGGCCAGGTAGTAATCGCCATCGGACAGGATGTAGCCGCCTGCGCCGTCATGGGCAGTGGTATCATAGCTGGCCAGCAGGTACTTGTCCACCGTGATGGTGACTGTTTCGGAAGCACCGGGGGCCAGTTCCTGCGTTTTGCCGAAGCCTGCCAGCTGGATGGCGGATTTCTCAACGCCGTGCTGGCGCTCGTAATCGCCGTAAGGGGTCTGTGCGTACAGCTGCACAACGGACTTACCGGCCATATCGCCGGTGTTCGTCACGGTAACTTTCGCGGTGATCTCGTCCTCGCCCACATCCACGCTGTCCAGCTTCTGGTCAAACGTGGTGTAGGACAGGCCATAACCAAACGGGTACTGCACTTCATCGGCGTAATTCCAGGAAGAAGCGCCTTCCAGTGCGCCAACAGGAGCGGTAGCGTTGCCCTGGCCCATAACGGCATCGGCGTAACGGGTCTCATAGTAACGGTAGCCAATGTAGATGCCTTCGGCCTGGAAGGACATGTACTCAGCGTTCTCATCCTCACCGATCGTGGCGTTGATCTCGGCCACGTTGGCAAACTGCGGGGTACGGGTGCCGGAGTTTACAGCGGCAGGTGAGGAGAGGGAATCGGTCGCGTAAGTATCGGTCAGATGGCCGGAGGGATTGACCGTACCTTTCAGGATCTCGGCCACGCCCGTGAAGCCCTGATGGCCCGGGTAACCAATGAACAGGATGGAGTCCGCATAGGGGATAATATCCTGCACTTCCATCTGGTAGGGGCTGTTCAGCAGAACGATGACCTTGTCAAAGTCTTTGCGGACCATTTCCAGCAGGTCGCGCTCGTCCTTGTGCAGGGCCAGGCTGCTGATGGTGGAACCATCGGTGTCCACATCGTCCATCAGCAGGTCATGACCTTCGCCGCCCTCACGGGCAAACACAACGATGGCGGCATCTTTGTAATCATTGGCCCAGGTGTTGGCTAGGCCCTGATAGAACGCCTTATTTTCCTCTGTGTTCGTTGCCGTGCCGGTAACGGAGTAGCCGCCGCCGAACTGCGGGGCCTCGCCTTGTGCGCGGGTGGCGGTGCCTGCGGCAATGCCATCCCACAGCTGGGGGTTGACCTCAAAGCCCTGGGCTTCCAGCGCGGTCTTGAGGTCAATGGAGTTCAGCGCGCCGTTCGTAACCTTGTTGCCGGCGGAGTTTGCCTGGTAAGCGGGGTCAACGGCAGCGTGGCCGAACACAGAAATGCGGGTGGCGTTCGTCAACGGCAGGGTGTTGTTCTCGTTGCGCAGCAGGGAGAGGATGGACTCGTCGGTGGTGTTCTGCTTCCGAGCCAGAGAGCGGAGGTAGCGGTAGAGGATGTAGGCTTTGGAGAGCTCGTACTTGCCGCTCTCCATCAGCTTCCGTTCCTGGATGTCCTCCACCAACAGCCGGGGCCGGTGCAGCGCGCCTACTGCATCGGCGATGGCATCGATGCGCTCCTGGTCGATGCGGTATTCTGGGTCCACAGCGGCGTTGGCCTTCTGGATGGCGACAACGATCTTCGTCCGGTCAAAATCCACCGTGTGGCCGTCTCGCTTGATTACTTTCACTGGGAAAAACCTCCATATCATTCCAAAGCGTCCGGCCTGACGGGGATGGTGGGACGGACGCATAGGGTTTTGCTTGTGTGCATAAGTATAGCAGAAGCGAGAACAAAACGCAAGATGTTGTGTTCAAAAACTTTGTAAGTCCAATATCTAGGACTAAGGGGCGCAAACAGAGGGGAAAAGTGCCCAACAAGGGAGCAACTGGGGGAAGCAGGGGACGAATTGCCCTGGAACCTTCCCAATGGAAACAGGGGGGATGGAGATGTCGGAGCAAAAACAACGGCTG
>OGPB01001750.1_pt1 | contig 12097 bp, 7 predicted proteins | sample 1552821 | NCBI WGS metagenome assembly OGPB01 (sample SAMEA2580192, study PRJEB22360) | human gut metagenome | biome: human gut; feature: human-associated habitat; material: faeces | place: Denmark | collected 2008/2010 | reverse complement strand
GGCTGCGGCAGGCGCGACGACACGCTCAAGATCGGCGTGGACACGCTGCCCATCCTTCCCCGCGACGCCACGGACCGCAACCGCACCAGCCCGTTCGCCTTCACCGGCAACAAATTCGAATTCCGCGCCCCCGGCTCGGCCCAGTCCTGCGCCGGACCGATGATGACGCTGAACACCATCGTGGCGGAAGCCTTCGACTCCCTGGCGGAGGAGCTCTCCTCCTTCGCGCCGGAAACCTTCCTGTCCCAGCTCCAGGAAACGCTCAAGCGGAGAATCTCCGAACACAAGAGAATCATCTTCAACGGAGACAACTATTCCGAGGAATGGGTGAAGGAGGCGGAACACCGCGGCCTGCCCAACCTGAAGAACACGATGACGGCGCTCCACACCCTGGTGAATGAAAAAAACCTGGACCTGTTTGAGAAATACGGCGTGTTCTCCCGGCGGGAACTGGAATCCCGGTTTGAAATTTTCCTGGAAGAATACCACAGGCGCATCCGCATTGAAGGGCGCCTTTCCTGGGAAATGGCGGCCACCATCATCCTCCCCGCCCTGCGCAATGAATACAAGCAAACCGTTTCCGCGCTCTCCAGGGCGCTGGACGCCAAGCAGACCATCGGTACCGCCTCCCTCCGGAAACTGGCGGACAAGCTCGGCGACGCCCTGGATTCCATCGTGACCGACCTGGACACGCTGGAAACGGCGCTCACAAGCTGCCATGAGGACATCCTGGAAGCGATGTCCCGATTGAGAACCAGCGTCGATGCCGCAGAAACCCTGGTGAACGACCGGTCCTGGCCTCTCCCCAAGTACCGGGAAATGCTGTTCATCTATTAGGGTGCAACGACGGAGCTCCGGAGTCATGCCGCCCCTTTGCGGGACAAGCCTCAGCCCGCAGGGGGAACGGCCCGGCTCCGGAGCCTTGGCGCACCCGGATGCGCCCCGCATCTCTTCCGCCGGCCCCTCCGGTGCTTTTCCCTCAAAAATCCGCGTCATTTGCCGTAAAAAAACTTTCCTCCTAGAGCCCGCGGGCACTTAATTCCCCCGGCGGAAATCCACGGTCCAGGACTGCAAGATTCTTCCATCGCCATTATGCCTAAAGACACCTCCATCAAAAAGATTCTCGTGATCGGGTCCGGCCCGATCGTCATCGGCCAGGGTTGCGAATTCGACTACTCCGGCACCCAGGCCTGCAAGGCCCTCCGGGAAGAAGGTTATGAAGTGGTGCTGGTCAACTCCAACCCCGCCACCATCATGACGGACCCGGAGACCGCCCCGCGCACCTATATTGAACCGATTACCCCGGAATTCGTGGAGAAAATCATCATCCGGGAAAAACCGGACGCCCTACTCCCCACCCTGGGCGGCCAGACCGCCCTGAACTGCGCCATGGAACTGCACCGCAGCGGCGTGCTGGAACGGGAAAACGTGCGCATGATCGGCGCCAACGCGGACGCCATTGACCGCGGGGAGGACCGCAACCTGTTCAAGGAGGCCATGATCCGCATCGGCCTGGACGTGCCTCGCTCCGGCATCGCCCACACGATGGAGGAGGCCCGCCAGGTGGCGCGGGACATAGGAACCTTCCCCCTCATCATCCGGCCCGCCTTCACGCTGGGCGGCATGGGCGGCGGCGTGGCGTACAACAAGACGGAATTTGAAGAAATCTGCGCCCGCGGGCTGGACCTCTCCCCCGTCTCGGAAATCCTGATTGAAGAATCCCTCATCGGCTGGAAGGAATTTGAAATGGAAGTCATGCGGGACCGCGCGGACAACTGCGTGGTGATCTGCTCCATTGAAAACATAGACCCCATGGGCGTGCACACCGGGGATTCCATCACCGTGGCCCCCATCCAGACCCTGACGGACCGGGAATACCAGGTCATGCGGGACGCCTCCTTCGCCGTCATCCGGGAAATCGGCGTGGAAACGGGCGGCTCCAACATCCAGTTCGCCATCAATCCGGCCAACGGCCGCATGATCGTCATTGAAATGAACCCGCGCGTCTCCCGCTCCTCCGCGCTGGCCTCCAAGGCCACCGGGTTCCCCATCGCCAAGCTGGCCGCCAAACTGGCCGTGGGCTACACGCTGGACGAACTCAGCAACGACATCACGCGGGAAACGCCCGCCTGCTTTGAGCCCACCATCGACTACGTAGTGACCAAGGTTCCCCGCTTCACCTTTGAAAAATTCAAGCAGGCGGACGAACACCTGACTACCTCCATGAAATCCGTGGGCGAGGCCATGGCCATCGGCCGCACCTTCAAGGAATCCCTGCAAAAGGCCCTGCGCTCGCTGGAAACGGGCCGCTGGGGCTGGGGATTCGACGCCAAGGCGCCGCAAAACCCCTCCGCAGAGGAAATCACGCGGAAGCTGGCCGTCCCCACGGCGGAACGCATCTTCTGGATCCAGACGGCGTTCAGCAGCGGCTTCTCCCTGGAAGAAGTGCACCAGCTCACCCAGATCGACCCCTGGTTCCTGGCCCAGATGCGGGACCTGGCGGAAGCCGGCGGCCGCCTGGCCTCCCTGGACCTGCGGGAAGCCAAGAAGCTGGGCTTTTCAGACCGCCAGATCGCGCTGGCGCGCGGTACTACGGAAGAAGCCGTGCGGCAGGAACGCCGCGAACAGGGCATCATTCCCGGCTACCGCCTGGTGGACACCTGCGCCGCGGAATTCGAGGCTTACACCCCCTACTTCTACTCCACCTACGGGGACGAAAACGAAGCCCGCGACACGGGACGGAAAAAAATCCTCATCCTGGGCGGCGGACCGAACCGCATCGGCCAGGGCATCGAATTCGACTACTGCTGCGTGCACGCCTCCATGGCCCTGCGGGAAATGGGGTATGAAACCATCATCGTCAACTCCAATCCGGAAACCGTCTCCACGGACTACGATTCCTCGGACAAGCTCTTCTTCGAACCCCTGACGCTGGAAGACGTGCTCCACATCTGCGGGCAGGAAAAGCCGGACGGCGTCATCGTCCAGTTCGGCGGCCAGACGCCGCTGAACCTGGCCAACGCCCTGGAAGCCCATGGCGTGCCCATCATCGGCACCAGCCCGAAGGCCATTGACCTGGCGGAAGACCGAGAACACTTCTCCGCCCTGCTCAGGGAACTGGGGCTGAAACAGGCGGAAGCGGGAACGGCCACCAACGTGGAAGACGCCGCCGCCATCGCCGGACGCATCGGCTATCCGGTGCTGCTGCGCCCCTCCTTCGTGCTGGGCGGCCGCGGCATGATCATCGTGTATGAGGAAAAGGAACTGCGCCAGTACATGAGCGAAGCCGTGGAAGCCTCCGAGGAACGCCCCGTACTGATCGACCGCTTCCTGGAAAACGCCGTGGAAATAGACGTGGACGTCATCGCGGACCGGGAGCGTGCCGTCATCGGCGCCATCATGCAGCACGTGGAACCCGCGGGCATCCACTCCGGGGACTCCGCCAGCATGATCCCGGCCATGGGCATCTCCATGAAAATGCACAAGGAAATCACGCGCGCCTCCAAGGAACTGGCCCGGCGCCTGAACGTCTGCGGCCTGATGAACATCCAGTTCGCCGTGAAGGACGAACAGCTCTACGTCATTGAAGTGAATCCGCGGGCTTCCCGCACCGTGCCCTTCGTCTCCAAGGCCATCGGCAAGCCCCTCGCCAAGATGGCCGCCCAGATCATGGCCGGCAAAACGCTGGCGGAACTGGGCTTCACCCAGGAAATCACGCCGGAATACCACTGCGTGAAGGAAGCCGTCTTCCCGTGGGGCCGCTTCCCGGGCATCGACGTGGTGCTGGGGCCGGAAATGAAATCCACCGGGGAAGTCATGGGCATTGACCCGGGCCCGGACATCGCCTTCGCCAAATCACAGGTCAGCGCCTTCAACCCCCTGCCCACGGAAGGAAAGGTCTTCATCTCCGTAAATGACCGGGACAAGGAGCGGGTGCTCCACATGGCCCGCCAGCTGGCGGACATGGGCTTCACCCTGTGCGCCACGCGCGGCACGATGATCCACCTGCTCCAGCACGACATCGAATGCGAACGCGCCTACAAGGTGAACGAGGCGCGCCGCCCGAACATCGTGGACCACATCAAGAACGGAGACATCGACTTCATCATCAACACGCCCGGCTCCCATGACGCGCGGGCGGACGACATCATCATCCGTTCCTCCGCCATCGCCGCCAAGACCTCCTACTGCACGAACCTGGCCTCCGCCCAGGCCTGCGTGAACGCCATTGAGGCGCTGAAGAACAGGAACCTCCAGGTGTGCACCATCCAGGAATACCACGCCCAGACCCTTTAACCCCATACCACACAGCATTTTTATATCATCATGAGAGCCATTCTCGCACTGGAAGACGGGAGCGTCTTCATCGGTTCGCACTTCGGAACCACGGGCACGGAAGTAGGGGAAGCCTGCTTCAACACCTCCATGACCGGCTACCAGGAAGTCCTGACGGACCCGTCCTACAGCGGGCAGATCGTCACCATGACCTACCCGCTCATCGGCAACTACGGCATCAACCCGGAAGACAACGAATCCGCCGGGGCGCAGGTCAGCGGCTTTGTGGTGGCGGAACTGGCGAAGCTCCATTCCAACTGGCGCGCCACGGAAGCGCTGGGCCCGTGGCTGGAAAGGCAGGGGGTCATCGGCATTGAAGGGGTGGACACCCGCAAAATAGCTAAGCACCTGCGCTCCGCCGGAGCCATGCGCGCCTGCCTCACCACGGAACTGACCCCGGAGGAAGCCGTGGAAGCCGCCAGAAAGGCCCCTTCCATGGAAGGCTGCAACATCGTGGACAAAATCGGTTCCCACCCCATGACGCCGGAGGAAGTGGACGCGCTGGTGACGGATACGGAACTGCCCCCCGTGGAACACGACATCGTGGCCTTCGACTTCGGCATCAAGTACAACATCCTGCGCCAATTGAGGGAAAACGGCTTCCGCGTAACCGTGGTGCCCGCGCACACGACGGCGGAGGAGGTGCTTGCCATGAAGCCGGACGGCGTCTTTCTCTCCAACGGTCCGGGGGACCCCGCCACGCTGACGGACATCCACCGGGAAGTGGCCGCCCTGATCGGGAAAATCCCCATGTTCGGCATCTGCCTGGGGCACCAGATCATCTCCCACGCGCTGGGGGCGAAAACCTTCAAGCTCAAATTCGGCCACCGCGGCGCCAACCACCCGGTCAAGGACCTTAAAACGGGCAAAATCAGCATCACCTCCCAGAACCACGGATTCGCCGTGGACCCGGCCACCGTGCCGGACGACGTGGAAATCACCCTGCTGAACCTCAACGACAACACGGTGGAGGGCATCGCCCACAAGACGCTGCCCGTCTTCAGCGTGCAGTACCATCCGGAGGCCGCCCCCGGCCCCAGGGATCCCCAGTACCTGTTCCGGGACTTCAAACAGATGATTGCCTCACGCGGGCTGTAGGCGGAGCACAAAAAACGGTCGCTCTTCATGCCGGCGCATTTTTCCTCGTCACTTCCGGAAAAATGCGTTATCTCTTACCCGCGGCTCTGAATGAACGGAGCCGGTTTTCCGGTTCACAAACGTTCCGGCGGACGAACCCTGAACAGACATTCCATCCATGAGTAAAATTGCATTGATCTCCGGCATCACGGGGCAGGACGGCTCCTTTCTGGCTGAATTCCTGATTGAAAAGGGCTATGAGGTGCACGGCATCCTGCGCCGCTCCTCTTCCTTCAACACGGGCCGCATTGAACACCTGTACCTGGACGAATGGGTAAGGGACATGAAAAAAAGCCGCCTGGTCAACCTGCACTACGGAGACATGACGGACTCAAGCTCCCTGATCCGCATCATCCAGACCGTCCAGCCGGACGAAATCTACAACCTGGCCGCGCAAAGCCACGTGAAAGTCAGCTTTGACGTGCCGGAATACACGGCGGAAACGGACGCCGTAGGTACCCTGCGGATGCTGGAAGCGGTGCGCATCCTGGGCATGGAAAAGAAATGCCGGATCTACCAGGCGTCCACGTCCGAACTCTTCGGGCTGGTGCAGGAAGTCCCGCAGAAGGAAACCACCCCGTTCTATCCGCGCTCCCCGTATGGCGTCGCCAAGCAATACGGCTTCTGGATCACGAAAAACTACCGGGAATCCTACGGCATGTTCGCCGTCAACGGCATCCTGTTCAACCATGAAAGCGAACGCCGCGGGGAAAACTTCGTCACGCGGAAAATCACTCTGGCGGCCGCCCGCATTGCCCAGGGGATGCAGGACAAGCTCTACCTGGGCAACCTGAACGCCCTGCGCGACTGGGGCTACGCCAGGGACTATGTGGAATGCATGTGGCTGATTCTCCAGCATGACGTTCCGGAAGACTTCGTCATCGCCACGGGGGAAATGCACACCGTGCGGGAATTCTGCACGCTGGCCTTCCGGGAGGCGGGAATCGAACTGGAATGGGAGGGGAAAGGCGCGGAAGAACGCGGCCGGGACAAAAAAACGGGCAACATCCTGGTGGAAGTGGACCCCAAATATTTCCGGCCCGCGGAAGTGGAACAGCTCCTGGGCGATCCCACCAAGGCCAGAACCCTGCTCGGCTGGAACCCCACCTCCACGCCGTTTGAGGAACTGGTGCGCATCATGGTCCGCCATGATATGGAATACGTCAAACACGTCGATTTCCGCTAAGCATGGACAAAAATAGCAGGATATTCGTGGCCGGGCACCGCGGGCTGGTGGGGTCCGCCATCTGGAAAGCGCTGGAAAGCCGAGGCTACACGCATCTCATCGGCCGCACCCACCGGGAACTGGACCTGGAAGACCCGGCGGCCGCCCGGGAATTCTTTGACCGGGAAAAGCCGGAATACGTCTTTCTGGCGGCGGCGTTCGTAGGCGGCATCGTCGCCAACTCCCGCTACCGGGCGGACTTCATCTTCCGGAATCTGCAAATCCAGCAGAACGTCATCGGGGAAAGCTTCCGCCACGGCGTTTCCAAGCTCCTCTTTCTGGGGAGCACCTGCATTTATCCTCGGGAGGCTCCCCAGCCCATGAAGGAGGACGCCCTGCTCACCTCCCCGCTGGAATACACCAACGAACCGTACGCCATCGCGAAAATCGCCGGGCTGAAAATGTGCGAAAGCTTCAACCTCCAGTACGGCGCCAACTACATTGCCGTGATGCCCACCAACCTTTACGGTCCCAACGACAACTTTGACCTGGAAAAAAGCCACGTGCTGCCGGCCATGGTCCGCAAAATCCATCTGGCGAAATGCCTGGAGGAAGGGGCCTGGGACGCCGTGCGCCGGGACCTGGACATGCTCCCTGTGGAACAGGTGGACGGAAACGCCTCTGAAGAAGCCATTCTGGCCGTACTGGGAAAATACGGCGTCACGCCGGGAGCCGTGGAACTGTGGGGGACGGGAACGCCCCTGCGCGAATTCCTGTGGAGCGAGGACATGGCGGACGCCTGCGTCTTCGTGATGGAAAACGTGGACTTCCCCCAACTGCGCGGTGAAGGTCCGGAAATCCGCAACTGCCACATCAACATAGGTACAGGGAAGGAAATCTCCATCCGCGGACTGGCGGAACTCATTGCCGGAACGGCAGGCTACCGGGGCAAAATCACTTTCAATACATCCAAACCGGATGGCACCATGCGCAAACTGACGGACGTTTCCAAACTCCATTCCCTGGGCTGGAAACACCGCGTGGAACTGGAACAGGGCATTGCCTCCATATACCGGTGGTACCTGGACCGCCGGAGTTCCTGAGCCGCCGACCGGGGAACAGACATCCCTGCCCCGCCGCCTCCCTTTCCGCCACATGCACCACGCCTTTCACAACGATTCCGGAAACCCGGCCCCCAGCCTGTGGGCGCTGAGCCCCCTGCTGGTGTTCTTCCTGCTCTACCTGGCCATCTCCGTGGCGGTGCAGGACTTTTACGCCGTGCCGGTCACCGTGGCGTTTACGGCGGCGGCCATCTGGTCCATAGCCATCACGAAAGGGAAAAGCATCACGGAACGAGTGGACCTGTTCTCCGCCGGAGTGGCCAACCGGAACATCCTGATGATGATCTGGATCTTCGTGCTCGCGGGGGCCTTCGCCCAGTCCGCGCGGGACATGGGGGCCATAGACGCCACGGTCCGACTCACCCTGCACCTCCTGCCGGACAACCTTCTCCTGGCCAGCGTCTTCATCGCCTCCTGCTTCATTTCACTCTCCGTGGGAACGTCCGTGGGAACCATCGTGGCCCTGGCCCCGGTAGCCGTGGGACTGGCGGAAGCCACAAACGTCAACACGGGCATGATGACGGCCATCGTGGTGGGGGGCGCCTTCTTCGGCGACAACCTCTCCTTCATTTCAGACACTACCATCGCCTCCACCCGCACGCAGGGCTGCGCCATGCGGGACAAATTCCGGGCCAACGTCAAGGTGGTCCTGCCCGCCGCGCTGCTCGCCCTGGCCTGTTACATGCTGGCGGGCTGGAATGTCCAGGCGCCGGCGGCAGGCGCGGACGTGCAGATAGAATGGCTCAAGGTGCTCCCCTACCTGCTGGTGCTGGCCACGGCTCTGGCGGGTGTCCACGTGATGGCCGTACTGACCCTGGGGCTGCTGGCCACGGGAGCGGTCGGCGTAGGCATGGGCTACTTCTCCTGCATGGACTGGTTCCGCTCCATGGGCGACGGCATGACCGGAATGGGGGAACTCATCATCGTCACGCTGCTGGCGGGCGGCGTGCTTGCCATGATCCGCTTCAACGGCGGCATCGCCTACATCATTGAAAAAATCACGCGCCATATCCGGGGAAGGCGCGGAGCGGAATTCAGCATTGCCGCGCTGGTCTCCCTCGCCAACCTCTGCACGGCGAACAACACCATCGCCATCATCACGGCGGGCCCCATCGCCAAGGACATCAGCGACCGCTTCAACATCCCGCCCAGGCGCAGCGCCAGCATTCTGGACACCTTCTCCTGCCTGGTCCAGGGAGTCATTCCCTACGGTGCCCAGATGCTCATGGCCGCGGGCATTGCGCAGGTCTCCCCCCTGCTGATCATGAAATACTTGTACTACCCCCTGATTCTGGGGGCCTGCTCCGTGACGGCCATCATTCTCGGCGGGAGGGCGGACCGGAAACATGCCGCCGGCCCGGAAAATCCGGCCTAGGCATTCGGGAAAAATCCCTCTCCCGGAACGCGGGGGAAAAGGGTTCCTGTTACCGACATGTTACTCTTGTTATCCGCATGTTACTCAACATATGGGGCAAACATGTTATCATACATTCATGAGCCTTCATATAGAACCCACAGAAGAAGCAGTAGAAACCCTGCGCAAGGAAAGGCGAAAAAATTACATTGCCGCACTGGCAACATCCATCCTCTCCTCCCTGACCATCATCATCGCCGCGCCCGAGGAACCCAAGGTCGTAGGCTACATCACGCCTGACGACGCGCCGCCTTCAGATACGCCGCCCCCGCCGGAAGTGCAGAGGGAAACTTCCTCCGCATCCCATGCGGAAACTCCCGTCAAGGTAGTGGTGGCCGCTGCGGCCGCCCCGGTGAACCTGCCCAAGATCGACATTGACCCTCCCGACGAACCCGTCATGCTGGAAGAAGGGAACATGCTCGGCATGGGGAACGGATTCGGCCCGGATTTGGGAGACTCCACCTCCGCCTTCGGTTCCAAGGAACCCGCGGGCAGCACGCTGGTAGGCACCTTTTACGATACCAAGCAGACGCAGGGCGGACGCCCCACCGACCTGTCCCAAGAACAATTCTGCTCCATTCTTTCCCGCTTCGTGAACCGGGGCTGGAATGAAGCCGACCTGAACCGGTTTTACAAATCCCCCCAGCAGCTTTACGCCGCGCAGTTCTACGTTCCCCGGACCTCCGCCAGTGAGGCCCCCAAGGCCTACGGCTGCGCGGACAAGGTGAAGCCCAGCCGGTGGATCGCCATCTACCGGGGGAAAGTGCGCGCGCCCAAATCCGGAACGTTCCGCTTTGTGGGCGCGGGGGACGACGTAATCGCCGTCCGCTTCAACAACCAGAACGTATTCGACTACGGCTGGTTCCAGGCCTCCCTGGGCAAAATGACGGCGGCGCAGGACATGAAATGGATCAACGCCATGCAGAACAAGCCCGGCAACGACGCCCTGAAAAAGGAACTCAGGGACGCCGGAATCAACGTGCCGCCCTCCACCTTCTACAAATACTCCACCACCAAGCACTGGAATGACACCATGGGCGGCGTGGTCGCCGGGAAGACGTTCACCGTCAAGCAGGGAGATGTCTATCCCATTGAAATCCTGATCAGTGAAATCCCCGGCGGGGAATTCGGCATGACCCTGCTGCTGGAGGAAGTGGGCATGGAACCCATGAGCAAGGACCCCAAGACGGGCGCCCCCATCCTGCCGCTGTTCCGGACCAATTACGGCGTGCCCAAGCCGGACAAGAACAAGGAACACGTGCCTTTCGACGAAATCGGCATCGTCTGGGAATCCGTGAAATAACGCACGGAAAACCTTTCGTTCCCCCACATTCATGCTCGCAGGCCTCCTGCGGGCATTTTGCTTGTCTGGAGGCCGGGGATGCCCTAGCCTCCGGACATGATGCAGCCCTTCCGCTTCCATTCGATCTACCAGCCCCGCATCTGGGGCGGACAGCACATGAGAACCCTGCTGGGACGGGAACTTCCCGACCGGGAAACGGCCTACGGGGAAGCCTGGGAAATCAGCGACAGGCCGGAAGCCATGAGCATCGTGAAGGAAGGCGAATGGGAGGGCCTGCCCCTGCACCGGCTGTGGGAGGAACACCGGGAGGAAATCTTCGGCCCCGGCTATGAACGCTTCCCGCGTTTTCCGCTGCTGTGCAAAATACTGGACGCGCGCGAAAACCTTTCCGTCCAGGTGCATCCTCCGGAACGCACGGCGGAGGCATGGGGAGGAGAAGTAAAAAATGAAGTCTGGTACGTCCTCCACGCGGAACCGGACGCCCTGATCTACGGAGGCATGGAGAAATCCGCCACGGAGCAGGACATATACCGTGCGGCGGACGCGGGCCGGATGGATCAGCTCATCCGCTCCGCCCATCTGAACGCTGGGGAACACCTGTACATTCCCGCCGGACTGGTTCACGCCATCGGCGCGGGCCATCTCATCGCGGAAATCCAGCAAAACAGCGATACCACCTACCGTCTCTACGACTGGAACCGGACGGACGCCTCCGGCCGGGGGAGGGAACTACACCTGGAACAGGCCCTGGACTCCATCCGTGAATTCAGGGAACTCAGCCGCGATCCACGCTACCTGTCCGACACGCCCCACTTCACCTCCCGGGAATACCGCCTGGACAGGGGGGAACGGTTCATCCCGCAGGACCCCTCCCGCTTTGCCGTGCTGACGGTGCTCCAGGGCGGCGTGGCCTGGGACGGCAGGGAGGCCAGGCAGGGGGAATTCATCCTCTCCCCCGTCCGGTCCGCCGCCGTAACGGCCGCCGAACGGGACACGGTTCTCCTCTCAACGACGGTTTGAACAGTCCAATATGACAAAAAGGGTGAAGAATTCCGCACAAAGCCGAGGCTTTCACACTTTTTCGTTGCAAAGAAAGAGGGCGGCTCTTAGTTTGGACTAAACTTTTCCTGCACCAGTCTACCATTCCTTGCCCTCCGAAGGTCGTATGAACAACCTTTCCACCATCGCCACGTATCTTTCCCGTGTTTCCGGCCAGCTCCAGCCCATGCTGGAAAAAGTCCAGGGCATGGACCGCAGGACATTCCTGCTGGAAGCCGCCGCCCTGCTCGCCCTGACAAGCTGCGCGGAAACCTCCGGCAAGGCTGGCCCGGCGCCCATGATCTCCTTCACCCCCTCCAGCGTTCCGCTGGTGAAGCGTTCCCCGCGCCAGCTCCTGGCGGAATGCAACGTGCAGCCGATGCTCATGCCCAAAACCTCCCCCCTGCGCCGGCGTTCCTCCCGCATGAAGCCCCGCTTCATCACCATGCACAACACGGAAAACCCGTCCGCAGACGCCATGCAGCACGCCCGCGCCCTGAACAACGGAGCCCTGCGGTGCAACTGGCACTACACGGTGGACCCGTACGTGACCATGCAGCACCTCCCTTTGAACGAAACCGGCC
>OGPB01001748.1_pt1 | contig 12100 bp, 9 predicted proteins | sample 1552821 | NCBI WGS metagenome assembly OGPB01 (sample SAMEA2580192, study PRJEB22360) | human gut metagenome | biome: human gut; feature: human-associated habitat; material: faeces | place: Denmark | collected 2008/2010 | reverse complement strand
CATGCTTGCCGCAGGTAGCTACTATCCCTACAGCTGCCGTCCGGGCGATGTGCGCCAGGCGCAGCTCGACAACCAGGACAACTACTTCTTTGTCGACGTCCAGAGCCGCGGCTACTACCCGGCCTACGCCGTCAAGAAGCTTGAGCGCTTGGGTATCGACGTGGGTATGACCGACGAGGACCGCGAGATCCTGGCCGCCAACACCGTCGACTTCATCAGCTTTAGTTATTACAGCACCCGTTGCTCCGCCGGTGCCGATAACCCCGATGTCGAGCGCACCCAGGGCAACGCCTTCGCCGGCGCCAAGAATCCCTACCTGCAGGAGAGCCAGTGGGGCTGGGCCATCGATCCGCTGGGTTTCCGCATCACCCTCAACGACCTGTACGACCGTTATCAGAAGCCGCTGTTTGTGGTCGAGAACGGTCTGGGGGCCAAGGATGTTGTCGAGGAGGATGGTTCCATCAACGACGACTACCGTATCGACTACCTGCGCCAGCATATCGCCGCGATGCGCGATGCGGTGACCGAGGACGGCGTTGACCTGCTGGGCTACACCACCTGGGGCCCGATCGACCTGGTGTCTGCCGGCACGGGCGAGATGTCCAAGCGCTACGGCTTCATCTATGTGGACCGCGACGACGCCGGCAACGGCACCCTCAAGCGTTCCAAGAAGAAGAGCTTCGACTGGTACAAGAAGGTTATCGCCACCAACGGCGAAGATTTGGCCTAGGCTTTCCCGATAACCGTAGCCTCCTGACCAAGGCGCCCGGCGAGCAGTTAATGCTTGCCGGGCGCGCTCGCATCGGGATGCCCATCAAGGAAGTGGCGTTGCGCGTGTCCCTTCTGGGCCATGCGGCTCAAAATTGCGGTGTGATGTGGACGGCTGGGGTCGAATTGGCAGCATTTCGAGCCTGGCTTCGATATTGAGAATAGATTTCCAGACAATTGAGCGGCCGGGGGTTAACCATGAGGGGCATGGGGGACACAACCGCATATCTGCATCGGGGCATTCGGGAGATTATATGCCTGGCGCTGTTCTTCTTCACGTTTTTGGCGTGCGAGTATCTTTTTGATGTGCGCATGGCCGAGTTCGTGTCTCCGAACGAGGTCGTTATTTATGAGAGCCTTGTTATCGGCGCGAGCGTGATTGGCTTTTTGTGCGTCCCATTCTGTACTATCGCCGTCCCCATGCTATCGACGCAACGAGTGACGTCACGGGCGTTTTGCTGGTGGCGGCATTGCTGCTGTTGATTATGGCGGTTCAGGTTGAGGTGGTAATTGCCGGCGGTTTGGTGGCGTGCTGCGCGCTGGGCTACTGCGGATCGACTGCCCATGCAAATTTTGCGAGGCGCTTTGCGCGAACGCCCTGCTTGGCGCGCGCCGCCGCACTTTCTTACGCCATGGGCATTCTGGTGCAGGTTCTCAACCACATGGTGATGCCTGTCGGCATTCCTCAGCAGGCTGTTCTGGTCGTCCGTGCGATCGCGCAGGTGGCGTTGCTCCACGGTGCCCGACGCGCCAAGCTGCGCGACGAGTCCGATCCCAACTTTGAACCCAGTGCTGCCGGGCTTTCGGTAGATGCTCTGGAATATGGCGCCAAGTGGCATGACGATCCCGAGGCAAAGGCGGCATTCCGTCGCGCCGTAGTTCGCCTGACCGTGGCGACGGCGTATCTTTCCAGCGTATTCGCCGCTCTCAACGCGGGCTTCACGACCCTGCATGCTGTCGGAGCCGTCGATTTGGGCGATTGGCCGCGCCTGCTGCTTGTCGTGAGCTCGTTGGTCGCTGGCACACTATTTGACCTGCACGGCCGCTCGTATATGAATATCGGCATGACATGTGCCGCCATACTGTCCACGCTTTCGTTCTTTGTGCTCATCGTCGATGGCAATGGCGGCAACGAGCTTGCTGCCACGATCATCTTTTATCTGGGCTCGGGCTTTTTCGTGGTGTTCTTTACCACAAAATATGCCGCCGTCTCGCTCTATGCGCGCTGGTCATATTTTTGGCCGTGCATGGGTCGCGTCGTCAACAACGTGTGCTCGATGCTCGTGACGGCGCCGGCGGTGGCGATCATCTCGAGTCAAAACGTGCTGGCTGCGGTCGGTGCGGCGCTCGTGATGCTTGTGGGCATTGCGATTACGCTGCTGGGGCAGTTGGGGCAACAGGCCGATGATGCCGTGATGCGGGACGGACTGGCGCTTGCTACCGACGATCTTGGTGGGGATTTTGCGCCCACATGCTTCGACCCCGCGCCCGTGGAGGCAGCGGAGCTCACGTCCAATGAACGCCTCGATTCCTTCGTCGCCACCTTTGGGCTTACAGAGCGCGAGCGCGATATTCTTGAGGTCTTGGTCGTTTCGGACCAGAGCGTTCAGGACATCGCCACAACGCTCTTCCTTTCGCGCTCCACGCTCTATCGTCACATTTCCTCGATCAACAAGAAGACCGGCACCGCTTCGCGTGTAGCCCTTATCAACTTCTTCTGGTCCTGGACACCCAAGGACTAGCGTATGAGCCGCCGCCCAGCCCCTTACTCTAACGGGGGATGTGGCCTCAAAGCGCGCCCGCATCGATGCTTCGCCTGCGCTAAACTGGAAGGCACGTACGCGATTACGAGAGGAGCCCGCATGGAGGCTTACAAGCAAGAGTTCATCAAGTTTATGGTCGAGTCCGACGTTCTTAAGTTCGGTAGCTTTACGCTCAAGAGCGGCCGTCAGTCCCCGTTCTTTATGAACGCCGGCGCTTACGTGACGGGCTATCAGCTCAAGAAGCTGGGCGAGTATTACGCCCAGGCCATCCACGATAACTTTGGCGACGACTTTGATGTGCTGTTTGGACCGGCCTACAAGGGTATTCCGCTGGCCGTCGTGACCGCAATTGCCTACCACGAGCTGTACGGCAAGGAGGTCAAGTACTGCTGCGACCGCAAGGAGGCCAAGGACCACGGTGCCGATAAGGGCAACCTGCTGGGTTATGAGCCCAAGGACGGCGACCGTGTGGTCATGGTCGAGGACGTCACCACCAGCGGTAAGTCCATCGACGAGACCTATCCTAAGGTCAAGGCTGCTGCCGATGTCGAGATCAAGGGCCTCATCGTGTCCCTCAACCGCATGGAGGTCGGCAAGGGTGGCGAGACCACCGCGCAGAAGGAGATCGAGGCCAAGTACGGTTTCCCCGTTGCGAGCATCGTCTCCATGGCCGAGGTCGTCGAGACCCTCTACAACCACGAGATCGACGGCAAGGTCGTCATTGATGACGAACTCAAGGCTGCCATCGACGCCTACTACGAGCAGTACGGAGTTCGTTAGTTACGGCGTTTTACCAAACGCCGTAACTGCTCGACGCTGCGCGGGCCGCATTTGGACAATCTGACGTTCAACTTCAAGGGCGCGACCAGAAGGTCAGCGCCCTTTCGTTTCACGTCACCTTGTCTCAAATGCGACCCGCTCGCTGTCCGTTCTCTACCTGCGGCGTCGTCTTGCTCCGAATGCGGCTCGCTCGCCGTCGTTGCCGAAACATCGGCGTTGCCGGGCTAGTCATTGGGGACGTTCATAAATGACTACTCAGGAATGAGCGTGGATAATCTCCCGTTTTTGGCCTGTGTGCGGGCTCAAAGTGGGAGATTATCCGCGCTCGCTTTAATTTGCTTGGGCTGCGATGCCTATCTAATCGGCTCGGCGTCTTCCCTGAGAATCGAAAGATACTCTTCATACCCGTACTGCCGGTATCTCTGTCTTGACTCGTCGAGCGGACGGAGGATACCCAATTCTTCAAATGATTTGACGAGCGAGCTCGCGGTACTCCTGCCGATATCGAGTTGGGCAGCGATGAATGCGGTGTCGACGATGGGGTGCTCTTCAAGAATGCCCAACAGCCTTTGCCCGTTTGCAGCGGTCCTTCCGAGATTTTCGGTAATGGTTGCTGTGGAACGGTTATGGAGGTCAACAAGGTTTTTTAAAGACCCTACCGAGTCCTTCGCACTCTCGAGAAGACTGTTGCAGAAAAACTCTATCCATTCCTCGTAAGTGCCTCTCTCCCTTACGGATGTGAGTTGCCGGTAGTACTCGCTTCGATTTTTCTTGAACTGGAACGATGGATAGAACAAGCAAGAATGAAGAACGCCATCATTGATGAGCATAAGTGTAATGAGAAGCCTGCCCAGGCGACCGTTTCCGTCTAGGAATGGATGGGCAGTTTCAAATTGGTAATGGACGAGCGCCGCCCGCACAATCGGATCCATTTCGACTTGAGGCTCATTGATAAAGCGTTCGAGGTCCTGGAGCGTGTTACTCAAATCTTCAATGTTTGGAGGGACAAACGATGCGGTTGCAATGGTGCAGCCTGAGGGGCCAATCCAGTTTTGTGAGGAGCGCAGCTCGCCTGGATTCTTCTCCGTTCCGCGCACTCCGTCCAGCAGGACCGCATGAACTTGCCTAAGAAGTCTCGTGCACAAGGGCATCTTTTTGAGCAGTTCTACGCCGCGGTCGACAGCACGGACGTAATTCACGACGTCTGCGACATCTTTATGATGGAGTTGTGTTTGCGATGGACTAAGTAGGTCGTCAAACGTGCACTGGGTTCCCTCAATTTGCGAAGAAAGGAGTGCTTCTTTGCGCACGTACATTGTCAGATACATGTCGGCGTTGGGAACAAAGTAGAGCATGCCTTCAAGCTCTCCAAGCTTTCGCGAGCATGCGGAAAGCGTGCGATAGGTTTCCTCGGTGAGGTTTAGCTGCCTCAATGATTGCAAGGGCGTTGGAAAAAACGAATAGTAAGCCAATTTCCCCGATAGATTATTGCGGAGCGTTCCCTGGCCGTTCTCCTCGATTTGCATCGCGCCCTCCATATTTTTAGTGCCGGAAACTCGTTATTAGGCTAATCATATCAATTCTAATAACGAGTTTAAGGATTAAATAGTTATTAGAATTGATATAAACAATCTAATGATGAGAAGTCGTTATTACTTGACCATGGAGCTCGGCCTGGTACAGGGGGGGGGTTATCCAAAATGAGAGCGGATAATCTCCCGTTTTTGGCTCGGTGACGGCCTCAAAGTGGGAGATTATCCACGTTCGCTAGTTAAGCGTCCAAAAATCCACACTCGCCAAACCTACCAAAAAGGGACAGGTTTATTTTGGCGCGCTTCGGTCGGTGTCAGGAAGTGTTAGGGACAAGGCGGCGACAGGACTCGAGAGCGAAAAGAAGTGTCGGGTTTGGTGTGCCCGCTTCTGCCCGTCCCGTGCGCAGGCGATACTCAGCTTATCGACCCGCGATGCAAAGAAGATGCTCATCCCACGAGCGCTACCGGGAAGGGCTCGCGATTCGAGTCCCCACCTTAGCATTTGAACCATTTGGCACTATAATTACCGTAGGCATGCGCACAACGTTGCGCTTAATCAAGAGGAGAAAACGTATGGGTCTGTTTGATATGTTCAAGAAGAAGGCTGAGCCCGCGGCTGCCGCTGCTCCGGCCTCCATCTCTGCTTCTGCCGGCGCCGACGTGCTGTGCTCGCCCGTCAAGGGCAAGGTCATCAAGATGGCCGACGTGCCCGATCCCGTCTTTGGTGGCGAGGTTCTGGGCAAGGGCTGTGCCGTGTGGCCCGAGGACGATCTGGTCTACGCTCCCTGCGACGGTAAGGTGACCGTCACCATGGGTCACGCCGTGGGTCTGCAGTCCGATAGCGGCATCGAGGTTCTGGTGCACGTTGGCGTCGATACCGTCAACATGAACGGTGATGGCTTCGAGGGCTTCGTCAAGGCCGACGACGTTGTGAAGGCCGGCCAGCCCATACTCAAGATCGACCGCGCCAAGATTGCCGCTGCTGGTTATAAGGACTGCGTCGTGGTGGCCGTGTCCAACACCGCCGAGTTTGCCGACGTCGAGCTCACCGTTGAGGCAGAGTTCACCGTCGCCGCCGGTGACGCCATCGTCAAGGTCGTCCGCAAGTAAACTGTGGCATCCAAAGGATGTGCAAGGGTGGTCGGGTTTTCCGGCCACCTTTTTTATTACATCGCGGGGAAGCGTTTTATTGCACGTTGGGCGGGCTTGCAAACCGTTCGGACGCTAAAACGAACCGACCGCGCCTTCGCGTTGCCGAGGGTGTTCATAAGTGGATAGTATGGGCTTACTTATTACAACGTGTGCCGCGTCCGGGAAGCGCGGTGCCGCTCATTGGGAGGAACAACATGAAAAAGAAGCTGCTGCTTGCGCCCCTCATGGCTGTCTTGGTTGCATGCGTGGTCGTACTTTCCGGCTGTGGAGGTCCTTCGGTTGAGGAGCTCATCACCGAGGATCTTACGACGCAGTTTGACGAGGTCAAGAACGGTGGCGACGACTTCCTCTCTGGTCTGGAGGAGGCTTCGGGCGACGAGTTCGAGCAGCTGGGTATCGATCCCAAGGAGTATGCCAAGACCTATCTCGAGGGCTTTGACTACAAGATCGGCGACGTGACGGTCGACGAGGACAAGGGTGTCGCGACCGCCGAGGTCTCTATCACCTGCAAGTCTATGAACAAGATCGTCGAGGACTTCTCCACCCAGTATCAGGAGAAGGTCGCTGCGCTTGACACGGTTCCTTCCGATGACGAGCTGTACAAGATGGCCGGTCAGGTTATGGTCGATGTGACCAAGGCCACCGAGCCCAGGAAGACCACGGTTATCTTCAAGTACACCTGCAACGACGACGGCGAGTGGTCTGCCGACGACTCCGTCAACTCCGAGATGATGGATGCAATGCTGAGCTAGGGGGTTACGCGGTTCTACGAACCGCGTAACCAGTTGACGCTGCGCGCCGCCCATCCTCTACCTGCGTCGTTGCCATGGTGCGGCACTTGTAGTCATTGGGGACGTTCTTAAATGACCAGGCGGCAGTTGGGGACACTCCTTGTGCCAGCGTTGCATCGAGTGTTTGGGAAACCGCGACCCGGTTTTTGGCCGAATAGTGGGTCGCATTTTCCGGATGGGGTGAGTTGCGGAAAGTGCGACCCGGAATATTGCTCTGAAACGGGATGCGGTTTCCCTGATGCGCCTCAAACGGAAAGCGTATCCCATTCCGGAGCTTCAAAACGGGATGCGCTTTCCGCGCGGAAGAATTGTCGCAGCTGCGTTAAGCAGTGTCGCTCGTTACTCGCCCAGGATCAGCGCCGCGAGCTTTGCCTGGGTGTCCACCACGTAGTCGGCGCCGGCGGCCTCCAGCTCTGCACGGCCGCGGAAACCCCAGCTGACGCCCGCGCTCTTAAGGCCGGCGTTGTGACCGGTCAGAACATCGACATTGGAATCGCCCACATAGAGCGTGGTCGCCGGATCGGCGCCTAGCTCTTCCATCACATGCAGCGTAACAGGCGCCTCGGGCTTGGGGGGAAACGCATCGACGCGGCCCTGCACCAGCGCAAAGCGCTCGGAACCAAAATACTTCTCGATAAGCGGAGCCGCCGAGACGTGGTCCTTGTTGGTGAGCACGGCAAGCTGAACGCCCGCGGCGCGCAGGCGGTCGAGCATCTCGATCGTACCGACATAGGGGGCGGTGTGGTCCTCCTTGTGCTCGCCGTAGTAAGCCCTAAACTCGGCAAGCGTTTGCTCAAACATACGGCTGTCGCCCGCATACTCGGCAGGCATAAAGCGCTCAACCAGCTTGAGCATGCCGTTTCCCACCTTGTAGCGGTACTCGTCAACGGCAAACGTGGGCCAGCCGTGCGCCTCGCAGGTATGGTTGCCGGCGGCCGCCAGGTCCTCGAGCGTGTTGAGGATGGTGCCCTCCAGGGCAAAGATCACATGGGAAAAAGCTGCTGCCATAAAAACTCCCGTCATTGGGTTTAAAACGCACCCCATAATACTGGGCTTCCGCGTTGGGCGTGCTTGGAATCTGAACATCTCCAGGGGTATCAGGCCGCATCGCGCCGACCGTGTGGTTTCGCCCTAGCAAATTCTCGGCAGCTGCTCTCCTACGAGCATGTCGAGGATGCGGGTCGAGCCCCAGCCGGTGCGCACGCGCACGGCGGGATGGGCGCCCTCGGCAAGTGGCAGCACGCGGCCGATGATGGCGGCATTCTCGCCGTAGCGGGCGGCGCGCATGGCGCTCAGCGCGGCATCGGCTTGCTCGGCCGGCACGACGGCAACCATCTTGCCCTCGTTTGCCACCTGCAGCACATCGTAGCCGAGCATCTCGCAGGCGCCCAGCACGGCGTCCTTCACGGGAATGGCATCCTCGTCCACGGTGATGTCGGTGCCGGACTGCTCGGCCAGCTCGTTCAGCGTCATGTCGGTGTACATCAAAAGGTCCATCATCTTTACAATGCGCATCTCATTCACAAGGTCGCTGAAGGTGAGGCCCGTCACGTCCATCACATATTTGCTGATAGACGACTCGCTCAGGTGGTTGAGCGGCGCGGCGTCGCTTTCGATGGTGCTCGAAAACGCCAATCCCTCGCGTTGGCTCATGATAGCGATGCCGTGGTCGCCCAGTGTACCCGAGACCAGGATGACATCGCCGGGCTGGCAGTTTGCGCCGCTGAGCGCCACGCCCGCAGGCACCTCGCCCACGCCGGCGGTATTGATATAGACGCCGTCGGCCCCGCCGCGCTCGACCACCTTGGTGTCGCCCGTGATTATGGACACGCCCGCCTCGTGCGCCGTTTCGGCCATGGTCTGCACAATTTGGCGCAGCTTGTCCATGGGATAGCCCTCTTCGAGGATAAAACCGCACGATAGGTAGCGCACGTTGGCGCCCGAGGTCGCGACGTCGTTGACGGTTCCGCACACGGCGAGGCGGCCGATGTTGCCATCGGGGAAGAACTGCGGCGAGACTACAAAGCTGTCGGTCGACATGGCGATGCGCCCGCTCGCGGGCAGCGCGGCGACGCCGGCATCGTTGCCCTCGAGCAGCTCGGGCGAGCCAAAGGCATCCAAAAAGACTTCGTCGACGATGCGCTTCATCATCTGCCCGCCGGAGCCGTGGCCCAGCAAGACAGTGCTATCGGAGACACTATGGGACATATCGAAAACTCCAATCGTGGGAGGTGTCAGCACGCGGGGGCGTTCGGGCTAGACTCGGTAACGGTAGTACGCCGCGCAGCTGCCCTCGGAGCTCACCATGCACGGTCCGACAGGATGCTCGGGCGTGCAGGTGCGGCCAAAGAGCGGGCAGCTGCGCGGCGTAATGGCCCCGCGCAGCACGTCACCGCAGCGGCATCCGCGCGGCTCGACCGTCGCCTCAACGGGCACGTCAAAGCGAACGCGGGCATCAAAGCGAGAGAACTCGGGGCGGATGGCGAGTCCCGAAGCCGCAATCGACCCCAATCCGCGCCATGTGGTATCGCACGGCTCAAATACCTGCTCGACCAGCTGGCGCGCCACGGGATTGCCGTCGGCATTGACGCCGCGGCGGTAGGCGTTGTCGATCGCGGGCTGCCCCTCAACAACCATCTGGACCAGCATGCAGATACCCTGCAAGATGTCGACCGGCTCAAATCCCGTTACCACGCCTGGAGTCTTAAACTCGTCGACCAAAAAGCCAAAGGGGGCTAAGCCCGTGATGGTGGCGACGTGTCCCGGCAGGATAAAGCCGTCGATGGTGGTCTCGGGATCGTTGGCGATGGCGCGCAACGCCGGCGGAGTGGTCTTGTGGGCGCAATAGACCGAGAAGTTCTGCAGCCTGCGTGCGTCTGCCTCCAAGATGGCGGCGGCGATGGTGGGCGTCGTAGTCTCAAAGCCCACGCCCATAAAAATGATCGGGCGATCGGGGTTTTGCTCGGCAATGTCGAGCGCGTCGAGCGGGGAATAGACGATGCGGATGTCGCGCCCCGCCGCCTTTTGCGCGGCAAGCGAGGTGGACGATCCGGGCACGCGCATCATGTCGCCAAAGGTGGTGATGATGGCGCCGTCTATGTTGGCGAGCGCGATTGCGTGGTCGATATCGCGGTTGGCGGTAACGCAGACGGGGCAACCCGGACCGCTCAGTAGTTTGAGCCCGGCAGGCATAATGGAGCGAAAGCCATAGCGACCGATGCTCACGGTGTGCGTGCCGCAGACTTCCATAAGATTGATGGCGCGGTTGCCGACAAGCTCATGAATACGATTGATGAGCTCGCGAGCCAGCTTGGGGTCGCGGAATGCCGAGAAGTCGATACCGGAGCGAGCCGGCTGCTCGGGCGCCACTAGTATGCCTCGGCCGGGTTGGTGGCAAGCTGGTCTTCTTCGACCAGCTCGGTCATGGTATTGACGAGCTCGAGTGTCTCTTGGGCTTCCTGCTCGTCGACAATCTGAATGCCAAAGCCGGCGTGCACGAGAATATAGTCGCCTACCTGTGCCGTCGGCACGAGGCGCAGCGAAACGGGGCGCTCGATGCCCATCATGTCGACGGTCGCCTTAAGGTCGTCGTCGCGTTTGACCACTTTACCGGGAACGGCAAGGCACATAATGTTCCCCTTTTATACGTTTTGCGCTGGATAGGCGCCTAATTACCCATCAGTTGATGGTAGCGCTCGCAGGAGTTACGAGCAAACGCGTTACACCTGTGAGACGGCGGCGCGCAGGCTGGCAAAACAGCCTATCGCGATGCTGTCTGCGCGAGGCGAGCGCGAGCGATGGCGGCCTGACCGTAGGCGATGCAGCCGTCGTTGACGGGCACGGCGTGGGGGACCAAGACGGCAAGACCGGCGTCTTTGAGTTCGTGGGTAAGGAGCTGAAGCAAAAGCCGGTTCATGAACACACCGCCCGAGAGCGCGACGGTATCGATGCCTTCGCGCGCGCAGATTTCGCTGGCGATGCGTGCCGAGGAGCGCGCGATGGTGACGTGGAAGTCGAGCGCGAGCTTGCCGGCGGGCACGCCGGTCCTGATTCCCTCCAAAAGCGCCTCAAAAAGCGGTCTGGAGTTCAGAACATGGCAGTCGTCCGGACGGGATGATTCGGTTACGGAAAAGCTGGCCATATTGCCGGTGGGGCAGGCACTTTCACTGCTGAACGCGCGCCAGGCGGTGGCTTCGAGTTCTATGGCGGGTTCGCCCTCGTAGGTTGCCTTGTCGCAGATGTCCAGAATTGCTGCCGCGGCATCAAAGAGACGCCCCATGCTGCTGGTACGCGGGCTGTTGATGCCGCGCTCGATCATGGTGGCTGTCACGCTACGCGTTTGCTCGTCGAGGCTGTCCAAAAGCCGAGCGGCACCTGGGTGCTCGAGCAGGCCGAGCTCACTGAGCAGGGCAAAGGCGTTGCGGCGGGCGTCGCGTACGGAGGCCGCCCCGCCGGGGAGCGCCCAGGTGCGCAAATGCGCGGCGCGCTCAAAGCCGCCAAGGCTGACAACAAGAAACTCGCCGCCCCAAATGGTCCCATCGGTGCCGGCGCCGGTGCCGTCAAAGGCGATGCCAAGGACGCGCGCGTCGGTTGTAAGCTGGTCCGCGACGATAGCCTCGGCCATTACGCTCGCGATATGCGCATGATGGTGCTGCACCTCGACGAGCGGCAGATTGCATTTTCGCGCCTGCTCGCGCGCCCACTGGCCCGATAGATAGCTGGGGTGCACATCGCAGGCCAAGGCGGCGGGCGCCAAATCAAAGAGATCTTCCAAGCGCGTGCGCGCGGCGTTCCAGGCATCGAAGGTTTCGCCGTTTTCAACATCGCCGATATGCTGCGACACAAAACAGGTTGCCTCGCTGTTCGCGTCCTCGCGCGTGAGCGCAATCGTGGCCTTTTGTTGTGGCCCGCAGGCGAGCACGCAGGACGGAGCGCCGTCGAGCGCCGGCAACGGCAGCGGCTGGGGTGCATATCCGCGAGCGCGGCGCACGGGCATAACTTCGCCGTCGACCACGCGCACTACAGAGTCGTCGTAGCGCGAGAGGATCGCGCGGTCGTTACCGAGCAACGCGTCGGCAATGCCGGCGGCAACGAGGCGCTCCCAGGCAAGATCGTCGTTGGTCTCTATGGGCTCTTCGCTCAGGTTGCCGCTGGTCATGACGAGCGCTTGCATACCGTGCGACGCGGCAGCTGCAAGCAGAAGATGCTGAAGCGGGGTGTAGGGGAGCATAACGCCAAGCTCGGGCAGGTCGTGCGCGACGGACGGTGCGAGTACGAGGGCGTCGGGAGAATCGCCGCCGCTCCCGCAAACAGT
>OGPB01001740.1_pt1 | contig 12133 bp, 13 predicted proteins | sample 1552821 | NCBI WGS metagenome assembly OGPB01 (sample SAMEA2580192, study PRJEB22360) | human gut metagenome | biome: human gut; feature: human-associated habitat; material: faeces | place: Denmark | collected 2008/2010 | reverse complement strand
GAGTGCGAGGCTGCCGGCGTCCAGCTGATCGACAAGGCCCCGAGGGGCGGAGCCGAAGGACTCAGCATCGCCTTTCTGCACCCCAAGTCGACCGGCGGCGTACTGACGGAGCTCTGCGAGGACAAAAACGAAAAATAGCAAGTCTGCCGCTAACCCCGACCGAGGAGCCGCAGACAGGCAAACGAACCTAAAATCACACCAAAATTTCGATATGAGCGACATTCAAAACAAGATCAAGGAACTGATGGAGGTCCGCGAGCAAGCCAAGCTGGGCGGCGGACAAAGACGCATCGACTCTCAGCATAAGAAAGGCAAGAAGACCGCCCGGGAACGCATCGAGATGCTACTCGACAAGGGCTCGTTCGAGGAATTCGACATGTTCGTCACGCATCGCTGCAACAACTTCGGGCTCGGCGAGGAGACCTATTTCGGCGACGGCGTCGTGACCGGGCGCGGCACGATCGACGGACGGCAGGTGTACGTCTTCTCGCAGGACTTCACGGTATTCGGCGGCTCGCTTTCCCAAACCTTCGCTGCGAAAATATGCAAGGTAATGGACATGGCGATGAAGAACGGCGCGCCGGTCATCGGCATCAACGACTCGGGCGGAGCCCGCATACAGGAAGGCGTGGAGAGCCTGACGGGCTACGCGAACATCTTTTTCCAGAACACGATCGCGTCGGGCGTCATTCCGCAGATTTCGGCCATCTTCGGCCCCTGCGCCGGCGGTGCCGTTTATTCGCCCGCGCTGACCGACTTCATCATCATGAAGAAGGAGACCTCGAACATGTTCCTCACCGGCCCGAAGGTCGTGAAGACCGTGACGGGCGAGGACGTGACGCAGGAGCAGCTGGGCGGTGCCACGATGCACACCACCAAGTCGGGCGTGGCGCAGTTTGCCGTCGATACCGAGGAGGAGGGCATCGAGCTGATCCGCAAGCTCATCTCCTACATGCCGCAGAACAACATGGAGGACGCCCCGCTGGCCGTCTGCAACGACTCGATCACGCGCCTGGAGGATTCGCTCAACGAGATCATCCCCGACAACGCCAACAAACCCTACGACATGGCCGAGGTCATCCGTGCGATCGTGGACAACGGCGAGTACCTGGAGTCGGCTCCCGGATACGCCAAGAACATCATCACCTGCTTCGCGCGTTTCAACGGCCAGTCGGTCGGCATCGTCGCCAACCAGCCCAAGTTCATGGCCGGCGTGCTCGACATCAACGCTAGCCGCAAGGCCGCGCGTTTCATCCGCTTCTGCGATGCGTTCAACATTCCGATCGTGACCCTGGTGGACGTTCCGGGCTTCCTGCCGGGTACGACCCAGGAGTACGGCGGTGTCATCACCCATGGCGCGAAACTGCTCTTCGCATACTGCGAGGCTACGGTGCCCAAGGTCACCGTCACGCTGCGCAAGGCTTACGGCGGCGCCTATATCGTGATGTCGTCGAAGCACATCCGCGGTGATATCAACTACGCATGGCCGACGGCCGAGATCGCCGTGATGGGCGCCAGCGGCGCCGTCGAGGTGCTCTACGGCAAGGAGGTCGCAGCGATCGAATCGCCCGAAGAGAAAGCCAGGTTCGTGGCCGAAAAGGAGAAAGAGTACAACGACAAGTTCTCGAACCCCTACAACGCCGCCCGCTACGGCTATATCGACGACGTGATCGAACCGCGCAACACGCGCTTCCGCATCATCCGTGCGCTGCAGTCGCTGGCAACCAAGCGCCTGCAGAACCCCGCGAAGAAGCATTCGAACATTCCGTTGTAATAGAATCGTATTATGAGTATGAGAATATTATCGGTAATAGACTGGAGCTGGGCGGAGATGCTGTGGGTGGCACTCATCAGTATCTGCCTCGTGTTCCTCGTGCTGGTTCTGCTGGTGTGGGTCATGAAGCTCTTCGGCTATGTCTTCACGCGCCGCCAGGCCGCTGCGACTGCCGCTGCCAATAAGTCCGCGGTAGTTCCGGGGCAGATCCACGACGAGGAGATCGCGGCCATCGCCACGGCCCTGAAACTCTACCGGAGCGCCCTGCACGACAGGGAATCCGAGGTGCTGACCATCATGAGCATCAAGCGTGCCTATTCGCCCTGGAATTCGAAAATTCACGGTTTAACCCCGCTTCCCGAAAGGAAATAGAACTTAAATAACAATGAAAGATTACTCACTGAAAATCAACGGACAGAATTATACCGTGCAGATCGACGAGGTGAACGATGCCTCGACGGTGGCGCACGTCGTCGTCAACGGTACGGCCTACGAAGTCGAGATCGAAGGCGCCAAGACCTCTGCCGCATCGCGGCCCCAGGTGATGCCCGCTCCCAAGAACGCCAACAGTGCGATGATTACCCCCGCGACGGCTTCGCCTTCGCCCCGCATCGCCCCTTCGGCACCCTCGTCGGGTTACGCCGTGAAATGCCCGCTGCCCGGCACCGTGCTCTCGGTCAAGGTGCAGGTCGGCGACAAGGTGGCCTCGGGCCAGACGCTCGTCGTGCTCGAAGCCATGAAGATGGAGAACAATATCGACGCCGACCGTGCCGGTGTAGTCAAGGAGGTCTGCATCCAGCAGGGCGCTACGGTTATGGAAGGCGATAACCTGATCGTTATCGAATAGCCCTATGCTGACAATGCTAACCTCGAACGCTGACTTCGTATGGGACAGCCTGCGTAATTTCGCCGGTTCGACGGGCATCGCGGGTTTCTTCACCGAGATGGGATGGGGGAGCGTCGCCATGATCTGTGTGGCATTCTTCCTGCTCTACCTGGCTATCAGGCACAAGTTCGAACCGCTGTTGCTGTTCACCATCGCCTTCGGCATGCTGCTCACCAACCTGCCCGGTGCGAACCTCTACCATACCGAGCTTTTCGCCGACGGACATGTCCACTGGGATATTTTCGTGGCGAATGCCGGACTGCTCGACTACCTCTACCTGGGTGTGAAACTGGGTATCTATCCCTGCCTGATCTTCGTCGGCGTGGGGGCGATGACCGATTTCGGCCCGCTGATCGCCAACCCGAAGAGCTTCCTGCTCGGCGCCGCCGCGCAGATCGGTATCTTCGTGACGTTCCTCGGCGCCTACGCCCTGGGCTTCACGCCCGCGCAGGCCGGTTCCATCGGTATCATCGGCGGTGCGGACGGCCCGACGGCCATCTACCTCACCTCGATGCTCGCCCCCGAACTGCTGGGCCCGATCGCTGTGGCGGCCTACTCCTACATGGCGCTCGTGCCGGTGATCCAGCCGCCTATCATGCGCGCGCTGACCAGCAAGAAGGAGCGTGGCATCAAGATGCGTACGCTGCGCCCGGTTTCGAAGCTGGAGCGTATCCTCTTCCCGCTGATCATCGCCGTGATCATCTCGCTGCTGCTGCCCAGTGCGGCCCCGTTGGTCGGGTGCCTCATGCTGGGTAACCTGATGAAGGAGTGCGGCGTGGTGGACCGCCTGAGCAAGACGGTGCAGAACGAACTGATGAACATCGTGGTGATCTTCCTCGGCCTCACGGTCGGCGCTACGGCTACGGCCGAGGCGTTCCTGAACTTCCGTACGCTGGGGATCCTCGTGCTGGGTGTCATCGCGTTTGCCATGGGAACCGCCGGAGGCGTGCTGCTGGCCAAACTGATGAACGTCTTCAGCAAGGACGGGAACAAGATCAACCCGCTGATCGGTTCGGCAGGCGTTTCGGCAGTCCCGATGGCTGCCCGCGTATCGCAGACCGAAGGCCAGAAGGAGAATCCTTCGAACTACCTGCTGATGCACGCCATGGGGCCCAACGTGGCCGGCGTGGTCGGTTCGGCCGTCGCTGCGGGTATCCTGCTGTCGTTCCTCGGATAATACTACGCCGGGCGGCAGAAGTGCCGTCCGCGATAGGGGCGGGCTCCGGTTTTCGGAGCCCGCCTTTTTGTGAGTGGTCGTGCCGGGTTTTTGCAGGCACTCGGCGCCGCTCTTCCGCCCCCGTAGGGACTCCCTCGCCGGGGTCTCCGGCTCCCGTCACGCTCTCCCTCTTCATGCCGTTTTTTTTTGTTGCCGGATGCGTTTTATTGGACAACAGTGCGATTTTTTCGTATCTTTATGAAAACTCCGATCCGCTTGTATCCGGTGAAAAAACGTTGACTATGAAAAAATGCTGTGTATGGTTGCTTGCCCTGTGTGTGTCGCAGGGGGTTGCGGCGCAGGATCCCGAAGCCGGGGAGTGCGTCTTTCACACGGGCTTAGAACAATATCCGACCTTTATGGGCGGAGACCTCACGGAGTTCCGTGCCTGGGTGTACCGGAATGTCCGCTATCCCCGCGAGGCATTCGACCGGGGCGAGCAGGGGCGTATCCTCGTTAGCTTCGTCATCGACACGCTCGGGAACGTTACGCAGGTGGGGCCGTTGAGTGCGGCAGCCCGTGGTGATGAGGAGTGCGGCAAGGAGTCCCCGGGGACGGATGAACGGTACAAGGAGCTGCTGCCGGAGCGGAAGGCGGGGCCGATAGGTATTTCGGAATCGCCGGCGCTGGTTCGCGAGGCCGTGCGCGTCGTGCGCAGCTCGCCCCGCTGGGCGCCTGCCCGGATGGGAGGCGGCATTGCGAACAGCGCGAAAGTGCCCGTGAAATATCTCCTTCCGATCGACTTCCTGCTGAAGCCCGACACTTCGCACCGCTGGCCTGCCGTCGTGCCTCCGGCGGAGTGGAGCCCGGAATATATCTTCTGCCCCGAACCGCAACGATGACCCCGAACCGCCATAATCCGGCTCTGCCGTCGTCGTACGGCATCCGTTCCGCGTTTTTCGTATTTTCGTCCGGACTGATTCCTGAATTATGAGCCGTGGTAAATGGATCATTGCGTTTCTCTGCGTGCCGGCTGCCCTGCTCGGGGCGGCCATCCTCCGGTCGGGGCATATCTGCGGAAGGTTGCAGGCGGAAGGCGCCGAGACGAAGGCCGTGCTGACAGGCTGCTCATCGCGGGTCGGATTCGTCGGGTACAGGCCGCACGGTCGCCGTTACCGTGAGAAACATGCGGTCTGCTGTTTCGATTACCGCTATGAGGTCGGCGGACAGGCGTACACCGGCAAGGTACGCAAGAAAGAGAACCTCCATACGGCCCGCATCGGCGATTCGGTCGTGGTGCGCTACCTGCCCGACACCCCCGGCGTGCACCGGCTCGTGACGGATTCGGCGCTACGAGGTCGTCCGCCATGCCCGCGGACGTTCCCGTAGCGGTCGCTGACCTGCGGCCTGTTTCCCGCCTGCCCGTTCGATTTGTAATTCCGGATATAAAATCGTATGTTTGCAGGGATCGTCTACCCGAATCCATTTGAAAATGACCCGATTCTTTTTTCTCCTTGCTGCGCTCCCGTACTTTGCGGGCAGCGCTGCGGCACATCCGGCCATCCTGCCGGATTCTTCCGTCGTGGTAAGGCCGGATACCGCCGCTTCCGACCGGACTGTTTACCTGCGCGTGGACGAGCCTCCCCGGTTCCAGGGGGGCGACGTGCTCGCTTTCCGGGACTGGGTGTTCCGGCATCTTTGTTTCGGCGGGGAGATGTTCCGCGAGGGGGTCGAGGCGCGCCTGGTCGTGTCGTTCGTCGTCGGCAGGCAAGGGGCGGTCGAGGAGCCGGAAGTGGTCAGTTCGACGGACGAACGCTGCTCGGCCGAAGTCCTGCGTGTGCTCGCCTCCGCACCGCGGTGGACTCCCGGACGCCTGGGGGACGTTGCGGTGCGCACTAAACTGGTAATGCCCGTCAATATCCAGTTGGCGGTGCCTACGGCCGCGGATTCGCTCGCGGCGGGGCTGTCGGATGGAATTCCGTTGGAGGAGGATGTAGCCGGGGAACTGGAACAGATGCCGCTATTTCAGGGCGGGGATCTGCAAAGTTTCCGCAAATGGGTGATGGAGAACCTGAAATATCCCCGGGAGGCGCTCGAGGATGAAGTCGAAGACGACATCGTGGTGACATTCATTGTCGAAAAGGACGGGACGCTGTCCGACATCGTCGTGGAGCAGGGGAAGAATCTGGCCCTGATCCGGGAAGTGGGGCGGGTGCTCACCCTGTCGCCCAAATGGGAACCCGGACGGCTCGGGAACGGCGAACCGGTGCGGGTGAGGTATACGCTTCCGTTGATTTTTCGGCTGGACAGAACCCGGCCTGCCGGGCAGCCGGTGCGTCCGTCCGTCCCGGGACGGGAAGTCCGGGTCGGCGTTGATGACTATTCTCGTTTTTAATCCGTATTATTTTGCAGAACGAAAACTTTTTAGTACCTTTGCGCACCCGTAAAGTGCGGGGAACGGATTACAAACAAGTTAAATTAAACGTAAAACACAGTGGATTCATTAAGCTACAAGACTATCTCGGCCAATGCTTCGACGGTGACCAAGGAATGGGTCGTCATCGACGCTGCGGATGAGGTATTGGGACGTCTTGCATCGCAGATCGCGAAGATCCTCCGAGGCAAGAACAAGCCCAGCTACACGCCCCACGTGGATTGCGGTGACTACGTCATCGTCATCAATGCGGACAAGGTGAAGCTCACGGGCAAAAAAATGACCGACAAGGTCTACACGCGTCACACCGGATACCCCGGCGGCCAGCGTTTCGCTACGCCTGCCGACTATCTGGCCAAGAAACCGACGTTCATCGTCGAAAAAGCAGTCAAGGGCATGCTGCCCCGCACCCGTCTGGGCGCCGCGCTGCTCAGAAACCTGAAGGTATATGCCGGTACGGAGCATCCGCACGCAGCGCAGAACCCGAAGACCATTAAGTTAAACGAGATTAAGTAAGAGTTATGGAAGTTGTAAACACCGTAGGTCGTCGTAAGGCCGCTGTGGCTCGCGTATACGTGAAGCCGGGTAAGGGTCAGATTACAATCAACCGCAAGGCGCTTGAAGTTTACTTCCCGCTCGAAATTCTCCAGTACCAGGTGAAGCAGCCGCTGCTGGCTACCAACACGGTGGAGAATTACGACATCGTCATCAACCTCGATGGCGGTGGTGTTACGGGACAGGCTTCGGCCGCTCGCTTGGGCATCGCACGCGCATTGTGCGAAATCGACGCTGAGATGCGTCCGGCACTCAAAAAAGCCGGGTTCCTCACGCGCGATCCCCGCGAGGTTGAGCGTAAGAAGCCCGGTCAGCCCGGAGCACGCCGCAAGTTCCAGTTCAGCAAGCGTTAATCGTACGACCGAATTTCGGCAAGCACGGTGCGGGTCACAAACCGGAAAGACTACCTATATTATCTATACGCGTATTACTTTCAGGTTGCCCCGCCGCGGAAAACCCGTGGGATCGGCCAGGCCGCTACCCGTCGGGTTGAAGAAAAGAGAATTAAAATTAACAAACACGATTGAATTAAAATGTCACGTACAGATTTTAATACATTATTGGAAGCCGGTGCGCACTTCGGTCACCTGAAGCGCAAATGGAACCCCAAAATGGCTCCTTACATCTTCATGGAGAAGAACGGCATCCACATCATCGACCTGCACAAGACCGTGCTCAAGATCGATGAGGCTGCCGCAGCCATCAAGCAGATCGCCAAGAGCGGCCGCCGCGTGCTGTTCGTAGCCACGAAGAAACAAGCCAAGGATATTGTTGCCGAAAAGGTGGCAGCCGTCGGTATGCCTTACGTCACAGAGCGTTGGGCAGGCGGTATGCTGACAAACTTCCCCACCATACGTAAAGCCGTCAAGAAAATGGCTACCATCGACAAGATGAATAGCGACGGCACGTTCGATAACTTCTCCAAGCGTGAGAAGCTCCAGATTTCCCGCCAGCGCGCGAAGCTCGAGAAGAACCTCGGCTCGATCGCCGACCTGACGCGCCTGCCGGCCGCCCTGTTCGTCGTCGACGTGCAGAAGGAGGCCAACGCCGTAAGGGAGGCAAAACGCCTGAGCATCCCCGTATTTGCAATGGTAGATACTTGTTGTGATCCGACCGACATTGATTACGTTATACCTGCAAATGACGATGCTACCAAGTCGATTGCCGTGGTGCTCGAAGCCATGTGCGCCGCAATCGCCGAGGGTACCGAGGAGCGTAAGCTCGAAAAGGAGAAGGAAGCCCAGGAGGCCGAGGCAGGTGCCGACGCTCCCGTGAAGAAGGAGGGCAAGCCCCGCATCAAGAAGGCCGTGAAGGCGGCCATCGATGCCGAGCAGGCCGCCGTAGCCGAGGTTGTCGCAGCTGTGGAGACTCCGTTCGAGGAGCCCGCAGCCGAAGCAGCAGTTGAAGCTGTAGCCGAAGCAGCAGCCGAAGAGGCTGCAGCCGAGGCCAAGGCCGAGGAATCGACTTTTTGGGGAAATCAATTAACAATAAAAAGAAAGGAAAATTATTATGGAAATCAAAGCTGCTGATGTAATGAAGCTCCGCAAGATGACCGGTGCCGGTATGATGGACTGCAAGAATGCCCTGATCGAGGCCGAAGGTGACTTTGCACGTGCTCAGGACATTATCCGCGAGAAAGGCAAGCTCGTCGTTGCCAAGCGCGCCGACCGCACCGCTACCGAGGGTGTCGTCGTTACGAAGATCGTAGGCCAGAAGGCTTACCTTCTCTGCCTGGCCTGCGAGACCGATTTCGTGGCTCAGAATGCAGAATATACCGCATCGGCCAACGCGATGCTGGAGGTTGCCGTAAAGAACGACGCCGCAGACCGCGACGCCCTGATGGCCTCGAAGAATGACGAAGGCCACACCGTCGAGGAGATGGTGACCGAGAAATCGGGACAGACGGGCGAGAAGATCGAACTGGCATACTATGCCCGCATCGAGGCTCCCTATTGCGCCGCTTACGTGCACTTCAACAAGAAGCTCGGCACGATCCTCGGTTTCAACAAGGAGGTTCCCGCCGAGGTCGCCCACACCGTTGCCATGCAGGCTACGGCGATGGCTCCGGTTTCGATTTCGGAGGCCGACTGCCCCGCGGAGATCGTGGAGCACGAGCGTAAGATCGCCGTCGAGGCCATGAAGCAGGATCCCAAGAACGCCAACAAGCCCGAGGCTATCCTCGAGAAGATCGCCGAGGGTAAGATGCGAAAGTTCTTCGAGGAGAACACGCTGCTGAACCAGCCGGTGGTAGGCGAGAAGGAGACGATCGCCGAGTTCATCCACAAGGCTGACAAAGAGGCTACGGTTGTCGCTTACAAGCGTTTCGCGCTGGGCGAGTAATCTGTCACCAGGAGGGGTGCGATGTGCCCCGCTATATATTCGAAAAGGCCGAAACCCGTGCGGGTTTCGGCCTTTTTTTTATCGGCGGCCGTAATTTTTGCAGGCTGCCGTTTTCAGGGGCCGCGTTTGCCGGCCGGCTTCCGGTTACCGGATTCCGAGCCGCCACATGACCCGGAGGACGAAACGCCGCACGCCCTGGGGGAGTGCCAGCCACCTGCGCGACCGCCGTTTCCAGCGGCGGGAGCAGGTGCGGACGATGCGTCCCGACGGCAGGATGACAGCCGTCATCACGGCGACGATATCCTCGCCGAGGCAATGCTCCGTCGTGCGGTAATTACCGTCCCCGGACAGGGTGAAACGGAGCGTCCCCGCGGCGGAATCCCTCTCTGCGGGGTTTTCCGCGGATGCCTCCGGGGACGGGGCATTCCCTGCGGCTGGTGCGCATACGGGACGGTTCCCTTCGCAGCGGACGCCTGTTTCGATCCCGACGATGCGGTGCAGGATATGGCGCCCTTCGCAGCGGAACAGGACGACGTCGCCCGTCCGCAGGGCGCCGATGCCGCTCGGCGGCGGAGCCGGATGGCGGGTGCCGCAGGCGGGTGTGTGCAGGTCGGGGGCTGTGCCGGGGGTGTCGTCGGAAAGTCGGGTCTGGCGGGCGGTGCCGGCATTGCCGTCTGCGGCGCGGGTTTCGGGGACGGGATCCGCCGATGCCCCGGCTGCCGGGACAGGTGCCGGGGCATATTTCGCAATCGGGGTCAGTACGGCGATGTCCCGTTCGTTGCGCAGCAGCGGCCGCATACTGTGCCCTTTCATGCGGATCTGGACTTCGTGTCCTTCGGCGAGCATCGCTTCGACCTGTTCGAAGAAGAGGCGGTTGGTCAGCAGCATCAGCGGAGGGTGTTTGGGGCGTCGTCACCGAATACCGTGCGGCAGGAGAGACGGGCTGCCGCGGCATCGGGCAGGCATTCGAGGTGGTAGACGGGGACTTGCGCCACGATTTGGGATACGAGGCGGCAGATGGCGTCTTCCAGCCGCTCGTCGTGTGCGAACGACGGCGGGCACGAAGGCAGCAGCGCCCCGATGGCTTCGATGGGACGCAGGCGGCGGATGCGGTTCTGCGGTGCCTGCGAAAGCCGCACGATGCCCGCTATCGGATTGCTCACGTTGCGGTAACACGGGGTTTTGCCGCTCCACGGCGACCCGCAGGCGAGAACGCCTTGCAGGGCGGGAATCGTGTCTGTCGCGGGAGCGCTTGCCGCTTCGGCAGCCCCTTTCGGGGCGATCCGGATGATCGGGCTGTCGTCGTTGAGCAGGCGTGCCCCGGGGATATGCTCGCGCCACAGGCGCGTGTGGGTGCTCTTTCCCGTGCCCGATTCGCCGAGGAAGAGTACGGCGCGCCCGTCCAGGCTGATCACCGACGAGTGTACGGCTACCGCCCGGCGTTCCAGCGCGGCGATGTTGAACATCGTCCACAGCCCGAAGCGGAACAGCGCCGGATTGTGCTCCGGGGTGATGTCGCTCGTGGCGTCGGGGCTGCCGAAGGCTTTGTGGAACCGTGCCGGGGCGCTGCCGTCGCGGGGTGTCATGGTAAGCAGGTAGCCCTCCGTGTCGCGGCCGAAACGGCAGTCGGCATCGGCGTCGGTGAAGTCGAATGCGTCGAGTTCGCAATAGCCGGCCGTGTCGCCGGCGAGCAGTCCCGTGCGCAGGATGAGGTCTGGTTGTGCCGTGTCCGCCGGGGATGTCGCAGGGTGGGGTGCACTCCTTTCCGTCCCCGGGGTTTCCGACGGGGAGGGTGCTGCGGTTGTCGCCGTTCCGGGCACGGGGCCCGCCATACGGTTGCTGCCGGCGTCCGTTTCCGTTTTGCTTCCGGCCGCGAACGGTGCCAGCGCCATGCCGAAGGCGCCTGTCGTGAACCGGTGCGGGATGTCGATGCGTATGCCGGCTATGAGGTATTCCATGTTTTATTCTCCTATCGTTATGATCCTGTTACAGTATTCGAGCGAGCTTTCGCGGTGGGCGATGACGACCAATGTCAGCCCGGCATCCCGTGCCGCGAGCCCGGCGATCGAGCGGTTGATCTCCTCTTCGGTGCGGCTGTCGAGCGCCGAGGTCGCCTCGTCGAAGAAAAGCACGTCGGCCTGCCGGTAGAGCGCACGGGCTATGCCGATGCGCTGGCGCTGTCCGCCCGAGAGGCGGCAGCCGCACTCCCCGACGTGGGTGTCGATCCCTTTCGCCAGCCCGGCGACCAGCTCCCCGAGCTGTGCCGTGCGGAGCGCCTGCATGACCCGCTCCCGGTCGACCTCCCCGGCGGGGATGCCCAGCGCGACGTTGGCCGCGAAGCTGCCGTCGGCGATGAAGAGGCTCTGCGAGACGTACCCGATGCGGTTCTGCCATGTCCGGCGGTTGGCCGCCGTAAGCGGCGTGCCGTCGATGACGATTTCACCCCCGGTCGGCTCGTACAGTCCCAGCAGCAGGTTGAAGAGCGTCGTTTTCCCGGCGCCCGAGGCTCCGCGGATACCGATGCGCTCGCCCTTGCGGATCGTCAGCGAAAGGCCGTGGAAAAGCTCGCGCCCGCCGTCCGCGAAGCGGAACCTAAGGTCGCGCACGGCGATCTCGCGGCTGAAGGGCAGTTTTTCGGGGGTGCGGATACTATCGGCGGCGGGGTTCCCGGGATTGCAGGGAGTGCCGGAATTGCCGGCGGCAACGGTTGTGGCGGGTGTGCTGTGCGGGCCGGGAGTGGCGGATGGGGCGGGCGTCTCCCGGCACTCTGCGGTATCGCTCCGTCCGGGGAAAGTGTGCTGTTCCGGGGTGTTGTGCTGTCCCGGGGCATTTGTCGAGGTGCCGGGAACTGGGCTTGCCTCCGGGGTTTTCCCGCAGGCCGGGGCGGTGTCCGCGAAGTCCCGGGTGCTCCGTGCGGCCGCTTTCCCCGGATTCGGGGTAGCCGGCGCCGGGGGGCAGTCCGCTGCGGCGTCGCGCAGGATGCCGATC
>OGPB01001736.1_pt1 | contig 12146 bp, 8 predicted proteins | sample 1552821 | NCBI WGS metagenome assembly OGPB01 (sample SAMEA2580192, study PRJEB22360) | human gut metagenome | biome: human gut; feature: human-associated habitat; material: faeces | place: Denmark | collected 2008/2010 | reverse complement strand
CGGCCGCTTTCGGATTGGCAAGCGAGCCGGTGGTGAGTTCCTGCTTCAGTTCGAGGCCCACGGTCAGGAAGAAGATGGTAAGCAGACCATCCTGGGCCCAGTGGCCAATAGGCAGGTCGAGATTGGTGTAGGGGATGAACAGATGCGTTTCCGCTACGGTCTCGAACGCATGCGCGGTGGCGGGCAGATTCGCGAGCACCAGGCCGGTGAGCGCGAAGCCAAGCATGATGAGTCCGGAAATACGGTCTGAGGCGGCGATTCGCCTGATGGTGGACCAAAGTCCCTTCTTCGCGCCGGCGGTCGTGGCCATCGCGTCTCCTTGCTGCACTCTCTTGGATGAACCGTATGTAATAGTACGGAATATCTCAGGACGTTCCGCTCCGGGCTGAGTCGCGAAGGGCAACCTTAGCCCAACCCTGTGTGGCCGACTCAACCGACTCAAACGGGCCAATACAATTGGAAAAGCCTCGGAAGCATTTCGCTTTCGAGGCTTACTGTGCGCCAGACAGGATTCGAACCTGCGACCTGCTGATCCGTAGTCAGCTGCTCTAATCCGCTGGGCTACTGGCGCATACCACTGTTGTCCCCGTGGTTCGGGAGTGCGCCAGACAGGATTCGAACCTGCGACCTGCTGATCCGTAGTCAGCTGCTCTAATCCGCTGGGCTACTGGCGCATGTTGTCTTTCAGACAACTCGATATATAATACACGCCGTTCAGCTGAATGCAACTCGGCGTGTTGCGGCGAGTCGCACCATCCCGACCACTACCGCAACGGCGTATTTACTGGCCTCACGCCTCGTGTGTACGGACTCGGTCAAGCAAAACCGACTGCGCAACTTTGAGACGTCCCTGCGGCACATCCACGGCTTCGCGCAGGAGTTTGGGCGTGCTGGAACCCTCTACGGACGCCTTGTCCACAATCACCTGCCTCACATCATCCAAACTCGGCAACTGGAACATCGTGTCCTGCAACGTACGTTCGATAATCGAACGCAAACCGCGTGCGCCGGTCCCCTGCTTGATAGCGATATCAGCAATCGCCCGAATGGCCTGTTCTGTGAATTGCAGATCGACGCCGTCGACGGCGAACAGTTTACGGTACTGCTTGATCAGCGCGTTGGCTGGCTGGGTGAGAATCGCCGTCAGATCGTCTACGGTAAGTTCCTTCAGCACACTGGTGACCGGCAAACGTCCGATGAACTCAGGCAACAGTCCGAACTCGGCCAGATCATCGGCATTGACCTGTTCGAGCAATTCCTCGTCTTTCATGTCGGCGTCGTGCCAATTCGCGCCGAAGCCGGTCTCTCGACGGCCTAATCGCTTGCGAACAATGTCCGTCAGCCCCACGAACGCACCGCCGCAGATGAATAGGATGCCGCGTGTGTCCATCTGCGCAACGTCCTGCTCCTTATGCTTGCGCGTGCCTTCCAACGGCACGGAGGCGATGGTTCCTTCCAAGATCTTCAGCAACGCCTGCTGAACGCCCTCACCGGACACGTCACGGGTGATGGAGGTGTTCTCACCGGATTTGCGGGCGATCTTATCGATTTCGTCAATGTAGATGATGCCGTGCTGGGCTCGGCTTACGTCGCCATCCGCAGCTTGGAGGAGACGTTGGAGCACGGTTTCCACATCGTCGCCTACATAGCCGGCTTCGGTCAGGGTGGTGGCGTCGGTGATGACGAACGGCACGTTCATTACGCGGGCCAACGCCTGCGCAAGATAGGTTTTGCCCACGCCGGTGGGGCCGAGCAACAGAATGTTTGACTTGGCGACCTCGACGTCAGCCAAAGGGTCATTGCTGCGGCGGGCAGCACGCGTCTGGGTGGGAACGGATTGCTTGGCTTGTTTGCCGGTCTGGCCACTGTGCCCGTTATTCCCGTCAAGCTGCTCAGCGGACTCCTGAAGCTCCATGTTGACGCGCTTGTAATGGTTGTATACGGCTACGGATAATGCGCGCTTGGCGTTCTCCTGACCGATGACGTAGCGGTTGAGATAATCGAAGATCTGAGCGGGCTTGGGCAGGCTCAGCGAATTGACCTCGGCATCTTTGACACGCTCCTCGGAGATGATGTCCACGCACAGGGCGATGCATTCATCGCAGATGGAGGCATTGGGACCGGCCACCAGTTTTCGTACCTGATGTTCGGTTTTGCCGCAGAACGTGCAACGGGGTACGTCCTCGTTGTAGCTCACCACACGTCCCATGATTCTCCTTTGCCGACTACGCCGCACCGTCGAACCGCCACGCTGCGCATTATCATTGTCATCCTTGAAATACAATACCCCCGGTCGTTGCCGACCGAGGGTATTGCAATGTCCGGAAGTTTTACTGGCGGTGTTCCAACACCTCGTCCACGATGCCGTATTCCTTGGCTTCAGGAGCGGTCAGGAAAGTGTCCACTTCGATGTCGCGGCGAATCTTCTCGACGTCCTGGCCGGTGTGCTTGGCGAGGGTCTCCTCCAGCCATTCGCGCATACGCAGCATTTCCTTGGCCTGAATCTCGATCTCCGTGGCCTTGCCGAAGCCTTGGTCGATGGCCGGCTGGTGGATGAGCACACGGGCGTTCGGCAGCATCAGGCGCTTGCCCTTGGTGCCGGAGGCCAGCAGAATGGCGGCGGCGGAGGCGGCCTGGCCGAGGCACACGGTCTGCACGTCGGGCTTGATGTACTGCATGGTGTCGTAGATGGCGGTCATGGCCGTCATCGAACCGCCGGGTGAGTTGATGTACATCATCACGTCACGGTTCGGATCTTGGGATTCGAGGACCAGCAGCTGGGCCATCACGTCGTCGGCGGAGGCGTCGTCCACCTGCACGCCGAGGAAGATGATGCGATCCTCGAACAGGCGGGAGTAGGCGTCCTGGGTCTTCATGCCATACGGGGTCTTCTCCACGAACTGCGGCATGATGTAACGGTTGGTCGGCGCGGGCTGGGCTGCGCGGGCGGAGGCCGGCATGAAACCGGCTACGCCCTGACGGCCGGCCAAGCGGTCGGCACGGGCGGCGAACTTTGCTTCTTCACTTGCCATGAGTCTCACTCCCCCTGCTGGTTGTTGCCGATGGTGTCCGGCGTGGTCACGAGCTTGTCCACGAAGCCATAGTCGAGGGCTTCCTGGGCGGTGAACCAGTGGTCGTATTCGTTGTCGCGGTAGATTTCCTCGAGGGTGTGGCCGGTCTGCTCAGCGGTCAGCTCGCTCATGGTCTTCTTCATGTCCATGATGAGCTCGGCGTTGATGCGCACGTCAGTGGCGGTGCCGCCGATGCCGCCGGAAGGCTGGTGCATGAGCACACGGGCGTGCGAGGTCAGGTAACGCTTGCCCTTGGTACCGGAGCTCAGCAGGAACTGGCCCATGGAAGCACACATGCCCAGGCCCACGGTCGCCACGTCAGGCTCGATGAGCTGCATGGTGTCGTAGATGGCCATGCCGGCGGTGATGGAGCCGCCCGGCGAGTTGATGTACAGCCAGATGTCCTTCTTCGGGTCTTCGGCGGCCAGCATCAGCAGCTGAGCGCAGATGCGGTTGGCCATATCGTCCTTGACCTCTTCACCCATCCAGATGATGCGGTCTTTGAGCAGACGGTTGAAAATCGGGTCGACGGGGCCGGCCGGGACGTCATCGCCCGCCATGACCGGCAAGGTCGCAAAGGTATTGCTCACCTTGATTCTCCTTCTAATTACTCGAACATTGTTCAGACTACCGCCTTGAAGCGACTGAAGGCGGCTTTTCGCGTGCTTTTTGGCGGGCAGCGTAGGGATTTCGGTTTATTCGAGGGTGTCGAGGACGTCGTCAATGAGGAGGCGGGTCTGGGAGGCGGCATCGTCGCCCAGACGCGGGAAGCGACGGGCGGCATTGGCGGGGCTGGCACCGGCGGCTCGCGCTACGTTGGACTTGCTGGCACCATGGGCCACGGCTTTTTCCGCGAGCCGATCGACCAGTGAATCGGCGACTTGGCGCATCTGTTCGGCCACCCATAATTGGGCCATATCCGCAGGTAAGTCGTAGTCTTCGGCCACATCGCTGGCTGCCTCCTGAATGGCGGCCCATAACACCATGAATGGCTTTCGATAGTAGTCAATCTGCTCAGTGAGCGGCTCAGCGGCAAGCAATTCAAGTGCCGAGCGAATTTCTGTATTTTCTGACATAGCTTTCTTTACCTCGGCTCCCCTCTCTGAGGGGAGCTGTCGCCATAGGCGGCTGAGGGGAGTTTCGACCGGGGCAGCTCCCCTCAGAGAGGGGAGCCAGAATATATGTATTTACTTACGACTCAGCAACCACTTTGATATCAGTGACGACGTGGCCACGGCCATGCCGACCGGCACAAAGAAGGTAATCGGCGCTTCAGAGAGCTCCATCACCAAGCACATGGCCATAAGCGGTGCCTGTTGTGAGGCCGAAAGCAACGAAGCCGCACCGATCAAGGCACACGCGGTTACCGAATCGGTCGGAAACATCAGTATCCATACGAGGCCGAGCATCGCACCCAGCGTGGAACCTAATGCGATGCCGGGCTGCAGCACACCGCCCGACGCACCGGAGCGAATGGTCATCAGCGTCACCAGCGCTTTGGCAACAAAGGTGAGTGCCAACACACCCAGCAACATCCAGATATTGGACTGGGACAGCGGGAAACCGGCGTTCATCACGGATCCAGAAGGGCCGCTCCCACCCTGAAGCATAGCCCAGAACGATGCCATTCCAGAGCCCGCTCCCCCGCCAGAGGCCGAATCGGATACATTACCGCCGCCCGTCAGCAAGTTCCATGGAGAGGCGGCCGCTGAAGATGCCGACTGCATGGCACCAGCAGTGCCGGCGGTTTCAGGAATGAATGTGCTGAATCCAAGTTGCGCTGCGGCACGGCCGTTGCCCATCACCTGCGGCACAACAGTCGCCACCAAACCGGTGATGAGACCAGCCAGCGGCATCTGCCACAGAATAGCCTTACCGGTTGGCTTGTGCGCTTCCGCCCATTGCGAACCTTTTCGGAACAATGCGCCGCCCACTCCACATGCCGCACCGCAGATCAGAGCGAACACCATTAACGTTGGCGTGGATTCCGGTTGCATGGCGGTAATGTCGTAGAACAGGTGATGCCCTTTGATCGCAACCGCCACGAATGCGGCAATGGCAGACATGCCCAGTCCAAACGCAACTTTTTCGATTGTCACATCTACCAACAGGATTTCGACGGCGAAGAACATGCCGGCCAGTGGCGCGTCATAGACGCCTCCTAGACCAGCACCGGCAGCCACTGCCACCACCATGCGCCGGTCGATGCCGTCAACGCCCTCGATATGGAACAGGTCGCAGAAACGTTGCGCGAGCATGGCGCCGAGTTCGCGTGGGGCGACTTCTCGGCCGATCGAGGCACCGGAGCCGACGATGAAAATCTGCAATACCACATGCGCAATGGTTTGCCAGAAAGGCATTCGCTTTCCCGCCACGGCCTTCTTGACTGAGGGCACCGCAGTCGTTTTGTGTCGCATCAGATACCAGATAATGCCTGCGATGCTGAGTCCCACGGTCACCGATATCGCACGGCGTGCAGCGGGCACGCCGAATGGACCAGGCAATTCTGGGCCTTCGATGTAGCCGAGCAGCACATGTTCAACGCCGTAGAGCAACAGGGTCAGCAGACCTGCTCCCACACCGATGAGCACGCCGAGCACAATGGTCGCCGCAGCGAGCCAACCAAGGCGTTTGATAGTAACCGTTGACTGCATGTCAACCTCCGCACCCTATGCAACGAGTATGCCTTGGGAACTCCCCTCAGTCTCGCTACGCTCGACAGCTCCCCCTCAAAGAGGGGAGCCAAAGAAACAGTCCTTTTGCCAGAATAGGAAGAGCCCGGAACCATGAAACACGATTCCGGGCTCAAACAATCATGCTAACGCGATGAGGCTATGCTCACTCAGCATCCTTGGCGTCATCCTTGGCGGACAGTTCGTCGGCCACGGCGGCAGCAGCGGAAGCGGCCTCGACGGACTCGGACTCTTCGTCCTCAGCGGCCTCGCCCAGGAAGGCGGAGAGGTCCACAACCTCGCCATCAGCGGTGAACTTGACGGCGCGCATGCCGGCGAGCAGGCCCTTGGAACGGCCGACTTCCTGCACAGCGGAGCCAAGCTGGCCATTCTTGATGATGGCCTGGATGAAGTTGTTCGGATCCATGCCGTACTGCTGGGCGATGGAAGCGAGGAAGTTGAACACGTCGGACTGGGACACCTGAACGTCCAGCTTCTCGGCCAGAGCGTCGAGCACCATCTGATCGCGCAGATCCTTCTCCACGGTCTCCTCGGCCTGAGCCTTCTGCTCCTTGGTGGCCTTCTCCGGGTCCGGGGTCATGCCCTTGAGCTGCTCTTCGACCATGTTGGCCTTGACGCCCTTCGGCACCGGGATCTCGAGGCCTTCCTGCAGCTTGGCGATGAAGGCATCGCGAGCCTCGGTGGCCTGACGACCTTCGGCGTCCTGAGCGGCAGCCTTGCGGATGTCAGCCTTGAGCTCGTCCAGAGTGTCGAACTCGGAAGCTTCGGAAGCGAACTCATCGTTCAGCTCCGGCAGTTCCTCAGCCTTGACGGAGTTGACCTTGACCTTCACGGTGGCCTTCTGGCCCTCGTGCTCGCCGGCTTCCAGCGTGCCTTCGAAGGTGGTCTCCTCGCCGGCGGACAGGCCGTCAAGGGCCTCGTCCAGACCGTCGAGCATGGTGTTGGAGCCGAGCTCGTAGCTCACGCCTTCCTGGGAGTCGACGGTCTCGCCGTCAATCTCAGCAGTCAGGTCGATGTTGGCGAAGTCGCCCTTGGCGGCCGGGCGGTCCACGCCGACCAAGGTGCCGAAGCGCTGACGCAGGGTCTCGAGGCGCTTGTCAACGTCCTCATCCTTGACTTCCGGCTTGGAGATGGCGATCTCAAGACCGTCGATTTCCGGCAGTTCGATGTCAGGACGACGCTCGACGGTGGCGGTGAACTTCAGCTTGGTCTCGTCGTTGGCGGACTGCGGAACATCCTGCACGTCGAACTCCGGCTGAGCCATCGGACGAATCTTCTTCTCATCCAGGGCCTTGGAGTACAGCTCCGGGACCGCGTCGTTCACGGCCTCACCGGCGACGGCGGCGAAACCGATGCGCTGGTCGATGATCTTGCCGGGAACGTGGCCCTTACGGAAGCCGGGAACGTTCACCTGCTTGGCGATTTCCTTACGGGCCGCATCCAGATACGGGTTGAGCTCTTCCGGTTCAACAGTGACGGTGAGCTTCACCTTGGTGGGCTCGAGGTTACGAACGCTGATCTTCACGCTAATGACTCCTCAAAAGTCGTTATTTCTTACAGTTCTGCCGTAAGGCAACCTCTACATGATAACGCCACTTACGGACGGTGCAATGAGTTTCACTTGCCAGTTCCTTGCGCCCTGCTCGATCAGGAACGTCTCGACGTCCACTTCCACCGGGTCTTCCACCCAGCACAGGTTGCGTAGGATCTGTGGCTTGATGATCATCTCGGCCGGCGTGCGGGTGTCTTCGGCGACGCGGTTGATCACACGCCGCACCCGTTGCAGACGGTCATAACGCTCCGGATGGCGCTGTTGCCACAGCCGCATGGATCGGGGCGCGTTCACCACACCGTTTTCGTCCTGTTCGGGGGCGGGCATGGTAGGCCATTGGGCGGGCTTCAGGGCTATGGCTCGATCGATGGCCTGCTTCCAGACCTTCGGTTTGACCGCACGCTGAATCGGCGCGTACCGCTCGAACATTTTGTCCTGCTCGGTGCCGGTATGGATGCGCACACGCTCGTTCAGGGATCGGAGCGCGCGGAATTGGGCAGCATTGTGCGGCTTGTTGGTCGCCGCCTCGATGATTGATGAATCGGCCAATAACAGGCTGGGCGCAATATCGTATTGCCGGGCGAGTCGGTCGCGCTCCTCCCATAGGGATTTGGCGATGGCCAAGCCCCTTGGATCACGACTCAGCTGGGTGATGCGCGAGATACGCAGCCAAGGAATCGGATGCGGTTTGCGCGGGGCAAGGCCCGCAACCAAAGCGTGAGAAAACTCTTCAGCGGCCCACTCGTCCTTGCCTGCGGCTTTCAGGTCACGACGCATCATGGTTTCAAGTTCGATAAGCACCTCCACGTCGAGCGCCGCATAGTTGCGCCAGTCGCGCGGCAGCGGACGGTAGGACCAATCGGCGGCGGAATGCTCTTTGGCTAGCGTGATGCCGAGGTAGTGTTCGGTGACGGCGGCCAGACCAAAGCGGTGCAGGCCGAGCAATCGCGCCGCTATTTCCGTGTCGAACAGGGCTTTGGGTTTGAGCCCGATTTCGGCGAATCCGGGCAAGTCCATCAGAGAATCATGCAGAATCCACGTGGCGTCGCCCACGGCGTCATTGAATTCATTCCAATCAGCTCCGGCCCGGGTCAGGGCGACGGGATCAAGCAAGGCGATGCCTGCACCCTCACGTTTGAACTGAATCAGCCAATCCTCGTGTCCATAGCGGAAGCCGGACGCCCGTTCGGCGTCGGCGGCCAGCGAGCCCGTCGCCTCGGCCATCGCATCGCAGACACGATGATAGCCGTCCAGCGTCGAAGTGACATCGGGTACTCCCCCGCGAGGCTCTTTCAGCAGTCGGGGTTCGGTGTCACGGACGTCACTCAACTGGCGTCATCCTCCTCAAAACGGATGGTGGATCTGATGAATGCGGCCCACGAGCGGACTTGTGCGCCGGCGTCCATAGTACCGTCCGGCCCGGTCCCGTCAAGCGGGGTCCATGAGACGCGAATCTCACACCCGGCGCTGGTGGAGCCGGCCATCGAGCCAAAAGCCGTGTTTTGGGTCACGGTGACTGTGCCGGATACCGAATCCGGCTCGATGCCGTCGAAATAGTCGCACATGTCATCCCAGTACATGCCGGGGGTCAGAGAATCGTTTTCGGCGGTTTCCAGCGGCAGTCGCGCGAACGCCACGCAACGCCAGTTGGAATCCCAGTCAATGCGCAGCTCATGAGCATAAAGCATCATGATCCAGCCTGTGGCGATTCGTGATTCGGCATCGCTGCCAAGACCGGCGGAAAAGGCATCGCCGAGGGCACGCTCTCCCGCTTCGAATTCCACGCCGATACCATAATCGGCCAAGGTGGAAGGCACGGGAATCTCCCGATAGCGCACGTCATGGATGCGCTTCATGGTGCTGACGGATTCGACGGCTGCCCATACTTCATCCGGCACACCCTGAGGGCGCACGGGGCGTCCGTCGTTGGACTCTCCCGTAGGAAATGCGTAGATGTCGGCCATATCTCTAGGGTATGGGCGAACGGGCCGAATCGTGGTATTTACGCGCGGTTCGGCCCTGCAATTTAATACACGGTGAAGCCGTGGTCCTTGAACTGGTTGGTCACCCGTTCGCGGGTGGCGGCGTTGGGTCCCTTCTGGTTCTCCAGCGGGTATGGGATGCGCAGTTCGTGCCACTTCGGGCGGCCAAGCTGGTGGAATCCCAGCACGTCGATGTGTTCGACGGCATCACCGAAGGACTCGCAGATCTTCGCCACGTTTTCGACGTTCTCTTCGGAGTCGGTCAGGCCCGGCACGAGCACAAATCGCACCCAGATCTTCTTGCCGGCCTTGGCCAGTCGCTGGCCAAAATCGATGGTGGGCTGCAAGGTGCCGCCGGTGACCTTGTGATAGGTCTCCTCGTCGCCGGATTTGACGTCGAGCAGACACAGGTCGATGTCCTCGAGCATCTCGTCGGTGTAATTCGTGTTGAGGAAGCCGGACGTATCGAGGCAGGTGTGCACGCCCATCTCCTTGGCGGCATGGAACACACGCGAGACGAAGGCGGGCTGCATCATGGATTCGCCGCCGGAGAAGGTGATACCGCCATGCGTGGCCTTGAACAGGTCCTTGTAACGATCGACCTTCTTGATCATGGCGTCAAGGTAGACGGGCTTGCCGTCGCGCATCTTCCAAGTGTCCGGGTTCTGGCAGTACTGGCAGCGCAGCGGGCAGCCGGACATGAACACGGTCATGCGGGTGCCCGGTCCATCCACGGAGGTGTTGATGTCCCAAGAGTGGACGAAGCCGATATCACCGGATTTCAGGGCGGAAAGGCGGTCACGTCGGTCGAGTCCGATTGGGGATTCAAAGCCGGAAAGGCCACCCATCAAAGTCTGCGAGGCATAGGTCTTCGATTCCTTGAGCATATGCCTGGTCGTGGTGCGGAACGTGGGTGTTGCGGGCATCGTTGTCCTCCTGTTCCAAATGATGCGAAAGTCTGTGGGAAATAAGGAAGGGGTGGAGCCGTGCCCCACCCCTTCAGTTAGTCATTGCCGCGGTTCGCGGGGTTGGTCATCAGTCGACGACGGCACCCTGGTGGAAGGTACGGGAGATGACGTCGAGCTGCTGCTCCTTGGTGAGCTTGACGAAGTTCACCGCGTAGCCGGAGACACGCACGGTCAGGTGCGGGTACTTTTCGGGGTGCTCGACGGCGTCCTCCATGGTCTCCTTGCGCAGAACGTTGATGTTCGCGTGGTAGAGGCCGTGGCCGTTGCCGGCGTCCAGGATGCCAACGAGGTTGCCGATACGCTCTTCCTCGTCGCGGCCCAGACCATCAGGGGTGATGGTGTTGGTCAGCGAGATGCCGTCAAGAGCGTCGTTGTAGTCGATCTTGCCGACGGAGAACATGGACGGCAGCATGCCGTGGGAGTCCATGCCGTTCTCCGGGTTGGCGCCCGGAGCGTACGGGGTGCCCTTGGCGTGGCCGGACGGGAAGGAACCGGTGTTCTTGCCGTACTCGACGTTGGAGGTGATCGTCAGGATGGACTGGGTCGGGACGGCGCCGCGGTAGACCGGGAGCCTCTTGACCTGGCCCATGACCGTGGAGACGACCCACTTGGCGATGTCGTCGGCGCGGTCGTCGTCGTTGCCGTAGACCGGGAACTCGCCCTCGGTGCGGTAGCCGACGATCAGGTCGTCGTCGGCGCCCTCAACGTACTCGTACTCGTGGCCTTCCAGGGTCTTCGCGTCCTTGTTGTAGATCGGGTAGACCTTGGCGTACTTGACGGCGGCGAGGGAGTCGGCGGCGATGGACAGACCGGACATGCCGCAGCCGAGGGTGCGGTACACTTCCTTGTCGTGCAGGGCCATCTCGATGGACTCGTACGCGTACTTATCGTGCATGTAGTGGATGATGTTCAGGGCCATGACGTAGGTCTCGGACAGCCATTCGAGGGCCTTCTCGTAGTTGTTCTTGACCTTCTCGTAATCGAGGGTGCCGTCGGCCTCCGGGGTAATCGGCTCGATCACGCCCTTGTCGATGACCTGCATGCCGGTCATCTCGTCGCGGCCGCCGTTGATGGCGTACAGCAGGGCCTTGGCGGAGTTCACGCGGGCGGCGAAGAACTGCATCTGCTTGCCCACGCGCATCGGGGAGACGCAGCATGCGATGGCAGCGTCGTCGCCCCAGTGGCTACGAATTTCCTTGTCGGACTCGTACTGGATGGCCGAGGTGTCGATGGAGATCTTGGCGCAGAAGCGCTTGTAGGCCTCAGGCAGCTTCGGATCCCAGAAGATGGTGATGTTCGGCTCGGGGCCAGGTCCGAGGTGCTCGAGGGTCAGGGTGTTGAGCAGACGGAACGAGGTCTTGGTGACCATCGAACGGCCGTCATCGCCGAAGCCGGCGTCGGACCAGGTCGCCCAGTACGGGTCGCCGGAGAAGATCGAATCGTAGTCCTTGGTACGCAGGAAGCGCACGATGCGCAGCTTCATGACGATGTTGTCGATGAGCTCCTGGGCGTCGGTCTCGGTGATCTTGCCGGCCTGGAGGTCGCGCTCGATGTAGCAGTCGAGGAAGGCGGAGTTGCGGCCGAAGGACATGGCGGCGCCGTCCTGGGACTTGATGGAGGCCAGGTAGCCCATGTAGGTCCACTGCACGGCTTCCTGCGCGGTCTGGGCCGGGCGGGACAGGTCGAGGCCGTACTCGTTGCCGAGGTTGATGAGCTTCTTCAGAGCCTTGATCTGCTCGTCGTGCTCCTCACGGAAGCGGATCCAGTGCTCGATCTCCGGCTCGGTGAAGTCGTTGCGGTACGGCACGGAGTCCTTGTCGCGCTTCTTGAAGGCGATGAGCTTGTTCACGCCGTACAGGGCGACGCGGCGGGAGGCGCCG
>OGPB01001721.1_pt1 | contig 12212 bp, 10 predicted proteins | sample 1552821 | NCBI WGS metagenome assembly OGPB01 (sample SAMEA2580192, study PRJEB22360) | human gut metagenome | biome: human gut; feature: human-associated habitat; material: faeces | place: Denmark | collected 2008/2010 | reverse complement strand
GCTTCAGGTGCCTGTGGTAGCAATATCGTGTGGGTTCAAGTCCCATCTCCTGCATTTTTTATTTGCGGGAAGCCTTGAGAGTGAAGGCTTCCCGTTTTTTCATTTCCTGTATTCTATATACTGCAAAATTAATTCGGCAGCTTTCTCGATACCGATTTTCCCTGTATCAATACAAAGGTCATACTCGTTGCCGTCGCCCCAGCGGGTTGCCGTGCACTGTTCCTGAAATGCAGAACGCTTTTCATCTACTTCCCGCAATGTCTCCGCAGCCTCTTTTTCAGATACGTGGTCGCGCTCCTGGATTCTCTTTTTCCGTATGTCCGGATCGGCGTGGAGATAAACGGACACACAGTCCGGGTCATCCTTGTAGATTATGTTTGCGCATCTGCCGATGATAATACAGGATTCCTGCTCCGTGACATCCTTTACAAAACGGATATATCGTTCACGCGGATTTTTGGAACCGTAGCTCATGATAAGACTGTAAAGAAAACTGTCGATCGGTTTCTCGTTCAGAAAATTTGCGTTTTCATCATAGACGTTTCTTCTTTTAGACTCTTCGATAAATCTTTTTTTGTCAAAAATCTCCATACCCAGTTTTTCGGACAGAATGTCGGCGACTTTGTGCCCGCCGCTTCCACACTGTCTTGCGATTGTTATTTTCATGCTTATTGACCTGCCTTTCTCATTTTATAATAAATTAAAAATAAAAATCTGTTGCAATGATAGTGCCGCCGATCAGGAACCGGAGAATCCATATCGTGTAGTAATCTTTTGCGATATCTTCCGGGCAGAACATCTTCTTCGGCTTTTTCGGATGGTAGAAAATTTCACATTCTGCGCTTTTGGCTTCCGCATGCAGCTTCTTATTATACGGATAGATGCTATGCACGTTGGTATAATCCGTGCCGTCCACCTCATAGGCATAATAGTACTGCTCCGTGGTGTACGTGGAGTGATCCGCGTCGGTGGTTGTCGATTCGTGAAATGTTCTTGTCGCTTTTGTCTGCCGGTAGTTTGTCTTGCGAAGCCAGGGGGTGCCCAGCTGGCAGTAGAGAACAAATACCACAAACGAAACCGGAACCGGGATGTTCAGAGAACTGCCCCCGATTAAAAAAAGAAAGCCGAGCAGCAGACCTCTTAGAATTCCCCACATTGGTCTCCAATATACCGAAATCATAATAAGGATGATGAACAGAAATAAAACCATGGTACCACACTCCTTGTTCATTTGGTGGTTATAGTATAGCATTTTTAGCGCAAGGAAACATGATTTTTTCAAACTGTGTCGAAAAAAATAGAGGAAATCCACTCCGGACGCAGAATTATATATATGGAGTCACTGCGTAGTGCGTGACGAAAAAGAGGAGATAATACATGTCGATACGGGAAGAAATAGAGAGAATGGAGTGCGAGACCTTAAGTCCGTACGCCACGCTCAGCATTCATTCTAAGGGCAGAGATGTGTATGAGGAGCCGTGTGATATCAGACCGGTATTTCAGCGTGACAGAGACCGCATCCTGCACAGCAAGGCGTTCCGGCGTCTTAAGAACAAAACGCAGGTGTTCCTGACACCGAAGGGCGATCATTACCGGACGAGACTGTCCCATACACTTGAGGTATCGCAGAATGCCAGAACGATCGCAAAGGCACTGCGTCTCAATGAGGATCTGGTCGAGGCGATCGCGCTCGGACACGATATTGGACATACGCCGTTTGGACATGCCGGCGAGTTCATGTTAAACGGGCTCTGCGAGAATGGATTCCGGCACAACGAACAGAGTGTGCGTATCGTGGAGAAGCTGGAGAAGGATGGAAAGGGGCTGAATCTCACATGGGAAGTGCGGGACGGTATTTTGAACCATCAGTCCAGACTGATGCCGCATACGCTCGAGGGAAAGATTGTGCGTTTTTCGGATAAGATTGCCTATATCAACCATGATATTGACGATGCGATCCGTGCGCTGGTCTTAACGGAGGACGATATTCCGCTTGAACTCAGAAAGACCCTTGGTTTTTCCACCAAGCAGCGCCTCAATACGCTGATACATAACATTATCATGAACAGCAGGGAGAAGGATGACATCATGATGTCGCCAGAGATCGAGGAGGCGATGATCGATCTGCGCAAGTTCATGTTTGAGAACGTCTACAAGAACCCTGTGGCAAAGGGAGAGGAAGTCAAGGCGAAGGCGATGATCGAGCAGCTCTTTTACTTTTACAAGGAGCATCTGGATCAGCTCCCGGCAAAATATCTGCGCATGATGGACGAGGGCGAGAGCGCGGAGCGCGTGGTCGCGGACTACATCGCAGGAATGACGGATCAGTATGCCATCACCAAGTTTTCGGAGTACTTTTTGCCTCAGGCCTGGCAGGTGGACGGCTATTAAGACTGTGTCATGCCTGAGGCGTCCCAGGGCCTGGCAGGTGGACGGCTATTAGAATGGAAATAAAAAGCGGGAAGAAAGGAGCGGAAGATGCCGCGTTATTCGGATGAATTGATAGAAGAAGTGCGTTCGCGCAACGATATCGTGGACGTCATTTCGCAGTATGTGCGGCTGTCAAAAAAGGGCAGTACCTACTTCGGGCTGTGCCCTTTCCATAATGAGAAGACCGGTTCTTTTTCGGTCTCTCCCAATAAACAGATGTACTATTGTTTTGGCTGCCACGCGGGAGGCAATGTTTTTACCTTCCTGATGCAGTACGAGAATTACACGTTTGGGGAAGCAATGGAAGCGCTTGCCGAGCGGGCGGGCGTCGACCTCCCGAAGCAGGAATATACGGCGGCGCAGCGGCAGGAGGCGGACCGGAGGGCACGTCTTTTGGAGATCAACAAGGAGGCGGCAAAGTATTTTTTCGTGCTGCTTCGCGGGGAACGCGGAAAACGTGCGCTTGATTATTTTAAAAAGAGGGCGTTGTCCGATGAGACGATCCACAAGTTCGGGCTGGGATATTCGGATCAGTACAGCGATGATCTGTACCGGTATCTGCGGTCGAAGGGCTATGACGACGAGATCTTAAAGGATTCCGGTCTTGTCACGATCGATGAGGTGCGGGGCGGACATGATAAGTTCTGGAACCGTGCCATGTTTCCGATCATGGATGTGCACAATAAGGTGATCGGATTTGGCGGGCGCGTCATGGGAGATGGAGAGCCAAAGTATCTCAATTCCCCCGAGACGAAGATTTTCGACAAGAGCCGCAATCTTTACGGACTCAATTTCGCACGGGCGACAAAAAAGCCGCAGCTGCTCTTGTGCGAGGGATATATGGATGTGATTGCACTGCACCAGGCAGGGTTTGACAATGCCGTGGCGTCGCTCGGTACGGCGCTCACAAGCGGTCATGCCAATCTGCTCAAGCGCTATACCAAGGAAGTCTATCTGACGTATGACAGCGACGGGGCGGGGATCAAGGCGGCGCTCAGGGCCATCCCGATTTTAAAAGAAGTCGGAATCACGACCAAGATCATCAACATGAAGCCGTATAAGGATCCCGATGAGTTTATCAAGGCGCTTGGTGCGGAGGCGTATCAGGAGCGCATCGACCAGGCGGAGAACAGTTTTCTGTTTGAGGTGCGCATGGAAGAGCAGCAGCACGACATGCACGATCCGGAGGGCAAGACGGCCTTTTACAATGCGGTCGCGAAGATGCTTTGCGGATTTACGGAGAAGTTAGAGCGCGATAATTATATTGAGGCGGTTGCAGCCAAATACATGATCTCGCCGGACGATTTGAGAAGGCTGGTCAACCAGCAGGGATTAAAGGCCGGACTTGCCGGAGGAGGCAGGGCGCCGCAGAGCGTCGCGGACGCACAGGACGGTGCGCGCACAGAATACAAAAAGAGTGCGAAAAAGCGCGAGGACGGCATGGTGCAGTCGCAGAAGCTTCTGCTGACGTGGCTGACGAACAGTCCGGCGTTGTTTCCAAAGGTGCAAAGATATGTTGGTGCAGATGATTTTACGGACCCGATCTGCCACAGTGTGGCAAAAATGCTGTTTGAACAGTATGAGAAGGACGGGACAGTCAATCCTGCGCGGATCATCAGCACCTACGAGGATGAGGAGCAGCAGCGGGAGGCAGCGGGAATCTTAAACGCGACAATCCACCGGGTGGATACCAGGGAGGAACGCGAAAAAGCGCTGCGCGAGACCGTGATCCGCGTGCGGGAGAACAGCATCAATCATAAGCTGGCAAACACGTTTGACGTTCAGGAGATGGCGGCTCTGGCAAAAGAAAAGAATGAGCTGCCGGGAACGGTTCATATTCCGCTGGAGGAATGAGAGCGGGCAAAGAAGCAGGAATGTGGATGAAAATCTGCATTTAAGGACAAAATAGTAACGAACTATGAGAGGATGAAGCGAAAATGGCAAAAAAGAAAGAAAACACCGACAATAAGGAAGTTCTGGGAGAAAACAAGGAGAACTCTGCTGCGAAAACTGCCGATGCGGGAGCAGAGAACGGGGTGGCAAGCGCCCAGGAGAAGTTCCAGATAAAGTTAAGAGAACTGCTTGCGCTGGCAAAAAAGAAGAAAAACATGCTGGAGTATCAGGAGATCAGCGACTTCTTTTCCGACATGCAGCTGGATGCAGAGCAGTTTGAGAAGATTCTTGATTTCCTTGAGGCAAACAACATCGACGTGCTTCGTATTACGGATGACGACGTTGACGATGAGATGCTTCTTGACGCCGATGATGAGGATGAGATTGAGGTCGAGAAGATTGATCTTTCCGTTCCGGACGGTGTCTCCATTGAAGATCCGGTGCGTATGTATTTAAAAGAGATCGGAAAAGTGCCGCTTCTGTCCGCGGAGGAGGAGATTGAGCTGGCAAAGCGTATGGAACTCGGCGATCAGGAGGCGAAAAAGAGACTGGCAGAGGCCAATCTTCGTCTGGTTGTCAGCATTGCAAAGCGCTATGTCGGTCGTGGAATGTTGTTTCTGGATCTGATTCAGGAGGGAAATTTAGGACTGATCAAGGCGGTGGAAAAGTTTGATTACCGCAAAGGATATAAGTTCTCCACCTACGCGACATGGTGGATCCGTCAGGCAATCACGAGAGCCATTGCAGATCAGGCGAGAACCATCCGTATTCCGGTGCATATGGTCGAGACGATCAACAAGCTGATCCGTGTCAGCAGACAGTTGCTGCAGGAGCTGGGACGCGAACCTACTCCGGAGGAGATCGCTGCGGAGATGAACATGCCGGTGGAGCGTGTGCGTGAGATCTTAAAGATTTCGCAGGAGCCGGTATCCTTAGAGACTCCGATCGGTGAGGAGGAGGACAGCCATCTCGGTGATTTTATCCAGGACGACAACGTTCCGGTACCGGCGGATGCAGCGGCATTTACCCTGTTAAAAGAACAGTTGGAGGAAGTGCTCGGAACGCTGACAGAGCGTGAGCAGAAGGTGCTGACACTGCGTTTTGGACTGGAGGACGGACGTGCGAGGACACTTGAGGAAGTCGGAAAAGAGTTCAATGTCACACGTGAGCGTATCCGTCAGATCGAGGCGAAGGCGCTGCGCAAGCTGCGTCATCCGAGCAGAAGCCGCAAATTAAAGGATTATCTGGAGTAATCTATGGTAAAAATATCAGAACGTTTAAGAACGGCGGCAGGACTCATCGGAGAGGGAGAGCGGCTGGCGGATGTGGGAACCGATCACGGGTATGTACCGATTTATCTGGTGGAACGAAAGCACATCCCCAGTGCGATTGCGATGGATATCCGGACGGGACCGCTGGAGCGTGCCAGGGAACATATCCGGATGTACGGCATGGAAGACTACATACAGACTCGTCTGTCGGACGGCGTTGCGGCGCTAAAGCCGGGTGAGGCGGACACCATCTTGATTGCGGGGATGGGCGGCGGACTGGTCAAACATATTCTGGAGAGCGGGAGAGTCATCTGTGAGCAGGCACATGGGCTGGTTTTGCAGCCGCAGTCAGAGCTTCCGAAGGTGCGGCGTTTTCTGATGGAGAACGGTTATGTCACAGAGAGAGAAGAGATGGTCATGGAGGATGGAAAATATTACCCCATGATGCGCGTTCACTTTGATGCTTCCGCAGTCTCTCATGCAGACAGCTTTACAGAAGAACAGGAACTGGAATTCCGCTATGGAAAGCAGCTTCTTACAGAAAAACATCCGGTGCTTCTGGCGTATCTCCGCTGGGAAGCGCAGATCCAGCAGGATATTTTAACACAGCTATCCGGTCAGCCGGCGACGGAGCAGATTGCAGCCCGGATTGACGACGTAAAACAGATCCTCGCGCAGAACGCCAGGGCGCTTGCGTATTATGAATGACAAAAAGCCTTGAAGAAAAGGCAGAGGGGGAGAGATTCGTATGGGGAAAGATATGGTCAGTTTGACAATTGAAGGGGAAGTAAGACAATATCCGGCGGGAACCAGTTTCCTTGCAATTTCGCAGGAATACCAGGAAAAATATCCGGATGACATCGTGCTTGTGGTGTATAATAACCGGCTGCGGGAATTGAATAAGACGGCACAGCGGGACGGAACGCTTTCGTTTGTGACAACAGCCGATAAGACGGGAAAAAAGACATACCGCAGAAGCGTCACGCTTCTGATGCAGAAGGCGGTCTACAATCTCTGGGGAAGCGAACATATCAGCGTCCGTGTACTCTATTCCATCGGTCAGGGATATTACTGCGAGCTGCGTGAAAAGGCAGACGGACAGGAGCGCGTGATTGCGGTGGACGAAGAGCGCGCCATAGCGCTGAAAAAGGAGATGTACCGTCTGGTGACGGAGGATATCGAGATTGAGAAGCGCAGCATGAACACAGATGATGCGATTGCACTGTTCCATGACCTCGGGATGGAGGATAAGGAAAAACTTTTTAAATACCGCCGCAGTTCCAGAGTTAATATCTATGTGCTTGATCACTATAAGGACTATTTTTACGGATTCATGGTGCCGTCTACGGGCTATCTCCGCTACTACGATATTGTGACGTATGAGGATGGATTTGTACTTCTGTTCCCGAATGAGAATACAAGAGAAGTGGCAGAGTTTGCACCTTCCGGGAAGCTGTTCCACACGCTGAAGGCTTCGCGTGAGTGGGGGCGCATGCTAGAGATCGGCACGATCGGCGCGCTTAATGACGCGATTGCGGAAGGACGCATGCAGGAAATTATTCTGACGCAGGAGGCACTGTTTGAGGAACGGATCGGTCATCTGGCAGATACGATTGTAAAGTCGGGAGGCAAAAAGTTTATCATGATTGCCGGACCGTCTTCCTCCGGAAAGACCACCTTTTCACACCGCCTTTCTATTCAGCTTGCTGCGAAGGGATTAAAGCCGCATCCGTTCCCTCTCGATGATTATTATGCGAACAGGGATCAGTGCCCGCGCGATGAGAACGGGGAACTCGATCTGGAATGTCTGGAAGCGCTGGATGTGGAGCTGTTTAACCACGACATGAATGAACTGCTTGCGGGCAAGCGCGTCAATCTGCCGGTCTTCAATTTTAAGACCGGCAAGCGGGAATACAAGGACCGCTACATGCAACTTGGAAAAGAGGACGTACTGGTCATCGAGGGAATCCACGGACTCAACGACAGGCTGTCCTGCTCGCTCCCGGTGGAGAGCAAGTTCAAAATCTACATCAGTGCGCTGACCCAGCTCAACATCGACGAGCACAACTGCCTGCCAACAACGGACGGCAGAATGATCCGTCGGATTGTGAGAGATGCGCGCACGAGAGGAACTTCCGCAAAGGAGACCATCGCCATGTGGGATTCGGTGCGCCGCGGTGAGGAGCGGTACATTTTCCCGTTCCAGGAGGGGGCGGACGTGATGTTTAACTCGGCGCTGATCTATGAACTGGCAGTGTTAAAGATGTATGCCGAGCCGCTGCTGTTTGCCATTGACAAGGATTGTCCGGAATATCTGGAGGCAAAGCGCCTGCTCAAGTTTCTGGATTATTTCCTTCCGATGCCGAGCGACGGTATCAGCCAGAATTCGATTATCCGCGAATTCATCGGCGGTTCCTGCTTCAATGTATAGGATTGCTTTGACATTTTGCGGAAAGCACATTATAATAAGCAATAGTTGCGGTGATAAGTAGAACAAATGATCGCGGCCCAGCATTGCTGGGGTGAGGAAAGTCCGGGCTTCACAGGGCAGGATGCCGGATAACGTCCGGTGGAGGCGACTCCAAGGATAGTGCAACAGAAATATACCGCCGGTTCCGGTAATGCCGGAATACGGTAAGGGTGGAAGGGCAGTGTAAGAGACTACCGCCGCGCTGGTAACAGAGCGGGCATATGTAAACCCCATCCGAAGCAAGACCGAACAAAAGCGTTGACGCGGCCCGCCAGCTTTAGGTAGGTTGCTTGAGGTGGCTGGCAACAGTCATCCTAGATAGATGATCATTCCGACCGTGGCTTGCCACGGTTTAGACATAACCCGGCTTATCGTTCTGCTTATCATTGTCACATAGAAGTATCTGAGAGTCGCGCAGCGGCTCTTTTTATTTCATAGGAAATACCGTGATACATTAATGTGTGAAAGTAGAACCTTCCTAGAAATAAAAAACGCTCTGCGGGGATGCATTGCATTTCCCTATGAAGCAATAAGAAGGAGTTTTTCTATGAACGGCATAAAACTTTTTAATGATCTTATGGAATATGCGGATGGCAAAGGTGCATCGGATGTACACCTTGTCCCGGGAAGAACGGCGATGCTTCGGATTGACGGAGAACTGACTGCCGCAGGGCAGGAGGACGCCGCAGAATGGCAGGATGGGGATCTTACAGAGGTGACGGAGCAGATCTTGTCCGGGGATCAGCTGGAAGAGTACCGCACGAAAGGCGCGCTGGTATGCAGCTATTCATTTTCCAAAGCGCTGCGTCTGCGCGTGTCCGTATACAGACAGCAGGGGAGAGATGCCATGTCCGTAAGACTGCATCCGGCCGGGGTTCCGATGCCGGAGAAACTTCTGTTACCGGAGGAGATTACGGAGCTTGTGAAAAACGGGCGCGGGCTGCTTCTTGTCACGGGAGGCAGAGGAAGCGGAGTGACGACGACGGTGGCATCACTTGCCGCGCAGATTGCAGCAACACAGTCAAAGGTCATTGTCTCTGTGGAGGATACGACAGAATACATCCTTCCGCAGGGAAGGGGACTGGTTGTGCAGCGGGAGATCGGAGCGGACTGCGCTTCCAGGGAGGAAGCCCTTGCGATGGCGCTGCAGCAGGATGCCGATGTGATCCTTCTGGATGGAATCGGGAATGAGCGGGAGGCCGGGCTTTTGTTTGCAGCAGTCAGGAGAGGGCAGTTTGTGATTCTGGCAGAGAAGGAGGACAGTGTGACGGCGGCATTGCTCCATCTGGTACAGTGCGGCGGGAGCACATCCGGTTCGCAGATCCTTCTGGAAAGTCTGGCGCAGGGACTGGCGGGGGCTATGGCGCAGAAGCTGCTGCGGCGGCAGGATGAAGCCGGGCGCGTGGCTGCCTATGAGGTTCTGGTGGCGGATGCCGGGGTGCGCAGTCTGATTGCGGAGAACCGGATACAGCAGCTGGATACGTCCGCCGGAGCAGAGAAGGAGCGTGGCAGAGTGCAGATGGATGATGCGATTTACAATCTTTATATGAAGAGCTGCATTACGTCCGGGACGGCGATCGCAGGAGCAAAAGATCCGGAGGATATGAGGAGAAAGGTGCGCCTGTTTTGACAGGCAGCCTGAAATCTAATCAAAGTCTAAAATGTTTCTAAAAAGACGATAGGAAGGTTGACAGTCTATTTTGCAGGGCTTAACATGATCTCATGATCCGGAAAGGAAGGAATGGATATGAGAGAAAAACTGCAGCGTTTTATGACTGGACGGTATGGAGCGGATGAGCTTGGGAGAACCTTGAACATCGTGGTATTGGTGAGTCTGGTTGTGTCGATGTTTAGCGGGCTTCTGCCGGTGCTTTCCGTTTTTTACTGGTTTGGAATTGCGCTGATGATTTATAATTGTTTCCGTATGTTTTCAAAGAACGTCTCGAAGCGTTACGAGGAGAATCAGCGGTATCTGAGCAGGCGCTACAAAGCAGTTGTGAAGCGGGATCAGTGGAAGAAGCGCTTCGCACAGAGAGATACCTACCGCTTTTTCAAGTGTCCTGGATGCAGGCAGAGAGTGCGGGTGCCGAAGGGAAGAGGCAAAATCTGTATTACCTGCCCGAAGTGCAGGAGAGAATTCATCAGAAGAAGCTGATCTGGCAGGGCAAAGGAGAACTTGGAATGTTCGGTTACATAAATATCAATCAGAAGATCATGACAGAGGAGAACCGGAAGGCATATCAGGCATATTACTGCGGACTGTGCCAGAGACTCAAATCCAACTGTGGTGCAAAAGGACAGATGCTGCTCAACTATGATATGACATTTCTGATCGTTCTTCTGACGGGCTTGTATGAGCTTACGAATGAATCCTCCGAAATTACCTGCGCGCTGCATCCGACCAGGAAGCGGCAGGTGTGGATCAATGAGGCGACAGATTATGCGGCGGATATGAATCTGATTGTAGCCTATCATAATCTGATTGACGACTGGAAGGACGAGAAAGCCTATACGAAGAAGGCGTTTGCAAAGATGCTGGATAAGGACTATGCGCGCGTGATAGAGAAGTATCCGCGCCAGGTTCACGCAGTGGAAGAGTTCATGCGAAAAACAGACGAGGTGGAGGCAAGAGGCGAGACGAACCTTGATGTGGTGGCAGGTCTGACCGGAGAGATGCTGGGTGAGATTTTCTGCTGGAGAGAGGATGAGTGGCAGGAAGAGCTGCGCACACTTGGCTTTTACATGGGAAAGTTCATCTACATTATGGATGCCTATGAGGATTACGATGAGGATCGCAGGAAAAAGGAGTACAATCCACTCGTCTATGCGATGCGGGAGAGTGCGGATGACATGGATACGCTCTGCCGTCTGCTGCTCACGAGCATGATGTCCGAGTGCGCCAAGTCGTTTGAGCGCCTTCCGATTTTATTACATGCGGATATACTGCGGAATGTGCTGTATTCCGGCGTATGGTCAAAATACGAGTATCTTCAGCTGAAAAAACGCAAGGCGGAAGAGAAGAATAAGAAAAAAGCGCGCAAATAGCGAGGTTACACATATATGACAGATCCATATCAGGTGCTCGGCGTATCGCGGGGAGCCTCAGATGAAGAGATAAAAAAGGCATACAGAGCACTCAGCAGAAAATACCATCCAGATGCGAATGTGAACAATCCGAACAGGGATGAGGCTGAGGAGCATTTTAAGGAAGTACAGCAGGCATATGAGCAGATCATGAGAGAACGCGAGTATGGAAGCAGTGGTGGATCTTCCGGCGGATACGGTGGTTATGGATATGGAGGATTTGGCGGCTTTGGAGGACAGCAGCGCCAGAGCACTTATGAAGATGAGGAAAGTGTGCGCAGACGTGCAGCAGCTAATTTTGTTCAGAGCGGACATTATCAGGAGGCTATGAATGTGTTGAATTCCCTTTCCCAGAAGAATGGAGAGTGGTATTATATTTCCTCCATGGCGAACATGGGAATGGGGAATAATGTAAAAGCGCTGGAGCATATTCGTGAAGCTGTGCGCCAGGAGCCGAATAATCAGCAGTACCGTATGCTCCTGAACCGGATGGAGGGCGGCGGAAGCTGGTATGAGACACAGCAAGGACCGTTTGGAGGAATGCCAGTGGCAGGGGATGATATGTGCCTGAAGCTTTGTCTGGCGAATGCGCTTTGCGGAATGTGCTGTCCGGGAAGCGGAGTGCTGTGCTGTTGATAAAGTAGAAGTTTATGATACTGTACCGTGGAGAAGGATGCCATTGTACAGTATTCTTTTTTGAGGTGTTTTGATGTTACCAGAGAACAGTAACCTTTGAATGACAGATTTTGTTAAAAATCAATTGACAAGAAAACTCGCACGTATTAAACTGTTAAAGCGTGAAATAGATATAGATACCGCAGACGTGAAGCATCTGACGTTCGTATGGGATAATACAGCTTTTGGGGGCTGCATGACCATTTGTGGGGATTGTGCATCTGGCGTGCGGTAGTATAGGAGGAATCAGATAATGAGTATTCGTATTGGTATCCTGGGATATGGTAACCTGGGACGTGGCGTAGAATGTGCGATCAAACACAATCCTGATATGGAACTGGTGGGAGTTTTTACCCGTCGTGCTCCTGAAAGTGTTAAAATTCTGACAG
>OGPB01001701.1_pt1 | contig 12325 bp, 10 predicted proteins | sample 1552821 | NCBI WGS metagenome assembly OGPB01 (sample SAMEA2580192, study PRJEB22360) | human gut metagenome | biome: human gut; feature: human-associated habitat; material: faeces | place: Denmark | collected 2008/2010 | reverse complement strand
TGCTTTCAATTTATAAGGTTAATACTAATTTTTTTCAAATAAACAAAATTCCAATGACACCACAAAACAATCCGACAATAAATCCGGCTAAAACTTCTAATAAGGTATGCTGTTTTACAATGATACGGGCTGTGCCAAGCATCCCGGATAGCAAAATGAAAAAACAAAGCCACCATACAGGATTGAAATTGAATATAAAGCTGTAGGATAATAATCCGCCTACCATCATGCCGCTGCTTGCCACGTGTGTGCTGATTTTCCACTTGAAATTGATCAGCGTGCAAAGGATCATGCAGATGAGGGCGGCTACGATAATACCTGACATATAGCGGGGCAGGTGTATCTTATACATGGTGATGAGACAAGTGACATAGCTGATGATAGTCAACGCATATGGTACGAAACGTTTTTCGCGGTGTCCCAATTCATGAATACCCCAACCGTTTATTTTTTGGAACAGGTAGATGGCGAGCATCGGCATCAGAATGGTGAAACAGTAGACTATGCCCAATACTATCAGTTTGTACTGGATGGGCATGATACGAAGATAAGTGAAGAAAAAAAGCAGGAAAAATGCCACAAAAGGAATCATAAAAGGCGTGAATATGCCTGATATGATACGTGAACTGACTTCAAGCGGACTGTTTTTCTTGCCTACTGCTATTGTTTCGGTTGTTTCGTTAGCTTCCATATAATTTATATTACCTTCTTAATCGTGCGACGGGTATGTTAAGCTGTTGGCGGTATTTGGCTACAGTACGGCGGGCTATGGGATAGCCTTTCGTCTTTAGTGTTTCGGCCAGTTCATCATCAGTGTAAGGTTTTTCTTTGTCTTCGGTATCTACACATTCTTTCAGAATGCGCTTGATTTCGCGGACAGAGAGTTCTTCACCGTCTTCGGTAGTGTAACCGTCGCTGAAAAAGAATTTCAACGAATAGATACCATAGTTTGTTTGTACATATTTGCTGTTGCTTACCCGTGATATGGTGGAAATATCCAATCCCGAGCGTTCGGCTACATCTTTTAGGATCATGGGCTTTAGCAGGGATTCGTCTCCTTCCAAAAAGAAGGGGCGCTGAATATCTATAATGGCTTGCATGGTGGTGAGCAACGTATGTTGTCGCTGTTTTACGGCGTTGATAAAACCTTGTGCGGCATCTACTTTTTGTTTTAGGAACATCAGTGCGTCCTTTGAGGCTTTGCTCTGATTATCTTTGTTGCGGGTGTGTTCATCCAGTAGTTCGGTGAACTGGCGGCTCAGACGCAACTCAGGAACATTACGATTGTTTAAACTTAGAGTAATGGTGTCATCCTCATACGTTTCTACAATGAAGTCGGGAATGATCTGCTGCATATTTTTACCCATTGCTTCACCCAGTGAACTGCCCGGACGAGGATTCAGTTTGGTGAGATCGCTCACCGCCTCATTATATTGTTCTTCGGTTATACCTAGTTTTTGGATAATCCTTTCTTTGTTTTTGCGGGTAAACTCATCACAGCATTTACCGATGATGTCCAGTTCTATTTGTTTTAACGGTGAATCGGCTTTTCTTTGTATTTGTAGCAGAAGACATTCTTGTAAACTGCGGGCACCGATACCTGCCGGATCAAAGTCTTGGATTATTTCCAAGATTTTATTTAATTCCTCCTCAGTGGTATAGATGCCTCGATAGATGGCAAGTTCATCCATGATAGACTCCATATTTTTGCGTAACAGGCCGTCATCGTCCAATGAACCGATCAAGTATTCTGCTATATCTCGTTGTTCTGGGGTAAGTTCCTGCATCTGCAACTGGTCTTTCAATATTTCATAAAAAGATACGGCATCCGAGAAAGGGATTTCTTCGGCTACTCCTTCTTTGGAACGATTATGTTCCTGTAGTTTATAATCGGGAATATCATCTTCGTTGCTGTAATCGCCTAATGAAAAATCTTCGTTCGAGTCTGTATTTCCGTCTTCGTTCTCAACGTATTCTGTGTTGTCATCTTCATTTTCGGGCATTTCTTTCCCTTCCTCCAGGGCCGGATTATCCAGTATTTCGGAATGGATACGTTCTTCCAGCTCCACAGTGGGCAGTTCCAGCAATTTCACTACCAGTATCTGTTGTGGAGATAAGGTTTGTATTTGTTGCTGGGCTTGTGTTTGTACTTGACGTGAGCCTTGTGCCATAATATTTTTATTTCCTTGTTTATTGCGACAAAAATAGGAAATTGTATTGTAATAATCTTCCTTTTTGGGGGGATTATTTTAAGGGGATGGCTATCTTTACCTGTCATCTATACAAAAAACATAAGATTATGTTTGCAAAAGAAACTTATACACCCCATCGAACAGTTTGAAAAAACGTGGGGATAGGTTTCTTGCTATTTGGGATAACGAGGAGAGTGGCGACTATGCGGATAATACTTATCATTTCCGCCAAGGTTATACTTCTCTTTATTTTTGGGACTTGCCCTATGCCGGATTGGCGATATGGATATCATATTGTATGGATGGGATCCAGCCTGCCTTGTGTGAGAAAGCGTAGAGGGTGGGAGTGACAGAAACTGGTTCTGCCGCGGATTTGAAGAAGTGTTTGGAAAAAGCAGTTGCTAAAAGACAGGTGATTCATTAGAAAAGTACTTAGGTCAGCCGTAAATTATTAAGGCTGGCCGGATCTTTGGAACCGGAATTTGAACTTACTATAGAACCGGGTATCTATATTAATAGATTGTTGGAAAGCGGAGAAATGCTTTAAGGATTTTATCGATTATGATAAGTTGGAGAGTTATCGTGAGTTTACAGAGTTGCGTAATGAGGAAGATTATTTGATAACGGAGGACGGGGCACGTTTTTGGGGTACGAAGGTCCTTTTACTACAGAACGATGATATATAATTATCCACCTATGGTTGCTTTTAAACCGTAATCAGTCAAGATTTGTATGCACTGCTGTTGTACTTCCTCGGATGGCGTTTGCATTTTATATCCTTTAGGGTTATAGATACTGCCTAGCTTTGCATGCTTTCCCTTTCCTATATCATGGTAAGGTAATAGGTTAATGATCTCAGGATGCCGTGGAAGACTGGCCAAAAATTCGGCAGACAGCTTTATGTTCTTTTCATCTGCATTCACTCCTTCAATCAATGGAATACGGATATAATAAGGGAAGTCAGCTTCTGCTACTCTGCGGATGTTCTCCAAAATTAATTCATTGGGAACATCACAGAATGTCTGGTGTACGGTACTGTCCATTGATTTTAAGTCGATAAGCAATAGTTCACAATTCCGCATCACTTCATCCACTGTTTCTTTGCGGGCAAGCAGGGTGGTATCTACCGCCCGATGAATTCCCTGTTGTCCGCAACGTTTCAGTATATCAATCAAGAATTCGGGATGAAGCAACGGTTCTCCACCACAAAAAGTAACTCCACCGCCCGATTGATCCATAAATGGAATTTCCTTTTCTATTTCATGCATCAGGTATTCGGCGGTATATTCCGTTCCTGATATCTCGATAGCCATTGCCGGACATTCTTCGGCACAGCGTCCGCATAACACGCATTTTTGTTTGTCGGTGATAATACCCTCGGGAGTCAGTGTCAGTGCCCCGTTGGGACATACTTTCAGACAAGTTCCACAGCCGAGGCATTTCTTGGCTGTGTATAGTTTGTCTTTTCCGTTACGAATGCCTTCGGGATTATGGCACCATATGCACGAGAGCGGGCATCCTTTCATGAAAAGTGTGATGCGGATGCCCGGTCCGTCATTGATGGCATAGCGTTTGATGTCGAAAATCAGACTCATCTTGTCAGAAGGTTTCTTGTGCCGTGCGGGCTATTACGTCATATTGTAAATCTGTATTCATGTCATTGAAGTAATCACTGTATCCAGCTACGCGTACCAATAGGTCCCGGTATTCTTCCGGATGTTTTTGGGCGGCATGCAGGGTAGCGGTATCTACTATGTTGAACTGAATGTGATGTCCTCCTAAAGCAAAATAGCTGCGGATGAGGCTTGCCAGTTTGGCTATGTCTTCATCGTGTTTAAGAAGTGAAGGCAGGAAGCGCTGATTCAATAGAGTGCCTCCGCTTTTCACCTGGTCCAGTTTTCCTAATGATTTTATAACGGCGGATGGCCCGTGGGTATCTGCTCCGTGGGAGGGTGAGGTACCGTCACTGATGGCACGTCCGGCCAGACGGCCGTTGGGGGTGGCATTCATCATTTTGCCGAAGTAAACGTGACAGGTGGTAGACAACATGTTCAGATGGAAACATTCGCCTTTGGTGTTCGGCTTTCCCTCGATGGCATCGTAAAGGTCATTAAAAATCTGGATGGCGATGCGGTCTGCATATTCGTCATCGTTACCGAAGAAAGGGGTACGGTTCAGTATGAACTGTCTCATGGCTTCCTGTCCTTCGAAGTTGGTATCGGTAGCATGGATGATTTGCTCCATATTGAATTTACGTTCTTCGAATACATGTTTTTTCAGAACGGAGAGGCTGTCGGTAATAGTACCCAAACCGGTGCATTGAATATAGCTTGTGTTATAACGCGGTCCGCAGTTATAATAATCTTTTCCTTTGGCGATACAGTCATCAATGAACAAAGACAGGAAAGTGGCGGGAGCGTATTTGGCGAACATACGGTCAATGTAGTTGCTGACGCGTACTTTCATATCTACAAAATAATGGATTTGTTTAAGAAATGCGTCATAAAGTGCTTCATAACTCCGGAAGGTACAGGGATCTCCTGTTACCAAGCCTACTTTCTTGCCTGATACAGGATCTGTTCCGTTGTGCAAGGTGACTTCCAATATCTTGGGTACGTTAAGGTAACCGGTCAGTATGTAAGCTTCTTTTCCGAAAGCGCCTACTTCTATGCATCCGCTACATCCGCCTTCACGAGCGTCCTCCGGTGTTTTTCCCTGTCGCATCAGTTCCATGACGTATGTGTCGGGATTGAATACAGATGGGTAGCCATAGCCCTTACGGATTACTTTGCAGCCTTCGCGCAGGAAACGCTCCGGGGTGCATACACTGATGTGCAGGGCGCTTCCGGGTTGTAACAGGTGAAGATCATCTACTGTTTCGAGCATGATATAGGATACTTCGCTGACTCCGTTGCTACCATCACGTTTGATGCCACCGATATTCAGATTGGTAAAGTCATTGTAGGTACCGCTTTCTTTGGCGGTGATGCCAACTTTGGGTGGGGCTGTCTGATTATTTACTTTGATAAAGAAACATGACATCAGTTCTTTGGCCTCTGCACGGGTCAGTATTCCTTCTTCCAGGTCTTTTTCATAGAAAGGAGCGAGGTGCTGGTCAAAATGTCCTGGATTCATGGCGTCCCATCCGTTCAGCTCTGTAATGGTGCCGAGATGGACAAACCAGTACATTTGTATGGCCTCCCAATAAGTACGGGGGGCATGTGCAGGAACCCATCGGCAGATTTCCGCTATTTTTTTCAGTTCCTCTTTGCGTTTCGGATCGGTTTCTTGTCCAGCCATCTTTTCGGCCAGTTCGGCATGGCGTTCGGCAAAAATGATAGCGGCATCACAGGAGATGGACATGGCGGTCAGTTCTTCTTGTTTGTCGGTTGCTTCTGGATCATTCATAAAATCCAGATTTTTCAACTCATGTGCAATACGTTCTTTCAAATCCAGCATGCCATGTTGATAAACCTTTCCGTCCAGAGAAGTATGGCCGGGGGCTCGTTGTTCCATGAATTCAGTGAACATTCCTACTTCGTAAGCTTCTTTCCATTCTTTGGGAACATGATTGAAGATGCGTTCGCGTTGGGTGCGCCCTTTCCAATAAGGAATTACCTCGCGCTCATAGGTGTCTATATCTTCCTGGCTGATGGTGTAACGCTGCAATTCGCGGGTGTTCAATACATGAAGGTCTTCCACGCTGTGACAGGTCAGTTCAGGGAAAGTCGATACGGCTTTGGGGCGTGGTCCACGTTCACCTACAATCAGTTCGTCTTCACCTATGTATATAGTTTTCCGTTTACAGATTTCAAGGAAGTTCAGTGCTCTTAGAATAGGAATTGGATACTTTCCTTCGTTTTCTTTGTAAAATTCGGTTTCTATCAGAGCACGTTCTATGGACAAAGAAGGTTGTGTATCAAAAGATTCTTGACGTAGGCGTCGGATACGGTCTGTCATACCGTTGATTGTTGTTTTCATAAGAGTTATAATAAGGTCTACTGGTTCATAAATAGAAATTTCCATAAGGGCGGATTAATGGATCCGACCAATTGATGTGCAAGAGAATAAGATATCAAATAGAAAGAAACGTATGCCAAAAGTAAGATACGCTGTCATTTAATCCATCTTTATGGTGGTGTAATGTACAGTCTGCTGGCTTTTGGCATACCCTCCTGAAGAAGAAATGTTCTTAGTAGTAGAACATCAGGCAGTTGAACAGTTTTCTATAGCCTTTGGAGTGCATTCACTTATACTTGTTTAATAATGGCCGAAATTACAGTTTGTTTTGCACATAAACAAAACTTATATACTGTTTAATAACAGGTTAATACCGGAAACTGCTTCCTCCTAAAAACTCTCTCAGTAAAGAAGTGGGAGGCAATTCTTTATCTTGTACCGAAGCGAAATATTCCAAGAATTTGCGTAAACGGTATGCTTCTGAATATTCCGGTTTGTTATTGGGAACATTCCTTAGAATAGGAATGGCATAATCCTTCATAATGGCCAGTTCAAACAACAGGGCAGAATTGAACATGGCATCTGCATTTTCCTGATATGGGAAGATCCATTTTTCTTCTCCGGCGCGTACGCTGGGCCATCTTCTGATTGTTTCCTCTGCGGAATAGCCACGGTATTTGTAATCGCGGATAATACGGCGCAACAAACGGTTGTCGGTAGTCGGAATATAATTATGATTGTCCAGCAGAATAGTGGTTAATGCCGATACATATATTTTATATTTATTCTCGGCGGGAATATGAGGGGTTAATTCGGGGTTAAGTGCATGAATCCCTTCGAGAATCAATATCATGTTATCGTCAATCTTAAGTTTGTCACCTTTAAATTCCCTTCTTCCTGTGGTGAAGTTGAAACGTGGTAACTCTACTTCCTTTCCATGAAGCAGATCTTGTAATTGCTTGTTGAAGAACTCCAAATCCAATGCATACAATGATTCGTAATCATAATCACCTTTTTCATCTTTTGGTGTCTTTTCTCGGTCAACAAAGTAATTGTCCAGGGAGATGGGGTAAGGTTTCAGCCCGTTTGCCATCAACTGGATACTGAGTCGTTTGCTGAAAGTCGTTTTACCAGAAGAGGATGGACCGGAGATAAGAACCAGTTTTACTCTTTGACCGTTTTTTCCTCTGTGGTATATCTCATCAGCAATATTGGAAATTTTTTTTTCCTGCAAGGCTTCAGACACATTAATCAGATCGGTGGCATAACCTTCATTACAGGCCACATTGAAATCTCCTACAGTACCCACACCTAAAATCTGATTCCAGCGTCGGTGCTCTTTGAATACTTCCAGCATTTTTTCTTGTTTTACTACTTCCTCCAATATTTCCGGATTCTGACGGTTGGGGACTCGCAGCAACAAGCCGTCATAGTATTTAACAATGTCGAATTTGCGGATATATCCGGTGCTGGGCAACAGACTGCCATAGTAGTAGTCAATGGTATCTTCTAAAGTATAATAATAGGAGTAAAGTTCCCCTGAAGTTTCAAGCAGTCTAACTTTGTCCATCATTCCTTTCCGGCGGAATAGTTCTACTACTTCAGTTGTGTGACATTCAAAACGGTGGAAAGGGATGTTGGCTTCCACAATCTCTTTCATTCGCTGCTTAATACGGGAAACATCATCCAGCCCGGTTTCGCGTCCTATCTGCAAGGCGCAATAATATCCTTTGGATACGGGATGTTCAAGCATGATTTTTCCATCAGGGTATAAGTCCTCCACCGCTTTGCACAAGATGAAGCAGAGAGAACGGACATAGGTACGCATTCCTGAAGGATTCAGTATGTTCAGGAACTCTACATCCTTATTATTATAGGCCCGGTAATTGAGTCCTTCTACTTTGTTATTGACTTTGGCACTGACCGGCCCGTATGGGATATCTAGATTAAAACCATTATAAATATCCAAAAGTGAGCTTCCGATTGGGAAGTTCTTTGAAATATTGTTATTTTTGCAACAGATTTGTAACATAATCGTAATAATTATTACTAACGTAGTGAAACGGCTTGAAATTTACTGAATAAAAGGGAGATTAGCCAATTCCTACCAAATTAATTAAAGATGGAGTATTCTTTTTATGATTTCTTAAAGCTGCTAGGTTCACTGGCGCTATTCCTTTATGGAATGAAAATCATGAGTGAGGGGCTGCAAAAGTTTGCTGGTGACAGACTGCGTAAAATCCTCACAGCGATGACCACCAACCGGGTAACCGGAGTGTTAACCGGTGTTCTTATCACTGCGTTAATTCAATCCTCTTCTGCTACTACTGTTATGGTAGTAAGTTTCGTTAATGCCGGACTCCTTACACTTTCACAATCAATTGGAGTCATTATGGGGGCAAATATCGGTACCACTGTCACTGCATGGATTATATCTGCGTTAGGGTTTAAAGTAGATATTGCTGCTATGGCACTTCCGTTATTGGCTGTTGGCGTACCCTTATTATTTTCAGGAAAGAGTAACCGTAAATCCATTGGAGAATTTATATTCGGTTTCTCTTTTTTGTTTATGGGCCTCTCTCTCTTGAAGACAAATGCTCCTGACTTAAGTAGAAACCCCGAAATGTTGTCTTTTGTTCAGAACTATACTGATATGGGATTTGGCTCTGTTATCTTATTTGTTGTCATCGGTACAGTTCTTACCATGATTGTACAGGCATCGGCTGCAACGATGGCTATTACTTTGATTATGTGTGCCAATGGTTGGATTAGTTTTGAGCTGGGGGCTGCGTTGGTACTTGGCGAGAATATTGGTACCACTATAACCGCTAACCTTGCCGCACTGACTGCCAATACGCAGGCCAGGAGGGCTGCGCTGGCTCATTTGGTGTTCAATGTTTTTGGGGTTATTTGGGTGTTATGCCTTTTCAAGCCTGTAACTATGGGGGTTTCATGGTTTGTAGAAGATATAATGAGAACAGCAGATCCGGCTGTTGCCGTATCTTTTAAACTGTCTGCTTTTCATACTACTTTTAATATATGCAATGTGTTGATTCTTATTTGGTTTGTCAAGTTGATAGAGAAAACTGTCTGTAAAATCATTCCTCAGAGAGAGCAGGATGAGGAATATCGTTTGCGCTTTATTACAGGTGGTATGCTTTCTACGGCAGAGCTTTCTATATTGCAGGCACGCAAGGAAATCAATCTCTTTGCAGAGCGTACTCATCGTATGTTTGGCATGGTGCGGGATCTGCTTCACACCACTAATGACAATGACTTTAACAAATTGTTCAGTCGTATTGAGAAATATGAGAATATAAGCGATAACATGGAGGTGGAGATCGCTAATTATCTGAATCAGGTATCCGACGGGCGTTTGAGTTCTGAAAGTAAGTTGCAAATTCGTGCTATGCTTCGTGAAGTGACTGAAATAGAAAGTATCGGGGACAGCTGTTATAATTTGGCACGTACTATCAATCGTAAACATCGCAGTGATATGGATTTTACTCCGAAACAGTATGATCATATTCATCAGATGTTCCAGTTGACTGATGATGCTTTGTCTCAGATGATTTCGTTGGTGGAAGATGAGCATCATGTGGTAGATGTGAATAAATCGTTTAATATAGAGAATGAAATAAATAACTATCGTAATCAGCTAAAGAACCAAAATGTGCTGGATGTGAATAATAAGGAGTATGATTATCAGATGGGGGTGCACTATATGGATATTATTGGAGAATGTGAAAAACTGGGCGATTATGTAGTAAATGTGGTGGAAGCCAGTAGCAATGTGAAGGAAAAGAAATCCTGACCTGAAAGGGCTATGGTGAACAGAATAGGTGCAGAGGTGCAAGGTTTAACCTATGATGGGTTAAATACTTTGTGCCTCTGTGTTTTTTATGTAAGAAAGAAGAGAGTCTAAATAAAAGAGAATCTACATGTCAATATTTGTTTTTTTGAAACTGATAGGTTCACTGGTACTTCTGATATATGGTATGAAAACCGTGAGTAAGGCTTTGCAAAAACTGACAGGTGGGCATTTGCGCCATATTTTGGGTGCTATGACCACGAATCGCTTCATCGGATTGTTGACAGGTGCATTTGTGACTGCCTTCGTACAGCCTTCCACTGCAACAAATGGTATCTTTGGAAGAAGACGAATATTATTTGGTTGATCCTAACAAATCATTTAATATAGAGAATGAGAGAAACAATTACCGCAACCAGTTGAAGGATCAGAATGTATTGGATGTGAATAATAAGGAATATAATTATCAGACAGGGGATCATTATATGGATATTATCAGCGAATGCGAAAAATTAGGCGATTATGTAGTAAATGTTGTTGAGGCACGTACAGATATAAAGGAAAAGAAAATTTGATTTGTAGAAGGACAAGTTAAAAGAAAAGCGTGAGACACGAATGTTCCACGCTTTTTTGTAAATCGTATTAAAATGAGGTTATTTTTCGATTCCAACCAGTTCTACTTCGAAAATCAAAGTAGAGAAAGGTTTAATCTGACCGGCTTCACGTGCACCATAAGCCAAGTCTTGAGGGATGTAAAGTTCCCATTTAGAACCTACTGGCATCATTGTCAGTGCTTCAGTCCATCCTTTGATTACTTGATTAGCACGGAAAGTAGTCGGTTCTTTACGATCATATGAACTGTCGAACTGAGTTCCGTCAATCAAAGTACCTTTATAGTTTACTTTTACTTTAGAAGAATCGGTAGGAACAGCGCCGTTACCTTCTTTAATTATCTTATATTGCAATCCGCTTGATGTAGTTTTAACACCCTCTTTCTTTGCATTTTCAGCTAGGAATTTTTCACCGGCAGCCTTATTTTCAGCGAATTGGGCTTCAGTAGCTTTTGTTTTGATTGCTTCTGCTTTAGACTGAACGTAGGCGTTGGCTTCTTCCATAGTAACATTCATGCCTTTTTTTTGCAAAGCAGCCATGAAACCTGCCAGGAAGTTTTCTTTACTTAAACTTTGAGTAGAGTCATTTCCGAAAATACGTTGGCTCATCATATCGAACATACGTCCACCAACTTGTTGACCAATCTGAAGACCTGCCATATAAGCAACGTCTTTAGGACTTGTCTTGCTGGTACCTTCTTTAACACCTCTGATGAAGTCGGCCATATAGGCTGTGTCAACGCCCAGTTGTTGGCTCATATACATATCCAGACCTTGCGTGTTGGTGATACCCATCATGTAAGAAAGTGAGTCTACGTCATTCTTCATGTTTGCTTTCGGTGCTTGGGCTGTACAAGAAGCCAAGCTGGCTGCAGCAGCGATTGCTACAAAAAAACTAATTTTTTTCATTTGCCTTAAATGCTTTAATAATTATAATACTTCGATTAATTCTACTTCAAAAATCAATGTGCTGTGAGGAGGAATCATTTCTCCTGCCTGTTGTGCTCCATAGGCTAGTTCTGAAGGAATGAAAAGTTTCCATTTAGCACCTTCAGTCATCAGTTGGAGTGCTTCCACCCATCCTTTGATTACTTGGTTCACACCAAAGATAGCCGGTTCGCCGCGTTTGATAGAACTGTCAAACAAAGTCCCATCAATCAAGGTACCTTCATAATGGCATTTTACACGGTCGGTTGCACTCGGTTTTTTTCCGTTACCTTCTGTGATAACTTCGTACTGTAAGCCGCTGGGAAGTGTCACGACCCCCGGTCTTTTTGCGTTTTCCTCCAAAAATGATTTTCCCTTTTCAATATTCTCTGCATTCAATTTGGTTTCCAGCTCTTCAAAGTACTTGTTTACGATTTCACGTGCTTCGTTGTGGCTGATAGCCGTTTCTTTTCTATCTAATACGTCTTTGATTGCTTGAGCAAAGTCTTCAACATTAATACTTTGAGCACCCATGCTCAATAAATTCTGGCCAATACCAAGGCCGATGGCGTAACTGAATTTATCCATATAATGTTTTTTGTTGGCGATTGAAATGTATCACCTTCATGGTTTTAGCTTTCAATCAATTGCAAATTTATGAAACGCAAAAGTACGTGTTTTATTTGAATCATTTAGCATTTGGTATTTAAAAATTCTTATATCCGTGAAAGTTAACTGCTTTTCTTTAGATTATTTATTCTTTTGTTCCTGAGATTTAATCTCATTGATTCTAGTATTTGTGTATAGATTATAGTATATGTGAT